>Ga0210399_10004946_pt1 | contig 10353 bp, 6 predicted proteins | sample IncBWC14MmetaG_FD_150865 | JGI IMG/M metagenome (GOLD analysis project Ga0210399, IMG submission 150865) | Forest soil microbial communities from Barre Woods Harvard Forest LTER site, Petersham, Massachusetts, United States - Inc-BW-C-14-M | ecosystem: Environmental > Terrestrial > Soil >...
TTTGAATCTATGAATGACGAGAAACCAAGGGTACTTCTGGGCCTGACTCTCCGCGAACTTACAGATTTTGTGGAGGAGTCCGGCCAGCCCTCCTACCGGGGGGGGCAGTTGTTTGAGGCTCTTTACCGCCAACGGTTCGGGTCCGCGGAGCAGATTTCCACACTTCCATTGGAGTTTCGGCGGAGCCTGGGGCAAAGAGGGTTGTCTCTTGGGGTTCCGATGATCGAAAAGAAATTCGTGTCGATCGACGGCACAGTTCGGTACCTCATCGGCTTCGTCGATGGGCAAAGTGTAGAAACCGTCTGGATGCCGGAGGGCGACGACGGGGAAGCAGGGGACGGGAGTGAGGCTGGGAACGAAATCGAAAAGGCTGCTGGACGAACGTGGGATCGCGCCACAATATGTGTTTCCAGCCAGGTCGGTTGTGCTGTGGATTGCCAGTTTTGCCTGACCGCTCTGCTCGGAGTGAAGCGTAATCTGACGGCTGGCGAGATCGTGGGACAGGTCTGTGCCGTCCTCAACGACCGGAATGTCTCTCCGCCGCAAGACCGCGTGAACATTGTCTTCATGGGCATGGGCGAGCCTTTCTTAAACTACGAGAATTTCATGAGAGCAGTGTGCCTGCTCGTCGAAGGAGTTGGAGTCCCGGAATCCCGAATGACCGTCTCAACGGCAGGTATCGTGCCCCGCATCTATGATCTTGGCGTCGAGCCCGTGCGTCCAAAACTGGCTATATCGCTGAATGCGCCCAACGACGAATTGCGAAGCCGGCTGATGCCGATCAATCGCAAGTGGAATCTGGAGAAGTTGGTGGCGGCTGCTCGTGATTTTCCCCTGAGGAACCGGGAAAGGCTGACCTTCGAATACGTTCTGCTCGACGGAGTGAACGATTCTCCACAAAACGCCCGCGAGCTCGGTGAACTGATCCGCGGGGTGCGCGCGAAAGTAAATCTGATTGCGCTGAACCCGGGTCCGGGGATCGCATTTCAAACTCCGCACGGGAACCGAGTGGCGCAGTTTCAGAAGATACTGACAGCGGCGGGCGTGCCGGCGTTCATCCGCCGGCCACGAGGGCGCGACATTTACGCCGCCTGTGGCCAGTTGAAGCGAACCGTGGAACTTGGTGCGTCCTAGGGGACGCTCAGCGAATGGCAGCTGCCTTCGCTTCGGGCAGCAATTCAGGCGACTTATGGCTCCGAAAAACCGAATCGGAAGACTGCGCCGGATCCATCACGGCCGGTAGTTCGATACGGAATATCGCCCCGCCCTCCGGCCGATTTTGACAAGTGATCTTTCCGTTGTGTTCCTGAATGATGCCGTAGCAAACGCTAAGCCCCAGACCTGGTCCCTGACCGACCGGGCGAGTGGTGTAGAAAGGATCGAAAACCCGGTCCGGCTCCTGCATGCCTTGGCCATCATCGGAGAACTCGAGCAACACAGAAGCATCCTGCAATCGCGCGGTCACCGTAAGCGTACCTCCCGTATCCGTCATGGCATGGAGGGCATTGTTGGTGATATGCAAGCACACCTGGAGAAGTTGATTGGAGTCGCCGAGAACTCGCGGCAGTTCCCTCGCGAAGTTGGTGTGAACTTGAACATTGGGACCACGCGATTGAGGCAAGCAGAGCTTCACCGCGGTTTGTACAAGCGCATTGATGTCGACGAGAGTCTTCTCCGCGGGAACCTGCTTGGCAAAGCTAAGCAGACTGGAGACCAGGGTTCGAGTCCGGCGCACTTGCTGCTCAATTTTTTGGATCAAGACCCGTTGCTCGCCGCTGAGTTCGGTTGTACTCAGCAGATCCGAGTAGCCCATCATCGCAGTGAGCGGGTTGTTCAATTCATGAGCGGCGCCGCCCACGAGTTGGCCCAGGGACGCCAATTTTTCCGACTGCACGAGCTGCGCCTGCACCCGTTTGAGGTTGTCGAACGATTCCTGAGAAGCGGTCAGCAACCGCAGGAGTTCGCGGTCCAGCAGATGCTGTTTGAAGAAGACCAGAGTACCCATGACGAGCATGCTCGACAGCGTAAGTACAAGCCGAAACGTTCGCACCCGTTGTGGGACTCCGGCATCGAACAAAGACCATAACGCAAATAAGGGAAGCGAAAAAATAGCCGTCATACCCAGCCTCGCCACCCACACTCCGTAGCTACCGGAAGCGCGGGCCGGCTGCTGCTTGCCAGAGGAATGGAGCGCCAGGATACCGATGGCGATGATCCAGGCCACAGAGATGGCCAGGGGCACGTCATACAAGCTGCCAGTGTGATACGTTTTCCGCTCAATCGCGCGGTTTATGATGTAGGAACTCAGCGAATATGTGAGCCCCGCGCCAAACCAGTTTGCATAGATGACTCTCCAGGAACCATGGCTCCGAAGGCAGAGCACGCTCACGGCGGCGAGGAATACTATTTTTTCGGTAAGGTAAAGGACGTTGAGGTTGTGATCGTAGCTGTGCTCGTACGCATGCACGTACTGCCAGGGAATCACGGCAAACAAATAAAGATACAGCCACCAAATCAGTAGCAAGGCAAAATCGAGCGTTCCCAACCGGGTGGTGCGTTCGTCTTGTTGCACATGCGGTTGCAGCGCCAACGCAGCGGTCATGGGAACTATGTGCAGGAAAAGTACGACGTCCCCGGCGAACGGATTGGGAACGTCCCTTCGCATTAAGACTTCGAAGTATATCCATAAGGCCTGGTACGAAAACCAGAACGCGGTCCCCAGCGTCATCAGCGCCCAGAACAGCCGGATGCGGCCGCGGGTTGCGAGAACGTTTAGCAAGAGTGAAATCGTACCGGCAAGAAGCAGAATGAACTGCGCAATATCGCTGAGGGCGGCAAGGGCAAAGCCGCCTTGACGCAGAAATAGCGAGGCCATTGCCTGCGCACACACCAAACCGGCGGCGGCGACGATCCACAGCTTCGAGCGTTCGGACATGTTCATCCGCTCCTGATTCTTAGGCACAATACACCAGAGGGAAAGTTACTCAAGTAACCAGGACGGGCCCCGGCAAGCCTCCCAGGGCATCATTTGTGAGTCTACCCTATTTAGAATGTTGGCGTTAGCTATGCTTGAAGGAAGTTTTGCTTGCTCTCCGGCCACATTACAAATAATATCCGCGTGACATCATTTCCTGGTACGCGGTCATACTCGATTGCCATTGCAAGCCCTGCGAGATCGATTCCTATGGAGACTTCGCGCCCCCATGGGGCCCGGCGAAGTACGCCGGACTGAACGGTGGCTCGCCACCGCCCGAGTTCTGCTGGCAGTTTCCGCGCTGGTGGCGATCCGGATTGATCCTTCTGAGATTCGCTATTCCCTTTGGGCCTATGGACTACTGGCCTTCTACATCGCCCAGGGTGTCATCATCATAATTTTTTTGCGCCGAAGGCAAGAATCGACGCCGTCGTTCCGCCTGCTCGTCCACAGCGCGGACGTGGTTTGGCCAGGTCTCATTTCAGTTTTCGCCACGGGGCAGAACAATCCCTTCTTTCTGTTCTTTGTTTTCGTTCTCGCAGGTGCCGCCTACCGCTGGGGCTTATGGGAGACGGTGGGAACCGCCGTTGCGGCGGTGTTGTTGCTCTGGATAGAAAGCTTCAGTTTGATTCATCTGAACTTTGTCGGCTGGCTGAACGGCTTGCTTTTGCGCCACACGCTGCACCTTCCCCCCTTGCAAGTGAACATTACCGAATTCGAACCGCAACAGCTTTTCATGCGGTCGGTCTATCTGCTTGTGCTGGGCTTTCTGCTGGGATACTTGGCCGAGCAGCAGAAACAACTTCGCGCAGAGAAAGCTGTGATTGCCAGGACGCTGGGGAAGGCGAGGGTTGAGGCCGGCCTTACCGGCACGATCGGGGAGATTGCGGGCGAACTGCTCTCCATGTATGGCGCAAAACAGCTGGTCATCGCCTCCCAGGAAACTAATAACTATCGGGTGTTTGTCGGCGAACTGCGCCGTATCGAGGGCGATGCTTCCTTTCGATGGCTCGATCCATCTTCGACGGACCGCGAGACCTACCTCTACGAGTTTCCGGCTGCGACCTGTTATGCACGGCGAAGCGGCAAGCGAGGCTCGGGAGATTTTTCCCTCTTGGGGTTGGACCGGGAAGGCGGCAGAATTCGAGATCTTAGTCCCGAATTTCTGGGCCATCTCTCGAAAAAATACGATTTCCGAAGTTTGATGACCGTCTCGTTTGGGTTCGGACGTGAATGGTCGGGACGAATCATTTTACTGGATCCTTCTTTAGCCGGCGATACCGAGGAGGAACTGCGTTTCCTGGATGAATTAGTACGCCAGGTTGGACCGGCAGTCTACAACGTGCTTCTGTTGCGGCGTTTGCGACTGCGGGCGGGAGCAGTGGAGCGGGCGCGATTTGCCCGGGAGTTACACGACGGGGCTGTCCAGTCGCTCATCGCGGTCGAGATGCAGGTCGACGTGCTACGACGTCAATCCCCTGGTAAGCCCGGCTTGGTGACGCAAGAACTAGGCAGAATCCAAGGGCTGCTGCGGGAAGAAGTTCTCAAGTTGCGGGAACTGATGCAGCAAATGAAAACCCTGGACGTAGATTCCAAGAAGCTTTTGGGATTACTATCTGACACGGTAGAGAGATTCCAGCGCGAGACCGGAATTTCCGCCCGGTTCCTTTCCGATCTGGACGAACTTAACATGCCGCAGCCGGTCTGCAGAGAATTGGCGCGTATTGTGCAAGAGGCGCTGGTGAATGTCCGCAAGCACAGCCAAGCCCGGCAAGTGCTGGTGCGGCTGGGTTCGCGCAACGGGGTATGGCACGTGTCGATAGAAGATGACGGTCGTGGCTTCCCATTCGCGGGGCGCCTTTCTCAGGCCGAACTCGACACCCTCGGGAAAGGGCCTTTGGTCATTAAAGAGCGCGTCCGTTTGATTGAAGGCGAACTCACGATAGAATCGAATCCCGGCCTGGGCTCACGTTTAGAAATCACGGTCCCGCAGCGCCGGCAGGCAGCCTATGGATAACAGACGATTGCAGCCGACTCGCATCGTGATTGCCGATGATCATCCTATTTTCCGGGATGGCCTGCGGCGGCTTTTGGAAACCGAGCCTGACCTAAAAGTGGTCGGGGAAGCCTGTGACGGCGCCGAAGCAGTCAGGCTGGCCAGACAACTCAAACCCGACATCCTGCTTCTCGACCTGGCCATGCCTCGCCATCCCGGGCTGGAGGCGCTGCGTGAGATGAGTTCCGCTTCGAACCAGAACACGGTTCGAGTGATACTGCTGACCGCCGCCGCCGAGAAAGCCCAGATTGTCGAGGCCCTGCAGCTTGGGGCTCGCGGGGTGGTGCTGAAGGATTCGGCCACCCAGCTTCTTCTGAAGGCCATTCATACCGTCATGGCGGGAGAATACTGGGTTGGACGCGAGAGCGTCTCCAACCTGGTGCAGTACCTCAGAACCTTGGTGCAGTCTTCAGGGGAAGAAGCCCGGCAGAAGAAATTCGGCCTCACGCCCCGTGAATTGGAAATTGTTTCCGCGGTAGTCGCAGGCTACTCCAATAAGGAGACTGCCGAATACTTCAAGATTTCCGAGGACACCGTGAAACACCACCTCAGCAATATCTTCGACAAACTTGGAGTTTCTACCCGGCTCGAACTTGCGCTCTTTGCGGTCAATCAGTCCCTGCCCTTAAAGCCCATCGCCTAAACAATATGGCACTTTTGTGCCATAGGCTGACACCTAAGAGCCATTGTCCAGCCCCCGGCGCATGGTTAGCATGTAGGAGACAAGTGGTATCAGGGGATATCCCCAGCTGATTGTCGGCCTGGTAAAGCAATCCCTCTCGCGTGCGTGAGGAACTACTTAGCTGGGGAGCCAAGGAGGAGCCCGTGGCAAGATTTTTTCGCCGGCTGTGGTCCGATGAGCGAGGACAGGACGTCGCCGAATACGCGGTCATGCTAGCCGTGGTGTTGGTGATCGTGGTGGGCACAATCCGTTTGATTGGCGCGAACGCAAACAACGTCTTTTCACAGGTCGCAAGCTCCGTCACGCAGTAAATTCGAGACCAGAGATTCGTTCCGCACTTAACCGGTAACACCATCCGGTATTCCGCCCATCCATCTGAGCTTTTACAGTTGAGTGCTACTGTGCCCCCGGAAAGGACGCGCAAGCATCTCTAAACTCTGAACCTTCCTCTGATTAACAGTGGACGATTTTAGGGCTCTTTATGCCACGGGTTGCGTTACGCGTGTCCACGACGAGTTGCGACTCGCGCACAATGCCCGCATAGTCATAGTCCGAGTGATCGGTAACGATCAGCACGCAGTCGTATTGGCCGAGATTTTCCAGCGGCGCGCACTTCATCTGCAGATCGTATTTACGCCCTTTGCCGACGGTCGGGAAGTAAGGATCGTTATAGCTCACCTGCGCCCCGTCCTTCTGCAGCAGTTCGATAATGGTGAGGGAGGGAGACTCACGCAAGTCGTCGATATCTTTCTTGTAGGCGAGTCCGAGCACCAATACCTTCGCGCCGTTCAAGGCTTTCTTATGCTGGTTGAGGGCTTTGCCGACCGATTCCAGCACGTGATACGGCATGTTGGTGTTGATCTCACCGGCCAGTTCGATAAATCGGGTACGGAAATCCCACTCCTTGGCTTTCCAGGAAAGATAAAACGGATCGACCGGAATGCAATGGCCGCCCAAGCCGGGTCCGGGATAGAAGGCTTGAAAGCCAAAAGGCTTGGTTGCAGCCGCCTCGATCACTTCCCAGATGTCGAGCCCCATGCGCAGCGACAACAGTTTCAACTCATTCACCAGCGCAATATTGACGCAGCGGTAAATGTTCTCCAACAGTTTGGTCATCTCGGCGGCCGCGGGCGAGGAGACCCGGACCACTCGCGCGAAAATCGCACCATACAAAGCAGCCGCTAGATCCGACGCTTTCACATTCAGTCCGCCCACCACTTTCGGGATGTCGCGACGGGCTACAGTCTGATTCCCGGGATCTTCTCGCTCGGGAGAAAACGCAACGTAAAACTCCTGCCCGGTGGAAGCGTCTCCACGCGAAGCCTTAAGCCCTTGCCGGTTGCCTTTCTCCAGGATGGGGATTAACACTTCTTCCGTGGTGCCGGGATACGTGGTGCTCTCCAGGATGACCAGATGTCCGGGGCGCAAATGGGGAGCGATGGACTTCGCGGTGTCGGTGATGAAACTCAAATCAGGTTCGTGGTACTCGTTGAGCGGCGTGGGGACGCAAATGATGATGGCATCCATCTCGGTCAGCCGTGAATATTCCGCGGTGGCACTGAATCCGTGTTTTTTCGCTGCCTGAATCTCGGCCGCTGGAATACGGAAAATGTAGGAGCCGCCCTGGTCCAGAGTAGAGATCTTGCGGGCATCGATATCGAAACCAGTAACCGAGAATCTCTCTTCAGTGTAGAGCAGAGCCAAAGGCAGACCCACGTACCCCAGCCCAATGATGGCGACACGTGCCTGTTTCTGTTCAATCTTGTTCTTCAGTTCGGAAAACAAAGCGGCGGGCATGGATTCAATAGTCATAGTCGGAAGGGTTGTCAATATGGATTTTAACATGGTGCTGCCCAGCTCCTGAGAAGCACCTCACCCGGGGCCTACAGACGCGCCTATCGCCGGAATCGGGATTTCGCGTAGTCTGGACTGTTCAGACAGACTGACGGCAGATTCGGTATGTGACTCCGAACCGCAGGAAACGAATCTATGGGAAGGTTTCGACTGGTCTTGATCGTGGGAGGATTGTTTGCAGTTGCACTGGGGGCGACGTCTGGAAGATTCCTGGTCGTCAATCAACCGCACAAGTCAGACGTAATCGTTGTCCTGGCCGGAGAAACGGACCGTCGTCCCGCGCGGGGCTTGGAGTTGCTCGATCAGGGTTTCGCGCCGCGGCTTCTTCTGAATGTGCCAGCCGAGGCTAAGATTTACCAGTGGAGCCAGGCGGAGATTGCGCGGAAGTACGTCGAAGGGCTGCCGCAAGCCAGTTCAATTACGATTTGCCCGATTTACGGACATTCGACCCGGGATGAAGCTCAAGATGTGTCCGGGTGCCTTCAAAGCGTCAGCGGGCGAAGAGTTCTGCTGGTCACCTCCGATTTCCACACCCGGCGCGCCCTTAGCATCTTTAATCGGGTTTTGCCGGCCGACTACAGCGTTGCCGCCGCGTTTGATGCCGGCGAGTTCGGCGTGCAATGGTGGCGACACCGCGAGTGGGCCAAGGTGAATTTTGACGAGTGGTTGAGGTTAATTTGGTGGGAACTCGTCGACCGATGGCGCTAGGGATTCGACCTGATCGTGCCGGGTGACCAGAGAAGGCAATTGACGGTACATGGTTGGCAGGCTAGCATCACGGCGAAGAGCTTGTGTGATGAGTGTGTCGATGCTCCGAAATATTGTTTGCTGGGTGTTGGTGGCCGTCACTCCCGCGTCCCTGGCAGCGGCGGATGCTGATTGGGGTGCGGCCATGCTCTATGGCAGCGGCAAGGGTGTGGTATGGCTCAATGGTAGACCCTTGCCCCGTTCCTCTGCGGTTTTCCCGGGTGATCTGATACAGACTCAAGCGGAATCCCTCGCTACCCTGGATGCCTCTGGCTCAGGCGTAATTGTCCTGCAGGACTCCCTGGTAAAGTTTGGGGTGAACGCCGTGTCTCTCGAGCATGGAGGCGTTAGTGTGGCCACCTCTAAAGCCATGGTTGCACTTGCCCGGGAGGTCACTGTGACTCCGGCGTCGAACGCATGGACCGAATTTGAAGTAGCGGAGACGGACGGCACGGTTCAGGTCGTTGCCAGTAAAGGCAACGTGAACGTTAACTGCGGGAAGGGTACCGCCAACCTATCCGAAGGAGAACAGGCTACTCCCGACGGATCGGGGAATTGCAAGAAGGGGCGAAGGAGCGGAGCGCCGGTACCAGGACACGGCCCCATACTGATGGATCCTTATGTTCTGGCAGGAGCTTTGATCGGAGGCGGAGCGATTGTTTGCCTGCTGCTCTGCAACTCTTCGAAACCTTTCCTCAGCCAATGGAAGCCGTAGGCGTGATGAGTATCCGGTTCGGCAGCCCTTCGATCGATCCAGACCGGTTGCGATGTCCACGGTGATGCCGGCCAGGGAGCGGCTCCATTGCACCCATGGTACAGATCACATAGAAGAGCGCTGCATTCGCGGGAATCTGCAAATTGAAATCCACGAAGCTGTGAACCAGGATTCCGATCACGCCTAGCATGGCGGCTAGGGTCACAGCGGTGTTGGTATCCGGTGGCCAGTGTTTCAATTTCTTAACTGCCGAGCGAAACAGGGTCAGCAAGAACCACAGGGCGGCAGCAAATCCGAGGGCTCCCATTTCAACCAGCAGTTGCAAATAATCGTCGTGGGCCATACCCACTTGGAGATTGGTCCCGAGAGTACTGAACTGCGGATAGGTTTCGGGGAATACGCCCAAACCCCATCCGAACACCGGCTTCTGTGCGAACTGTTTCAACGCCTCGCGATCGATTGTCAGGCGTGTACCTCCAGACAACTCCGACCGGGTTCCGCTGTGAATACTAAACAACCGCTGGGCCAGTTCGCCGCCGCCGAGCCAAGCCAGTAGTCCCAGCGAAATGATCAGGAAGGTGCCGACCGCAAACGTTGCTCGCCAGTTCCTCCGCCGGGTGATCAGAAAGGTCACGAGCAGAGCCAACTGCGCGGCGAAGGCAAACATGCCGCCTCGCGATCCAGACAGAAAAATCGTACTCGCCATCACTGCCGCCGCCAGAACCGCCATCGCCTTGCGCGGGCCTCGAACGCCGGGGATTAAAGAAATGACGAGAGGAATCGGCGTCAGCATTTCCATGAGCCCGGCGTAGTGATTGTGGTTTATGTAGGGACCGTAAATCCAACCGTCAGAGGGCAGAGACCGTAGCCAGTACAGTTTTCCATTGGAGGTGAGGCCCTGCACTAGCGCAAACATCGCGATCACGAAACCGTATCCGGATAACACCGCCCCCAGAGCCTTAAGCTGCGATGTTCTGCGCAAGCACTGAACCACCAAAAAACACAGGAGTCCGTAGGCACAGTAGAGCAAGGCGGTCGAGGAAGTGTCAGCGCGATAGGCGGTTCGTCCGCTCGCCAGTTGCCATAGAATCAGGCTGGCGAAAAGCAGCATGGGAAAAAATAACGGGTTACCCACGATTTCCAATTCGGCAGCCGCGATCTGTCGCGCTGCCCAAAGCGCGAAAAGTAAAGCGGCGCCCCCTTGCATAATCGAACTCGACCACGGCTCCACCGCGCCAAATGCCAGCGGCCCAAACAGCAGGAGGCCAAACACGCCAGACAAGAGGACTTGATCCAGTATCGAACTGGGAGATCTGTGAGGTGGG
>Ga0210399_10004947_pt1 | contig 10352 bp, 7 predicted proteins | sample IncBWC14MmetaG_FD_150865 | JGI IMG/M metagenome (GOLD analysis project Ga0210399, IMG submission 150865) | Forest soil microbial communities from Barre Woods Harvard Forest LTER site, Petersham, Massachusetts, United States - Inc-BW-C-14-M | ecosystem: Environmental > Terrestrial > Soil >...
GCATGCGCATGACCTAGTGGGGGGCTCCTACCGTGGGTGAGCCGGGAGAAATCGTAATCGTATGACCGCTGGAGCCGCCACCGCCGGTGACTGCCAAGACGATTCCGGCTGCCGCAGCCGCCCCTCCGGCGATCAGGCCAATTTTGACCCACTTGGACGAGTACCAACGGCGGTGTTTAACCCGGTACGTCTTCCCCTCTCCGGCGATGCGCGTCACGTTCGTCATCGAAATGGTGATCTCTCCGATCTGGTTGCCATACGCCGCTGTCACATGGACCTGAAAGGTTCCCACCTCACCGTTAGCGGTCCAACCGGTGGCTGCAGCCTGCCCCTGCCCGTTGGTTTTTACGGTCTTCGAGCTCTTTTGACCGGCGAAAGCCGCGCCGGGACCGTTCAATGGAAAGCGGAAAACCACGTCGGCGCCTTCTACAGGCCGATCATTTTGATCGACCACTTGCACCACCACGGGCGCCATTACCCGGCGCTCCAGGTCGTTCATTTCACCATCACCGGCCAATGCCGTTAGTTTGAGGTTCTGCACCATCGGCAGAGGCGCCATGGGTTTCTCCGGAGGCGCGGCGGGGGGCTGTTGTCCGGCAGCCTCGGCCGGCCAGACCAGGAGAACGGCAACCAATGGGGACAGCCAGCGCTGCCTCACCATACCTCGGTTGGGAGTTTTCATGTTGAACGACACAGTATAGCGCAAGCCTGAGAGCTAACTCGCGGGATCGCGCATGTGCTTAGCGAAGGGCAAGATAGATCAAAGGAGTGAGCAGAGCAAGGCCCACCGTTCCCATCGTGATAAAGACCGATCGTGTATAACTTTTCGGCACGAAGAGCACGTCATTAGGCAGTAAAGGGACGTCGTTCTCCTTGCCCTCAAAAACCCGGCTCGCATCCACATCGATAGCGGCCCGCCGGTCAGTGTTGAGTATGGGACGCAGGATGCGCACTTTGTCTCGCTTCGCGTCCTTGCCAAAGCCGCCAGCCATTGTCAGCGCTTGCGCAACGGAAACCGAATCCCGTTCGCCGAGCTCGATCCCGCCGACCTTTCCTACCTCGCCGTTGATATACACCAGCTCCGCGCGTTCCACGCTGACCACGTCGTAGGGCTGTAAAACAATGTCCTCGGCCGGGTTGACGTTTTCTCTCAGACTGCCCATGCTGATCTCGACTGAGCTGATCTTCTTCTCCGGATCATCGACTGCGTTGGGAAGAGGAATGGTGCCGTACTCGGCGCGGCGCGTGACTTTGATGTGCCGGCTGGCGTTGGGTTGCAGACCTCCAATGCTGGACAGCATTTCAATCAGTGTGCGGCGCCCTTGCAGCGGGTAAATTCCCGGACGCTGAAACTGGCCCACAAAGAAGACGGGCTCGCTGCGAAATTGAACCACCGTAATAATAACTTGCGGGTTCACTATGTATTCGCGCAGCCGTTTGACAAGCTCGGCCTCCACCTGTTGCTGGTTTAGTCCACCGATTCGAATTCGGCCAATCAACGGTAAATTGATAAAGCCTTCGGCGTCGATACGAAACGGCCGTTCGTTAATCTCATCGATGCCCGGAGCGCGAATCAGGATCTGATCGTTCGGCCCGAGCACATAATTGGGACGAATCGAGTCCGGCGGCAGTTCGGCGGGTGGCTGTGTGGGATTCGTTTGTGTCGGCGTCGGCGCCACTTGGCCGGGCTGGGGTTGTTGCGCTACAGCTAAAGAAGCGAACAGAACGGCAAACCAAGAAGCCTTCAATGCGCGGGACGTCAGCATATCACGTCATTTTCTCACGCTCAGCGTTAGACTGCGCAAGGAGGCTGAACAAGAATTTTCTTCGTTTCAGGCTGGCGGACGGGCCGGACCCAGTCCCGGTCGATTTCGGCGGACACCGACCGCTGCAGCAGCGCTACCGACACCACCAGCCGAAACTCGCCTTTAAGTTCCAGCAGAATCCCCTCAACTCCCGCCAGAGGCCCGTGTTCGATCAGGACGCTTTGGCCCACCTCGAGAAAAGGCCAGCGCTGAATCAGAACGCCCGATTGCACCATAGTGCGGATGTTCTCGATTTCTCGATCGGGTATCGGAGAAGGAGTTTTTCCGAACCCCACCAGGCCTACCACTCCGGGCACTGTCAGAACTGGTAAGCGGTCTTGAGGATCGAGACGGGAAAAGACGTAACCTGGAAAAAGGAATTGCTCCACGGTTTTTGTGCGATCCGACCATCGCCGCCTGCTTGTAAACGAGGGACAAAACTCTTCATAGCCCCGCTGCCGCAAGTGCGTCGTGGTAGTGCGCTCATAATTGGAGCGGACGCGCACAGCAAACCACTGGTGTAGCAAACTTGGACCATTTTGTGGCATCGAGTGATCTAACATAGCGCGATTCCGAATCCCTAGGAATAGTCCTACCTTCCAGACCAGTTTACACAAAGTCAGGCAGATCTGCGTCGGCTTAATCCCTTAGAGATAACAAGAACAATTAAACATACGGGTTGCCAGCGCCGCATTATCAGGTAGTTAACCTGTAGGCTTCTGGCAGCACGGTCTCAGACTTGTGATAAGTTACTTCCGCAGGGGGGTAGTTTGGACGATCGGCCAAGGGGTTCTTTGCGGCGGTTCAAACGACTCACGTTAGCCGGACTCGCTATACTTATAGTCGTTGCCGGATGGGTGGGAAGAAAAGCGATTGTCTCTGGAATCGGGTATTCGCTAATCTGCTCTCAAATTCCGCGTCCGGCCGATCTGATCCTCGTTCTGGGTGGCGAGTTCTACGGCCCGAGAGTGTTCAAGGCCGCAGATCTGGCTGTGGAGGGATATGCACCGCTGGTGTTAATCAGCGGCCCGCCATATGGCGATGGCCGGCCAGAGGGAGAGTTTGCGGTTGAGTTTCTTACCGCTCATGGTTATCCCAAGAAACTGTTCGCCGTTTTCGGGCATCAGGCGCACAGTACCGTGGACGAAGCCGTGGTCCTTGCGCCGGAACTCCGCCGTCGCCGGGTTAGGCGCGTTATTCTGGTCACCAACGCCTATCATTCCCGGCGTGCCGATATTGTGATTCGGCTTTTTTGCGACAGTGGAATCCAGTTCATCTCCGTTCCGGCGCCAGACTCCTTTTACACCCCGGAACGGTGGTGGGATGATCGGGGCTCCCGTAGAATGTTCTTTTCCGAGTGGAGCAAAATTGTCGGCTCCGTGTTATTCGAATACCCGAAATACCGCTTCAGCTTGAGGAGGCCTTAAGAACTCGGAGACCGTTGTACCAGTACTCATAGCTCTGCGGATTGCCTTGAATGTCCGACAAAAATTGGTATTATTCTGCTGTGCCTTTTAGTGAGCTAACTCACAAGCCGGTCGAGGAAACCCACGGCCTCGAGGAAGTCCAGGGCGTCGAGGTACAAACTCCTGCCGCGGGCGGGGAATCCTACGAATTTCCATGCTCGCTGGCGCAGCGCACGTGTTGGTATTTGGACCGGATGGCTCCCGGGTCTGCGACCTACAACATCGCCGTTCGGTTTCTCTTAAGTGGTCCGCTGGAGATTCCGCTTCTTGAAGAAACGTTGCGCTGTATCTGCCTGCGCCACGAAATCCTACGAACTCGTTTTGTGGAGAAGGATGGGGAGCCCAAGCAGTTAGTAGAACAGGATCCCCATTTCTCTCTCCCTCTATCGGATCTGCGGGCACTGCCGCCAGCAGAACGCGAGGCGGAATCAGAGCGTCTGGCTGCGGAGGAAGCTCGCATTGGATTCGATATCGAATGGGGTCCCCTCTTCCGAGGCCGGCTGGTTCAAACCGACAATGAACGGTTTGTCCTGTTGCTGACCATGCACCATATCATTTCCGACGGATGGTCCGTGGGCATCATCACCGACGAAATGGGCTCTATTTATCAAGCTTTGGTGCAGCGAACCGACTCACCTCTGCCTCCGCTACCCGTTCAATACGGCGACTATGCCTGCTGGCAGAAGGAATGGATCGCCTCCGGAGAACTCGATCGGCAACTGGATCAGATCCGATGCCGGTTGGACGGCTTCGAGCCTCTGAACATTGCCACGGATTTGCCGCGACCCCCTGCCTCCACCGCCCAAAGCAAAATTTGCTCTATTCTCCTGCCACGGCAGCTGACAAATCGCATTAAGGAAATCAGCGAGCAGCGCGGTTGCACGATGTTCGTTACTATGCTTTCGGCCTTGCTGGTGTTATTGCACATTGAGTCGAAGCAGACCGAGTTGACCATTCGTACGCAAACAGCTGGTCGAGGTCGTCTAGAACTGGAGTCGCTGATCGGCTGGTTCGTAAATTCCATCGTCTTGCGAGTCGATGCATCCGGGAACCCAAAGTTTGAAGAATTAGTGGACAGGGTTCGGCAGATGGTTCTAGAGGGATTCGATTTCCAGCAATTCCCATTTGAACGGCTGATCGGAGCCATCCGTCCATCCAAAAGCCTCTCCCGCCATCCGCCATTTCAGGTCAACTTCATCTTCCAGCGGGACTTCGTCCGGCCCTGGCAGCGCGCCGGAGTTACCTTGACGCCGGTCCCGTCCAAGGCAACGGGCACGTTTGTCGACCTGAACTTTTTCCTCGTGGAGAGGCATGATGGGTGGCGAGCTTCGTTGGATGTGAATACGGATGTATTCCGGATCGAGACCGGCGAATACTTTCTGGATAGTTACCGGAGGATTCTGGCAACAGTTGCCCGCCAACCAGATTCTCGAATCGCAAGCATCGCCCTACCGCCGCGGCCAAACCCGCCGGCGGAACCGGAAAACAGCGAAACCTATTCGCTCGATAACTATGTGCCACCCCGGAACCGGTACGAGGAGGCCATCGTCGAAATCTGGAAAAAGGTTCTGGGGACTAATGCGATCGGAGCCTACAGTAACTTCTTCGACCTAGGTGGACACTCGTTGAAAGCGGTGACCCTTCTTGCCGAAATTCAGCACACATTTGGCAAAGGGATCAAGGTGGCGGAACTCTTCGTTGATCCGACGCCCGCTGCCATGGCGGAAGTCATTTCCGGCATCGCCGCCTACTCCGATGCAAGGGACTTCATTCCTGTGCAACCACAAGGAACGCGCCCCCCTTTCTTCCTGATTGGAGGAGATCACTACTTTCGGCCCCTGGCCAGGTCCATGGGGCTGGACCAGCCCTTCGTGGGCGTCCCTCTGCTCAAGTATCGCCATCTGGACATTGGTAAATCGCGCTTGTCCATCGCCAAAGAACTCGCGCACCTGCTGGTACAGCAGCATCATGGCGCTCCGTTTCTACTGGGCGGGTGGTGTGCGGACGGCCTCACCGCGTATGAAGTCGGGCGGGCCCTCATAGAACAAGGCGAGTCCGTGAGTCTTGTGGTTCTTTTCGATGCAGTAAACCTGGATTATTACCGCGAGACTAGAAGTCTGATTCATTCCGCAGGCAGAACCATGACGAGCCTCCGTCGCATTATCGAGTTGGCAACCACCGGGGGCCCAGTTGCAAGGGTATCAGGTGTAGCCAAGGCCATAGGACCTTTGGTGCGCCGCCTCGGCCAGAGGATTGCCGACACGTATAATAATGACTATCGTTCCGTGCCCGTATCTTTTCCAGTACTTGTGGTGCGCCCGCCCGCCTCGTCGTCGCTCGAAAGGCCGGATCTCGGATGGAGTCGCGCTTGTGGTAATTTCCTAACAGTCGTGGAGGTTCCAGGCGACCATAGCTCCATTTTCCGCGAGCCAAACGTCAGGATTCTGGGTTGGAAGGTCCGTCAGCAGTTGGACGCTGCTCTCTCTCGCATGCACCAGGCAGAAGGATAGATCAACGCTCGGATGGGAGGAGAAAGACTTTCATGTCGACCTCTGCGCCGTTGCCATTAAGCCGGGACGTAGCAAACATTTCGCCCGGAAGCGAGAATCTGTTTCGCGAAAACTACAATCGCAGGCCATTCATACTGGAGCACCATCTTTCCGGCCATCCTCTTTTACAGCTCCCTCATTTGACCGCGGTCGCGCAATCCTTTGCTACACAGCAGCCGGAGCACCTCTACTACACGATTGGAAATGTGAACCTGAGCGCCGGGTGGGACTACGGCACCCAACGGGCCATACCGCCAAAAGAGGCTATCGATCAGATTCAGACTGCGAACACGTGGTTGATTCTGAAAGGCGTCCAGATCCTCCCAGAGTACGGCCAGTTGCTCGATGAGATTCTGGAGGAGGTCCACGCGGTGAGCGCCAGGGAGTGGAAACGCAGTACCACAGACCGGAACATCAGTGTCATCGTCACCTCACCGAATCAGATCACGCCTTACCATATGGATGCGGATTGCAACTATCTTCTTCAGATCGCCGGCGCCAAAACCATCTACGTTTTCAACGGGGCTGATCGCAGCGTCGTGACGGGCGGAGAACTGGAGCGCTTTTACTCCGGCCAGATTAACGCGGCACAATACCGGGAAGCCTCGCAGGAGAGCGCCTGGCGATTTGAACTGACTCCAGGCCACGGCGTTCACATACCTGTCACGTTTCCGCACTGGGTGCAGAATGCTGGCAACGTGTCAATCTCCGTCAGCATCAATTTTCGATTTGTGGATCGGACGGTCCCGGATATCTACCATCTGAATCACTACCTGCGAAGGCTTGGGCTCCACCCGAAGCTGCCTGGGGAATCGATCGTCAGCGACGGAGCCAAGAAGCTGGTTTCCAGGACGCTGAGAGCCGTGCGGCGGAATCGTGTTGGCTAAGATCCTTCAGAGATGAGCGACGGTGCCGCTAAACGTGGCATGGCCCGGACCAAGAACCGGACTCTGATGGACCCAGTCAATCAAGTGATGGTCGTTCGTGGAGAAACCAGAGTCGAGTCCGGCGTCAGTATGATCCGGAGGACTGGCAAGGTGCTGTTCACTTCACCGGCGACTCAGGCCCTGCTTGAGTGGGCGGAAGGTTGGCTCCCTCCCCTGCGATATCTCCATACGCGCCTCTATGAACGCGAGTTCGCAAGAGTGGTCCCGTGGGCGAGGAGGTTTTTCGGGGTATACGCCACTTTCGAAGATGCGATGCGCGCTGCTCCGGCCGGCAAGCCGATCGGCTACGATAACCCCGCTGCAGCTAGCTTCATGCAGCCCTCCGCTGCTCTAATGCCCAGCGACTATCCCGTACTCTTCTGGTTGGAAAAAGCCCTCGCGGATTCGCCCATGCTCCTTGATATAGGTGGATATGTTGGTATCTCCTATTACAGTTATCGCAACTATATAAGGTATCCAGAAAACTTGGAGTGGATCATACACGATGTGCCCGCGGTGGCCAAAGCCGGCGTAGAGATCGCGAGGCATCAAGACAGCCGCGGTCTGTCGTTTACCACGGAGATTACCTCAGACCTGAGGCCACAAACCGTCCTGGCCGCGGGTTCACTGCAGTGTATTGAACAGAATTTCCCCGATCTGCTGATGCGAATGGGTACGCTCCCGGCGAACATAATTCTCAATAAGACGCCGCTGACTGATTTACCGGAGTTTGTTACCCTGCAGGACTTAGGACCTGCCGTCTCTCCCTACAGGATCTTCAACAGGGCGAAATTTATCCAGTCCATCGAATCTCTGGGCTACTGCTTGGTGGATTCCTGGGCCAACCTCGACTTTTCCTGTCGCATTCCTTTCTATCCCCATCGAACCGTTCCAATGTACAGCGGCCTCTATTTCAAACGACGCAAATAATCCGGAGCGACTGACGACCTACCTCAGTTGCGCATTTTCTAGGCCTCGAAATAGTCCGATTGTACATCGATAGATAATCGGAAGTCGTTTCGGCTCTCTTAGAGACTCTAACCTGGTATCAACCTGCGTTTTCAATCGGTTACCCGACCTCAAAGGATTTTCCAGACAACCTCCCGGAACGCCGGGCCACTGGGTAATCAGCTTAAGTCTAAATCTGGATAGACACCACACAAATCTGACAGTATGATTCAATACAGTGCTGCATTCCGCTGTGTGCCTTCAGGTCAGAACTACGCTGTCTATTTGGCGCCACCCGATGAGCCCTCCTCTAGCGAATGCGACTTTGCTACTGGTGGGGCATTTTCACGAATCACAAAGCCTATGAGAATAGGGGGCTGTACTGGTACCCCACGGGTGATTCGCCCATTTCGGCGGCTGAGATTTTGAGCAATGATAATATCGGAACGACCAGGGGCGAAATCGGCTAAAGGGCTACCTGGAGGGGCCTTTACAGAGCCCCTACGCGTAATGAAATTAGAGCAAGACGCACTATGTCGTGCAGCGTACCTTCCCTCTGCAGGTCTGTCGTGGAAGGTAGAAAACGAACAAGGAATGCTCAAGCTCTCTCTGGCACCCGAGTTGACCTCAAAATGTCAACAATTTGCGGAAGAGCAGCAAGTTAGTGTCGACGCGGTTTTCCTGGCCGGCCTTCGGGCGCTCGCGCTGCGCTATGAAGGGGTAGTGGGAGAGGCAACTTCCCGGACGTTCCTAGAACTGCTGACGGCCGGCGAGATGGAGAAGAAGGATCTATCGATTGACGGAGACGCTGGCCAGTTGGATGATCATTACGGCCGCCTGCTCACCGCTCTAATCGCGAATCCGGACAGGCCGATTTCCGAGCCGTCGTTCTTGGCGGACGCCGAATGGGAACGTCAGGTGGTCTCGTGGAACGATACCCGAACTGAGTACCCGCGAAATTCTTCCATTGCGGAGCTGTTCGAAGAAGTCGCTCGCGATAACGCCGATCGCATTGCGGTAGTCGACGCGGATGGACAACTTACCTATGCAGTCCTGAACGACCGAGCCAATCAACTGGCTGCCTGCCTGGAGCAGCAAGGTGTGAAGAGTGGCACTCGGGTGGGTCTCGCACTCGACCGGTCCATCGCCATGGTCGTTTCGATGGTAGGCATCCTCAAGACCGGAGCGGCATACGTTCCACTGGACCTCGATTATCCGGTCGAAAGACTGCGCTTCATGATTGAGGATACGCAGCTCAGCGCCATCATCACCGGCCGCGATCACAAGCCACAGATCTCTTGCGGCGTTCCAATCGTTTTGCTGGAAGAGGCTGAGCAGGCCACCGCGTCACGCAGCCAAAGCAATGACAGGGCCACAGCCGAAAGCACCGCGTACATCATGTATACTTCCGGCTCCACGGGCACGCCAAAAGGTGTCGAGGTAACGCAACGGGGCGTCATCCGGCTGGTCCGTAATGCGACTTACGTGGACTTCGGACCCTCCGAAGTATTCGCGCAGATCTCCAACTCTTCCTTTGATGCCATCACGTTCGAAGTTTGGGGGGCGCTGCTAAACGGCGCACGTCTGGTGATTCTTCCGACGACGGTGGTTTTGTCGCCGGAAGCGTTTGCCGCCGCGATCGAGACGCATCATGTGACGGCGATGTTTCTGACCTCCTCGCTATTTAACGTGATGGCGGCGCGCTGCCCGCAGGCGTTTCGCACGGTCCGGCATCTGCTGGTGGGAGGGGACGCAGTGGATCCGCGGTGGGCGCGCCACATTTTACAGACGACGCCTCTAGAACGCATCATCAACGGGTACGGGCCGACGGAGTGCACGACCTTCTCGGTGACGCACGACATCCGGGACGTGCCAGAAGGCGCCAAGTCGGTTCCGATCGGGCGGCCACTCTCTAACTCGCAGGCTTACGTCCTCGACTGGAATCTGCAGCCGGCGCCGGTTGGCGTTCCCGGTGAGTTGTACCTCGGCGGTGACGGTCTGGCGAAGGGATATTGGAACCGGCCGGAACTCACCGTCGAAAGATTCGTGCCGTCTCCATTCGATCCCTCCGGACAGGCGCGCCTGTACAAGACGGGTGACATAGCACGCTATCGCAAGGATGGCGTCATTGAATGCCTCGGCCGCACGGATCGCCAAGTGAAGATCCGCGGCTTCCGCATCGAGCTGGGGGAAATCGAAACCGTGTTCCGGCAGCACCCAGGGGTGCGGGACTGCGCGGTGGTTGCCGGGCAAGACGCAACGGGCGCCAAGACCTTGTGGGCATACGCCGCAACAGGACCCGGGACCAACCTGGGTTGGCAGGAGGTCCGGCAATTCCTGCGGGAACGCTTGCCTGAGTTCATGCTGCCTTCGGGTTGCATGTTTTTGGACGAAATGCCGCTTTCTCACAATGGGAAGGTGGATCGGAAGAAACTGCCGCCGTTTGAGACGGCCCCGTTGCGCCGCACTGAGACTGCCGCGACCCCCACAACCGAGGCACAGAAGGCCGTTGCCGAGATTTGGAAAAAGGTGTTGGGGGGTAATGAAATCGGGTTGGACGATAACTTCTTCGAAGTGGGAGGAAACTCTCTGCTGATCGCAGAGGTAGGCAGCGAATTAAGGCCGCGTTTTGGGGCACATTTCATGATCACGGACCTG
>Ga0210399_10004949_pt1 | contig 10350 bp, 14 predicted proteins | sample IncBWC14MmetaG_FD_150865 | JGI IMG/M metagenome (GOLD analysis project Ga0210399, IMG submission 150865) | Forest soil microbial communities from Barre Woods Harvard Forest LTER site, Petersham, Massachusetts, United States - Inc-BW-C-14-M | ecosystem: Environmental > Terrestrial > Soil >...
GGCCTGCGTCCAGCGCTCTCGAGGGCGTGGCGCGCATTGCCCCCGGATCCATCCGGCGCCGGGTGCGACCGTGAGCCCACGCGGAATCTTCGTCACGGGCACGGACACCGGCGTCGGCAAGACGGTCGTCGCCTGCGGGCTGGTGCGTGCGCTGCGTCAGGACGGCCACCGCGTCGGCATCATGAAGCCGGTGGCCTCCGGGTCATTCCATACGGCCGATGGCCTGAGAAATGCCGATGCGCTCGCCTTGATGGAGGCGGCAGGGGTTGCGGGGCCCACCGCCTACGGAGACGTCAACCCATACTGCTTTGAGTTGCCAATTTCACCGCATATCGCTGCAAAAGCCGACAATATCGAGGTAGATATCGGCCTGATACAGCATAGATTCGGGCGCCTGGCGGCGAATGTGGACTGGATGGTGGTCGAAGGAGCCGGGGGGTGGCTCGCACCGGTCAACGACCGCGAGACGATGGCCGACCTTGCCGGGGCCCTGTCGCTCCCGGTGCTGATCGTGGTCGGGCTCAAGCTCGGCTGTCTGAACCATGCACAGCTCACTCAGCTGGCGGTAAGAGCCCGCGGTGTACCGCTCGCCGGTTGGGTCGCGAGCGCGATCGACCCGCAGATGTCGCACCTCCAGGCGAATCTCGAGTCGCTCGAGCGGCTGCTCGGTGAGCCACCCCTCGCCGTGGTCCCGCATCTGCCCGACGGCGGCTCGCGCCTCGAGCTCGCGTCACTCGCCAGGGCGCTCGCTTCGCTGGGCGATAAGCTCATGAAACGGCTTGAATGACGACGTTCGCGCGCTACCATCGATCGCGCGTGCAAAGCGAGCCACTGCGTATCCAGATCTGCCCCAACTGCTCACTGAGTGTGCGCGGTGCGCGGCTGTTCTTCGGCAGCGCCTGCATCGTACCGTGCGGCATCGCCGGGTTTCTCGCGCTCAAGGGATTCTGGCCCATCCTGCCGTTTGCGGGCCTGGAGATGGCGCTCCTTGGCTGGGCGCTCAAGGTGTGCCTCGAGCGGCGCTTCCACAGCCAGACGATCACCGTGACTGATCTCGATGTGAGCATCGACACGCGTGGCCGGGCGCGTTGCGAGCACGTCGTGTTCCCGCGGCATTGGGCGCAGGTTAAACTGCGCCGCCCCGCGGCACGCTTGCACCCCAGCCGGCTCACCATCGAGTCGCACGGCCGCCGGTGCGAGCTAGGCAGCTTCCTCACAGAAGAGGAGCGACGCGGACTGGCGCTGCGGTTGCAGCGCGTCATCGGCCGCGTGAACGAATCGCCCTCCTGGCGCTAGGGGCGGCGCACGGCGGAGCGGGTTGGCTTCCTGAGAAAAACGCGCAGCTCTGTGGAGTGTGGCGCTGCAAGGCACGTTAACGATGATCCGCGAAAAGCTCGCTTCGGTTGTCCTCGCGCTCGCGGCAGGCGCCGGCACGCTCACCGCGCATGCGGAGTCCGGCTGGAACCAGCTGAACATGACCCAGGGGGTCACGCACATCAGCCGCGAGATCTACAACCTGCACATGAAGATCTTCTGGATCTGCGTGGCGATCGGCGTGGTCGTCTTCGGCGTCATGATCTGGTCGATCATCACCTACCGCAAATCGAAGGGCGCGGTGCCGGATGTCACGCTGGTGCACAACACCAAGGTCGAGGTCGTCTGGACGATCGTCCCGGTTATCATCCTGGTCGCCATGGCGGTGCCCGCGGCGAAAACGCTGATCGAGATCGAGGACACCACCAAGACCGAGCTCACCGTGAAAGTCACGGGCTTCCAGTGGGGCTGGCAGTACGACTACCTCGATGACGGGGTGATGTACTACTCCCGTCTCGATCACCACTCCGACGCCGCGCGCGAGCTGCTCTCGGGGATCGATCCCGAGAGCGTCGATCATTACTTGCTGAACGTCGACCACCCCTTCGTGGTGCCGGTCGATACCAAGGTGCGCCTGCTCGTCACCGGAGCGGACGTCATCCACTCGTGGTGGGTCCCGGCTTTCGGGGTGAAGAAAGACGCGATCCCGGGATTCGTCAACGAGGCGTGGTTCAGGATCGATAAGGACAAGCCGGGCCTGTATCGCGGACAGTGCGCCGAGCTGTGCGGCCGCGACCATGGCTTCATGCCCATCGTCGTGGAGGCGCGCTCCAAGGAAGATTTCGCCGCCTGGCTGAAGCAGAAGGCCGCCGAACAGAAGCAGGCCGCGGCCCCGGCGGCGCCTGCCGGGGCGCCTGTCCCTACCGCCGCAACTCAAGAGAGAGCGTCATGGCCGAAGTCCTGACACACGACGAGCATGACCACAAGCCGCACGGCTGGCGGCGCTGGGTGTACGCGACCAATCACAAGGACATCGGCACGATGTACCTGGTCTTCGCGGGCACCATGTTCTTCGTTGGCGGCTTTGCGGCGATGCTCATCCGCCTGGAGCTCTTCCGGCCCGGGCTGCAGTTCTTCGATCCGCAGTTCTTCAACTCCCTCACCACCATGCACGCGCTGATCATGATCTTTGGCGCCGTGATGCCGGCGTGGACGGGGCTCGCCAACTGGATGATCCCGATGCAGACCGGCGCGCCCGACATGGCGCTGCCGCGGCTGAACAACTTCAGCTTCTGGATCCTCCCCTTTGCGTTCACGCTGCTGATCTCCTCGTTCTTCGTGCCCGGCGGCGCGCCGGCCGGTGGCTGGACCATGTACCCGCCGCTGGTGCTGCAGACAGGCGCGTCGTTCCCGATGCTGATCTTCTCCATCCACCTGATGGGTGCCTCCTCGATTCTTGGCGCCATCAACGTCATCGTCACCATCGTGAACATGCGCGCGCCGGGTATGACGCTTATGCGCATGCCGCTTTTCGTGTGGACCTGGCTGATCACCGCGTACCTGCTGATCGCGGTGATGCCGGTGCTCGCGGGTGCGGTCACGATGCTGCTCACCGATCATTTCTTCGGCACCACCTTCTTCACCGCCGCGGGCGGCGGCGATCCGGTGATGTTCCAACATATCTTCTGGTTCTTCGGGCACCCTGAGGTGTACATCCTCATCCTGCCGGCCTTCGGCATCGTCTCCGAGGTGATCCCGACCTTCTCGCGCAAGCCGCTGTTCGGCTACGAGGCCATGGTGTACGCGACCGCCTCGATCGCGTTCCTCTCGTTCATCGTCTGGGCGCACCACATGTTCACGGTCGGCATGCCGCTCGCCGCGCAGCTGTTCTTCATGCTCTCGACCATGCTGATCGCGGTGCCGACCGGGGTGAAGGTGTTCAACTGGACGACTACCATGTGGAAGGGCTCGCTCACCTTCGAGCCGCCGATGCTGTTCGCGCTCGCGTTCCTGTTCCTGTTCACCATCGGCGGCTTCTCGGGGCTGATGCTCGCCATCGTCCCGGCGGACTACCAGTACCAGGACACCTACTTCGTGGTGGCGCACTTCCACTATGTACTGGTGCCGGGAGCCATCTTCGGCATCATGGCCGGGGTGTACTACTGGCTGCCGAAGTGGACCGGCAGGATGTACGACCTGAAGCTCGCCACCTGGCACTTCTGGCTCTCGACCATCTTCGTGAACGTGCTGTTCTTCCCGCAGCACTTCCTGGGACTCGCCGGCATGCCGCGCCGCATCCCGGACTATGCCGTGCAGTTCACCGACTGGAACATGGTGTCCTCGATCGGCGGGTTCGGCTTCGGACTCGCGCAGCTCATGTTCCCCTACATCATCTGGAAGTGCGTGCGCGGCGGTGAGCGCGTCGGCAAGAAAGCCTGGGAAGGCGCGCACGGGCTCGAGTGGGAGCTGACCTCGCCGCCACCGTATCACTCGTGGACCACGCCGCCGTCGGACGCGGTGATCGCGCGCGGGGCCGAGCACTGATGCCGGCGACCGAAATCGCAGCGGCCGAGGAGCGGCGCCGGCGCGTGCGCCGCAGCGCGCTCGTGTGGTCGCTGTTCGCGGCGGCTTTCTACGTGGGCTTCATCATCCTCACCCTGGTGCGCGGCACGAAATGAGCGATCTCCGGCGCGCGAACCGCAACATGACCTGGAAGCTGCTCGCCTTCGCCGCCGGCAGCTTCGCGTTCGGCTTCGCGCTCGTGCCGCTGTACAACGTGCTGTGCTCGGTGACCGGCTATGGCGACCAGAGCAAACTCCTCAAGCGCGTGAGCGCGGTCGAGCAGCCGCAGCTCGACCGCACGGTGACGGTGGAGTTCCTCGCCGACGTCGCCAGTGCCGGCACCTTCGAGTTCCGTCCCGTGGTGCGCACCGTCGAGGTGCACCCGGGGCAGCTGTACACCGCCAGGTTCTACGCGCACAACCTCAGCGGCCGCGACACGGTCGCGCAGGCGGTGCCCAACATCGCCCCTTCGGAAGTCGCCGCCTATTTCCACAAGACCGAGTGCTTCTGCTTCACGCCGCAGCACTTCGGCCTCAACGAGGGGCGCGACATGCCGGTGCGCTTCATCATCGATCCCTCGCTGCCGCAGCACATCGACACGATCACGCTGGCATACACCTTCTACGACGAATCCGCGCGCGTGACCGCGCGCCGCTAGAAAGCACACCGACATGGCCAACGCACACGCACCCGAGGGCAACCGGTACTACATCCCGCACGACAGCCCCTGGCCGATCCGCGGCTCGGTCGCGCTGTTCGCGATCATGCTCGGGGCGATCGCCTATCTGAACGACTGGGCGGGCGGCTGGGTCTTCCTGCCGGGCGCGGTGCTGCTCGCCTACATGTTCTTCGGCTGGTTCTCGACCGTCATCGGCGAGAACCAGGTCGGCCTCTTCAACCTGCAGGTCGACCGCAGTTTCCGCATGGGGATGATGTGGTTCATCTTCTCCGAGGTGATGTTCTTCGCGGCGTTCTTCGGCGCGCTGTTCTACGCGCGCATCCTCGCGGTACCGTGGCTCGGCGGCGAGGGCGTGAAGGTGTTCACCAACTTCGTCCTCTGGCCGCACTTCGAGGCGGTATGGCCGACCAACGGGCCCGCCCACGTCGGCGGCCACGCCGACGGCACGTTCACTCCGATGGCGCCGATCCCGATCCCCGCGATCAACACCGCGATCCTGCTCAGCAGCGGCCTTACCGTGACGCTGGCGCATCACGCCATGCGCGCCGGCCAGCGCGGCAGGCTCGCTTTCTTCCTGGCGCTGACGTTCCTGCTGGGGTTCACCTTTGTCGGCCTTCAGTTCCGCGAGTACGGCGAGGCCTATCGCGAGCTCGGCCTGCGACTCTCCACCGGCATCTACGGCTCGACCTTCTTCATGCTCACCGGCTTCCACGGCCTGCACGTCACGATCGGCGCGATCATGCTGACGGTGATCTGGCTGCGCGTGCTGCGCGGCCATTTCACTCCCGACCGCCATTTCGCCTTCGAGGCGGTCGCCTGGTACTGGCACTTCGTCGACGTGGTGTGGCTGGGGCTGTTCATCTTCGTCTACTGGGTGTAGCCGGAGCGCCCCCGGCGAGCGGCGCACGCCGCAAGCGGTGCCTCGCGCGAAGCGGCCTACGGCGGCGCGCCGGCGCCCTGCAGCGGATGAGGCGAGATGAGACCGAAGTGCCAGGCGATCATCAGCAGCGCAAACAGCAGCAGCGACACCGCGATGCGCACGGTGAGCGCGCGCGCGAGTTTCGCGGAATGCTCCGGCGTGCCGCGCGAGAGGTGGTACAGGCCAAGCCCGAGGCTGACGAGGATGCCCAGCAGACACGCCAGCACCAGGAGCCATACGAGACGGTTCATGTATGTAGGTGAGTGTAGCGTGCGCGCGCCGTGGAGCAATCTGGAATGGCGGCGCCGGTGAGTGCCGGCAAGCGTGTGTTCGCGCCCACGCTGCGCTTCACGCTGCTCGCCCTGCTGCTCGCCGCGCTCTTCGTGCGCTTAGGGTATTGGCAATGGCAGCGCGGCGAGCAGCGGCAAGCGGACGCGGCGCGCTTCGCCCGCGGCGCTGATCAGGTGCTCGAGCTCCGCACCGTGGACGCGGCCGGAGTGCCGCTCTACCAGCGGGCGAGCGTCGAGGGCGAGCTCGATGGAGCGCACCAGTTCCTGCTCGACAACCGCACCTTCGAGAGCCACGCCGGCTATGAGGTGCTGACCCCGCTCACACGCGCGCGCGCACCGGCGCTGCTCATCGACCGCGGGTGGGTTCCTTTCCTGGGCAGCCGTGCGCGGCTGCCCGACGTAACCCTCACGGTGAGCGGGCCGGTGCGACTCACGGGCCGCATCGCGCTGCTCCCGAGTCCGGGACTCTCGGCCGGACGCGCCGCGCCCTCGCCTGAGGGGCGGTGGCCTAAGGTCACGAGCTACCCCGACATGGCGCAGCTCGCCGCAGCGCTCGGTGTGCCACTCAGCCCACGCATTCTGCTGCTCGACCCCACGAGCCCCTTCGGTTATGCGCGCGCGTGGCAGGCCCCCGGGCTTCCGCCGCTGCGGCATTTTGCCTACGCCGTCCAGTGGTGGAGCTTCGCTCTCCTGACACTGATCCTGTGGGTGGTCTCGAGCCGTCGCCCGCCGCCGGTGGCAGCCTCATGAGTGCCACGACGCCCGGTGAGCTGCGCGCACGGAACCTGCGAACACTGGCAGTGCTCGCGGTGCTCTTCCTTCTGCCCCTCGCGATTGCCTTCGCCACCTACTACGGCACCGGGTGGCGGCCGAGTACGCGCGTGAACCACGGACAACTCTTCACTCCCCCACGGCCGTTGCCCGCGGTGGCGCTGTCCAGCGTCGGTGGCAACGGTATGGCGCCTGACCGGACGCCCGGCCCTGCGGCGCGTGGTTTCCGCAAACGTTGGTCGCTCGTGTATGTCGGCACCGGCAACTGCGATGCCGACTGCCGCGAGGCGCTCTACGTGATGCGCCAGACGCGCCTCGCGCTCAACAACGACATGGCCCGCGTCGTGCGGGTGTTTCTCGTGAGCGCTGCCTGCTGCGACCGGGCGTTTCTCGCCCGCGAGCACGCCGGACTTGAGGTCCTCGATGCCAGTGTGCCGGAGGCGAAGCCGCTCCTAGCACAGTTTTCCGCCGCAGGCCGCGAGCACACGCTGTTCATCGTCGACCCGCTCGGCAATCTCATGATGAGCTACGATGCACGCACAAGTCCGCGCGGGCTGCTCGAGGACCTGAACAAGCTCCTCGCCCTCTCGCACATCGGCTGACGCTCATGAGAGTCGCACGCTGGATCCGCGGCCTGTGCATCCTCGGTGTGTTGTTGTGTTTCGCGGTGGTGGTGCTGGGCGCGTACGTGCGGCTGACGGCCGCGGGCCTTGGTTGCCCGGACTGGCCGGGCTGCTACGGTCATCTGACACCTTCCGGCGCGCAGGCCGCCGACACCGCCGCTGCCTTCCCCGGCCGGCCGCTCGAGCCCGGCAAGGCGTGGCGCGAGATGATCCATCGCTACGCCGCGACGACTCTCGGGCTGCTGATCATCATCCTCACCGCGCTCGCGATCGCCGCGCGCCGCGAGCGCATCGTCGGTATGCCCTACGCGTTGCTGCTCTTTGCGACCGTGGTGGTGCAGGGGCTGCTCGGGATGCTCACCGTCACCTGGCAGCTGAAGCCCCTCATCGTGACGCTGCACCTGCTGTTCGGCATGACGACGCTGGGGCTGCTCTGGTGGCTGCTGCTCTCGCTCCCGCGAGGCTCCTGGGGCGTCAGCTCACTCGGCACTGCGGCACACGCGCTGGGGGGCGGAGCCGCCTCGACGCTCTCGCTCGCGCGCGGGCTCGCGCTGCTCGGCCTCATCGTGCTGATAGTGCAGATCGCACTCGGCGGCTGGACGAGCAGCAACTACGCCGCGGTCGCCTGTCCCGACTTTCCCACCTGCCAGAATGCCTGGTGGCCACACACCGACTACCGGAATGCCTTCGTGCTGTGGCGCGGTCTCAACATCAACTACGAAGGCGGCGTTCTCGACAACCCGGCGCGCATCGCCATCCACCTGACACACCGCATCGGCGCGCTGCTGACCACCGCCGCGCTTGCGCTGGCCGCGCTCCTGGTGCTGGGCAGGCGCGGGCTGACCTTCGCGCACGCGCCGGCCATTGCCGTGCTTGCCGCGCTTGCTCTGCAGCTCGCAATCGGCGTCACGATGGTGCTGAAGACCTTTCCGCTGGGGCTCGCGACCGCACACACCGCGGGGGCGGCGCTGCTGCTGCTGGCGACGCTCGCGCTGCTGCGTACGCTCAGCTCGCGCAGCTAGCTCACGCAGCTAACGCCCCGGTTTCGACGCCGCCTTGCGCAGCAGCGCGAGCGGGTTGGACGTCGGCTCGGCGACCTTGCGCAGGGTGTTGCGGTCCCGGTGCAGGAAAGGCTCAGGGCGCCCGTGCACGAAGAGCATGGTGTCGAGCACGTAGCTCCAGCTGCCATCCGGATTGAAGACGACCTCGATGCGGTAAGACTCGGTGCGGAAAGCGTATTCGAGGAAGGCGGTGGAACAGATGCCGTAGCCGGTGTCGCCGCGCCTGGCCGTGAGAACGAGCTCCGTCGCATCGTGCGTCGCGTGGCCCGCCGCGATGGCCACCTGGCCGCGCGGGATGGAGAGGGTCTGCAGGACGAGCCCGGTGGCCGGCTCCCACAGCCAGTAGCCGGTCTGGTCGTGAAAGGTCGCCGCCTCGTCACTCGCGAGGATGTGCGTGTGGTAGCGCAACCCGTAAAAAAGCTGCGGCCCGTTGGCCTGCGCGTCGATCGGCTGCAGCTCCATCCTCTCGCTGAAGTCGCGCCGCTCTGGTCCTGCGGCCTTGGGATTGATGTCGACCCCGGCGTGGCTCTCCCAGATGCCGGCAAGGCGCCTCAAGGGGCCGAGGTTAGCCAGGGTGTCGGGATCGGCGTCCTGCTCGGTGAAGACGTCTTCGGGAAAGGTCATGCTCGCGCTCCGCGGCCAGTCTCAACTGATAAGTCCCCAGCCCAGCCACTGCGATCTGTTAGGCTGCTCATCCCCCATCCGACCGCTGTTGCGTCTTCTCGCCGTGGCGACAACCTCGCATTATGCACCGGCTGCGCCAGCGGTCTGGCGCCGCTACCTGCAGCTCACCAAGCCCAAGGTCGTCGCGCTCATCACCTTCACTGCCATCGTCGGCACACTGCTCGCGAGCCCGGGCCTGCCGCCGGCCGGCGCGCTGCTATGGGGCAATCTCGGCATAGCCCTCGCCGCGGCGTGCGCTGCCACGCTCAACCACGTGCTCGATCGCCGCCTCGATGAGCAGATGACGCGCACTCGCGGCCGGCCGTTGCCCACCGGGCAGCTCACGGAGCGCAATGCGCTGCTGTTTGCGGCGCTCCTCGGCGTGAGCGCCATGGCGATACTCGCTTTCCTGGTGAATCTCCTCACCGCGGCGCTCACATTTCTCTCGCTCATCGGCTACGCGGTCATCTACACCGTGTGGCTGAAGCGTGCGACCTCGCAGAACATCGTCATCGGCGGGGCGGCCGGGGCCGCGCCGCCAGTGCTCGGCTGGACCGCGGTGACCGACAGCATCGACCCCAACGCGCTGCTGCTCTTCCTCATCATCTTCGTGTGGACGCCGCCGCACTTCTGGGCGCTCGCCATCGCACGCCGCGACGAATACGCGCGCGCCGGCATTCCGATGCTGCCAGTGACTCACGGGGTGGCCTACACCGGGCTGCAGGTGCTGCTGTACACCGTGCTGCTCACAGTGGTCACGCTGATGCCTTACCTCACCCGCATGAGCGGCCTCCTGTATCTCGCCGCCGCACTGGTGCTGAACGCCCGCTTCCTCTACTACGCCCTGGCGCTGAAGATCACGGCACGCGCGGAGCTGCCGATGCGCGTGTTCCGCTTCTCGGTGGACTACCTCATGTGGCTGTTCGCGGCGCTGCTCATCGATCACTACCTGCCGGCGCTCCGCGGCGCCGCGAGTCCCTAGGCGAGCGCGACTCCCAAAGCCGCGCCATGGCTCGCGGTTGCGGTCTGCTCGAGCCCGGTCGCAAGATCGCGCGGTCCGGCAAGCTCAGAACCCGCAGAGAGACGGGTCGCCCAAACACACCCGCAGGCAGGCACTCATGAACGTGAGCAAGTCCGCCGTGCTCACGGCGGTAAGCACCAGCCTCAATCCCGGCGGTGTCACGTTCGCCTTTGCGATCACGACCTCCAACAACCCACTTCGCTGTCCGCGACGCTTCCCGGTTATGCCGGCTTCATGACCGCGCGCAGCGGCGGCCCGGGTGACATGCTCACCTTCAGCTCTCTCGGCACGACACCGATCTCGGCGCCGGGCTGGTGCGGCGGAATCGCAGACACTGACGGAGTGCTCTAAGGCAGGTCGAACAGCAGCACCTCGGCGTCGGCGCCATCGTGCAGGGTGAGCTGCGCGGGCCCCGCGGTGCGCGCGCCATCCCCGGCGGAGAGCCGC
>Ga0210399_10004950_pt1 | contig 10349 bp, 7 predicted proteins | sample IncBWC14MmetaG_FD_150865 | JGI IMG/M metagenome (GOLD analysis project Ga0210399, IMG submission 150865) | Forest soil microbial communities from Barre Woods Harvard Forest LTER site, Petersham, Massachusetts, United States - Inc-BW-C-14-M | ecosystem: Environmental > Terrestrial > Soil >...
CGCCCTGGCGCGCGTAGAGCCTGTCCCGCCGCCCGCGAATCTCGCTACGTCTATTCGTCTAAGCGCCGCCAAGGTAGGTTCTCCTTGGCAAGCGGTGCGGCGATTGTGGGCCCGCGGCGTAATGGTGTTTGAAGATGTTCTGGGACCGCTCGCTGTCCCCGCTACCGGCGGAGTCGTTACGGCCCTCGTGGTATTTGCGCTTCTCGTACAGAATATTCTCGTAGGCGTACCGATGGGCGGGGTGGTGCCCAATGACTTGCCTCTGAATCTTGTCCAGCCTGCGCGCTTGGAGAGTCTTGCTCCATTTCCGGTTCCCGTCGTCATCGCAACGGACGATCGCCCGGGCTCGGGTCTGTTGCTCGTCGAGGCCACACTCAACGCGCAGGGCCAAGTTGTGTCCTACAAGATTCTGTCCGGCCCGAGCGACGATGCCTCTCAGCGGCAGCTCGATCAGATCATGATGTTTTCGCGCTTCCGCCCGCAAACGAACTTTGGGCTTCCCCGCGATGGCGGCCGCGTGGTGCTGAATTTCAGTACCGTCCGGGTTCGCGGCTAAGACGAGTAGGTACGGGTCCGACGGATTCTTTCTTGTATTCTCTGTGGTTTTCTGCGCCCTTTCGTTTTCTTGACTCCTAGAAACTCGCCGATTAAAGTTTATGTGGAAGCGCAGGTGCACCTAGGGGATCGCAGTTCCTGTCGTTTGAGGCCTGCCCGGCGAATGTATTCGGTCAATTCAGGAGTCCGCAGATTCAAAAGTTCGCGCAGTTGAACTTGAAACTCGCAGCGATCGTCGCCGCTTTACTCGTGGCTGTCTCCACTTGCATCGCAGCACAGCGCGAGCAAGCACATCAGGAAAAACCACCGGACAATTACAGCGGCATCTTCGTCGAGCCCGACCAGGCTCTGTTCGCCACGATGTGTGCTCTGGACGCAGCTGGCTTTGCTGCCGATGAAAGCACGCTTTCAGAGATGCCTTCGCGTCTCGCGCTGCGCGAGGCCATGCTCAAAATGCAGGGACCGGCGACGGAAGCCCTGCGCCAGTTCTATCGCGATCATCTGCTCGGAGACCCCGGCGAAACGCTATCGCGGTACATCACGTTCTCGCTTGTTGTGGGACCACCGCCTCGTTTCGATTTTCAACTGAATCATGATTTGCTCCCGCCAGACGTGCTCACGATTGAGAGTTTTCGGGAAATCCTCGCAGCCTTTTATCAGGAGGCGCGTCTCGATCTGCAGTGGGCGAAAGTTCAGCCGGAGTACGAACGCGCGGCTGGTGCCTACGGTCCGCCCATGCGCAAAATCATGTTCACCACGAATTCCTACTTGCGCGAGATTCTCAAGCCGATCTACGACCGCACGTTTACTGTGTATGTGGAGCCGCTTGTCGGCGCCCGCACCAATTTTCGCAACAGCGGCAGTCACTATTCGATTGTGGTAGGTACATCATCGCGAATTCCCACCGAACAGATACAACACGCATACCTTCACTTCGTGCTGGATCCGCTGCCGCTGCAGTATCGCAAACAGGTGGATTCGAAGCGTGCCTTGTTGCTCGTCGCCGCTCGAGCTCCGCGATTGCCTGAAGAATATCGCAATGATTTTGTAGCCTTCACGGACGAATGCCTCATCAAGAGCGTCGAACTTCGTCTCCGCCGTCTCCCGCCTGCTCAGCTTGAGTCTGCCTTGAATGAGGCCGATCAGACCGGTTTCGTGCTCGTGCGCCCTTTCGTCGCGGGACTGCAGAAATTTGAGAAAAGCGAGCCGTCGATGACGTATTATTTCCCAGACTTAATCGCGGCCATCGACGTTCCGGCGGAACAAAAGCGTCTGCAGAGCGTGACATTCTCGCCAGAAATTCCGCCCGCGCCTGCCAAGCAGGAATCTGACTCCGCTGCGTCGGCGTCCGAGCTGGATCGTTTGCTCGCGCAAGGTGACCGCGAGATCGCGCGACAGGACGCCAAAGCCGCCTCGGCAACGTTCGAGAGTATTCTGGCAAAGTATCCCGGCTTGCCGAAGGCAGAATATGGTCTGGCAATCGCATCGGTGATGGCCGGAAACGCGGATCGTGCGGAGCAGCTTTTCGCACAGCTGGTTTCGCCATCGCCGGCTTCGACAACGGCGTCAAAGCCGGAGGATGCTGCGGATCCCGCGATTCTCTCCTGGTCGCATGTGTACCTGGGGCGCATCCACGATCTGGAGGGAGAGCGCGAAGCCGCGGTTCACGAATACATGGGTGCGCTGGCCGTCGAAGGCGCGCCCGAGTCCGCTCGTGTCGCGGCGCAGAACGGCGTGGAGGAGCCATACAAGGGGCATCCACGCGCGAACGGAAGTGGAAATGAGAAATAATGGTTACCAAGGCAGTCGCACGCTTGAGATCGCTCGCTCCGAGCGCTCCGAGACATCCATCCAACAGGGGGAAATTCGATGAAGCTCCCGTCACATCACAGTGGGATTATAGTTGCCGCCATCGCACTTGTGGCAGCTCTCGCCTCGGCCCCGATTCTGCACGCGCAGTACGGCGGTTCCGGCGGGCAACAGCAACAGTCGCCGCCTCCATTATCGCAGCAGCCAAACCCACCAGCGAAGGCCGCACAGCAGGCACCCGCGGATCCGGAAGAAGAAAAAGCTTATAAGGCTTTCACGGATGTGAAACCGGATTCCTTTGACCAGCAGATTCAAGTGGGTGAACAGTATCTCCAGAAATATCCCACTGGCCGCTATGCGGAGAAAGTATATGCCCGCTTGGCGACTGCCTACTTCCAAAAGCAACAACTCGACAAGATGTACGCCGCCGGCGACAAGGCCCTTGCCAGCAATCCGGATGACGTCACAGTACTCGTTCTCGTCGGCTGGGTGATTCCTCACAACTACGATCCCAACGACCCCGAGGCCGAACATCGTTTGGCAAAAGCGGAAACCTATGAGAAGCACGCGCTCGAAGTACTGGCGACGATGCCCAAACCTGACGGCGTCACGGACGAGCAATTTGCCAAAGCCAAGCAGGCCTCGTTGGCACAGGCGCACAGCGGTCTAGGGCTGGTCTACTTCCGTCAGCAGCAATTTGAGAAGGCGGCCGAGGAGATGCGACAAGCGGTGAAACTCGATACATCGCCAGACTCTGTGGACCTCTACATTCTCGGAGTCAGCCTAAGTCAATTGAAACGCTACCCGGAAGCGGCTGACGCATTCAAGCAGTGTGCTTCCATGCCCGGCGCAGTGCAGGATCGTTGTAAGCAGCGCGAAGGTGAAGCTCAGAAACTGGCCGCCGCGCAGCCCGCTGCTCCTAAATAATCGAACCGAGGCCAACGATGACCGCTGAAGAGCTCGAAGAACTAGGAGCGATTCTCGGTCATCGCTTTGCCCATCCCGAACGCCTCGAGCAAGCGCTCACCCATCGCTCGCGACGCCAGAACGACGCTGCCTCAGATAATGAGCGGCTCGAATTTCTCGGCGACCGCGTTCTCGGTCTTATCGCCAGCGAAGTGCTCTGTCATGCGTTCCCCGACTGGGATGCCGGGAAGCTTTCCAAGGGACTGGCGCGGCTCGTGAACGCTGTCTCGTTGCATTCGGCCGCAGAACAGCTTCGATTGGGCGATTATTTGCGGCTTGGTCCGGGCGAAGAAAAAACCGGCGGCCGCGGTAAAAAACGTCTGCTTGCCGACGCATACGAAGCTGTCATCGGTGCGATTTATCTCGACGCCGGGCTCCCCGCCGCGCGCCTCTTCCTCCGCCACACGCTTCTCGACAGCGCCCTCGGTGGCGAGGTTGGAGGCCTGGATCGCTCCGATCACAAGTCTGCCCTGCAGGAATGGCTGCAACAGCGCGGGCTCGGCGCCGTTCAATACCGCGTGCGCAACGAGTTCGGCCCCGAGCATCAGAAAACATTTGAAGTGGAAGTATGGCTCGCACAGCAAAAGCTCGCCCACTCCGAAGGCCGAAGTAAGAAAGAGGCGGAACAGGCCGCGGCGAAAATTGCTCTCGCTGGTTTGGAATCAGGTCCCACGTCGAGCTAAAAGGGAACGATGTCCACAGAAACATCTGCGCTTGAAGTAGCAGAGCAGCCGGTTCCGGTAGCCCGGCATCGCGAATCGGCACACAGCTCCGTGCTCGAATACGTGGAATCGCTGCTTGTCACCATTCTTCTCGCCCTCTTCGGCACCACGTTTATCGTCCAGGCCTTCAAAATTCCTTCGCAGTCCATGGAACCCACGCTGCTGGTTGGCGATCACCTTCTCGTGAATAAATTTGTCTTCGAAGGGCGCGGCGCGTGGTACGAAAAGTTTCTTCCTTACCGTCCCGTTCGCCGCGGCGACATCATCGTTTTCAAGTTTCCCTACGACGATCATCCACACTATGTGAAGCGAGTCATCGGATTACCCGGCGATCGCCTCCGAATTATCAATCAACACGTCTATGTCAATGGCGAGCCTCTCGACGAGCCTTACGTCGTCCACGATCCCCTGGGCGCGGATTCCTTCGGCGACGACTTTCCTCCCACTAGCCGCTATTTTCTTGAGAGTGGCTTGCGGCCTGAGTGGGCTACGCGTCTTTTCGACTATGTCGACCGCAGCAGTCTTGTAGTCCCTCCGAATCGTTATTTCGTGATGGGAGATAATCGCGACCGTAGTTGGGACAGCCGTTACTGGGGTTTCGTCAATCGCGACGCGATCATGGGCCGCCCACTCATAATTTATTGGTCGGTGGCCGCTACGTCCGAAGACTATACCGACCGCACTCTCGCGGGTGTGTTTCGCGGCTTCGCAGATTCGCTGCTCCATCTTCCCAGCCGCACTCGCTGGAATCGCATGCTCCACGGGGTGCATTAGCATTTTCAGTAGGGCACGGCACGCCGTGCCCGCGTAACTCATTGACGAAACTTCTCTTGTTAACTGAGTTATGCGATTGTAGTGAGAAGCCGAAATCGAAAAATAACCGACCTTGTCAAACACCCTCACTGAACCGATTGTTCGCGTGAAGCCGGTGGAACGGCCCGCGGTTGCGCGCCCGCGGTGGCGCCGCTGGGCGAATATTATCGCGCTATTTCTGGCGGCGCTCTGGATCGCCAACACTACAATCTCGCTCGCAATCCGGCATACCAGTCTGCAGCGCAGAATCACTGCCCGCCTCGGCGCTGCCTTCGGCCGCTCCGTGGAAGTCGGCAGCTATCGCTTCAGTTTGTGGGGACGCCCCACGCTGGAAGCACGCTCTGTCACTGTCAGTGAAGATCCGCGTTTTGGACACGAATACTTTCTTCGCGCCGAATCGCTCACTATGAGCCTGCGATGGCGGAGTCTGCTTCGTGGCCGTCTTGAATTTGGCGGCATCTGGCTCGGACATCCGAGTCTGAATCTAGTCCGCAATCCGGACGGAGATTGGAATGTCGCTGAGTGGCTGCCTCAGTTTTCCGCGGCTTCCGGGAGTAGGGCGTCAGCTGCACCAAAATTCCTCACCGGGTCGAATGCGCTCCGTTTCAGCCGCATCCATGTGGATTCAGGCCGCATCAACTTTAAGCGCTCCCAGGAAAAACTTCCCTTTGCTCTCGTCGGCGTCACCGGCTACGTCGAACCGGAAGGCAACGGCGAATGGCGCCTCGATCTCGAAGCAGCGCCTGCTCGCGCCGCTGTGATTCTTCAGCAGGCCGGCATGCTCCACCTTTCAGGACGCGTCGGTGGCACCTCATCGCGCCTCCGTCCGGCCGCTCTTGATTTTGCGTGGACCGACGCCTCTCTCTCCGATGCCCTCCGGCTCGTTCGCGCCACCGACTATGGAGTTCGCGGAAATCTCGCCATCGTCTTGAAAGCTAGCACCCAAGCTCAGGATTGGAATCTCGAGGGCCGCGCGGAAATCCGTCAGGTTCATCGCTGGAATCTTCCCCTGCGCGCCGACAATCCCTCCCTCAACCTCCTTGCCAAGGGCATTCTCGATCCCGAGCTTGCCCGCTTCGACGTCGTCAATTCAAGCTTGGAGACCCCTCGTTCGAACGCCCACGCCACCGGCGCGATCACTTGGAATCAGCCCTCTGTCGTTGTCCAAGTTGCTCCAAGGTTTATCACTCCGAAGAATTCCGAAAGCGACACATCCCTAACGACTCTTCAAATCGTTTCCTCAGCCATCGACGCGAGCGATCTTCTCGCATGGGCGCGCGCGTTTCATTCCGGCATCTCTGACGAAATCACCGTTCGGGGATTCGCAAAACTCAAGGCAAGCCTGGCCGGCTGGCCGCCTCGCATCGATGAAGGAACACTTTCGCTTGGAGAAACTGATCTGACGGCGAAAACGTTGGCCGTACCCGTGCGGCTCGCGTCCGCCTCGCTTCTTTACGACTCCAAAGGAGCGTTCATATCGCCGGCCACTATTTCATTCGGCGCCGCTGGCGGCACGCTTCGCGTGGAGACCCAAGGACCAATTGGCGTGGCCGTAAAGAGCGGCTCGCCGGGACTTAGATCAATTTCGCCTGCTCAAGCTGCTTCCGCTCTCCACATTTCCGGTGGGCTCGCAGATGTGGGTAATCTGATTTCAACCGTACGTCTTCTAGGTTGGGACATCTCGCACGGCTGGGATCTCACGGGCCCTGTCCGCGGGGATCTGAGATGGCAAGGCTCGCCCTATCCATGGAAATCACCGCCCACGGGTTCGCTTGACTTCGGCGCTTCGGTCAACACCCTGACGAGCGCCGATGCGAATACAAAATCCAGCGGTGATTCGCTCCGCGCTCCTTTTCTGAATCTGCCGGTGGAGCAGATTCGCGCGCATGTGGATCTGAAAGGCGCCGCGCGCTACGTTGCTCTCAATTCCGCCGAAGCATTCGGCGCGCACTGGACCGGTTCGCTCGACCGCCGCGACCCGGACCCAATGCAAGTGCTCGAAGAACAGCCGAGTGCAGAACAACCACAACAAAAGGATCGATGGCAATTCGCGTTATCCGCCGACCGCCTATCCGCAGCAGACGGCGATCGCTGGCTGAATCCCCGTTGGCGACAGAGCTTCATCGACCGCGTCCTCCCATTTCTAAACTCGCGCCCTCCAGCGGCTGCTCAGCCCGACAATCTTCTGGCCACAGGCAAGATTAACGTCGACCAATTCGTCCTCGCGCCTTTCGTGCTGCACCACGTTCAAACCGACGCCACAATCGACGGCCGCCGCCTCAACTTCTCAAATGTTCGCGCGCAACTTGCCAGAGGCGACGTCACCGGCTCGCTTCGCGCGGATTTGGACGCAAGACCGTCTTACCGCTTGAATCTCGATTATTCCGCTGTGGATCTGTATGTCCTGACCGCCGCCACGTCATCGCTCGCGGATCGTTTTGCTGGCGTCGCCTCGGGAAAAATCTCGCTCTCCGCTACCGGAGGCTCGCGCTCTGATCTGATTTCCTCGCTGCAATGCCGAGGCACGTCGCGCATCACAGGCGCCGAACTAATGAACATCGATCTGAGCGCTTCTTTCGCCGATGGCGCGTTTCGCCCGGGCCACACCACATTTCGCGACGCCTCTGCCGACTTCACCTGCGACTCCGGCAAAATCGAGTTCCAACGCCTCCGACTGTCGGGTCCCACGGAAGGCTTCACCGGCCAAGGCAGCGTCGATTTCAGCCGCAATATCGATTTCAAGTTCGCAGCGCTCTCCGATTCCGCCTTGCCCCGCGCCGTCCGCGCGTCTGATTCACCCTCACCCTCCTACCGCCTTAGCGGCGATCTTTCTGAGCCCGCAGTCACCCGCGTGAAACAAGCCTCCAGTCGCCGCTGACGCACGTGACGCCAAGACTCATGCTCACTTTTCGTATCGCAATTCAAACCGCCGTCCTGTTTGCTTTGACGGTTCTCGCCGCCTCCGATCACCAGCGCGTCCACCTTCTTCCCCAATTCAGGCCCGGCGATTCGCTCCGTTACCAAATCGAATCCCAAATGACAAGCGCCGGCACCACCACAACTCCTATCGTCAATCCAGAAGGCGCCACTCAGGTGAAGCAGTCCGTCAGCATCATTCTTCGACTGGACGTCCTCGAAGTTCAGCCCGCAGCTTCTGGCTCAGCCAGTGCCTCTGAAGCGAAGCCTGCGCGCTCAGCAAATCGCGCACCCGTATCGAATGCTGCGCCCGGCCCGATGCGCATCCGCGCCACATACGAAAAATCCTCTGCTACCTCGGAAAGCGACGCCTACGATCCCACTTCCGCTTCGCTCGCCGACCAATACAATCGCCTCGAAGGCCGCTCCATGGAATTCACACTGGAACCCGACGGCAAGATCGTCGACATCAAAGGCCTCGAGGACATGCTCTCGAATCCATCCGCCGCGCAGACGGTTCGCACCTGGATGGCAGGTCTTTCCTCAAGCGTAGGATTTCCTCAGCAGGGAATCGAGATAGGGCAGAAATGGAGCAGGGAACAGCCCCTCACCGGAGTTCCCCTCGATCGTCTCTTCTGGCACACCGAGGCCAGCTATTTGCGCAATGAGGTTTGTCCTGAAAATATTCCGCTGGTTGGATCAGAAACGAATGCAGTGCCGGGGTCCGAAGCAGCACCGAAAGCGCCGAGCGCAAACTCACCGACCTGCGCCACGATCCTCACGCAATTCACAATCATCCGCCGCGGTAGCCACAACCCCCGCGCTGACGATACGCCTGATGACTACCGTCACAACGGCCTGCGCACTTCAGGGACTTGGACCGGCTCCGGCGAAAGCCTCGATTCCATCTCGCTAGCCACCGGCCGAATGCTCCGTTCCACTCAATCCAGCTCGCAGGATTTAGACTTCGCCATCACCAGCACCAACACCGGCTCCCGCATGACCTACAAAGGCAAAATCGAAACTCGAACCGAAATCATCCTGCTCCCGTAGCGGAGCGGCTCGTTAATCACAGTTGTCGGGCTGAGTAGCGAGCTACCCGATACCATCACACGTACGCAACGTGACGTCCTTGTTCCGAAGGCTCAACAAACCATTACTAGCGATCTCGATCGTGCTCGAGTGTCGTCTTGCGAACGACGCCGTGGATAGCCTGTGTTCCGAAATGGACCATCGCAGGACTCGTATTCGTGAACGCCATGGTTATGTTCGAAAACTCCACCTCGGTTCCTCCAGTGATGCAGACCTGCAGCGTGGATGGCCCCTTAGCCTCAAATGGCGCGGCGCTTCCGTTGCCGGTAATGGTGGGCTGGCCAATGACCACTAAACGAACTGTGGTGGAGGGGCTGTCGGCAGGGCAGACGCTCGTGTCGTCACTGATCATGGCATCCGTCATCGTGATGTGGTGAGTATGAGGACTCCGTGCCGCTGGATTGTCAACGTTAGGTTTACTGGGAAGACCGGGGTTCAGCGCAATCCACGAATCGGGATGTTCCATCGTCATAACGGCAGAGAAATCGGCTTTGCCGGATTTTCCCTCAATCTTCAACGACCACGTGCCATGCATTTCCCATGGGCCGGAGACGCCTGTTGCGGCGGTGTAGTCGTTGATGACGCCACCCAAGTGGTCGGGCGTAGGACCTTGAGCCAAAGCGCCGAAAGGTAGTGCCAGCGCCAGGGCGGCAATGATGCGTACGGCCGACAACAAACCTTTGCCTTGCATGTGAGATCCTCCAGATTTGAGATTTATTTTCAGGCCCGCGGCCCGGCTCGGATACGCTCAGGTTGTCGGCGAATCGGAAACCACAGGCCGCAACTTTTTCCTGTGCGCTACAAGTCTCAGACTTCAGGGGTCACGGTCAATGCAGAGTGGGTGATGTTATAGTGAGTGCTAGGTGAAGGCTCAAACGTAAGATTACACATCTTTTAACTTGCTGTTCAGTCTCAAACGCGACAGAATGTGGCCTAACGTCCCTGTCCAACAATGGACACACCGGCCCAAGTGTTTCGATTCGGCCCCTACGAATCGCGGCCCCGCAGCCGCGAACTCTACAAGCATGGCTTGAAGCTGAAGGTCCGGCCGCAGCCGCTCCAAGTCCTCAATCTGCTATTGAACCGCGCCGGTGACGTCGTCAGCCGCGAAGTGCTTCGCGACGAGCTCTGGTCGGCGGAGACGTTTGTCGATTTTGAGCACAGCCTGAACACGGCCGTGAAAGAAATTCGCGCCACCCTCGGTGATTCGCCGCTCACTCCCCGCTACATCGAAACGCTGCCAAAATTAGGGTACCGATTCATCGCTCCGGTGGAGGTGGTCAACGGGGTTAGCGACTTGGTTTCCTCGCCAGTTCCGAGCACTTCCAATTCGAACGGAAATTCTGCCTCGCTCGCCGCCACGGTTCCAGCTGACATTCGCGTAAGTGAAATTCCCAGCGAAGCCGCGCGCCAGAATCAAAATCGTCATCCCTATCTTTGGCTCGCGGTGGCGCTCGGAGCGGCGGGAGTTGCGCT
>Ga0210399_10004951_pt1 | contig 10346 bp, 12 predicted proteins | sample IncBWC14MmetaG_FD_150865 | JGI IMG/M metagenome (GOLD analysis project Ga0210399, IMG submission 150865) | Forest soil microbial communities from Barre Woods Harvard Forest LTER site, Petersham, Massachusetts, United States - Inc-BW-C-14-M | ecosystem: Environmental > Terrestrial > Soil >...
GAAAAAATGTGCCCGCGGAAATCATGTAACCCGCAGTACGCCAGAAGAGTTGTTTGGCCGTCGGAGCTTCGCCAGTGAAACTTGCAACTTGCAGGCCGCGGACCATCATGCCCGGGGTAGTTCCGCCAAATATGGTGAAGAGGCCGAAGTATTGAACGTAGACGAAGGCAAGGGTCGAAAAGCAAACGACGGCGCTCAGCTTGCTGAGCGTGAATTGTCCACCGAGGGAGCCAAAGAGCGCCAGGAACCCGCCATACGCGAAGGCGAGGCAGGCTGCGTCGATCAATGCAGCGCAGCGGCGTTCGCGCAACGTGGCGACCGGGTAGAGATCCGAGGGTGGCTCTTCGGGAGCCTCGGGAGCTTCTTCCTGATCCTCGGATAAAGGGGGCAGAGAGACGTCAATCATCAGGCGAGCGTCGTCCGGCTCGGCTTTCTGAGGCGGCCTGCCGATCGCTATGGTGAAGGCGAAATCGCCCTTCGGATCGTGCGCGATGACCTGCTGCTCTTCCGTCTGAACAGCCACTGACGATTCAACTCGATGGCTCTCAAAGGGAAGTTCTGTCTGTGCTTCGTTGGGGAAGGCCTTCCTGCGGCGCGCACGGTAAGCCTGGAGACGCTGATTCAGTTCCCCGCGCCATTCCTCTTCCCCCGACGAATGCAAGGCAAGATTGCCCTGCGTGGAGGCAGGAGATTCCGCCAAGGAAGAGATTTCAGGATGATCACAAAAATGACAGGCGCGCTCTCCAGAAGAGAGCACCGCGCCACACTGCGAGCATATTGTATTCACCGGTAGTTTTTGCGCTGCGGACGCTCGTACTCCGGTGAGGAGCAGAGGACGGAATCATAGCACTGCAAGCGGGCAATGGAAATTACGGAAATCAATGGATGGTGCTAAAGAGTTAGCAGGGGCAGGCTAAAGGTCGACTTGCTGGGCAAGCATTTCTCGGTTTAGGGCGATGCGGCGGCCGAGGGCCACGGCGGCAAAATGGGCACAACCCGCACGCTCCTCCTCCGCCCAGGCTTTTAGGGAGGGGAAGATTTTGGCGAAGCCCTGGTCCAATAGATTCAAAAAGGAATAGTAGGCCGCGACGATGTGAAGGCCGGCACGATCCTTCGGTTGGTCGGGGCAAAGCTGGAGAATTTGCATGACGCGGGCGTAATCGCGGCCGGCGGCGCGGACCTGAATTCCAGTAACGTCCCGAACATCCTCGGAGATGGAGGTGTGCAGGGACGACGCTGTGAGCGACCTGCAATAGGAGACAAAGAACATCAGCAGGGTCAGCAGCGAGAAAGCTAGAATGAAGGCGGCCATCATCGGGGCACCGCCACGAGGCGAGCCGGGGTGAGCCGCGCATCTTCCGAATGGCGCATCACCGACACCGCCCAGGAGATGGGTAGGAAGCAGCCAAGAATCGGGGCGAGATACTGGACGACTCCGTATTTCGGCGCGAGGTTGACCAGGGCGTAGCTGCCGGCGTAAGCACTGAAATAGAGGCCCAGCGAGAGAACCATCTGCACAAGACGTGTGCGCGTTTCCTGCAACTTGAGGACTGCACCCCAAAGCAGGTAGGTCAGCACGAGCCCGACGAAATAAAGGTTTTGGGAGAGTTCAACCGCGAACATCGTGGCGAGGCGATCGGTGGATTGGGCAACGACCGCGTAGGAAAAACCAGCGGTGCCAAGAAGCAGCAACACCGCGACTAACCGAACGTATCGGGCCAGGTGCAGCTCCGCAAACACACGGGAAGCGAGGCTGATCACCGCGACAAAAAGCGCAACCGTCAACAGACAGTCGGTGTAGTAGTAGGCGTAGCCGTATTCAAGAGAATCCACCCCGCGAAAGCGCAAAACGACCTGGCGGATCAGGTCCGCGAACAGGGAGAGGATTACATAAAAATTTAAGAAGAAATATTTTAGGAACGAGGCACGGAGTATCGAGCAGGTGAGAAAACCCACACCCGCTGCCATTCCCACAATCCAGATGGCCAGTGCGATTCCGCTAGGCATTTTCCCTCGCGCAATCTGGCCGGTTCAGGGAATCAGAAGTTTACAACTGCAACTTCTGACCGGCCGGATTAATTAGCTGGCGGCAGGGGCAACTTGGGAACTGGCGAAACACCGTTGGCCATGATGACTGCGGTCTTGCCATGAGCCGTGACCAGGGTCTTCAGTTCCATTGCGCCAACAAGAATGCCCAAAGCAAGAGCCAACGCGCTGAGTTTACGTGACATTAGTGCCTCCGAGAGCAGGATTACGAACGGAGACACTCTATCCCATATAGGGATAGTGTCAAGTATAACGCGCACAAAACTCTGTGCAAAACCGTCAACGGAACACGGCCTACTACTTTCGCCTAGCCTTTGCTAGACGGGAGTATGGACCGCTTCCGACAAAAGGGAGTGTAGTGCTCCAGAACGTATAGCAGCAAGGGTACCTAAGTGCCAAGGTGGATGGTACCAAAGTACTATGCGGGACAGAAGATCTATGTTCGTTTCGTGGTAATAGCATCATAAGGAAGCGGTTCATTTTCGTCTGCCATCCATCGAGGAAAAAACTAAGTGCGATGAATCGGGCGACTGGCACCTTTGGTGTGGCCGCCGTAGCTGCGGCTTGACACTTTTGCCGGTTCATCCGTAGCATAAAGAATTGCGTTTAGCCGGCGTAGCTCAGTGGTAGAGCGAGGGTCTCATAATCCCTAGGCCGTGGGTTCGATTCCCCCCGCCGGCACCATTGATTTCAAAAGACTTAACCCTGTTTGGAGTCTTTCCGCGTATCCACCGCGTATCTTCTCCTCAATTTTGCAATCGAAAACCCCGCAGAAAGGCGATCCTGAATCGGCTTGGATTGCATCGGGCTCAACAGGCCTGTCGGTTAGGAGCAGCGAGCGAGGCTCGCTGTTTCTAAGGAACTCTGGGGATAAGGAACTTCACGGCAGTAGGTCTAAGCTGATGCAGGTCAAAATCGCCCATCACCCCGCAGTGATCGCAGCGCCTGCTGGTTGTTCCTTCGGGGAGCTTTTCTTCAACACTCACTCCCCGAGCATCCAGCGTGTATCTCACGTCCCGGTATCCGACCATTCCACTGCAGCGGTTACATCTTGCAGCCCAATACATTTTGTCCGTCATCTCAAGCCTCGCCGCCCGGAAGGACAAGCGAGGTAGGACAAGAAAATATGCGGCCCCTAAACCGGGATCACAATGCCCCACGAGCTTGATCAGTGGTGGCGCGCCACTGGGTCAATTGGAGTGTGTGCTCTTGAATTGTACGTGTACAGCGATTTCAGGAGGAGGGACGCCCCTCGGCGCGAAGAGCGTCCCCGGTCAGATGTATTGATCGCAATGAGGACGCCATCGAGTATTCGCCCTAATTTTGGGCAGTGATTGGCGAGCGGGCCGACTGTGCTCGGCGGCGGTACGGGAACCCACTTGGTTACGGCTGCGTTAGGCACTGAGGCTACTGAACGCTCAAACGTGTCTTTAGCTGTCGCATCATTGAGGCGATACGGGATTGCCCTTTTCGGTGACGCAACCTGCGGTCGCACCATGATAGTTTTAACTTTATGGCTGATTGGCGAATCGACAATGCGAAATGGACACGCGGGGCTGTGTTGCATTTCAGGAACTACACCCGTTACAGAGAGGGTTGCGACCACGACCACTGTGAGGCCTGCTGGGACAAGTTTATGGAATCTGGTTCGCCTGACATTCTCACCGAAGGCTACGTCACTGACGATAATTACCGTTGGATATGTCGGCAATGTTTCCAAGACTTGAAGGAAGAGATGGGGTGGAAGGCGGAGTAGGTTCTAAAGAGGGCTCCCCTAAGGCCCTAGTCTGTCGCAGTGCACACAAGTTTCTTTAAGACAAAAATAGATCGGAACGCTGTCCTATACCGGACAGCGTTCCGTCTTAGCAATCGCTATTATCATGCTGCTCGAGAGTTCTGCCGCACGCAAATAATCCTCGACGGAGTCCGCGAGAGCGACAAGGCAGAGATCCAGACGTTTCGAAGCCGGGAGACGACACTATGCTTGGGATAATCGCCGCGGTTCTGATCATTCTTTGGTTGCTTGGATTTTTCGCCTTCCACGTAACCAGCTCTTTCATTCACTTTGCTCTGGTTTTAGGGCTGATTTTACTTGTTCTGCATTTCGTGCGGCGCGATACAGCGAGCGTGTAGCGGGTACGGAGTAACCCGCTGAAAGAGGAGACTCGAGATGTCTAAGGATTATTTGCCAGGAACCATCCTGACTTTCAGCCTGGGTGTAGGAATTGGTGCGGCAGTTGCACTACTCCTTGCACCAAAATCTGGAAAAGATCTGCGCGACATTGCTGACGGCGTGAGCGACGGCGTGAAACAGTTTCACAAGACAAGCAAAGATTTAGAGCGAAGCGCAACGGATTTCGTGGGATCGGCAAAAGACCGCGTACAACATGCGCTTGAAGCGGGCGGTAAGGCATACAGACGAGCAAAACAAGCGTAAGCGTCTGTTTGCCACGAGCTACGCATTTAGGTTGCTTGCTCTTGGAACTTGAGGCAGTCTTGGGCAGCGGACTCTTTATCGCGCTCGGCTTCGTAAGCCCGCTTGCGAAGAATCGGAGAGGATCCAATAGTCGCTGCGGCTGCTAAGAAAAGGTAGAAGATTCGCGGGACCAAAATGAAGAACGGCGAGATAAACCGATGCCGCCCGACCCGCCCAGACCGGACAATACCGCTTTTTCCCGCCGTTCAAGGGCGCATCATATGGGTTCACAAACTGCGCGCTGTTCATAATTGCACAGTCTTGCGGAACTCATCTTGGTAACCTTCGACCGCCCTACCCCAATACCCCCCGGAGGATGAATCATGCGAATGAAGATGTTTGCCGTCTTTCTAACGTCAATGCTGCTCGTGGCATTTGCTCTGAAGCTTGCCGCCGCGGCTCCCGATCAGCACTCAGGGACCTGGAAGTTGAATCCTGCCAAGTCGAGCTACAGCCCCGGACCAGCACCGAAGAGTAACACTGTAACGATCGACGCTGACGCGGATAAGATCAAGCTCAGTTCCGATGGAATCGACGCTACTGGGAATCCGACTCACGTTGAGTACACCGCAAAATACGACGGCAAGGACTACCCAATTACTGGCGTGCCGAACGTTGACACGGTAGCGTTAGAACGGCCCGATGCCAACACGATCCGGTCCACTATGAAGAAGGGTGACCAGGTTGTGATGACCGTAACGTCGGTAATATCTAAAGACGGAAATACGCGAACCTCGACTTTTAAGGGCAAGAATGCGCAAGGGCAGGACGTAAATAACGTCGTCGTTTATGACAAACAGTAAACCAATCCCTTCAATTATTTATTGATGCTTGGACCGGGGATCTTTCGCAGGCTCGTCGGTGAGCCTGCGTTGATTCTTGTCCCAAAATATGGGGACTGCCTGAAAGTTTGACGAGGATCTATATACTCATGGGTGCATCTTCGAGTCCGGCTCTGGGGTCGACTCGGCTTTCTGTTTCGGCGCCTCACACACATAATGTTTGATTGTTGCTTGGGCAACCAAAAAGATTGGCTTTTGATTTCGCTTTTCCGGGTTGTCTTTGATGTATTGGAGAACCAAGTCAAGAGTAGTTCTTAGCGTAGCATTCTCGGGGACACAAATGCGCTGACCAGTGTCGGACCAATTGAGCGCGAGCGTGCCAGCCACCCCGGCAACGTAGGCGAGGCAAACGTCAGGCGGACGATTGTTATCATATTGGCAAACTGCCAAAAAGTCGTCGCCAGTGTTTATGATGTCCGAGGTTTTCTGGGCCTTCGCAACGCTTGAAATCGCAAAAGCCAAAACTAGCATGATTAGAGTTTTTACATACGGTGCATTCATGCCTGTGCCTCCGAAAATACATTGGCCGGCTCACGTTCACATTCCGCTATCGAGTGGTGAATCCGATTTTTCGACGCCCCTGACATAGGCGACCAACCGGGACGCTTATTGGCGGTCAATAGGTTGAGCATTCCAAGCTTCATCAGGCAGGTCCGTTCCCACTGGAATTACTTCGTGAGAAGAATGCAGCGTCCTTAGGTAGTCAGCAATGGAACGAAAGTTGGAGAAGATGAAACTGAAGTCCTAGCGGCTGGTGGGAATTTGCAGAGCGCAATGAAGACGCTTGGAACGCATGGCCACAATGAAAAGTGCCGTACTTAGCTTAGAAATCCTGACAGAGAGCGACTGCCGAATGCTCAACTCTGATGAGCAAGGATTACCGGGCATCAAGTGCCGTACTGGGACTCCGCTGGCCAATGATCCCAACTGCCGATAAATCTGGAAACCGGTTATTCTCTGCGCCATCGGCGCATTTTGTCTAATTAGCGTGTGCACCACGAATTGCTCTGAACTAGCCGGACAATCCGCAACATTGGTGTCCAGAATGGAACAGACACGATGCATCGACGCGCCTAACATCCTGGTGAGGCGCTCAAGTGCAACATCAACCGCAAAAAAAAATAGCCCGAGCAGCCAGAATCGAAGGGGCTATAGTTTTGTATCGTGCGGCCGCGAGAACTCAGTCCATAGCGGAAAGATCGCTCTCCCCTGCGGACTCCTGGTGGAATGTGGTCTTCGCTGTTCCGCTTTTTCTACGGACACTGATCCGCCTGGTTTATGCCTGCGCCCATTGGCACAAGGGCCCTCCGATTACAGTGCGCGAGTCGATCCCTTCCCACCTGCCAGGATGCCGATCTGGCTGTTGCCGAGGAACCTACATCACTTGCTTGGATTGCGGTCAAAAATTCGCTTACAACCACAAGACCAGGCGAATGATAGATTTCTGGGGCATCCATGACGCAGAAGCACTGGCAGCGGTTCGTCGGAAAATTGCTGGATTCTTTTCGCCTCTCCCAAATCTCGCTGCATGGGTGGGCAGGCTGAATATGAGAATTCCGATAAGTAAGCTTGCCGGGTCCCTGCAACGCCCCGGAATTTTGACGAGGGGTCATAACCCTGAGTCTCAACGCTCGATTGGCGTGTGGCCCGGGAAACATAACCGAGCAAGTTGATCCTAGTGTGGTGTCCCGTAAATCCCCCCCCCGTTTTCGGAACCGCAACCTATGCTTCCTCAATGGTTTCAAGGCATGGACTTATAGCAGTTATCTGCGGGACGCATACTAATCCGAGGATCAGTTAGCCGGATTGACCTACAAAAAGAGGGCTCCCCTAGGGCTTTCGTCTGTCGCAGTGCACATAAGGCTTTTGAGATAACAGATAGGTACCCTGCATTGATTTCGCTTATCCGCGTATCCGAATCCAGAACTTTGATCGTTTCTGGCGATTCCGGTGTTTCGTCAGATGAATAAGTTGCGTGTTTTCAGTTTGCGCTTTCGGTTCGCTTCCCCCGCCGGCACCATTGAATCCCGCAGACTTGCCTAGCTTCTAAGTTCCTGATAGTTCAACGAAAACCTGAGGGATTTTGTGTGTTTGGCGGTCTCTCAGTCCCACCCTGGCATCCGCATGGAATTCTGATTTCCGCCGCCATCCCATGAAAATGCGCGGAAGCTTGGTTGGATGATTTTTACTTACCGGATTCGCTTAATTTCACCCGCCCGCTATTCGTATTAAGTCGGCTTGACATAACGGAACGGACTGTATTGAATTGTTAGCCTGCCCAAGGCAGTCGGACCGGCCGGGGCGCTATCTGCATCTGGGGGTTATGAAATGCTTACGAACTTGCTGCCTGGAGTTACGCCTGGTTCCTTTGTAATTGACCGTATTTCCCGGGCCCGCGGGAAAGCGTCGATTGCTCGATGGCTTTGGCTGGCGATTTTTTCGCTGGGCGTGAATCTGCCGGCGGCGTGGGCGCAAGTTTCGGCGAGTATCCACGGGGTGGTTACGGATGCGTCGGGAGCGCCGGTCAGTCAAGTTGCGGTTAAAGTAAAAAATCTCGAGACTGGAGCGGTGCGGACGAGCACTAGCGACGATGGGGGCCGATACTTGGTAGTCGCGCTGCCGGTTGGCAGATATGAGGTGCGGATTTCGAAGGTCGGCTTCCAAGAGGCCGTGCAAAGCGGCATTTCCCTTGTAGTCGGTGAAGAGGCCAGCGTGGATCTGCGGCTGCAGGTGAATGCGGTCAAATCGGAAGTTAGTGTCACAGCCGATGCGCCGATTGTCAGCGTGACGACGCGGGACATTAGCGGACTGGTCGGCGAGCAGGCTGTGAAGGATCTTCCGCTGAACGGGCGGAGCTACGATCTGCTGCTGCCGCTGAACCCGGGAATCGTAAATTTCACTTCGCAGAAAACCGGTGGAACCGGAATTTCGAATTCCAGTACGGGCAGCAACTTTTCCGTCACCGGAAACCGGCCACAGCAGAACCTTTTCCTTTTAAACGGCGTGGAGTATACCGGCGCAGCGGAGAACAACATGACGCCGGGCGGGCCGAGCGGAATGCTACTGGGCGTGGAGGCGGTGCGCGAGTTTAACGTGCAGCGGGATTCCTACAGCGCGGAACTGGGCAAACGTCCCGGCGGGCAGGTGCTGATCGTGACGCAATCGGGCGGTAACCAGTGGCATGGTGCGGTCTTCGAATTTTTGCGGAACAATGCGCTGGACTCGGCGAATTTCTTCGATCAGGGCTCCGCTCCCCCATTTCAACGGAACCAGTTTGGGGTCTCTTCGGGTGGCGCGATTCAGAAAAACAAGACATTTGTGTTCGGCAATTACGAAGGATTCCGGCAGCACCTGCACCAGACGTCGGTGGCGTTCGTGCCGGATGCGGCATCGCGCGCCGCGGCGGTGCCAGGTGTGCGACCGCTGCTGAATTTGTGGCCGCAGTCGTCCACCGAGGCGTGCACTCCGGCCTGCGGTATTGCGGAGTACTTCAGCAACCCGCTGCAGACGATCCGGGAGGATTTTGGGACATTGCGCGTGGATCACACTTTTTCACAAAAAGACTCGCTGGCTGCAATTTATACCATCGACGATGGCGGCGATGTGACGGCCACGCCTGCCAATCCATTCAGCTCGGACATTCTCAATCTGCGCGAGCAGGTTTTGAGTCTGGACGAGACTCATATCTTTTCACCGTCATTGTTGAATACCGCACGATTTGGATTTTCGCGCGCGGGCTATTTCTTTACTGGGGAGCCTACACCGGGCACTCCCGCGGCCGAAGTGCCGGGATTTCTTGCCGGACTGCAGGTAGGCGCAGTGGTCGTGGGGGGCAGCGCGGCGTCGAATCCGCAGGCCTCGATCGGGTTGGCTGGGAGCAACAACGGTAGCAATCTGCACATCGCGCGCAATCTGTTTACGTATGAGGATCGCGTGACGATGACGAAAGGCCGGCACGAGCTGAGTTTTGGCGCATGGTTCCAGCGGTTTCAGTCGAATGAGATCATCGCGCTCAGCCAGTACGGACAGGCGACGTTTGCGAGCTTGACGACATTCCTTCAGGGCACTGCATCCTCCTTCCTGTATGATCCTGCGCCAACAAAAATGTACTGGAGGTCGTTATTCGGGGCGTTTTACGCCGAGGACGTTTTCCGCGTGAACTCCAAGCTGACGATTTCGCTGGGATTCCGCGATGAGTTTTCAACCGGTTGGAATGAGGCGCACGGCCACGCGGCGAACTACACGTTTACCGACGGAGTGATTTCTTCGCAGCCGCGGATCGGCGGATCGCTGTTCACCACAAACAACGCGAAGTTTCTGCCCCAGCCGCGGATTGGCGTTGCGTGGAGCCCATTCAGCAGCAAGACCGTGATTCGAGCCGGATTCGGCATGTACAACGACCTGCAGGACGCGCTGGGGTACCGCGCAGACCAGAATGCGCCATTTAATCCGACGTATAGCATCCCGAACTTCAAGGTGACTTCGTCTTCGTTTCCCATTGACCCCACGGCGCCATTGCCGGCGACCGCGAAGCTCGTCCCTGGAGGAGTTCAGCCGGACATGAAGACCCCGACGCTGATTTCGTGGTCGCTGCGAGTAGACCGGGAACTTTCCCCAAACACGGTTTTGACGATTGGATATATCGGGTCGCACGGGTATCACGAGTTGATCGGCATCGATGCCAACGAGCCGGTACCGGTCATTTGCCCTGCTTCTCCTTGCCCCGCGGTTTACCCTACTTACGACGCCAGCCAACCCGTTACTCCGACGAACGGGCCGACCCTCGGATTCCCGATTAATTCGCCGAAGGGGCTGCCGGACTCCCCGCTCGCCGGCGCTCCTGTGCCGGCGGGGAGCTACTTCATTCCCGTAGGTGCACCGAAGGCCAATCCGGCACTGGCCAATACGTGGACGTGGTTCTCCGTGGGTAACAGTTCGTATCACGCCTTGCAGGTGGATTTGCGGCGGCGATTGAGCCACGG
>Ga0210399_10004952_pt1 | contig 10345 bp, 7 predicted proteins | sample IncBWC14MmetaG_FD_150865 | JGI IMG/M metagenome (GOLD analysis project Ga0210399, IMG submission 150865) | Forest soil microbial communities from Barre Woods Harvard Forest LTER site, Petersham, Massachusetts, United States - Inc-BW-C-14-M | ecosystem: Environmental > Terrestrial > Soil >...
CGGGGGTGCCGGGCGTCGCCTTCACCGCACCGGCGCAGTTCAACGCGAGCGACACCGGTGCCCTCATCCCGGTCATCCCGACGACGTCGCCCCAGGCGTCACAGACGGTCGACCTCGTGAACCGCCTGCGTGCCGACGTGATCCCTCCGGTCTTCAGCGGGACCGGCGTCAACGCACAGGTCGGCGGGGAGACCGCGGCGTCGATCGACGCGGCCAACTTCCTGGGCCATCGTCTCTTCATCGTGATCGGCGCGGTGCTGATCCTGTCCTTCCTGCTGCTCATGGTCGTCTTCCGCTCTTTGGTCCTGCCGCTCAAGGCGGTGATCATGAACCTGCTCAGCGTCGGTGCGGCCTACGGAGTGATGGTTGCCGTTTTCCAGTGGGGCTGGGCGGGGAGCATCATCGGCATCGGCGAGAAAGGGCCGATCGACCCCTGGATCCCGGTTGCCATGTTCGTCGTCCTCTTCGGACTCTCCATGGACTACGAGGTCTTCCTGCTCTCGCGCATCCGCGAGGAGTGGTTGCGCACGGGTGAGAACTCGACTGCGGTGGCCGACGGGCTGGCTGTGACCGGACGCATCATCACGGCGGCGGCGGCCATCATGTTCTGCGTCTTCGGCTCGTTCATCATCAAGGACCCGTTGCACATCCTCAAAGTGTTCGGTCTCGGGCTGGCGACCGCCGTGCTCATCGACGCCACGCTTGTCCGCATGGTGCTCGTCCCCTCCATCATGGAGGTGCTCGGGCCGATCAACTGGTGGCTGCCCCGCTGGATGGACCGTTCTATGCCGAGACTGGGAGTCGAGGTCACCCCGACGCCGACGCCGACGCCGACACCGACGCCGACACCGTTGCCGACGCCCGCCTGACCTGCGAAGGGGCGGCCGTATGCTTGGCCCCCATGAGCAGCGAGCAACCGGTGTCCACGTTCGTGTCCTTGAACCCGGGGCGCGACGTGCAGCGGGTAGGCACCGCCGAATTCCTCGGTGAGGACGTCCAGAAGATCCATGACCCCGTGTGGGCGGTCATCGGAAACCTCGGCGACAGCCAGTGCTACCTCGGCGTCCCGGAGAAGGTGCGGGTCATCCAGTCGGTGCTGTCGCGACGCATCGCGCAGGACGACCTTGCTGTCCGGCTGATCCCGCCAGCGTTCACCCTTGGCGTCTCGGACGGGCAGCTCAACGGCACCCCGGAGATGCGGTTCTCCCTCGTCGGACGGGAGCTCGTCCACGACGTCGCCGATGTGCACCTCGTCGCGAACAAGGTGGCCGGGCTGGTCGCCGTCGTGGCGTGCGACAAGCCTCCGGTCGGCACGCTCGCCGCCATCCTCGAGAACGACACTCCCGCCGTGATCCTTTCTGACGGGCCGATCCGGCCCGGGATCGACCCGCAGACCGGTGAGCCGATCGACATCGTGTCGGCGTTCCAGATCGCCGACCAGGATGCGGCCGTACGCGCCCGTTACGCACTGCACGCCTGTCTGGGCCAAGGCAGCTGCGGCGGCATGTTCACGTACAACACGATGCAGACGTTCATTGCCGTGCTCGGGCTCGAGCCGCTGCACATGGTCGCCCCGCCATCCGACGACCCGCGCCGGCTGTCCGAGTTCCCCGATCAGCTCGTCGACTGCCTCTTGGGGATGACGGGCCGGGGCATCAGTCCGAGGGACATCGTGACGCCTTCGGCCCTCCGGAACGCGTTGACGGTGGCCATCGCGATGGGCGGCTCCACCAACGTCGCGTTGCACAGCGTGGAAATCGCCCGGGCCGCCGGCATCGACCTGTGGGGTGAGGTGCTCAGTCAAGGCGACTTCAACGACCTGGCTCGGCGACTGCCGGTGCTGGTCAACATGCGGCCCTTCGGGGACTACTCGATGGTGGACGTCGACGCCAAGGGCGGGCTGCAGGTCATCGTCAAGGAACTGCTGGACGCGGGCTTCCTCGATGGTGACGCACTGACGTGTACGGGGGAGACCCTGGCGGAGCAGGTCCGACGGCTCGACCCGCCGCCACCCGACCAAGACGTCATCTACAAGGTCGACAAGCCCTTCAAGGACACGGGTGGTCTCCGTCTGCTCCAGGGAAACCTTGCCCCGGAGGGGGGCGCGATCCTCAAGGTGGCCGGCGTCGAACGTGGCGTGCAGGACGGAGTGTTCAGGGGACGAGCTCGTGTATTCAACAGTGAGCGCGCGCTCGTCGAGGCTCTCGACCAGCAGCCGGACAGCTTCGAGGACAACGACATGGTGGTCATCCGCTACGAGGGACCCCGGGGTGCGCCGGGCATGCCGGAGCTGCTCGACCCCACGTCGCGGATCACGGCCCTGTGCCGCGAGCGGGACATCACCATCGCACTGATGACAGACGCGCGGTTCTCGGGTGGATCGGTCGGGCTGGTGATCGGCCACGTCGCACCGGAAGCCTTCCTCGGGGGACCCATCGCGCTCGTCGAACAGGGTGACACCATCGTGATCGACGTCACCAACGACCGCATCGACTGCGTGCAATTGGACGAGCCGGGCGTGCTCGAGCAGCGTGCTGCGGCCTGGCGGACGGAGGTCGACCGCAACGGCGGCGTCCACCCGGACGCCACTCCGGTCACGGACCGGGTGTTGGCGCGGATGCGAGCGACCGCGTTGCCGGCGCTGTTGGGCGGGGGCATGGCCACACCGCCGCCCGCATGATCGCGGGAGCTGTCGGGGCTACTTCTGGACCGTGCCGAGGGGATCCGGCCGGATGCACTCGACCGCGTCCCAGAGCTCATCCGCGGGCACCGGGTACCCGTAGAAGAACCCCTGCGCCGACTCGCACCCGATCGCCTGGAGCGCACCCGCCTGTTCCGCCGTCTCCACTCCCTCGGCGACCACGGACAGGTTCAGCGAATGCCCGAGGTTGACCAGGCCCTGGACGATGGCCGCGCTGCGGGAATCGTCGGAATCGAGCGTCGAAACGAAGCGGCGGTCGATCTTGATACCCGTGATGGGCAGGTCCTGAAGCCACGAGAAGTTGGAGTAGCCCGCGCCGAAGTCGTCCAAGCTGAGGCACACACCCAGGTCCCGAAGTGATCGCATGACCACCTCGGCGACCCCGACGTCGAGCAAGGCCTCCTCGAGGATCTCGAAACCGAGCAGTTCCGGCGGAAGCCCGTTGCGCGTGAGCACGTCCACGACCAACGCCGGGAACCCCGGGTCGGCGAGTTGTTGCGGGGAGACGTTCACCCAAAGGCGGAAGGGGCCGGAGAGTTTGTCCTCCGCCCGCCACCGTGCGAGGTCCGCCGTCGCCTGCTCCAACACCCAGGTGCCGATCGAAGTGATGAGGCCGCTGTCCTCGGCGACGGGCAGGAACTTCTCGGGAAGGACTCGCCCGTGACCCGGCCGGTCCCATCTCAGGAGCGCCTCGGCCGCGACGACGTCCTCGGACAGAGGGTCGACGATCGCCTGGTACAGCAGCAACAAGTTGCCGGTCGCCATTGCGACGGGGAGCTCGCGCTCGATCTCGAAGCGCTCCCTGACCTGCGCGCGCATCTCGTCGTCGAAGAGCTCCCAGCGCCCACGCCCGCCCTCTTTGGCCCGGTACATCGCAGTGTCCGCGTTGCGCAGCAATGTCTCCGCGGAATGCCGCCGGAGTCCGGGCACCGTCATGGCGATGCCCACGCTCGCGCTGATCCCGTAGTCGGAGCCGTCGATCTCGATCGGCTTCTGGAACGTGTCGAGCAGGTGCTGGGCGATGGCGCAGGCCTCGTTTGACCCCCGCACGTCCGGGCAGATGACCACGAACTCGTCGCCCCCGAACCGCGCCACGCTGTCCGTCTTCCGACACGACGCGCTCAGGCGATGCGCGACCTGTTGCAGGACCCTGTCGCCGACCTGGTGGCCGAAGAGGTCGTTGACCACCTTGAACCGGTCGAGATCGAGGAAGTAGAGAGCCACGGAGCGTCCGTTGCGATGACTGAGCGCCAAACTCTGTTCGAGACGATCGTCGAGGAGGGCCCGGTTGAGCAGACCCGTCAAGGGGTCGTACATCGCCTGATACGCGTTGATCTGCTTCAACCGGTCGACGAGGTCCCGGTTCTGCTTGAACAGGCGTCTCCTCGTCAGGGCGTCAGCGACGCTCTTTTGAAACTGCTGCGGCGCGACCGGCTTGATCAGATAAGCGTCGAGTTGTCCCACCGCCTCGATGGCGGTGTCGAGCGTCGCATAACCCGTCAACAGGAGAACGGGGACCTCCGGATCGTGGGTCTTGACGTCCTGGGCGAGGTCGATGCCGGTGCCGTCGGGCAGCTGGTAGTCGACGACGACCACGGCCGGCGTGTGGATGGCGACCAGTTTCCGCGCGTCATCGACCCGGCCCGCGGTGATCGTCTCGACCCCGTTCATGCGGAGGACCTCGACCAGCGTGTCGCGCATCTCCTCGTCGTCGTCAACGATCAGGACGGTTTCAAGATGCTCGGGCGCACCATAGAGATGTGTCATGCGTCCTCGCGGTCGATCGCAGCTCTGACTTCATCGAGCAACTGTCGGGGCGCAACGGGCTTCATCAGGTGGGAGAAGACCTTGTGCCCGACGCTCCGCTTGTCTTCTCCCTCGAAACGGTACGCGGACATCAAGATGACGTTCGGAGGTGAGTCGAGGGCCTGGAGTACCTCAATACCGGTCCGCCGCGGCATGCGGATGTCGAGGAGCAGGACTGACACGCTCCCAGATTCCAGCATGTCGAGCGCGTCCTGACCGTCGGCGGCCTCAGCGACGGAGTAGCCGGCCGAACGCAGGATCTGGGCGACAGAGGTGCGGATCGGCTCTTCGTCGTCGACGACGAGCACGTCGGCCAGCAGGACGCTGTTCACGTCGTCACTTTTTTCTTTACAGGCAGCACGACGGTCGCCCGTACGCCGCCGGTGGCTGCGTTCTCCAGCGAGATCTGCCCCCCGTGAGCCTGGACGAGCCGCTGGACGATGGCCAGTCCGAGCCCGGTCCCGCTGTTCTTCGTCGTGAAGAAAGGCTCGAAGATCCGCTGCATCTCGTCGTCCTGGATCCCGTCCCCGGTGTCTTCGACCGTGAACGTTGCTGAGCCGTTGGAGCAGAAGGCCCCGAGACGCACCGTCCCACCGTCGGGCATGGCCTGATACGCGTTCGTGACCAGATTCGTGAGCACCTCCGCCAGCTGGCCGCGGTCGCCGACGAGCGAGCAGGGCGCGACCTCTACGTCGACCTGGACGTGTTCGGGTTGCGGCGTCGCAGAGAGGACCTCGTCGACCAGGTCGGGCACGTCGATCTCGCTATTGACCAACTCGCGGGGCCGGACGAAAGCGGTCAGGTCGTCGGCCAGAACGGCCGCCTTCGAGGTCTCCCGCTCAGCCATGGACAGGTACTTCTCGGCGTTCTGCGACAGGTCTTCGCCGAGATCACCCCGGACGATGAACAGGGCGTTCGTCACGGCGGCGAGCGGGTTCCTGAGCTCGTGGCCGATCACCGACGCCATCTCACCGACGGCGGAGAGCCTCTCCTGCCGGACGAGCGCGTCTTGTGTCTCCTTGAGCTCGCGGAGGGACGCGTTCAAGTCCGCGGTGCGCTCGTCGACCAGGGCCTGGGCGTAGCGGTGTCGTCGTTGGACCGTCTCGACCGTGAGGCCGACGATGAGAGCGATGAACAAGCCCATGACGAGCAGGATCAACGGTCCGGAAGAGGCCAGCCCCGAGACGAATGGTGTACGGGCGTTCGCAACGAGCGTCCAGTTCGACCCGCCGATGCGCACCTTCGTGCTCGCCGTAGGCGAGGCCAGCGGGAGTTTCATCGTCGATGAGAGCAGCAAGTTGGCCGACCGTACGGGCCCCGGGCCGTACAGCGCTGCGTCGAGGTTGCTGAATGCTTGCCCGATCACCGACGCGAGGTTGATGTGGGTCGGGATCGCTAACTGCTGGTAGACGTAGAGGCCGCTCGGGGCGGGCGGAACCTGCACGGCGAAACGCGCATTGCTGAGTTTGCCGTTCGTCGTCACGGGCCCGCTGACGCCCTCCTTCCCCCGGGCGAGTTGGACCGTGGCCAGGGCCGGACCGGTCAGGGTCTCTCCCGGTTGGAACGCGGGAATCGGGGAGGCCACGACGACGTAGTGATCACCCACCTTGCGGATGAGGACTTCCGACGACTTCGAAAGGCCCACGTAGTCGAGGAACTGAGTCGGTGAGGCGTTGGTCAGCTGCACCACGTCGGCCGTGCTCGTTAGACCGGTGATGACGCCGTCCAATGCGTACGACGCCGTCTCTCCCGCGTCGGTGGTGTTGCTGACAAGCAGGGATGTCTCCTGCTGGTCGACATTGTGCTGCAGCAGGAAATAGCCGCCGACGCTGAGAAGGACGATTATCGCCCCGATGAGGAGGGAGACCGGCGAGGGGATCCAACGGCGGTTCATTGGAGGCTCCGTGGGAAAACGCACGCGCAAACAAACCGCCCTTCGGCGTGGGCCATGTCACTCGCCGCGCTCTCAGCGGGTGGCGCCAGCGTCATCGTTTCCCCCAAAAGACAGTCGTGGCCGCTCCGCCACGAGTCTCTCCGCCTGACATTCTTCCACAGGTGCTGGACGAATCGTCCAGCGGCTCTGACGGAGGCAAACAGATGTTCGTTCGCCCCGGCGGGCGGTCTACATCCCCTTGACGAGGCCCACTGTGTTGCCCTGGGGGTCAGTGAACATGGCGATGGACGGGCCGCCGGGGATGTCGGTGGGGTCCATCACCTTCGTGCCGCCCAGCGAAACGGCCTTGTCCAGGCTGGCCTGCAGGTCGTCGGTGTTGACGTAGAACGTGAGGAACGGCTTCCCGTCCTGGCTCGGGCTGACGCCACCGCCGATGCCGGGCGCGATGGGCGTCACGATGCCGTAGTTCGCAGGATTGTTCGAGTCGATCTGCCAACCGAAGAGGTCGGCGTAGTACTTCTGGAGGGCGGCCCCGTCCGGGCCGAGGATCTCGAAGTGCACGACCGGGTGTTCCATCTGATTCTCCTTTCGGTGTCGGGCTGCCGCCGCGCCGCGCGGCGGGCTCCCGAACCCGTACTCGGAGTCTGCTCCGTGCCTGTGACGCGGGGAAGGGGCGGGCAGGGGTTGTCCGCCCTGGATGGGCGTGGCAGAATGAGCGGGCTATGAGCGCGCGCCCGACCCGGCCCGAGACGATTCTGGTAGTCGTAACGTAGAGGCGCGCCCTCACATCGCAGCGCGCCTCTCGACCTCCCGATCCGGGGGGTCGTTTCAATTCTCGGACAAATTTCGCCGCACGAACCATCCAGGAACCACGCAGAGACAGGAACAAGGGGACCGACAATGAAGCTGACAGGGGCCCAGGCCCTCATCAAGAGCCTCGAGATGCAGGGGGTCGACGTCATGTTCGGCCTGCCCGGCGGCGCCATCCTGCCGGTCTACGACCCGATCATCGACTCGTCGATCCGCCACATCCTGGTCCGCCACGAGCAGGGCGCCGGCCATGCGGCCGAGGGCTACGCCATGGTGACCGGCAAGCCCGGCGTCGCCATGGTGACGAGCGGCCCCGGCGCCACCAACATCGTCACGCCGCTGGCCAACGCGTACATGGACTCGACACCGCTCATCGTCATCTCCGGCCAGGTGGCCACGCCGGCCATCGGCACCGACGCCTTCCAGGAGTGCGACATCACCGGCGTGACGATGGGCATCACGAAGCACAACTGGCTCATCAAGGATGTCGACGACATCCCGAGGGTGGTGGCCGCCGCGTTCCACGTGGCGACGACCGGGCGGCCGGGGCCGGTCCTGATCGACCTGCCCAAGGACATCTCGAACGCGCCCATGGAGTGGTACTGGCCGACGTCCGTCGAGGAGCTCGACCTCCCGGGCTACCACCCGGTGACGTTCGGCGACCCGGTGCTCGTCGCACAGGCGGCCGAGCTCATCGCGGCGGCGAAGCGGCCCGTCCTGTACGTCGGTGGCGGCGTGCTGAAGGCAAGGGCCGCCGAGGCGCTGCGCGCGTTGGCCGACCGGACGGGCATCCCGGTCGTGACGACGCTCATGGCCCGGGGAGCGTTCCCCGACTCGCACCCGCAGGCACTCGGGATGCCCGGGATGCACGGCCACTACACCGCTGTCACCGCGATGCAGAGGAGCGACCTGCTGATCAACCTCGGCGCGCGGTTCGACGACCGGGTGACGGGCAAGATCTCCTCGTTCGCGCCCGAGGCCAAGGTGATCCACGTTGACATCGACCCCGCCGAGCTGGGCAAGGTGCGCGTGCCCGACGTCGGTATCGCCGGCGACTGCCGCCAGGTGATCGGCGAGCTCCTGCTGGCGATGGACGCCCGCGACACCGTGGGAGAAGCCGTGGTGCAAGACCTCGAGCCGTGGTGGCGCCAGGTCCACGAATGGCAGGAGCGCTTCCCCCTCCACTACTCGGAAACGGAGGGCGGTGCGATCAAGCCACAGAACGTCGTCGAGCAGCTGCGGGACGCGGCCGACGAGGACACCATCGTCGTCGCCGGCGTGGGCCAGCACCAGATGTGGGCCTCGCAGTACTGGAACTTCGAGCACCCCTACACCTGGGTCAACTCGGGCGGGGCGGGCACGATGGGCTTCGCCGTGCCGGCGTCCATCGGGGCGAAGGTCGGCCGTCCCGACCGCACCGTGTGGGCGATCGACGGCGACGGCTGCTTCCAGATGACGGCGCAGGAATTGGTGACGGCGAGCGCGGAGCAGATCCCGGTGAAGATCGCGATCCTCAACAACGCCTACCTGGGCATGGTGCGCCAGTGGCAGGAGATGTTCTACGGGGAGCGCTACTCGGAGGTCTACCTCTCGCCCGACCTGCCCGACTACGTCAAGTGGGCCGAGGCCATGGGCTGCGTCGGCATCCGGGCCGAGTCGCCCGAGGACGTGGGCCCCGCGATCGAAAAGGCGAACTCCATCGACGATCGCCCCGTCGTGGTCGACTTCCGCACCGACGCCTTCGAGAAGGTCTTCCCGATGGTGGCGGCCGGCGCGTCGAACGACGACATCGTGGTGCACCCGGACCAGGCTGCGGCCCGATGAGCGCCGCCGCCGCAGGAGCCACTGCCGCCAACGTCACGGCGCTCAAGGGGGCCAAGGGGCCGTCGCCCCGCCATCACATCCTCTCGGTGCTCGTGGAGAACAAGGCCGGTGTGCTGGCGCGGGTGGCCGGCCTGTTCAGCCGGCGCGGCTTCAACATCTACTCCCTCGCCGTCGCCCCGACCGACGAGGACGAGCACTTCAGCCGCATCACGATCGTGGTCGACGTGGAGTCGGCCCCGCTCGACCAGATCGTCATGCAGCTCGACAAGCTGATCAACGTGGTCTCCATCGGCGAGCTCTCGCCGGCCGAGGCAGTCGAACGGGAACTGGTGCTCGTCACCGTGGCGGCGGGGCCCACGGAGCGCTCGCAGGTGATCCAGCTGGTGGGCGTCTTCGGCGGCGAGGTGATCAACGTCGGGACGGACCGCCTGACCGTGATGCTGGCGGGCCGGCCCGAGAAGATCGACGACTTCGAGGGACTGCTCGAGCAGTATCACGTCGTCGAGCTCCAAAGGACGGGCCGCGTGGCCCTGCCTAAGCTGGAACGCCACTGACCCGCCGGGACAACCGGGGTCAACCAGGGACAAAGAAAGAGAAGAGACGCCATGGCCACGCTGTACTACGAGTCCGACGCCGACCCCACGCTGATCGCGGGGCGCAAGGTCGCCATCCTCGGCTACGGGTCGCAGGGCCACGCCCATGCGCAGAATCTGATGGAGTCGGGGGTGGACGTGCGCGTCGCCCTGCGCGAGGGGAGCTCGAGCCGGACCAAGGCGCAGGAGGCGGGGCTACGCGTCACGTCGCTGGCCGACGCCGCGGCCGAGGCCGACGTGATCATGATCCTGCTGCCCGACACCGAGCAGAAGGCGGCCTACGACGAGTTCGTGGCCCCGAACCTCAACGACGGCGACATGCTGATGTTCGCGCACGGGTTCAACATCCGCTTCGGCCAGATCGTGCCGCCCGCCGGCGTCGACGTCACCATGGTGGCGCCCAAGGGGCCGGGCCACCTCGTCCGGCGCACCTACACCGAGGGAGGGGGGGTCCCGTCGCTCGTTGCCGTGCATCAGGACGCCACCGGGAAGGCACGCGACCTCGCCCTGTCCTACGCGCACGCCATCGGCGCGACCCGGGCCGGCGTGCTCGACACGACGTTCGACGAGGAGACCGAGACCGACCTCTTCGGCGAGCAGGTGGTGCTCTGCGGCGGGCTCACCGCGCTCGTTACCGCGGGCTTCGAGACGCTCGTCAACGCGGGCTATCAGCCCGAGTCGGCGTACTTCGAGTGCCTGCACGAGCTCAAGCTGATC
>Ga0210399_10004953_pt1 | contig 10342 bp, 9 predicted proteins | sample IncBWC14MmetaG_FD_150865 | JGI IMG/M metagenome (GOLD analysis project Ga0210399, IMG submission 150865) | Forest soil microbial communities from Barre Woods Harvard Forest LTER site, Petersham, Massachusetts, United States - Inc-BW-C-14-M | ecosystem: Environmental > Terrestrial > Soil >...
TTCCAAGCGGCATGACAGGTCTTCCAGGATGGTGGAGTTTGGCGGGGCAAGCTCGAGATTAGTGCCTGCCCCATCGTTTGTGGCTACTGTTTCTGCAGGGTTACGCGGATCTCTCCGAGTGTCTCGGTGCCGGAGGCGCGGGAGCTGGTGGCGATTACGGAGATGAGGTCGCCGGGGTTCACGGCTACGGTGTCGGTGGTGTCAGCGCAGACCGCCGAGGCGGAGGTGGTTAGCGCGCCGATGGTGCAGGTCAACGCGGTTGCCGTGGGAACGGTCCGCGTGGCGGTGGAGTAGGTGGGGTTGGTGGTGTCGGCCACGGTGCCGGTGGCGGCGGCGTTGTTGATGTTGCTGCCGCAGTTGGAGGGGAGGGCTGTGTCGGTAAAGGCAACGGTGGTTGCCGAGTTTGAAGTCACCGTAAATGTGCCGTCAAACAAAGCGCCCGACTCGGCGGTGCAATTGGTTCCGGCGTTGAAGGTGCCGGTTATGCCGGAGACGGTAATGGTGTTGCCCGCGGCAAAGTTTGTGCCTGACCCGACGGTGAGCGTCACTCGACGGGAGCCTCGGTTGAAGCTGACGGCGCTGAACGTCTATCCCGGCTTGGCAGGCAATAGCGGAACCGCCGTCACCTTCACGGTCTACACTGTGGCCGGTTTGGTCGCCTGACGGCAGATCGATCGCTTACAGTTCGTTGCGCGAAGGTCAATACCATGTTTACCGCGTATCCGCGGACGGCATCGGCAAGGAAGAGGAGATGCTTCGTGACGATAGGCGGATCGTTCCGATTGATTGGGTAGGAGAACATCTTCTTTTTTTGCGTGGGGGATTGGGCAGCGAATTTGAGTGCTGGAACTTCTCCCCCAAAGACCGGACCAGGCGCAAGGTTCTGGAGAATGTCGATGACTGCAAACTCTCTCCTGACGGGAAATGGGTGGCGTTCCCTGCCCGCGAGAACCTGAACGCAAGCACCTCACCCGGCCCGCTGAGGGTTTATGTTACGAAACTTGAAGGGGGACAAGCCTATTATCAGGTTTCAGAGAATTCCGGAGTTGCTGCACAGTGGAGCCAGGATGGCAAGGAAATCTATTACCTGGAACAGAGCACGTTGACCCTAGTGCGAGTAGGCGCGACTATCTCGAACGGAGTTCCACATTTCAAGGTGCTGGATAAGAGCAGCCCCAACCTTGTAGCGCAAATCCTCTACGCGGTATCCCCTGACAAGAAACGCATTCTCATCGAACGGATTCCCGAGCCAACCGTTGTTGTCGTTACGAACTTTGCCGACGGGCTACAGAAGAAATAATCAGAAGTTCACGGCCGCTCGAACTGTGCCGAGCCTGATCGAGCAGTGTTACTGTGAAGCCGTAGCTCCGAGAATGTCCTGCCTGACCCGAGCAGGATGAAGGTGATCGATACGCCGACCATAGGGCAGCTAGGGGTTGGCTGGCGTGTAACTCGGAGCGTTGCGAGTCAACTTCCGGATAACAAATTCTTGTAGAAGATTGTTGACGGCAGTGGAGCCAATCCCGATGAGAGTGTTTTCAAACGTCACGGTCGCATCGCGGTCCGTCCCTGGGTAGTAAAGATTCGAGATGCCTCCCGCTGCGAGGCTGCCAAGCAGACCGGAATAGTTTGTCTGCCAGTGTCTATTGTCGCCTTTGCAGATCACGGAGTTGGCAACCGCATAGAAAAACCTTGCTCGCCGCGTACCGGTTCCTTTGTAAAAATATCGCGGATCCTGTTTCAAGAGCGACGGCAATATGGCGCTGCCGATAAACGTGCTCGAAACCAAGTCGGCGTACGCCGCACCGTAGCGCTTTCCATAACCTTGTGCGCCTTGCCCGTATCCACTGAAAGCATTGGATGCCTGCTGAATTCCCGCGATGGCTCCAACCAGGCCAAGGTTGATCGGATCCACTGTGGCCTTCCACGCAAGCTCGAACTTTTGCCTCGGGTTGAGCGGAACTGCCGCAGGGTTGTAGGTGACATAGAAATTGGGAATCACTCCAAGGACGCGCTGCTTCTCTTCATCCTTGATCTCGGCTTCTGCCACGTCGAACGGCGTGAGCGAGACGTGGACTTCGCTGACAGCGGTGGCAAGCAAGAGCTGGGTGGGCGGCACAACGTAATCTTCTCCCGAATGCAGCGTTCCGTCAGAGACCCGCGTCGCGAAGCCCGGCGAGGTAATCGTGAGCTGGAAGGCTCCGGGGGCGATGCTGGCAAAGGAGAATTCCCCATCGCTGTCGGATGTCGCCTCTTGGCTTAGAGGTGGATCTTGCCGCGAGAGCTTCACGTGCGCTCCCGCGACGACCGCTCCTGTTCCATCAACAATGGTTCCGCTAATCCTGCCCGGCAACTGCTGCGGCGCCGACTGCTGGTGCTGCGCATCTTGGACAACAGGGAGTTGTTGAGCCTGAGATTGACCCACAGTCGGAACGCTGTAAAGCAAGAGGATGCCTAGGCTTAACCAGATCAACCACCCACGGCCAAAGACAAAGTTCCGGGGGCCTTGGCCTTGCAATTTCTTGTGGGACCGTTTTCCGGCAGAGTTCATGATGGAGCCTTACTTTACTTTATGCGTTCGTTTTTCTCCCAGCAAGGGCGGACTTTGCGCGGTTGCCTAGAGCTTCCCCCAACGCTCTTATTGGATGACGTTGACCAGTCTCGGGTTGGATTGCGGGAAAGGTGCAGCGGTCGAAAGAATTGAGGTCAGTCATATTGTTCCGTTTGTTCCGGTTGGCTGGGGTAGGCGGCTGCAACGCATTGAGGGCAAAAGCCTTATTTTGGTGCTTGTCGCTTCGATCCCCACCGCCCCTACCATACAACTCATTCGCATTACGTATGAGAACGGTCAGACCTTTTCGGGCGTCATGCTGGAGGTTTGAAAGACGGTTTGGACAACGGCGAAGAGTTCTTTCGGGTTGATCGGTTTGGCGACATAACCATCCATGCCGGCGGACAAACAGCGCTCGCGGTCACCTTGCATGGCATGGGCGGTCATGGCCACGATGGGAACGTGAACTCCCGTCGTTTGTTCTCTCTTTCGAATCGCCGCGGTAGCCTCCAATCCGTCGAGCTCGGGCATCTGCACATCCATGAGCACCAGATCAAAGGTCTCCCGTTCGCTCTTCTCGATCGCTTCACGACCATTGACGGCGATGGAGACGCTGTGGCCGCGTTTCTCGAGAAGGTGGACAGCGAGCCTCTGGTTCACGCGATTATCTTCAGCAAGAAGGATGCGCAGGCTCTTCTCCTCGCGCAAGGAGTGGCGGGTGACGAGCTCCGGCTTCACATCGAGGCTCTTCAAACTGGTCACGCGCAGGATGGCATCGAGTAATTCATCCTGGCCGATCGGTTTGGTGAGATAGCCGGCAAGTTCCAATTCCCGGCAACGTGCTGCGTCGCCGCGCTGCCCGGCGGAAGTCAGCATAAGGATGGCAGCTCCTCTGATGGCAGGATTCTTGCGAATCTCCACGGCAAGTTCGAAGCCGTCCATGCCCGGTAAGTGGGCATCCATAAGAACCAGGGGAAAAGACTCTTGAAATTCCTGGGCGCGGGCCAGGATTTGCAGAGCCTTCACATCATCTTCCGCCAGAGTCGGTTTCATGCCCCAGCGTAAGAGCAGGCTCTCCAAACTGCGGCGACTGGTGTGATTGTCATCCACGACCAAAACTGACATGCCATTTAGGCCGTTCTTCTGCAGCGGTTCCGAAGAAGCCCCGGACTGCGAAATGCCAAAGGCGGCGGTGAAATGGAAGGTGCTGCCCTGGCCGGGAGTGCTCTCAACCCAAATTTTGCCGCTCATCATCTGTACAAGCTGACGGGAGATGCTCAGTCCTAAACCCGTACCGCCAAAGCGCCGTGCAGTTGATCCATCCGCTTGGGTAAACGCTTCGAAAATGGCTGCCTGCTTTTGGATCGGGATGCCAATACCGGTGTCCTGCACGCTGAAGTGAAGGACTGCGGAGTTTTCGTCCAAGGACTCCCTCTGGACCCTGAGGTTCACCTCACCTCTATCCGTAAATTTCAGGGAGTTGCCTATCAGATTGATCAGCACCTGACGAAGGCGGCCTGGATCACCGAGAAGCGCTTCGGGAACATCGGGCTCGATGAGGCAGTTCAGCTCCAGACATTTCTCCCGAGCGCGCAAGGCCAGGGTTTTCATTGTGGGGCCAATGCTGCCGCGCAGCTTGAAATCAAACGATTCCAGTTCCAGCTTGCCGGCTTCGATTTTGGAGAAATCCAGGATGTCATTGAGGACGGTAAGAAGAGAGTCACCAGAGGCCTTGACCAGCCCCAAATACTCACGTTGCTCGGAGGTTAGCTCGGTTTCGAGAGCGAGTTCGGTCATGCCGAGAATGCCGTTCATAGGAGTGCGGATCTCGTGACTCATGTTAGCCAGGAATTCGCTCTTGGAGCGGTTGGCGGCTTCGGCGCGCTCTCTCTCGTGGGTTAACTCAAGAGTGCGCACCGCGACCGCATCCTCAAGCACGCGGCGAAGGCGCTCCTGTTGTCTCTGGTAGCGGCGCGAGGCCGCTGTCACGGTCACCAACGAAGTTAATCCCAGCAAGCCCAAGAACCACCGCGTGCGCCACCAGGGTGGTCGAATTTCAAAAGAGAAGACGGCCGGCTCGATGCTCCACGTGCTAACGCTATCGCGTGCTTGCACTTCCAGCCGGTAGCTGTTGGGAGGCAGACCCGGAAACTGCAATTCTCGCTGCGCTGTCTCTCGCCAGTCGCTAAACACAGGGCTCAGGCGATAACGGAAAAGAACGGAACTTTCATGGGCGAATACGAGCGCCGAGTAACTCGCCACCAGTGCGTTTGATACGTAGCCTACGGAAGTGTAATGGTTCTTTTCGACAGTGGTTTTGCCCAAGGTCAATCGGGTAAATACCACAGCCGGCGAGGATACTGGGCGCTTGAGGAGGTTTGGCGTGAAATGAGCGAGGCCCCCACTGGTGCCGATCCATACGGTTCCGTCAGCTTCTGAAGCAAAAGCTCCCAGATCGCAATCATCCCAGATCAGCCCATCGTCGTGCTGGTATTGCGTCCAGTGTTTTCCATCCCAAACTCTCACTCCCTGGTCAGTTCCGTCCCAAAGCTGACCAAGAGCATCGAACCCCAGGAAATAGCTCATCTCCCCGCGCACGCCAAGATCTCTGCCGAAATGGGTCATGGAAAAACGGGCTCCGTCCGTTTGAATGCGGGTCACGCTGCCCGAAAACCAATAGCCCACCCAGATTTCACCTGACCTGGCGGCTACGGACAGCACCACATCGTGAAGCAGTCCGTCGGCAGTCGAGATGCGGCGCCATTTTTCTCCCGACAAAAGGTAAAGCCCTGTGTTCGTACCGACCAAAATGGAGCCGTCGGGCGCTTCCTTTACTACCCAGCAGGGTACTGCCGGGACTCCATCCACGCGTTGGAATTGTTTGTCAGAAATCCGGGCAACGAATAAACCACTCTCGGTTGCAGCCCAGAGCCTCTCGGAACGGTCCAGGACAATAGAATAAGGGGAGACCCCCTTCAGGCCGTGCTCCTGCCGAAACCACTCGATATTCCCGGTGCGCGAATCGATGCGGGCAGCGCCATTGCGCTCGGTGCCCAACCAAAGGCTTCCGTCGCGCTCCAAGAGCAAGCAGTGGATGGGCATCCTTCCCACTTTGTCGTGCCTTCGCCAGACCCATTGATTCCCGGTTTTCCGCCCAACAAACAATCCGTCCTCGGTGCCAACCAATAACGTGCCATTTCCCAGAAGCTGGATTGCGTAAATCAACTCGCTGTCCAGGCCGCCGTCTGGTGTAAAGGCTTCCCACTCCCGATAGCCTCTCCACCTTGCCAGGCCCCGCCCGGCTAGCCCCAGCCAAATCGAACCCTCCCGATCCTCTAGGATGGAGTAGACGGGAGCGCGCAAGTTTTCACTTTTTCCGATCCGTCGGAAATACTGGTTTTCAGAGATGACCAGACCTTCGATCGTCGGGACCATGATTCTGCCGCTGCCGTCTACTTCCATCTGTGCCCCACCTGCCGTTTGGGGAAAGCCAGGATCCGAGGCATCGAAGCGGACACTACCGGGCCGCAGCACAGCAAATTTTTTCAGGTCATGCAACCACAGATTGCCGTTTCCATCTCGGCGGATGCTCATCCACTTTCCCTTGGGGAGACCGTCGGCCTCACCGAAGACAGTCACACTCTCTCCGGCCATACGGCACAGACTGGTGCCGCAGCCGAACCATATGGCACCCGCTTCCAGGAAAACTCCATGTGCGGCTGTTTCGCCTGCGGCTGCTGGAGGGTCAATCAAACGCAGAGCAAGAGCACTCCCTTGGACGGACATGGTTGCCACGATGAGGCCCGCTTTGCTTGCCAGATAGGTGCGTTTGCTGCCGTCGAAACGGATAGCACCATAGCTGTCCAGACCGGTGGCGCGTGGCAATTGCACCTGGTCGAAATGATCTCCCGCCTGCCGATAGAGGCCACTTCGATACCCTGCCAGCACAGTTCCGTCGGGAGCCTCCCCCAAACTCAAGACCACCTCACGGGGAAGACCTTCATCAGCGCCATAACGCTGAAACCGCTGACCGTCGAAGCGAAACACGCCGCTCTCTGTTCCGGCCCACAGGTAGCCGACCCTATCTTGAAAGAGTACTTTCACGGCCAGATTGGTGAGACCGTCCTCCGCTCCGTAATAGCGAAAGCTGTATTGCTGCGCTTTCAGGTAAGGAACAAGGATCACAAGAGCCAGCATGACCATGAACCGCGTCAGCATGCGAGACAGAGGGCCGGCTAACTTGGTACGTGGCGCGATGCGGCGTGCAAATAAAGCCATGATCTTTGTCCATGAGACAATGCTGGGTAAAACAGAAGGGGCCCTAAATGAGGGGATCTACACTGTCACAGAGCGCTGCGCGCAGGTCAAGAGGTATGTCCCTTGAGAGGATGAGAAGGAGTTAACGGCGCCTAATCGATCGTTAAGTGATCTCCCGAAATAGACCTTGTAACCGTGTGGAGCAGCCGCGATTTTCCGGCCGCAGATGCCGAAGAAATTGAACATAAACGTCGACGGCAAGCAGATTGAGAGGAATGTTGCGCTCGACCTGGTCGTCTGATCTGCAACAATAGACGACATACTTGAGGTGGTGATTCGCAAGCAGTTGGTCACCGTCTTCTATGGCTCTCCGGAACGGTACTTCGAGTACATCGAAAATGTCCTGTCGATACAGATCGAAAAAGAGCTCAAGGACACCTTTGCAGAAATCAAGGCGAGCCGGGACATCATCGTCCATAACTCAGGGATCGCGAACGAAATTTATGTTGGAAAGCGAGGGATGCTCTGCTCGAAGATCCCGTCTCGCCAGTTTCGCCGCTCTTCTGGCGTCGAGCCTCGACCTTTTTGCAAGGCACCTCCGAAAAAATCCACCTCCAGGGTCTTCTCGGCCAAAAGCTGCTTCAAGCGATGGATTTCCTTGCGGTGAGCCGATGCGTGTGTGCTGGGCCGTGACGCTTCTGGTCCTGGTTCAACCATCTCCAGCTTCCTGCGCCACTTGTACAAGCACCTCGGTCGTACCCCGAGTTCTCGCGCTAGCTCACCGACATCATCGCAAGTCTCCATCCGTGCCACAGCCATTCCCCTGAGATTTCCGGGAGTATCTCTTTCTCTCCACTTGTGTTTCCTTTCCCCGAAACTGTGCCCAATTTTGTGAGCCAATTCAAGGGTTCACTCCAGGACCTGACCACCACTGTCACCAGACTTCCGACCATCGTGGCGAGGCTGCAAACGCCGCACGGATCAGACCGACGTGGGAGTACGCTTGAGGGAAGTTGCCATACATGCGCAGGGTTGACGATTCGTAGTCCTCAGAGAGCAGCCCAAGAGGAGAGAGTGCGGAGCATATTCGGTCCATGACATTCTTTGCTTCGGCTCGCCGCCCAGTGTCAGCTAGTGCTTCAACCAACCAAAAAGTGCAGATGATGAATGCCACTGCAGGAGGTCCAAAGCCGTCATCCAATCGATATCGAAAAAGCCAACCATCTTTCGATAGTCCATCGCGGATTCCGTCGATGGTACCACGCAGTCGGGCATCCTCTAAGGGAAGAAACCTAAGGTGGGCCATTTGCAGCAGAGAAGCGTCGAGTTCATGGCTGCCGAATGAGGCCGCGAAGCTGCCAAGGTCCGGGGACCACGCCTTAGCAATGATCTCATCCTGAATGTGCTTGGCGGCAGAGCGAAACTCCTGCTCCAAACCAAGATCATACTGGGATGCCACTCGGCCCATGCGGTCCGCTGCGGCCCAGCACATCAGACTTGAAAAGGTCTGCGGCTTCCACTCATTGCGATATTCCCAAATTCCCGCGTCCGGCTGTCCCGCTACAGATATGGCTTTTCGCGCAAGTCCCTCTAATAACTTCGCGGTCGCCTTGGAACGATCCAACCTGAATCGATCATCCAGGAAGATTGGAACTAGTGAGAGCACCATTTCGCCGAACACGTCGTTTTGCGTATGCAAAGCGGCGCCGTTGCCAATGCGCACCGGAACATTCCCTTCGAATCCCGGCCAGGCGTCGAGGATTTGTTCCTCGGGAGCCCGTGCACCATCAATGCGATAGAGAGGAGCCAGATTAAAACCGGAAGCACCCCCAGCAATGTTGAGAAGATAGTGGCTGAAACTCTCTCGCTCCTCGAATTGGCCCAAGAGCCGGAAGGCACCCAAACTGTAGTAGGCATCCCTCAGCCAACAGTAGCGGTAGTCCCACGTCCTGCCGCTTCCAGGTGCTTCTGGGATTGAGGTGGTCATGGCGGCGATAATCGCGCCGGTATCTTCAAAGCAGTGAAGTTTAAGAGCAAGGGCGGACCGTATGACTGCGTCCTGATACGAAGGTGGAATAGTGCACTGCTTTACCCATCTTTGCCAATAGCGCTCCGTTTCGGTCAAAAACCGCTCGGACAACGGCTGCAGCGGTTCCTCGACAGGAGCGCCCCAGGTCAGCACAAGATGCCGCTTTCCAGTAAGCGTGAAGGGCTGGCCATTCAGATAAGACAGTGGGATATCAGTTGTGAGCCGTAGCTGGCTTTCGAACCCTTCGAACCGAACATGGTTCGATCCGTTGAGGCAAACGGGAAGCGCTTTGGACCAGCCGAGACGGGGTTCGGATGCCACGCGAATCCGGGGTGTCCCTTCCATTGGCTCGACAATCCGGATGAGTTGAGTGGGCCGGAATATCCGATCGTACAGTTCGAAACGCGGCGCGAAATCTGTAACCTGAAACTTTCCAGAACGAGTTTCGAATGTCGTTTTCAGAATGTTGGTGTTATCTGTGTACGACTGTTGCCCAGACTCTCCATCCGCCGGACCGACGACAAATTTTCCGCCCTCCCGAGTATCGAGAAGCGTTGAAAACACGGGCTCAGAATCGAACCGCGGCAGGCAACACCAGACTATTTCGCCGGTGCGCTCGATCAGCGCCGAGAACTGGCAGTTGCCAATGACGCCGAGATGTTCCAGTCGCATTGTCAGAAGTTACCAGATTTACGTTGGAGTATAAACGACGCCATGTTTAGATACTCATGGTAATGCGTCCGACCATAAAATTCCTCATCGGTCTTGTACTCAGTCTGGCAATTCTGACGTGGCTCACAGCCGTGCTGGTGCAACGCACAACCCGAAGATGGTTTGAAAACGATTTGCGTCTCCGAGCAGAACTCGTTGTGAGTGGGGCGCGCGAAGCGTTGAGCGCCCATTGGACCGACACTGACCAACCTGCGTTGGGGAGAGTGCTTGAGCAGATCACGCGAGACGATCGCATCATGGCCGCCGCTGCTTGTACAGCAGACCTGACTTTGCTCACGAGTACAGCAGGCTTCCCTCCGCAACTTTCCTGCGGGGATATCGGTGCCCGCGTCCGGCATTCCAACGGTGAAACGACCGAACCTTGGTCGCCATGGGACGAGTCAGCTTCCCTGCCAGAAGGATCGGTATTTGTGAGCGCCATCCCCATTGAGAACGCAGGTCAACACCTTGGATTCGTCATCCTGGTCCACGATTTAAGCTACGCGGAGCAGCGCGAAACTCGAACGACGCGATTCGTGCTCGTCGCGTATGGGTTCCTTGCGCTGGCGGCTTCTGTGACTACCATTATCGTTGCCCGCTTTACGTGGCGAGGCTGGAGGGACGAAATCCAGCGAATAGCTCGAGGGGAGGCACCCGCGCGACCCGAGTTCCAGCCAATCTTGAGAGACGTCCGTGACTTGGTCGACCGAATCATGGTGGAACGGGAAACCGAACTCGAGGGCGGTGCATGGACTGCGCAGCGGCTCAAGCAGACTCTGAATCGTCATCTCCAG
>Ga0210399_10004954_pt1 | contig 10342 bp, 8 predicted proteins | sample IncBWC14MmetaG_FD_150865 | JGI IMG/M metagenome (GOLD analysis project Ga0210399, IMG submission 150865) | Forest soil microbial communities from Barre Woods Harvard Forest LTER site, Petersham, Massachusetts, United States - Inc-BW-C-14-M | ecosystem: Environmental > Terrestrial > Soil >...
GCCGGCGTTGCCGGTGGTCTTTGACTCCTCGGCGAACGCCGGGCTTGCGAGAACGGCAAGCGAAGCGGCGACCAATGCAATTCTTCTCATAGGCTCCTCCAGTGCGCATCGTGTCCGGTCAATGCGAGGAGGAAACGATTGTTCCACGCGATCAGTCGAAATGCGTCAGGACGCGACGCGGTGGGAGTTGCCGTAAAGCCGCGTGAGCAGCGATGCCGGCGAATCGGGCGGCTGGAGCGTTGCGACGGAGACGGCGGGGTCAGATCGCGGACCGCGCTTGCCGTGCGTGGTGTGACGCATCACCGCGGACAGCCGCCGCGCGACCGCGTGCGCCGTGCGCAGGTCCGTTTCGGCCAGCACGACCAGCACCGAACCGTCGTCGCGAAGCACGCCGAAATCCATCCGCCGCATCAGCCGGCTCACGATGCGTGCGCCGTCGAACTGCGCGCGAGGATGCGCGGGATCGAAGGCAAAGCGTGCGACCGACAGGCCACCGCCATGCGACTTGGTCTGCGCGACCGCGATCGCGAAATCACGGTCGAACGCGGCTTTTGTCAGAAGGCCGGTTTGCGGATCGAGCAGGCCGCCCGCATCGATCGCGCGCAGCGTGCGGCTGAGCTGCGCTTCGAAGGCGCGCTGGCGGATCAGCGGCAGCGCAACTGACGCAACATGGGCGGGTTCGCCCGAGATGATTTCGAGATTAGGCAAATCATAGGCGGGCGCAAGCGCGACGGACGTAACGATCGCCGGGAGGTTGCGGAAGCGGGCGTCTTCCGACAGCACGGTCAGGAAGGCGTCCACAACGCGCGCGGTGAAACCTTCGCCGACCACGATGCCGTCAATGTCGCGGCTATTGAGATGGCTTGCCGCCGCCTCGATGCTGAACGTGCCGACGATTCCGGTACGCTCGCCAAGCGCGACTGAGAGCGCAGGGAAGGCAGTTCCGCGTCCGAGCAGGAGTACCGTGGCATCGCGCGCGGGATCGGTGTCGGGCAATCTGACTTGCGCGGCCGCCTTGTCTTCAAGCCGGCGCAGCACGGTCGCATGCAGTGCTCTGATCCGCAGCGCCGCGCGCAGCCGCGCGATCAGCCGATCGAAATTGCCGCTGCCATCCGTGAAGGGGATGGCGTTATCGGTGGTCACGCTCTCCGGCCCGACGGCGATCAGCGGCAAATAGGGCTTTCGCGCGGCGATCTGCTTGGCGAGCGCTGCCAGGCGCGTCTCCGTTGAACCGGACGTCGCGGTGAGCACGGCCGTGGGTTGCTCCTGCGTGATGGCACGAGCGGCGTCGGCCCAGCCGGTTTCGATCACCGGAAACATCTGCGCTTGGTCGAGCGCTGTCACGAAAGGAGGCCACCCATCGCTGGAGACGACGAGGATCGGGCCTTGCTGCGACATATGACAAACTCGGACAACGTTCGGAACGAAAATCCTAGTGTGCCGGCGTTAACGCCGCGTCAACAAATCCCAAGGCAAATCCCAAGGGGATGAGCGGGCTCAGGCGGTGCCGGCGCGGTCGCGAAAGGCTTCCACCATCAGCGGGTTGAGTCCCAGTTCGAGGAGGGCTTCGCGGGCGCGGGCATTGTCCTGGGCGCGGCCCGCAAGGCGGTGGCCGCCGAGGCGATCGGGCAGAGCGGTGAGCAGCGCACCCTGTCCCAGCCGTCTGCCCCATTCCTGCAGGTCGGAGGCGAGGAAGCGATAGCCGCCGACCGACATGACGCCGGAGGGCGGTGCCGTGATGGTGATTGCGCCGGTTGTGCGGTCGAGCCGTGCGGCATATTCGGTATCGACGTAGTCGCGCGGCGGTTGCGGCATCAGGGAGTCACTCGGCGGCAGCGGAGGCGCGTAGGCCGCGACCATGGGACCGCGCAGGCCCAAGGTTCCCTTCGGCGTCAGCAGGATTTCGCCCGAAATCGACGAGCCCGGCGTCTCGCGCGGCACGCCCTGTAGGCCGGGCTTGACCAGCGCGGGCGCGCCATCATCCGCGCGGCGGGCGCCTAACAGTCCCGCCTCGCCGAACAGATAGGCATCCGTCAGCGTCGCCTCCCGCGCGGTCCAGGGCGGGCTCGATGCGACCTGCTCCGGCGCGCGCCACAACCCGATCACGTTGCGCAGGCTTGGCAGCCGTGCCGCGAGATCGAGTTCGCCGAGCTTGTGCACGAGTTGCGCGGGCGCGACCAGCGTATCGCAGTCATGCTCGCGAATTTGCTGCTCCAGCGCATCGCCGTCGAAGGGGTGATGCAGCGCCAGCGTTCCACCCGACAATAGCCAGATCGCGAGCGAAGAGGCGAGGCCGGCGAAGGAGGAGGGAGCGAAAGCCGACATCACGGTCGCAGGTTGCGACACGTCGCTTTCGAGCGACAGCGCAAGCCCGCCCGCGATGACGGAGAGATGCGTGCGCGGCACGGCACGAAAGCCTTCGCTGGTGACGTCGAAGGAGATGATCGCGGCCTTCCGTCCGTCCTGAATGATGCTGCGCACGATATTCGACGGCCGGGCCATCGCCTGATCGAGCGACGCCATGCCCTCCGGTAGATCATTGCCGAAACCGCAGACATGGCGGATCGAAAAGGCTTCGGCGGCGGCATTCATGGCGAGATCGGAATAGATGACGCCGTCGATCTTGCTCGTGGTGACGATGGCCCGCGCGCTGGTGCGGTTGAGCGCAGCCACCAGCTCGGCCTGCCGCCACAACAGCGGAAACAAGGCCACCACCAGCCCCGCGCGATGCGCGGCAAGCACGGTCAGCATGAACTCCACCGTGTTCGGCATCTGAACGGCGACCACCGAATGGGTCGGCAGGCCGGCTTCGATGAAATGCGACGCCAACGCCGAGATCGCGCGATCGGCCTGCGCAAAGGTCAGCCGCATCGGCGCTTGCCCGGTGACGCGCGGCTTGTTGAGCGGATCGATCAGCGCGACCGCGTCGGGTTGGCGCGCCAGGAGCCGCTGAAACAAGGCATCGAGCGTCGGCGATGCATTCGTCTGATTCACCTTGTACCCCATCTCCCCAAGTCAACTTTTAAGGTCAACTTTTAAAGCCAACTTCCAAAGTCAACTTTCAAAGTCAGCTTCCCAAGCTTGCTTTGAAAGTCGGCTCTCCAGCCCGTCATCCAAGTCCCTATTCCAAGTCCCTATTCCAAATCCGCATTCCAAGCCCGCCTTCAAGTCGGTAATCCATCGAAGCGCCGCGATTACTTCGTCTTGGACTTTGGCCTTTGCCACCACGTCTCCGGGAGGTATCCCACTAAAGCGGTCGCATCAGGCCGTTCTATCCGATTCCAGCGGGCAATCCATTGCTCGCCAGCGTCGAACACGGGGATAGAATAGAAGCCCGACATCAGGGCCCGGTCCAGCGCGCGAACCGCCGAGACGAAGTCCGCCCGGTCGCGTGCACGCAGCAGCGCGGCGATCATGGCGTCGATGGCGGGGTTCTTGGCGCCCATATAATTGCGCGTCCCTTGGGCGTCCGCGGCCTCGCTGCCCCAGTAGAACGACTGCTCGTTGCCCGGCGACAGCGACTGGTCCCAGCGGTTCTGGATCATGTCGAAATCATAGGCGAGCCGGCGCTGATCGAATTGCACGGGATCGACCACACGCACGGTGGCGTCGATGCCGGCCCGCTTCAGATCGCGCGAATAGGCCAGCGCAATCCGCTCCTGGTCGCGGGTGGTCGCCAGAATCTCGAAGCCAAGCGGCGTCCTGGTCGATCGCTGCCGCAGCACCGTGCCGTCGAGATCGTAGCCCGCCTCAGCGAGCAGGCTGAGCGCGCTGCGCAGTGTCGTGCGATCGCGCCCCGATCCGTCGGAGACGGGAATGCGGTAACTGCCATCCAGAATGCCCGGCACGATCTGCGACGCGAAGGGTTTGAGCAGGTCCTGCTCGCGCGCATCGGCTGGCCTCGCATAGGCTGAGAGTTCGGAGCCGGCGAAATAGCTCGCGCTGCGCGAGTAAAGTCCGAAGAAATAGTTGCGGTTGATCCATTCGAAATCGAACAGCAGCGCCAGGGCCTGGCGAACGCGGATGTCGGAGAAAACCGGACGGCGGGTGTTGAACACCAAAAATTCTGATGGGTGTGGCATTCCGGTCTTGATGGTGTCGCGGATCACCAGGCCGTCCCTGACTGCAGGAAAATCATAGCCCTCGTGCCAGCGCAGCGGCTCGGTCTCCACCCGAAAATCGTAGAGGCCGCGCCTGAAGGCTTCGAACTGGCCGTTGGATTCCCGGTAAAAATCCAGCCTGATCTCGTCGAAATTCCACAAGCCGCGATTGATCGGCAGGTCGCGCCCCCAATAATCAGGGTTGCGCGTCAGCGTGACGCTCGCGCCGGGTTTCACGGCGGTGACACGGTAGGGGCCGGAACCGACCGGCGCGGACAGCGACGTCTGCTCGAACGTGGCGACATCGACGGCGTGGCGGGGCAACACCGGCATCAGGCCAAGGATCAGCGGCAGTTCCCGGTCATTGGCCCCGGAAAGGTCAAAGCGCACCGTCAGGGGATCGAGCGCTTCGGCCTTGGCGACTTTGGAATAGTAGTTGCGGTGGTTGGGCCGGCCATGGTCACGCAATAGTGCCCAGGAGACCAGCACATCCTCCGCGTGCACCTCGGTTCCATCGGAAAATCGCGCGCGGGGGTCGAGATAAAAGGTGACGTAGCTGCGCTCGTCGTCGGTCTCCACGCTCCTCGCAAGAAGACCGTAGAGCGTGAAGGCTTCGTCGTTGCCGCGCGCCATCAGGCTTTCGACGACATAACCGCGGATTTGCTGCACTGCGAGGCCGCGAACGATCAGGGGATTGAGGCTATCGAAGGTGCCGAGAATGCCCCAGGCAAGCCGGCCGCCTTTGGGCGCGTCCGGATTGGCGTAAGGCATTTGGGTGAAATCGGCCGGCTGTGCCGGGACGCCGTGCATGGCGATGGCGTAACTTTCCGTAGCCGAACATCCGCCGCCGCTCGTGAACTGTGAAAAAAGCAACACCGCCGCCGAAAAGATCGCCGCGCCCATGCGGGTGCGTCTAAAGGCTGAGACCGGAAGCTGCAGATTTGATTCGAAACGGCTCACTTGTTGCGTTCTAGCATAGGCTTAAGATGTTCGGCGGATTGCTCTCTCAAAGGCGCGCGCCGGCATTGATCTTTCTGTCGTTAACGGTATGAAAGCGGGCAATTGAGGAGGGCGCCGCGACTTGTCACGTATCCGCCTCAATTGCCAAAGAGACAGCCGCCCGCAATGGCAGGGTGTGGCGTCTCGAGCGGGTTTCGGACGCTTCAGAAAGGGTTTTCCGCAATGAATTTCCGTATTTTGGCCACGTCGGCCGGGCCGCGTGGGCGGGTTCTCGCCTTGTTGGCGGCAACCGCTCTGGCGGTTCCTTTCGCCTTCGACGCGCACGCCCAGGCTCCGGCCCCCGGCGCGCCAAAGGCGCCACCGAAGGCAGCGCCGAAGGCTCCGGCTGCGCCTGCGCCGACCGCGCAGGCGCCTGCTCCCGGCGCCCCAGCTCAGGCAGGACAACCACCGGCTCAGGAACAGCAGGTTCAGCTGATCTATGCGCCGTGGACGAAGTTCTGCCTGAAGGGCCAGGACGCCAACGCCAAGCAGGTCTGCTTCACCGGCAAGGACGGCCGCATCGAATCCGGACAGCCGGTGGTGGCCGCCGTCATCATCGAGCCGGAAGGCGAGCCGAAGAAGTTGCTGCGCATCACGCTGCCGCTTGGCATGCAGCTCCAGCATGGAACGCGCATCATCGTCGACAACAATCCGCCGGTGCAGTCCCCCTATGTGATCTGCTTCGCCAATGGCTGCATGTCCGACTATGAGGCGACACCGGAAATGCTCGCCAACTTGAAGAAAGGCCAGAACCTGATCATCCAGGCGATCAACGCCAACGGCGCGCCGCTGACGCTGCCACTGCCGCTGCAGGAAACCGGCGGCAGCGGTTTTTCCAAGGCCTACGACGGCCCGCCGACTGATCCGAAAGTGTTCGAGGAAACCCAGAAGAAGCTGCAGGAAGAGCTGCAGAAGCGCGCCGAAGAGCAGCGCAAGAAGCTCGAAAGCGCTCAACCCAATGCAGCCGCAAAATAACTGCGGTCTGATTCGATCCGAACAACAAAGATCTGAACAACAAAGATCTGAACAACAAAAAAGGCGCTCGAAAGAGCGCCTTTTTTGTTGAGCCGAATTTTTCTGAGCGAGTATTGCTCGCTGTTTGCCGGAACATCCGGCGCTTGAACAGGCCGCTCTAATTCAGCGACGGATTGCGCGGACGATAGCCGCCCGATTTGTCCTTCACAAAAATCTCGGCGACCTGCGAATGCCGGATCGGTTCTCCGGAATCGTCGGGCAGGAGATTCTGCTCGGACACATAGGCGACGTACTCGGTTTCCGAATTCTCCGCGAGCAGGTGATAGAACGGCTGATCCTTGTGAGGACGCACGTCCTCCGGGATCGACAGCCACCATTCCTCGGTGTTGTTGAATTCGGGATCGATGTCGAAGATCACGCCGCGGAACGAAAAGATCCGGTGGCGGACAATCTGCCCGATCTGGAATTTTGCGGTTCGCGCTTTGATCATGACTTCCCGAATAGACCAGGATGGCTGCGGATGCTAGTGCCCGTCCGTTGAATTAATCCACGCGACGCGCCGCGGGAACACCACGTTTCCTCACAAAGCGCTTGCAGAATGGTCGATATCCTCAATCCGGCCCTGCCATATTTCGGGCCGAACTTCATCGGTTTTGTGTGCGGGAAGGCCATATCGCTGCCGCGTGATCGCGTTTGTCATCGCGATCAATCTGTCGATTGATCCTCTCGCAGCACATGGCTCATTGGGGCCGAGCGGCCGGTTTTCCCTGAACTTTACCGGGTGCACGGCGCCATGATGGCGCCAATCCCTCGCGCATGGCAAGCCGCCGCAGCGGGCCGATCGAACCGATCAGATGCAGCCCCGCAGCGCGCAGGCCCTGCATCGGCAGGAGATCGCTGAGCAACGACCGGTTTGCAACATCGATCACGAAGGTGCGGCTTGCGATGTCGGGGCGGCGCGCCCAGTCGTAGCGCCGAAGTGCATGCGCGGCGCCGGGATCTTCGCCCGCCGCAATCGCCTTCCGGACCAGCTCGGTGATATCGGCCGCATCGCGCAAGCCCAGGTTCAAGCCCTGCGCGCCGATCGGTGGAATGACATGCGCGGCTTCGCCGACCAATGCAATGCGATGACGCGCGAATTGACCGGGTTGCTCGATCGCGAGCGGAAACACATGGCGTCCGGCCTCGACACGGACGCGGCCGAGAATGGAATGGGACCGTTTCTCGGCAGCCTGCGACAGCTCATCGTCGCTGAGCTTCGAAAGCCGCTCGGCTTCCTTTGGCGAAGCGACCCACACCACGCTGCATCGATTGCCCGGCAATGGCACGAAAACGCAAGGTCCCTGTGCGGTATGAAACTCGGTCGAGACATGATGGTGCGGCCGCGCATGTGCGATGTTGAATGTGAGGGCTGCCTGGTCGAGGTCGCGCCGCCTGACCGCAATCGAGGCGGCCTCTCGGCACATCGAGTGCCGGCCATCCGCGCCGATCACGAGTCGGGCGGAGATCGTCTGTCCGCCGGCGAGGTGGATCGCGACAGCCGCCTCCTGCGGCGTGACGGTTTCGGCCTCGTCGTCGAAGCGCTGCAAGGCGGCGAGTTCGGTGGCACGTTCCTCCAGCGCCCTGACCAGCGTGCGGTTCTCGATGTTGTAGCCGAAGGCGTCGAGCCCGATCTCCTCGCACGAAAACTTGACCTCCGGCGCGCGGATCAGGCGGCCCGTATCGTCGACCAGCCGCATCGCTTTCAGCGCCGCGGCCTCGTTTTCGCAGCGCGGCCAGACGCCCAAATCCTGTAGGAAATCGACGGAGGTGCCCAATAGCGCGGTGGTGCGATTGTCGGCATAAGGGGCCCGTCGCGCGACCAGCGCCGTGCGCGCCCCGGCGTGCGCCGCCGCAATGCCTGCGGAAAGGCCAGCGGGGCCGCCGCCGACCACGGCAACGTCGAAGGGCTCCGAAACGGCGTTCAAGGCATCATTCATAGCGCGACATTTGTCGTTACCTGGGGCATTTTCAAGCCCGCTTGCACGACGGGACTCGTTCCATGCCGTTTGCGCGGCGGAACGCCGCAAGCGCCCCTGTGCAAACCCCGCGAATTCCTGATAGCACTGCCGCGACAATGGAACAGGTCAATCAGCAAAACATCGTTGGGGCGACGCCGAAGGCCCGCGCCGCCGCCTTTTTCGTTCACGTTTTCACGGCGCTCGGGGCAGGGGTCGCCTTGCTCGCGCTGCTCGAGGCGGTGCGCGAACATTGGGCGATGGTGTTCGGCTGGCTCGGGGCGGCGCTCGTCATCGACGCGCTCGACGGCCCTATCGCGCGGCGGCTCGATGTGGTCCGCCTGCAGCCGAACTGGTCGGGCGAAGTGCTCGACCTCGTGGTCGATTTCGTCACCTATGTGTTCGTGCCGGCCTATGCCATCACCGCCGGCGGCCTCCTGCTGCCGCTCGCCGCGCCCCTGCTGGGCGTCGGAGTCGTGGTCTCCGGCGCGCTCTATTTCGCGGATCGCCGCATGAAGAGCGCGGACAATCATTTCCGCGGTTTTCCGGGCCTGTGGAATGTCGTGGCATTCTATCTGTTCCTGTTGCACCTGCCTCCCGCACTTGCAAGCCTTGCCGTCGCGCTGCTGATTGTCGCGACCTTTCTTCCATTTCACGTGCTGCATCCGGTCCGCGTGGTGCGGCTGCGCCGGCTCACTCTGACACTGATCGGGCTGGGGACGGTGCTGATGATCTACACCTTGCTGAATGATTTCGACGTCGGCCTGCCTGTCACCGTCGCGTTGTGCCTGATCGCGCTCTATGTGGCGGCAAGCGATTCCGCGATCCGGCTGTTGCGATCGTTCAAGGCATGATCGAGCTGCTCACCAGTCCCGAGGCGTGGGCCGCGCTGTTGACTCTGACCGCGCTCGAAATCGTGCTCGGCATCGACAACGTCATCTTCATTTCGGTGATCGTCTCACGCATCCCCGAGCCGCAGGCCAGACGCGCGCGGCAGATTGGCCTGGCGCTGGCCCTGGTATTCCGCATCGTCCTGCTCAGCCTGCTGGTCTGGCTGATCGGCCTGACGCAGCCGGTCCTCACCGTCCACGACCAGCCGTTCTCGTGGCGCGACATTATCCTGATCGGCGGCGGTCTTTTCCTGATCGCAAAGGCAACCCACGAGATTCATGGCGAGGTGGAGGGCGCGGACAGTGGCGACGGGCGCTCGTCCGGCACCAGCGCGTTCTTCTGGGTGATCGCGCAGATCGTCGTCATTGACATCGTATTCTCGCTCGACTCCATCGTCACCGCGATCGGCATGGCGCAGGACCTCGCGATCATGATCGCCGCCGTCATGATCGCCTGCCTCGTCATGTACATATCATCAGGCCCCGTCGCGCGCTTCGTTGCCGAGCATCCCACCACAAAGATGCTGGCGCTGGCGTTTCTGGTCCTGATCGGCGTGGCTCTGGTCGCGGACGGGTTCAGCTTCCACATCCCGCGCGGCTACATCTATTTTGCAATCGTGTTCTCGGTGGCGGTCGAGTTCTTCAACGTGCTCGCGCGGCGCAATCGGAGGAAGCGCTGATAGCGGGGTGCGCGCAGGCGCCGAGTTGACAAGGCGGCCTCGATGGCCTTCGTTGCCATCTCGTTGTCATGCGGAACCAAACCTGGGAGATTCTCACAATGACCAAGGCCGTGCGCGTGCACAAGGTGGGAGGTCCGCATGCCCTGGTCTATGAGGCCGTGGATCTACCGGCGCCGGGACCGGGCGAGGTTCGCATCCGCCAGCACGCCGTCGGGCTGAACTTCATCGACGTCTATTACCGCAACGGACTCTACAAGGCGCCGGGGCTTCCATTCATCGCCGGCAACGAAGCCTCCGGCGAAGTCGTCGCGGTCGGCTCCGGCGTGACCCATTTCCATCCGGGCGATCGCGTCGCCTACTATCACAATCTCGGCGCCTATGCGACCGAACGTAACATTCCTTGGGAGAAGCTCGTCAAGCTGCCGGACCACATCACCTATGAGCAGGGTGCGGTGTTGATGCTGAAGGGGCTCACCGTCTGGTATCTGTTGCACAAGACCTTCAAGATCGAGCCGCATCATCGCGTGCTGATCCATGCCGCGGCCGGCGGCATCGGGCTGCTCGCATGCCAATGGGCGAGGGCGCTTGGCGCGCATGTCATCGGCACTGTCGGCTCGAAGGCGAAGGCCGATCTCGCGCTCGCCAATGGCTGCGATCACGTGATCCTCTACAACGAGGAAGACTTCGTCACCCGCGTCAAG
>Ga0210399_10004956_pt1 | contig 10340 bp, 7 predicted proteins | sample IncBWC14MmetaG_FD_150865 | JGI IMG/M metagenome (GOLD analysis project Ga0210399, IMG submission 150865) | Forest soil microbial communities from Barre Woods Harvard Forest LTER site, Petersham, Massachusetts, United States - Inc-BW-C-14-M | ecosystem: Environmental > Terrestrial > Soil >...
CTATTGCCGCTCACATTCCCAGTCGGGAGATTGGTAGCGGATACTTTCAGGAAACCGATCCGAAACATATCTTCGCGCAATGCAGCTACTACTGCGAGCTTGTCTCCGATCCCGATCAGATGCCTCGCATCCTGGAGACCGCCATACAGACGGCAATTTCGAAACGTGGCGTCTCCGTGATTGTGTTGCCCGGAGACGTAGCTCTGAAAGACGCGGTCCATGGGCCGCGTGTACGTTTTCACGAACCGAAATCCACAGTTTGTCCATCGGATGAAGAACTCAATATCCTTGCCGAACTGCTGAATCAATCGGAAAAGATCACCATCCTCGGCGGCGCGGGTTGCGCCGGAGCCCATGCAGAGCTGATAGAGGTCGCCGGCAAGCTCCAGGCGCCGATTGTGCATGCCCTGCGCGGGAAAGAATTTATTGAATACGACAACCCGTTTGACGTCGGTTTGACCGGCCTGCTGGGATTTTCCTCCGGCTACCACGCCATGATGAACTGCGAAGTCTTGTTGATGCTCGGCACGGACTTTCCGTACCGGGATTTTTATCCAAAAAACGCGACCATCGTGCAGATCGACCTTCGCGGCGAGCACCTGGGACGCCGTAGCAAGCTGGACTTCGGCTTCATTGGAGACACGAAGACCACGCTGCGAGCCCTGCTACCCAAGTTGGAGCAGAACACATATCAACAGCACCTGAAAGATTCGCTGGAACACTACCGGAAGACACGCAAAGGACTGGAAGACCTGGCGACTCCTAATTCCAACAAAGGGCCTATTCATCCCCAGTACGTTGCGCGTGTGATCGACAAACTGGCAAGCGACGACGCGGTTTTTACTTGCGACGTAGGTACGCCCGTAATTTGGGCAGCCCGCTATCTCACGATGAACGGGAAACGGCGCCTCATAGGTTCCTTTAACCATGGATCGATGGCCAACGCATTGCCTGACGCTATTGGGGCGCAGGCTGCCTATCCCGGCCGCCAAGTTATCTCAATGTCGGGCGACGGCGGTTTCTCGATGCTCATGGGGGATGTCATTACCCTGAAACAGCAGAAATTGCCGGTGAAGGTGATCATCTTCAAGAACGAGGCACTTACGTTTGTGGAATTGGAGCAAAAGGCGTCCGGCTTCCTCGAGTTTGGAACCGACCTGCAGAGCCCGGATTTCGCGAAGATCGCCGAAGGAGCCGGAATACTGGGATTGACGGTGAGAACGCCGGACCAGGTAGAGCCACTAATTGCGCAAGCTCTGAAGCACGACGGTCCTGCCGTGGTTGAGGTCTTCGTCTCGCGTCAGGAACTCTCGATGCCTCCGACGATCACTCTGGAACAAGCGAAGGGCTTCAGCCTGTTCATGATGAAAGCGGTTCTCAACGGACGCGGCGATGAAATCATCGACCTCGCCAAGGTCAACCTGTTTCGCTAGCGAACCTGAAAAGCGAGTCCTCAAATGACGACAAAACCAATCGCAGCACCTCTTGCAGCCGACGCAACCAGCGGTTGGCGAATTCACGGCTACCAAATCGCCTGGGGACTCGCCCTTTGCTTCTACTTTCTCGAATACGCCTCCAGGTCAGCACCGGCGGTGATGATCGAGCATCTCGCAACCGCATTTGGTACCACGGCCATCGGCGTCAGCGCGATTCTCGGAACCTATTACTACACCTACTCAACCACAAGCCTTATCGCCGGTGCTGCGCTGGACCGCGTGGGTGCGAAGAAAGCTGTGCCCGTCGGCATTTTCATCTTGGCGATCGGCTGCCTGCTGTTTGCCATTCCGACCGCGGGAGCGGGCTACGCCGGAAGGCTCCTTCAGGGCGCGGGTTCAGCTTTTGCATTCACTGGCGCGGTGTATCTGGCCTCGCACGGTTTCTCCGCGCGTTGGCTGGCCACCGCAATCGGCGTAACGCAATGCCTCGGCATGCTGGGCGGGTCAGCGGGCCAATTCGTGGTGGGCCCGTGGCTCGAGCACGGCGTCGGGTGGCAATCCATCTGGCATTGGCTTGGCATCGCCAGCCTCGTGGTCGGCGTACTCCTATTCGTGATTACGCCGTCGGAAACCCGGACGCAGACCGCCGGTTCCGGCTGGGCGTCCGTGTTGCGTCCTTACTCGATTGTATTCCGCAACCCGCAATCGTATCTGTGCGGCGTTGTGGCTGGACTTCTTTTTGTGCCCACCACCATTGGTGACATGACTTGGGGGGTGGCTTTTTTTCAGCGCGACCGGATGTTCAACTTCCACGATGCAGTGGTAACGGGTTCTTTGGTTCCGTTGGGCTGGGTGATTGGTTGTCCGCTACTCGGCTGGCTCGCGGATTTTGTAGGCCGTCGCAAGCCTGTGCTCATCGGAGGCGCCGTCGCCATGTTGTTCTCCGCTGCGGCGATTACCTTCACTTCAAACCAAAGCGCCGCGGAAATAGGCTGTCTAATATTTGGGATCGCCTCGGGCGCCGCGATGATTCCGTATACCATCGTCAAGGAAGTGAATCCGGACGAGGTCAAAGGGAGCGCGACAGGGGGAATCAACTTCCTCACCTTCGGAGTGACGGCACTGATTGGACCCATTTTTGCCGATTTACTCGGCAAGGGTTTCGCTACCACGCAAGACCACGTCGCCCACTTTCGTTCCAGCGGCATCTTCTGGATGACCTGTATTGCCTTCGCCATCCTGCTCAGTATGTTTTTGCGCGAAACCGGTCACGCGCGGAAGAGTGCAGTGGCTGTCTAGATATGAAGCCGATCTGTGTATTCTTTGCTCTTCTATTTTTGCCGGGGATGATGCTGGCACAGACCAGCGGTCAGGACCCCAATTCCTCGGTCGACAATACGAACCTGGCTGCCGAGGTTAAGGCTCTCCGGGAGGCATTACAGCAAACGCAGAAGCAGCTGGCAAACCAACAGCACGAAATTGAGACCTTGAAAGAACAATCGAAGAGCGGTCCAGCGGCCCTGGGTACGAGCCAATCATCGCCAAAGGAAGGCGAAACCGGGGTTCGTGATTCGGCCTCATCCTCACTTCTGCCGGCGTCGGTAGTTACACCCGCCTATGTCCGGCAACAGCCAACTCAGCAAAGTCAAGAACAGCCAAAATCGCAAGTGCCCCTCGGGTCCATCAAACTGGGTGACGCGATATTGACCCTCGGTGGGTTTGTCGACTTCGAGAACATCTTTCGCACTACAAACACGCAGAGCAATATTGCAACAAACTTCGGCAGCATACCCTACAACAACACCGCTCAGGGGCGTGTGACCGAATTGCGAACCACGGCGCAGTTTTCTCGCCTGAACGTCAAGGTCACAGACAGTTTTCACGGCAACGATATCACCGGCTATGTGGAAGGCGACTTCGGCGGCAATGATGCCCCCGGTGTGTATCAAAGCGTAAATCCTCATAGCAATCGGCTCCGGCTTTATTTCGTAGATTTAAAACGAGGCAAATGGGAATTTCTTGCTGGGCAAACATGGAGTTGGCTGACCCCCAACCGCACGGGCACTGGGCCAATGCCCCAGGACCTCGCAATTACTTACAACGAGGATCAAAACCTTGGTGTGGGAGTGCCTTACACCCGCGCTGCTGAGTTCCGTGTCGCCTATCACGCCAACGAACACTGGGCCGTGGGAGTTGGCATTGAAAATCCGAATCAATATATCGGCGGTTTCGTCGCGCTTCCCTCGCAGTTCACTGCCGTTGGCACGCAGTTCGATAACGGCGCCAACGCCGGAGCCGCCAATCTTATGCCAGACATCCTTTCCAAGGTCACGTATGACCGGGATTTCTCAGGCAGACATTTCCATGCGGAAGTGACCGGGTTGTTTACCGCCGCCCAAGCTTCGGTCATGCCAGTAGGGTCAACTTCCTTTAGCAAGCACAAGACTTTCGGCGGTGGCGGCCAGATAGCCGCGAATTACGAATTGCGCCCAAAGCTCCTCCTCCTTGGGAATGCGTTTTGGAGCGATGGCGGCGCTCATTACCTTGTGGCAACGGGTCCGCAACTCGTGGTTCGCCCAAACCTAGCTGGCACTGATGTCAGTCTTTCGATGGTGCATGCTGGTGCCGGCTCCGCTGGTATCGAGTGGATAGCGAGCGAGAAGCAGGCTTTCGCTGTTTATTACGGCGCGGATTATTACGGACGGAATTTCTTCCCCGACACTACGAACACCACACATCCCGGAACAATTATCGGATTTGGCGGGCCCGGCTCGCCCAATACAAACAACCGGGCTATTCAGCAGGTGAGCTTCGATTGGCTTCAGACTCTCTGGAAGAACCCAAGGTATGGAGCGCTGCAATCATACGTTCAGTATTCCTATCTGACTCGCGCCCCGTGGTATGTAGCTCCAGGGGATCCCAAAAATGCGCATCTCAGCATGGTCTATTTCGGCTTTCGGTACGTGCTGCCCTCGACGTCCGGAACACTGCTCCGCGTGCCCTACCCGAACTAGATACGAAGATCTGAGAAGGTAGTTCAGGGGAAGAGCGTGCATTGTGTTGGCAGCGGATTCATTTCGAAGTTCCGAAATCGGGGATCATCGTGAAGAAACCGGTTTTGGTTGTCGCCAGCCAATTTGCGAAGGCCGTATTGGCCGGAAGACCGGCTCCGACTCTCATAGCTCAGTAGCGAAACTCTTATGCGCGGGTAAGTGCTGTTTCCAGACGCTCTCTTGGTCCAGGCCTGAATGTGTCAAAGCAGATGCAATCTGCATCTCATCGAGCATGAACCGACTCGGTTCAATTCAGCCAGCACTGCAGCGTTGATTATTAGGAGCGCAGGATCCATGGTTGGTCAGTCAAGGCTCCGACCAAGCGTTGCGCGAACGGTAGTTCGTGCTGCGATCGTACTCTTTCTTTCGCACGGCACGGGGCTCGCTCTCGCGCAGCGTGCACCTGTGTCACCTGACCATCCCTGGCATGGACTTGAGGAAGCGAGGATCGAAGCGGACGCGAGAAATCTCACCGAACCCAAACTCAACTTCGACCCGGCGAAGACCTACTCCTTGCCGGAGCTCATCGATCTCGCCGAATCGCACAATCCAGAGACGCGCATTGCCTGGGAGCATGCCCGTGCGCAAGCCGCCGCTTGGGGCATCGCGCGCAGCGAGCTCTATCCCACGGTAGCGGCAGCGGCACTCGCTGGGGTTGACCGCGAACAAGTTTACCTGACAGACCGCTTCTTCCGTCAAACCATCGGCGACTTTCAGGTCGTGTTGAATCTGAATTACACGATCTTTGACTTCGGCGCGCGGGCCGGCCGAATCAGCGCTGCGAAAGCGGAGGCCCTGGCAGCGAACTTCACCTTCAATGACGCACACCGCGAAGTGATTTACCGAGTCGAGCAGTCCTACTACCAACTCTTGAATGCCTCAGGCCAGGAAGAAGCCGCACGGGCGAATCTTTCGAACGCGCAGGCCGTGCAGCAAGCGGCCGAAGAGCGTTTGAACCATGGCTTAGCGACTCTCCCCGACGTACTCGAAGCACGTAGCGCCACCGCACAGGCGGAATACGAACTGCAGGCAGTGCTGGGAGCCGAGGAGATTGCTCACGGGAACCTGGCAAACGCTCTCGGAACGATTCCACAAACTGCCATAAGCGTCCAACCCCTACGAGAGCTTACAATTCCGAGCACCATCGACGACACCGTCAACTCTGCGATGGATCGCGCACTGGCGCAGCGACCTGACCTCCTTCAGCGGGTCGCCGACGTCCAAGCAGCCAAAGCCAGAGTGAAGGAAGCGCGTGCGGCCTACTATCCCTCACTGAATTTCACCGCTACGCCAACCGCGCAGTCGCTGTACGGGTTGCAACAGCAGTTTTCGTGGGGACAAACGGCAGGCCTGGCGGGTGGCATGGCCTTTAGCTTGAATTGGACCGTGTTCGACGGCAGGGCGCGAAAAAATAGGCTCGCGCAAGCGGAAGCCAACGTCCATGAGGCGGAGGCTCAAATCCACGTTTCGCGCGATCAGATCGCGAACGAAGTTTGGGCAGCATACTCCAATTTGAATACTGCCTTGCGCCAGCGCGAAGCCGCGACTGCGCTGCTCGAAGCCGCTGGCCGCTCCTACGATGCCGCCCTGGAATCCTATAACTATGGGCTTCGCAATCTGCTGGACGTGACCGCAGCGCAACGAACTCTCGCGCAAGCTCGCTCGACCGACGTCCTCGCCCGCACGCAGGTCCTTACGACTTTGGCCGCTTTGGCTTTCAGAGCGGGGGACTCAATTCAAGCGAACGCAATGAAACCCAGACCATGACTCTCCTTCGAGATTCCCGGTTCGTGAGACTTCTGCCCCTCCTGCTGGTAGCGCCGCTACTATCGAGTTGCTCGCGGGCGCCGTCCATAGACGTACTAGGTTCGTTTTTCCCAGCGTGGCTGCTGTGTTTCATCGTGGCGATTGTGCTGACGGCCCTCGCCCGGTTGGCATTGTTGCGCTTGCGGGTGAAACCAGCATTACCGTTGCTGGTTTACCCGAGCCTGGCTGCACTCTTCACTTTCCTGCTGTGGCTCATCTTTTTTTACTAACGACTCTTATTGAATTTCTCATACTGCAATTCTCAGCAGCGAGGCGCAAAGACCATGGAACTCGATTCCAACGCGACAACCACAAAGCAACTTAGCCGTTGGGTGACCATCGGCATTCTACTGGCGGCAATCGTCCTGGGCCTCAGCGTCCTGTACCACGTCAATCACTCTCCGCGAACCGACGATGCCGAAGTATTCGCCAACTTTATAGGGATCGCTCCGCAAGTCGAGGGCCCCATTGTTCGCCTGAACGTGCGAGACAACCAGTTCGTCAAGAAGGGCGAACTGCTATACGAAATTGATGAGCGACCGTATCAGTACGCGCTCGAGAGGGCTCTTTCGGAGCAGGCCGCCCTCGAAGGGCAAATCGCTGACGAACAGCGGAGAATCAATGCGCTGGTGAGCGGCGTTTCCGTTGCCAAAGCGAATATTTCCAGTTCCCAAGCCGACGTGGCACGCGGGGCGGCGGCCGTCGAACAAGCGCGGGCGGATGTGTCCAATGCGGAGCAAGGGGTGAGCCGGGCAAAAGCGGAGTGGACGTACGCGAGCAACAACCTGCACCGTCTTGAGCCGCTTCTGGCAAAGCAATTCGTCACCGTCGATCAGGTGGACCGTGCAAGGACCTCTGAAATCGCGCAGTCGGAAGCACTGAAGCAAGCGGATTCGCAATTGAGGCTTTCTCAAGCAGGCCTCCAATCCGCGCAAGCGCAATACGAGCGGTCTAAGGCGGCTCTCGAACAGAGCAAGGCGCAACACGAACAAGCACATAACGCGGTCACCACACTCGAACCTCTGGTCAACCAGCGAGGTGCGCGTGAATCAGCCGTGAAGGATGCTCGCTACAACCTGAACAACTGCCAAGTGTATGCGCCGTTTGACGCTCTGGTCACAAACCTGACGATTTCGGAAGGGGCTTACGCCCATGTGGGGCAGGACGTCTTCACGCTGATTGACGCACGCACCTGGTGGGCAATCGGCAACTTTCGCGAAGGACAACTGTCGCACATTAAACCGGGAATGCGGGCCGATGTTTACGTCCTGTCGAAGCCCAATGTCCGATTCTCAGGCATCGTGGACAGCGTAGGGTTTGGAGTCACTCCTGATCCTGACGTCATCGGAAAGCTGGACAAAGGCCTGCCGGACGTGCAGCGAACGCTCAACTGGGTACACCTAGCTGCCAGGTACCCGGTTCGCGTGCGCGTGGAAAATCCAACACCAGAGCTCTTTCGAGTCGGCGAATCTGCGGTTGTGACGATTCGAGAGAATTGAGCATGGCTATTGCCGCACAAAGCGTCTCTGCGACGCCCTCTTCCCTGTCTTGGTTAGAACAGTTTCTTAAAGACGAACTGTCACCGTACACGGGTAGAACAGCGTTGGTCGCACGAATGGTTATTGCCGCGACCCTCGTCATGGTGATCTGCATGGTATTCCGCATCCCCTACGCGTTCCAAGGAGCAATCTACGCGCTCATCGTTTCTCGAGAGAGCTCTCAAGCCACGTTCAAGTCGGCTGCGTCTATCCTCTCCTTGACCGGAATCGGTGGCGCGTATCTTTTGGCTTCGGCCTGGTTCGTCATCAGCATACCAACGCTGCATCTTCTCTGGGTCATAGCTTCATTTTTTCTGGGATTTTACGCGATCAGCACCATCAAGAACTTCGGTGCCAGTTCCACGTTCGCGATCATGATTTGCATCGGAGTGCCTCTTTGGGACCGCCATGTCTCAGCCAAAACAAATGTCGAAGATACGCTGTGGCTCTGTCTGGCATCCGCGATTGGAGTCGTGGTTACAGTAGGGGTAGAAATACTGTTTTCGCGAATCAAGCCCGGCGAGGACATCGTCGTGGGCGTCGCTGACCGCCTTGCCGCCGTAGAAAACTTGTTAGTGTGTTTTGCGAACAACTGCTCTGTCGACCGGCTAACGCAAGCAAATGTGGTGCGTCTAGCCATGGTCGGAACGTCCATGTTGCGACGCATCCTACAACGGTCTGCCTATGCACCGACTTATGCCGAACAAATGGGAGCAGTGATCGCTCTTACGGGAAGACTAGTCGATCTCGCCGCCAATCTGGCGCTTCCCAGTCAACTGCCTGAGGATGATCGCGAACAAATTCGTCTTCTGGCCAAGAGCGTTGGCAGCCTTCGTTCCGCTTTGCTGGCGAAGGGAACTCCCCTTTTGAATGCATTCGATGTGACTCAAGGGAATGTTCCACACGCCATTCCGTTCGTGGCCGAGATGGAAAAAACGGTCCAGCTCATGAAGGAAGTTCTTATAGGCTCTCAATCGCTCAGTGTTTTTGCACCACTGCCCTCAACTGGCGATCAACAGCCATCCTTTTTCGCCCGTGACGCGTTCACCAACGTCAAGCACATCCAATTTGCCCTGAAAGGATGTTTGACGGCCAGCTTGTGCTACATCATTTATAACGGGGTGGATTGGCCAGGAATCAGCACGGCAGTCACGACCTGTTTCCTCACTGCGCTTTCTACCGTCGGTTCGTCTCGACAAAAGCAGGTGCTGCGTATCTCTGGAGCCGTGGTGGGTGGCTTCCTTATTGGGATGGGCTCACAAGTGTTCATCTTGCCCGATCTGGATTCGATTGCGGGATTCACCATTTTTTTTGTCGTTGTCACCGCCTTCGCTTCCTGGTTCATGACTTCCAGCCCGCGCTTGTCATACTTTGGCGTGCAGATCGCCGTTGCTTTTTGCCTCATCCATCTCAATTCATTCGCAATCGAGCCTTCGCTCTCGATAGCCAGAGATCGTGTCGTCGGCATCTTGTTTGGATTAATCATGATGTGGCTCGTCTTCGATCAACTATGGGGAGCATCCGCCGTCTCCGACATGAAGAGGGCGTTCGTTTCGGCGGTTCGATTGCTGGCTCAATTTGCACGAGAGCCGATCTCGAGGGACTACAACGTGGCCGCGGAACGCAGTTACTCCCTCCGTGAGGAGATCAACAACAATTTCGACGGCGTGCGAGCCTCCGCAGACGGCGTTCTCTTTGAATTCGGACCTTCTCGCCAGCAAGACCTCGCGTTGCGCAGTAGGTTCAGACAGTGGCAACCGCAGCTGCGGCTCCTTTTCATAACTGAAATTGCACTCTGGAAGTACCGCGCCCGACTTCCAGGCTTTGAGTTACCGCACGCCGTAGGCGCAGCTCAGCGTGCCTTCGATGACGAACTGGCGCGAGCCCTGGAAGCCATCGCAGATCGAATCGAAGGACGGCCATCGCAAGTAGGACTCTTCGAAGAGTCGCTTGCGCGTCTGGAACGCACGGTCAGTACTTACGAGGGATCGGAACCACAACCTGCGACCGCAGATCGATTCCAAGCGTTCCTTTCCCTGCACCGCAGAATCGAAACCTTGACGAGTTCGTTGCAGAAAGAAATCGGAAACGCTGTGTAATCGTGATACCGCCAGAGATTACGCGAAGATCTGCACGGGCGCGTTACGTCCACACAGCGTGCAAGAGTTTGGAGCTTAGTCACGACCTCGACCTTATCGTCAAATCCTTGGCATAACACTGCTGCAAGAGCAATTCCTCATTCTGAATCTACCGTCCCCTTTTTGTTGAAAACAAAGCGGATCGCCAATTCTCACGCCCATGTTCGGCGTTGGACACACAGTTGCTTTCCCTCATAGCGTCAGTTTCGAGGCAGTCAATTGAAAGGAGAATTTGAAAATCGTATGGCTCAACAATCATCAAACGGCAATCGTCCAAAACTGAGTGAGAAGGGACTCTTAACTCCGGACAATTGCGTCGTGGCGCTGATCGACCATCAGGGCCAAATGCTGTTTGGAACAGGTAATTTC
>Ga0210399_10004959_pt1 | contig 10337 bp, 9 predicted proteins | sample IncBWC14MmetaG_FD_150865 | JGI IMG/M metagenome (GOLD analysis project Ga0210399, IMG submission 150865) | Forest soil microbial communities from Barre Woods Harvard Forest LTER site, Petersham, Massachusetts, United States - Inc-BW-C-14-M | ecosystem: Environmental > Terrestrial > Soil >...
GCCATCAGGATCCGCGCGTCGTGGGCACGGGCGAGCTCGGCCAGGCGGCGCGTGCCCTCGCTGCCCACGGCGAGCGTGTCGAAGGGCCGGGCCAGGTACGCCGGCGGCGAGGCCGGCGAGGCCAGATGGCACACGGCGTCGACCGGGTCGTCGTCGCCCAGTTCGACCTTCTCGCTCACGTTCGTGACGATGAGGTGGAAGCGGTCGTGCTCGAGCAGGTGCGAGATGTTCTCCTTCGATCCCGTCGACAGGTCGTCGAGGCACACCACACTGTCCCCCCGCTCGATCAGCCGATCACAGAGGTGCGAGCCCAAGAAGCCGGCGCCGCCCGCCACCACCACCCGGCTCACTGGCGCCCGATCCCGGTGTACGAGAAGCCCATGCGACGAACTGCGGCTGGGTCCAACAGGTTGCGGGCGTCGACGATGTTGGGTTCGGCCATCACCGCCAGAACCCGCGAGAAGTCGAGCCAGCGGAACTCGTCCCACTCGGTCAGCACTACGAGCGCCCGCGCGCCGGTGGCCGCCTCGTAGGGGTCTGCACGCAGGTCCAGGCCACGGAGGTCCTCCGGACCGCCATCGTCGTCGCCCTCGTCCGCGTCGACCGTGGGGTCGAAGGCCTGCACGCTCGCACCGAGCCCGGCCAGCCGGTAGCTGACGTCGAGGCTGGGCGAGTCACGCCGGTCGTCGGTGTTGGCCTTGAACGTGAGCCCCCACACCGCGACCGCCACGCCATCGAGCGAGCCGCCGCACGCGGCCACGACCTTGGACACCACGCGCTCCAGCTGCTCGTCGTTCGACGCAATGGCGCCGGCGAGCAGCGAGAAGTCGTAGCCCGCCTCCTGCGCGGTGTGGAGCAGGGCGCGGGTGTCCTTGGGCAGGCACGACCCGCCCCAGCCGGGGCCAGGACGCAGGAACTCGAACCCGATGCGCTTGTCGTAGCCGAGGCCGAGCAGGACGTCGCGGGCGTCGGCGCCCACCTCCTCGCACAACCCCGCCAGCGCATTGACGAAACTCAACTTGGTGGCCAAGAACGCGTTCGACGCGTACTTGATCGTTTCCGACGTCGTCGCGTCGGTGACGATCAGCGGCGCGCCGGTTGACGTAAAGAGCTCGCCGACCTTCGCCGCCGCTTGGGGATCGTCCGCGCCCACCACGATGCGGTCCGGGTTCAGGCTGTCGTGCACCGCCGTCCCCTCGCGGAGGAACTCAGGATTGGAGACCACGGTGATGTCCGCCCGGCCGATGACCTGCTCGACCATGGTGGCGGAGCCGACGGGCACCGTCGACTTGTTGACCACGATGCTGCCGGGCTCGAGGTGCGACCCGATCTCCTTGGCCGCCGCCTCGACGTAGGAGAGATCGGCCGATCCGTCGGAGCTCATGGGCGTGGGTACACAGAGGAAGACGAACTCGGCGCCGGCGACCGCATCGACGGCGGACTCCACGAAGCGCAGGTTCCCGGAGGCCACCGCGTCCGCGACGAGGTCGTCCAGGCCCGCCTCCACGATCGGCATGCGGCCGGAGCGAAGCGCGGCGAGCCGGCTCGGCTCACGCTCCGCCAGGACGACGCGGTGCCCGAAATGGGCCAGCGTGGCCGCGGAGGGCAGACCGACGTAGCCGGCGCCGATCACGGCGACGGAGCGACCGTTCCCCCTTGTGTTGCGGCCGTTCGGGCTCATGCCGGCGCTTGTTCCTCCTGGGCTTGCAGGGCCGGCACGAGACGAGCAAGCGCGTCCTGCCAGTCGGGCAGCGCGGGCAGCCCGCTGAGGCGCAGCGCCATGTTGTCGAGCACCGAGTAGGCCGGGCGCGGCGCGGGGTCGTCCCGATCAGAGGTGCGAATCGGCTTGACCCGCTCGGGGTCGGCCCCGGCTGCCGCCAGGATCGCCCGCGCGAAGCCCCACCAGGTGGTCACACCGCTGTTCGTCGCGTGAAAGACCCCCGGCCGCCTGTCGAGGCCCAGGGTCACGACGACGGGCGCCAGATCGGCCGTGAAAGTGGGGGACCCCTGTTGGTCGTCGACGAACTTCAGGTCGCCGTCGCCGCCGGCCAGTCGCAACACGGTCCGCACGATGTTCTTTCCGTGCGCGCCGCACAGCCACGATGTCCGCACGATCGTGGAGCCGGGCCTGCACTCGCGCTCCCCCGCCAGCTTCGACATCCCGTAGACCGACGTCGGGCACGGTGCGTCCGACTCTCGATAGGGCCGCCGGCCCGTCCCGTCAAAGACGTAGTCGGTTGACACGTAGACCATGTGGGCGCCCACCGCCGCCGAAGCCTCGGCGACATGACGCGTGCCGATCGCGTTCACGGAGTAGGCGGCGTCGACCTCGGTCTCGCACAGGTCGACCGCGGTAAAGGCGCCACCGTGCAAGACCAGCTCGGGGCGGAAGGACGAGAAGGTGTGCTGCACGGCGTCGCGGTCGTCGACCGGCATGGTGTCGATGTCGGTCCCGAGCACCTCGTGCCGGAGCCCCGGACGGGGCCCCTCTGGGCCGAGCAGCGCGCACCGCACGCCGCCCGCGGGCACGCGCCCGGCCAGGGCATCGGCCAGGTCCCGGCCGAGTTGCCCGTAGGCCCCCGTGATCAGGATCCGCACCCTCAGCCCCTCAGCCCGCTCCGGCGCCCCAGGCTCCTTCGGCGACGGGGGCGCGGGCCATGAGCGGCTCCCACCAGTCGCGGTGCGCCGCGTACCAGGCGACCGTGTCCGCCAGCCCCTGGTCCCATTCGACCGAGGGGGCCCAGCCGAGCTCGCTTCGCAGTTTCGAGTTGTCGAGCACGTAACGCCGGTCGTGGCCCGGCCGGTCCGGCACGATCGTCTTGAGCGACTCCGGCTTGCCGAGCGCGGCGAGGATCCGGTCGGCCACCTCCATGATGGAGGCCTCCACGCCGCTGCCCACGTGGTAGGTCTCGCCGACCTTGCCCCGGGCCAGCACGGCGTCGATCGCGGTGCAGTGGTCAACGACGTGGAGCCACTCGCGGCGGTTCTCGGTGCTGGCGTAGAGGGTGAGCGGCTTGTCGTCCAGCGCCAACGCGCAGAAGTGCGGGATGAGCTTCTCGGGGAATTGGTACGGCCCGTAGTTGTTGGCGCAATTGGTGATCGTGATCGGCAGCTCGTACGTCTCGGCATAGGCGCGCACGGCGTGGTCGGCGCCCGCCTTCGACGCGTTGTACGGCGTGCGCGGCCGGTACGGCGACTCCTCGGTGAAGGCCTCGTCGGTGTCGAGGGGAAGGTCCCCGTAGACCTCGCAGGTCGAGACGTGGTGGAAGCGGTCCACGCCGGCCTGGCGGGCCGCCTCGAGCATGGTTTGGGTCCCGAGCACGTTCGTGCGGAAGAACAGGCCAGGATTCAGGACAGCCAGCGAGTTGTGCGACTCGGCGGCGAAGTGCACGACCGTGTCGATCTCCTCGCCCCGCAGCGTCTTCTCGGCGACCGCCGGGTCGCAAATGTCCCCCTGGACGAAGACGATCCGGTGCTCGATGTCGGACAGGTTGGGTCGGTTGCCGGCGTAGGTGAGCACGTCGTAGACCACGACATGATCCTCTGGGTGCTGCTCGACCCAGTAGCGGGCGAAATTCGACCCGATGAAACCGGCACCTCCCGTGACGAGAAGGCGCATAGTGCCCGTCATGCTAGCCCAGCCCCAGAACCCCCCATCTGAGCTGGCAGGTCCCTGACCGGGACCTCTTCGTCACTCCGGTCGCAGGTGCACGACGTCCCCGGCGCTCACCAACCGCCGCCCCGGCTCGGTCTCGACCACCAGGTGCCCGGCGTCGTCGATGGCGCACGCGACACCAATCAGGTCCTCGTTTGGGAGGGAGACCCGGACCTGCTGGCCGAGCGTCGCGCAGCGGCTCCGCACCTCGTCGAGCAGGGTCCGCCGTCCCCTCACGTCGTCGAGAAGCGGCCGCCTGCGGGCCAGCCCCTGGAGCAGCACGTCGAGGAGGACCCCCTTGTCCACCGGCTGCGCCGTACCGCCGGCGTCGTCCAAGCAGGTGCCACCGGCGTCCGCCGGGCCCGGCCAGGCCACGTTGAGGCCGATCCCCACCACCACGCCCCGCAGCCGGGTGCCCTCGAACTCCGCTTCGGCCAGCACGCCCGCCAACTTCGACCCTCCCACCAGCAGGTCGTTTGGCCACTTCAGGACCGGCTCGATGCCCGCCACCTCGGCGCAGGCGTCGGCCGCCGCCAATGCCACCGCCCCCGAGCAGAGATGGAGCTCGTCGGCCTCAGACCCCGGGCATAGGAGGACCGACGCCAGCAGATTCGCTCCCGGCGGCGACTCCCAGCGCCGGTCGAGCCGGCCGCGCCCGGCGCTCTGGTGTTCGGCCACGGCCACCAGGCCCTCGGTGGCGCCCTGCCGTGCCTGGTCCAAGACGTAGGTGTTGGTGGAGTCGATCTCCGCGAAGCGGCGGATCTCCCACTCCCCTGCCCACATGGCACACACCATACGGGGCGTGCAATTGTGAGGGACCCGTTCCCCGGAGGAAAAACCCAGCGTGCTCGACAAGATCCTCATTGCCAACCGCGGCGAGATCGCCGTCCGCGTCATCCGGACGTGCCGCGAGATGGGCATCGGCACCGTCGCCGTGTACTCGAACCTCGACCGCGACGCACTGCACGTGCGCATGGCGGATGAGGCGTATGCGCTCGGTGGTGAGACGGCGGCAGAGAGCTACCTGAACACCGACGCCATCCTGGCGGCGATCGAACAGAGCGGCGCCGACGGGGTCCACCCCGGCTACGGCTTCTTCTCCGAGAACACCGATTTCGCACGTGCCATCACCGAGCGGGGCGTCACTTTCATTGGGCCGCCGCCAGAGGCGATCGAGGTGATGGGCGACAAGATCAGCTCTCGCCTCGCCGCCGAGAAGGCCGGCGTCGCGGGCGTGCCCGGTCGCTCCGAGCCGTTGACCTCCCCCGACGAGGTGCTGTTGTTCGGCGAGGAGCACGGATGGCCGGTGGCCATCAAGGCTGCCTACGGAGGCGGTGGGCGTGGCATGAAGGTAGTGGCATCGGCTGCCGACGCGGCGGAAGCGATGGAGTCGGCCGCCCGCGAGGCGCAGGCGTACTTCGGACGTCCAGAGATCTACCTCGAGCGCTACCTCGCCTGGCCACGCCACGTCGAGATGCAGGTGCTGGCCGACCAACAGGGCAACACCCTCTGGCTCGGCGAGCGCGACTGCTCGGCCCAACGGCGGCATCAGAAACTCATCGAGGAGAGCCCGGCGCCCGACTTCCCCGAAGACATACGCCAGGCCATGGGCGCAGCAGCGGTCAAGGTGTCCCAGGCCTGCGGCTACTACAACGCGGGCACCGTCGAGTTCCTGTACCAGGACGGCGACTTCTTTTTCCTCGAGATGAACACGCGGCTCCAGGTCGAGCACCCGGTCACCGAGCTCGTGACCGGCCTCGACCTCGTGGCCTGGCAGATCCGCATCGCCTCAGGCGAGGCCCTCGGCTTCTCCCAGCAAGACATCGCTCGCAACGGGCACGCCATCGAGGTCCGCATCAACGCAGAGGATCCCAGCGGCGGCCGGTTTACCCCGTCGCCGGGCACCCTGACCTCGTTCCACCAGCCGTCCGGACCCGGTGTCAGGCTCGACGCCGGCTACGAAAGCGGCGACACGGTCTCCCAGTACTACGACAACCTGATCGCCAAACTCATCGTCTGGGCGCCCGACCGCGAGGCGGCCCGCCGTCGGATGCTCCGGGCCATCGCCGAGACGCGCATCACGGGCGTGGCTACCACGCTGCCGGCCGATGTGGCCATCCTCAGCCACCCCGATTTCGCGGGTGCGACGCACTCGACCAAGTGGGTGGAAGAGAGTCTCGACCTGAGCGGCCTGGTAGCCGAGACGCCCGGCGCCCCGGTGCAAGCTGCCGGAGACGAAGAGGTGCCGACCGTCGAACGCGACGTGACCGCGGAGGTCGACGGCCGGCGGTACTCGGTGCGCCTTTGGGTACCCGACCTCGGGCCGGCCGCCGGCTCGGGTCGTCCGGCGGGACGCCCCAAACGAGCCGCTTCTTCCGCCGTCGCCGGCACCGGCTCGGGCCAGGTCACTGTGCCGATGCAGGGCACAATCGTGAAGGTGCTCGTCGCCGTCGGCGACGTGGTCGAAGTGGGCCAGACGATCTGTCTCCTCGAGGCGATGAAGATGGAGAACGCAGTGGCGGCCGAAAAGGATGGCGTGATCAAGGAGCTGCGCGTGAGCGCGGGCGATTCGGTTGGCGCCGGCGACGTCGTGGCGGTCATCGAGTAGGTGTCTCCCGTGGCGTCCGCAACTGCTGAGGCAAAGGACGCCGCTGCTGCGATCGTCGACGGCCGGCTCGACGAGCTGGTCGCCCTCAGCCACTTCGTCCACGACCACCCCGAGCTGTGCTACGGCGAGACGGTCTCGGCTCACGCCGTGGCCGAGGCCATGCGGGCCGGCGGGATGGACGTCCAGGAGGGCGTCTACGACCTGGACACAGCACTCGAATCACGCTCCGGCTCTGGCGACCTGGTCGTCGCCGTGTGCGCGGAGTACGACGCGCTGCCCGAGGTGGGACACGCATGTGGGCACAACATCATCGCCGCCACCGCCGTCGGCGCGGGCCTAGCGCTGGCCGCGGTGGCCGACAAGGTCGGGCTGTCGGTGCGCGTGCTCGGCACGCCGGCCGAGGAGGGGGGCGGAGGGAAGGTGCTCATGCTCGAGCGCGGCGCCTTCTCCGGCGTCCACGCCGCGATGATGGTGCACCCCTGGCCCTCCGAGCGGCTGGCAGCGACCTGTCTGGCCGTGGCCCACTTCGACGTGCGGTACCGGGGCCACGAGGCGCACGCGTCGGCGTCGCCCTGGGAAGGGATCAACGCGCAGGACGCGCTGACGGTGGCGCAGGTGGCGATCGGTGTCCTGCGCCAGCAGTTGCCGCCGGGAGATCAGGTCCACGGCGTCGTGACTCAGAGTCCCGGCGCCGCGAACGTGATCCCGGGAGCCATGACAGCGCGCTACATGGTGCGATCGCCCACGGCCGAGGGGCTCGCGGCCCTGCGTCCTCGCGTCGAGGCTTGCTTCGAGGCGGGGGCGGTAGCCACCGGCTGCACGCTCGAGTACGAAGAACTCTCGCCCGTGTACTCCCACATGGAGGTCGACCCGGCTCTTCTCGGCGCCTACCGCGCCAATGCCGAGGCCCTAGGCCGGCGCTTCGACGCCGACGATGCAGGCGTCCCGCAGCCGACGTTGTCGACCGACATGGCGAATGTGTCGCTCGCGGTGCCCACGATTCACCCGTTGATCGGCATCGAGTCGGGTGGCGCCGTCAACCACCAGCGCGAATTCGCGGCTGCGTGCGTGACGCCCTCGGCCGATTCGGCGGTGCGCGACGGCGCCGTCGCGTTGGCCTGGACCGCCATCGACGCCGCCACCGATCCGACACTGCGCGAGCGGCTGATCAGGCAAGCGTGATCACCGAGCACGCGGTGCTCGAAGTCGTTCCCGGACGCGAGCTCGAGTTCGTAGCAGCAATGGAGCAGGCAAAATCCCTCATTTCTGCGAGTCCCGGGTTCATTTCGCTCCGGGTCGAACGCTGCGTGGAACGCGCCAACTGCTTCCTGTTGCTCGTCGAGTGGGAGACCTTGGAGGACCACACCGAAGGGTTCCGCAGCTCACCCGCCTACGAAGAATGGCGTGCCGCGCTGCACCACTTCTACGACCCTTTCCCCGTCGTCGAACACTTCGAGACGGTCGTCAACGCCTGAGAACGCTCAGAGGCCCGGAGGCCGACGCGCCGGCACCACTGCGTCAAGGATCCCGAGTTGCACCACCTTGTAGCCGATCCCGAGCGCTTCGAGATGGGCCTCGAATGTCTGTTCCGTGTAGGACCCGGGGCCAGGCTGGGGGTTGCCGAAGACTGCGGCAGCTCGTGAGGTCTCTTGAGTCGGGAAGAACAGCCAGGCGGGGTCCTTGGCGGACGCAACCTCCGCGGCGAGCCCCGTCGAGCGGACGGTGTCAAGCGGCGAAGGGCTGATCGCGGGGCTGCCGCCGCTCAGGAAGTCGAGGTCGTAGGCGGTCCAGTAGTCCCCGTAGGCGGCGATGATGTGGTGCTGCCGCAGTGCCTGCACCGCTTGCTCCATCGGAGCGTCGCCCTGGCGCCAGCTTGTGAAGAAGCTTGCCGGGACACCGGCAGTACGCGCGCCGGCCACGGTGAGACCAAGGGCCCCGATGACCCCTACGGCGGCGAGCACGAGTGCGCCACGAGCGACCGACGTTCGTTCGTTGTCCGTCCGAGGGCCCTTGGTGCGCAACGTTCCGAGCGACACAGCGAACAACACGACGACCAGCGCCGGGAGGTAGATGCCATAGCGACCGTCCTGCCAATACGCAGTACCCGGAGCGGCGGCGTAAAAGAACGGATACGCAATGACACTGGCTGCCACCGCAGCGGGGACAAGCGTGGTGCCCTTCCCCACGGCGACCCACACTGCCCGGGCGCACGCCGCTGCGATCAAGATGAGCACGACGGCATAGAGCACCTTGCCGACGGTGTTCCCGCCCACCCATTCGCCGCTCGCGACCGTGCGCGCGCCGAGCTGCAACGGCAGCATGTAGTGGAAGAAAACGGACAGGCGCTCTCCGTAGGTCGCGCCGCCGTTCGCGGGAAGCGAGCTGCTCTTGAGGGACGCGAATCCTGTGTGCGCGTTGGCGTACAACCACGGCAGCGACCCGACCAGGCCGCCCCCGACTACCAGTGCAAGCGCGGCCAATCGAGACGGCTCACTGTCCGACGCGCCTTGACCCGGTGCGAGGGATCCCGATGCCCGCCACCACCACGCAACCAGGAGCACGAGACATGGCAGTGCGAAGTACGCGATCTCGGGCGAGGCCCACCACCCGAGCCCGAGAGCCCCGCCCAACAACAAGAAGGTGCTGGGTCCGGCGCGGCGCCCGTAGATCACGACGCAACAGAAGAGTGCGGCCAGCCCGCAGCACAGGGTCGCCTCGCGGAAACCCCCTTCGCGCACCGACTGCCAGATCACGACGTACGGCCACACCCAGACCGCCGCAGTAGCCGCAAACGCCAACGGACGGCTCCTCGTCGTCGCGAAGGTGACCACTCCGACCAGGACGGCACCCAAAGCGCACAGCAGAGCCGGCGTGCCATTCATGGCCGGCTCACCGCCTCCCCCGACCTTCAAGCCCAAGGCCACGAGATACGGTTCGAATCCGCCGTAGTGCTGACCCAAGTAGAACGCTGTGAAGTGCCCGCTGTCGATGGCGCGGGCCATGATGCCGACGATCGCCTCGTCACCCCAGATCGGGAGCTCCACCAGGAGCCAGACCCGTAGGACCAGCCCATAGACGAGGGCGAGCACCGCCGCGACGAACACGATCGCCACGACCGGATTGACCGAAGGTCTGATTCGTGGCGTCGAGGCCTCCGTGGATATCCGGGTTTCCACCATGGTGTCCGTCGATCCACCCGCGGACACCACCCCGTCAGTACGGCCGCCCGATGTGCTCATTCTTTAGGTCGCCGGCTGAGAACCGACGAACATATCGAGACAGCCGTCGAGCCCGATGATCTCGATGTCCTCCCGGCGACGTTGTTCCCATGCATCACGGCCCATACGAAAGCGCACCGTGCGACCCGACGAGTCGCGCCGTCGACCCCTCGCCTCTCCGTTCTCTTCGTAGCCCACGGCCCGAGACGTGGCGAGCGAGGCGGCATTGTCCTCGAACGCGCCGCTCAACGCCTCCTCGGCATCGAGGCCCGCAAACGCAAGGTGCAAGATCGCCTCGCGCATTTCACGCCCTATGCCCTGTCCCTGATGAGCACGCCCGAGCCATGACCCCGTTTCGACCGAGCGCACGGCTCGGAAGTGCTCGGCACCGATGTCCTGCATCCCGACCGGGCGTCCATCGACAAAGACACCAGCCGTGAACGTCCACTTGTCAGGCGACCAGTCGGCTCGGTGGCTCCAGAGCCACTTCGCCGTTTCACGGGCGCGCGGCCCCGGTTCAAGGTCGGTCCAAGGAACAAAGAAGGGCATCGCGTCGGGATCGTGGATCCCGGCGTCGGCCAGCTCGATAATCACCGCGAAATCCGCTTCTCTGGGAAGCCGCAGCTCGAGCCGCGGCGTGCGGACGACGAGATCGAACAACGGCCAGAAAGAGCCCGGCCCTGGCATCCGTTCAGCCGCCGGGTTGATAGACGCCGAACTCGCCGCGCAAGACGTCGGAGACCTCGCCGAGGGTGGCCATCGCCTTGAGGGCGGCCTTCATCGGAACGAGCAGGTTGCCCTGACCCTTGGCCGTCTCAGCGACGTCGGCTAGGGCACGGTCCACCGCCGATTGGTC
>Ga0210399_10004960_pt1 | contig 10335 bp, 9 predicted proteins | sample IncBWC14MmetaG_FD_150865 | JGI IMG/M metagenome (GOLD analysis project Ga0210399, IMG submission 150865) | Forest soil microbial communities from Barre Woods Harvard Forest LTER site, Petersham, Massachusetts, United States - Inc-BW-C-14-M | ecosystem: Environmental > Terrestrial > Soil >...
ACATATGCTCTACGGCACCAGCCATAACCTCCCACGCAACGAGTTTATCAAGGAAACTTTAAACTGGCTTGACCGCTATTTGGGACCGGTGCAGTAGTCCTATTTGCTGATAATATGTGCGCGAGTATGGGGTCAGGCTTGCGAGTTTGACTTCTTTTGAAGAACCACTGAGGACACCCAGAACAAGACTAGGCTTCCCGCCAGAATCGTGAAAAACAGCGTGAGTTTTAGAGTTATGGCAAAGGTTACGAGCGCTGCCGCGAATCCCCAATACCAGGATTCTGCCTTGAATCCTTCAACCCACCTGGCTTGGCGCCCGGCGGGAGCAATGCGCGGCCACAGAGCTGGCCAGAGACGCGGCACCGCTTTTCGGTAGCCCTCGTACTGTTGGCCTTGGCTCGCTTGAAGTTCGGCCTCTTCCCGCAGGATCAACCGGTAGCAAAACACCAGCATCGCCACCACGGCTACGAGGAACCCGGTCCGGCTCATCATGGCGCCCATGCCGATAACCATCAACACGTTGGCGAGATAGAGGGGATTGCGCACCAGCCGGTAAGGCCCATCGGCAACCAGCGAGTCAGTCTTTACTTCGGCCGCATACACCACCCCGGCACGGAGGTACGATGAGGCCCAGGTGCGGAGGAGAGCGGCCACAATCAGCAGAATAGCGGCGAAAGCAAACAGGAGACGAGCGGCGAGATCCGGATCCCTTTGCAGTCTGGGTCCAAGCCAGCTAGCCAACGCGGCGGTCGAATTCTGGTGATCCAAGAAGTAGAGCGGAAACGATAAGGCAAAGATCAGTCCGAAGAGCAGCGCTCTGTTCGTGAACTCCCAATTTGTAGCTTTCATAGATCGAAACGTATCGCCGCCGGGGATGAATGTAAAGCGCTCTCTCTCGCGCTTCGGTGACTTGGCTATCCAACGTTCGCCAAATCGTTGTGCCCTACTAAAAAGACTTCTTTCCACTTGACGTAAGCTCTCCGATCTTGCATTGCAGCCTGAATCGTCGACCGGCGAAAACTGCTCGCAGAAAACGTGACCGTGCCTTGGCCGGGTTACCAGAAAAAGCGGTTGGTCTTCAAAAAGTAGCTCCTGAGTCTACGCTGCCACTGCATAACGATGGTGCAGCCCGCCGAGTCTCGGAAAGGACTGAATCTTGCTTTCGCGCTCAGACCGAATTTCTGTAGGCCGACCTGTCGGCGTGTCCTTTGCGAGTCCAAGATGTGTCCTGTCTTCGTGAGAGTAGAACAGGTACCAAAAGCCCCTGAAACAGCGCGAATGGCGTTTGCGATGGGCAAAGAAAACGGGGACTGGCTTTACGCTGCTAGGCCGCCAGCAGGCAGCGGCGGAGGTTTCAAAGGGCAAACCTGGCGAACTTTTTGCAATTCAGAAAAGTCGGTTAAGTTCTTTAAAATCTGGTGGACGAGAGGGGATTCGAACCCCCAGCCTCCTCGTTGCGAACAGCGGGGAAAATAAGCTAAGGCAAGGCGCCACAATCACTTAGCTATTTTCATGGGGCCCTGAATTGGCAAACCTGGCAAACCGAGTTTTGCTTGCCTTCTTCTTCATGTTCTCTGCATTGTGGGTTGCCGAATTTTGCACGCCTGCTCAATTGGATCCCAATTTTTGTCGCTCACCGATTGTCTTGGCATGAAGGCACGCTGAGACGTTCGCCCATCCATGAGCTATCGCATCAGCGAGGCATTAAATACAAATCCAAGGTGAGAATCGAAGTAGTTGCTCGGCGGTCCTCGGAAAACGTTGACCTGGCCGCCTTGGAGGTTCAGAAGTCAATCGAACATGAGCAGTCGGTCCGGTTTTTCCATCTAACTTTAGACGTTCTTTACTTGACTTTGCAGGGAAAGTTCGCTATCAGGCGCATAGCCCTTCAAATGCGCGATTGACCCGCCAAGCGGTCAGCAAGGAGTGAAAAACCATGCGAAAAGCAATCTCCATCCTGTTGCTGAGCGCACTATTTTTGTTTGGAAGCGCCCGGCTCATGGGGCAGGCGTCGCCACCGAAAGCCGATGACAAGAAACCTGCCGCGGACCAAAAGGACGATGCCGAGAAGAAGGCAGGCGCAGCCGATCAGAAGGCAGGCGCAGCCGATCAGAAGCCAGAGCCTCCGAAGGAGAAGCCTTTTGCCGACGTCGTGAAAGACGCCCAGGTGATCAAAGGAATGCTCACGTTCTACAAGACCGACGAGAAGGTCTTGCTGGAAATTCAGCCGGAGCAATTCGACAAGATGTACATGTTCTCGCTGACGTGCGAGTCCGGGCTGGGTGAGGGAGGATTCTACGCGGACACTGACTGCGGTGAAACGCCCATCGTGTTTCACAAGGAAGGAAAAAACATTCAGTTTATCGCGAAAAACGCGCGATTCATGGCTCAGGACAACTCGCCGATGTCGCGGGCGGTTGCCCATTCTTTCAGCGATTCGATTCTCGGCTCGACCAAGCGCGAAAGCCTGCCGCACCCGGACCGCAAGAGCGATCTAATCGACCTCGGCGCGATTCTGCTGACGGATGTTCCGATGATGGCGTACCAACTGAACGACGTCTTTCGCATCCCATACCATTACGACGCGAAGAACAGCAACTTCGGAATGCTGAAAGCTTTCGAACGCAACGTGGAAATTGAAACCGTAAACCATTTTGCCGCGGAGCAGCCGCCGTTGCCTCCCATGCTGCCGCCAGGAGCGTCCCCGCCACCAACCGCGGAGCCGCCGCGCAACGTTCCAGACATTCGAAGCATGCTTTTCCATTTCCGGTACAGCATTTCGGAACTGCCGGGCCCGGGATTCCGCCCACGGATTGCGGACGACCGCGTGGGGCATTTCTTCACGCAAGTAGAAGACTACGACACCGACAGGAATTTCGAGTCCAGCCGACGGTACATCAATCACTGGCGGCTGGAGAAGCAGGATCCCTCGGCGCCGCTTTCTCCGCCGAAGCAGCCCATTGTGTTCTGGCTCGAAAACACCGTGCCCGTGGAGTATCGCGATGCCATCCGCGAAGGAGTTTTGCTGTGGAACAAGGCGTTCGAACGCGTCGGATTCAAAGATGCGATCCAAGTCAAACAACAGCCGGACAACGCGGACTGGGATCCTGCGGACGTGCGGTACAGCACGCTTCGCTGGTTCACCGGCTATCCCGACCCCGGATTCGCGGAAGGGCCATCGCGCGTGAATCCACTGACGGGAGAAATTTACGACGCAGACATCCGGTTCGATGCGGGAATGACGCGCTTCTTCCGCCGGGAGATCAACGAATACGTGAACCCAGTGGGCACGGAGTGGATGCCCTGGATGAACGAACAAAGAAAGCCCTTTCTTGCGCCCTGGCACAATGGGTCCGCGGAGTTCTGCGACCTGGCGCAGGGCGCGGTGCGGGACGCGGAGTTCGCGTTTGATTTGCTGACCGAGCGGGGAATGGACCCGGAGGGTCCTGAGGCGACCCGGTTCGTCCATGATTATTTGGTGGAAATTGCCGCGCACGAAGTAGGGCACACGCTGGGGCTGCGTCACAATTTCCGTGCGAGCACCATACACACGCTGGAGCAGGCGCAAAACGCGGCGCTCACGGAAAAGGAGGGCCTAACTGGATCGGTAATGGATTACATCCCGACGAACATCGCCGCGCAGGGGCAGAAGCAGGGGCAATATCACCAGACGACGCTGGGCCCCTACGACTACTGGGCCATCGAATATGCCTATAAGCCGATTGCGGCCTCTACGTCCGACGAGGAGTTGCCCGAACTGAAGAAAATTGCGTCGCGAGCCGCGGAGCCGCTGCTGGCCTACGACACCGATGAAGACGCGGGAATCGGCGGCGGGCCGTTCGATATGGACCCTGTGGTGAACCGCTTCGATTTCGGTACCGACCCGCTGAAGTATTACGCGCTGCGCGTGAAGCTTGCCGACGAAATCCGCAGCAACATGGAGCAGAAACTGGAGAAGCCAGGAGAAGGCTATCAGGTGCTGCGGCGCACCTTTAACCGCGCGCTCGGCCAAGAAGGATATTCGCTTTATCTCGCTTCGAAGTATATCGGCGGCGTTTATCACTACCGCTCGCACGTGGGCGATCCTGGAAACCGCCTGCCTTTCGACCCGGTGCCGGCGGCAAAGCAGAAAGAGGCCCTGGACCTGCTGCGGGAGCACTTGCTTTCACCGAAGGCGTTCCAATTTCCCCCGCAACTACTAAATAAGCTGGCCAGCCCGCGACATTCGAACGTGATCGACTTTTTCGCCATGCGCACGCGTTTCGACGTGCCCATTCATGACATGGTGCTCTCCTTGCAAAATCAGGTTTTGGACCGGCTGTTCCATCCGCTCGTGCTGAGCCGGATTCTAGATTCGGAAGTGAAAGTGGCCCCGTCGGCCGAACCGTTCAGCCTGGGAGTGCTGTTTAGCGAAGTTCAGGATTCCGTTTGGGCGGAAACAAAAACGCCAGGCAGTTCACTGAACATCAGTAGCTACCGGCGATCATTGCAGCGTGCGCATTTGCGCAAGATGGTAGGCATGGTGCTGCGTGATTCGGGCGTGCCGGAAGATGCCCAGACGCTCTCCCGGCAAGGATTGATTAGCCTGCGAACCCAATTGCAAAGCGCTTTGGGCAAGCCCGGCATCAAGATGAATGTGGAGACACGCGCACACCTAAGCGAATCTGTTTCGCGGATCGATGAGGCCCTCAAGGCCAACATGCAGCGCACTGGCTTCTGAAGCCTGCGCAACTCGCGACTTCCGGATTTCAGGCCTTGGGCCCGCGAACGTCCTCGCCTGCAGCGCGAGGATAGCCCTTAAGCTAAGGCAAGGCGCCACAATCACTTAGCTATTTTCACGGGGCCCTTATTTGGCAAGTCCGGCAAGCCGGACTATTCCGCGCTGCAGGGGGCCTTAAGCATTTTGAGATCTGGTGGACGAGAGGGGATTCGAACCCCCGGCCTCCTCGTTGCGAACGAGGTAAATCTCAAACTAAGACATGATGCTGCAATCACTTAGTTCTCGCAGCGCGGTCGGTAGTTGGCCTACGCGGCCTACGAAGGCAAAATAGTTGGGGTGCCCACTTATGTCGTTTCCGTTGCGTTGTCCACCGTCTGGGCGGAAGCAGACGCCTTCGCACCCAAAGCCGGGGGCGCTCGAATGATTTCGATTTATTTTCTCTGGGCAGGTTAGGCGAAAGCTTTTTTGCCCTTGTGCTTCTTGTGTTTCGCTGGCCGAGACTGGATGGCCGACCGCACGAGAAAGGCCGACCGCGTTAGGCCAGCAGACCGCGCCAAACGGTCAATCTTCTCAATCTGGCTTTCCGGAGCAGTTATGTTGACGCGGATTGTCCGTTCTGAATGAGCGGGGACAAGAAACGCCACGGCGCCCTTAATGGCAGGGTCACCTGCCACATCATCAATCGTTGATGGATTGGGAATCCTCTCGCCATCCTCAACCATACCAGCGATATGAAAGCTCAAGGCTTCTGCCGCTCTGCGCCGCGCTTCTTCCAAAGTTCTACCAGCCGTAATGCACCCAGGAAAATCAGGGAAGCTCACGCCAAAATCAGATTTGCGATCCTTGTGCAGATATGCAATGTAGTCCATCAATTACCTCAACCTAATGCCTGCTTGCTTTTCAATGCTTCTCAGCGTGCCGATTGGTATATCTCGAACAGGATGTGGCACAGTGACCCGTCCCGTCTTCACCGGATGCTTGAACTGTTTGTGACTCCCAACGTGCGCAACCTCATACCAGCCGTCCTGCTTCAAGCGCTGGATGACTTCTCGGCTGGACATAAAACACCATACACACTTTTTACACACTTGTCAAGTGGTCGTTTACTAGGCGCAGCGTGGCGAGACCGAGGGGCGAATCATCGGCGGACGGTGGAGACTTAGGCGTGCAGACTTTGACGCTTTGCTTGCGAACGCGCCCCGTAACTGGATTTTGCTGAAGAGAATAATCAGGTGGATGAGACGGTGGAGCGGCGACATAAGTAATTGCGCCTGCCAACTAACTTCATGGTTCCCACGGGTTCACGACTGGCACTTGTGTATTTGTGAAGTCGCCGACGTTTCGCGAAACAATTGTTAGATTGTGGTGGATCGCCGTCGCTGCCAGCAGGCCATCGATGGCGGACAAAGGCTTGCCCTTACTCGTTGCGTTTGCAGCGAGCAAGCCCCAGCGATCAGCAACGGCGGCATCAATCGACAAAATCCTATCTGAGAAACGCGCTTGCAGTTCCACTTCCAGCCATGTTTCTAGGCGGCTTCGCCGTTTGCCTTGCGGGAGCGCGGCCAAACCCTTCCGAATCTCACCGAGCGTTAGGACGCTCAGATAAAGCAGGGATTCCTCAGCCGCCTCGATCCACGCCATGACACTCGGCTCCGGTTTGAGGCGGACAATCTCGGAGATGCAATTCGTATCGAGTAAGAAGCCGGTCATAGTTCGATGTCACGCCCCTCATCTTTGTCCCGCTCCAAGTCCAATTCGATGCCGACGAGCGGCGACTCGCGGAAGAACTGCAAGAGATTTTGTGGCTGATGGGCCTTGCCGACGAGGCGTTGGTATTGCTCATCGGAGATCATGACAACGCCCTCTTTGTCCCGGCGGGTGATGAGTTGCGGTCCCTCGGAGCGGGCGCGGCGAAAGAGTTCGCTAAAGCGCGCCTTGGCGGTTTGCAGTTGCCAGCGGGCCTTAGGAGCGGTTTTTCGGGTTCCGGCGCTCTCCTGCGTCTTTGGTTTTGGCATCTAGCAGATCCTGACCAGTCTGACTAGGCGATTGTAAACCAGAAACAAGAGAAAAGCAAGACCTGGTCTCGAGCATATTCTCTGTTGTACGAGTGAAGTTTTATCACAAGTACTGCCCAAGGTTCATCTCCCCCACCGGTTCGAATCCAACGAATAGAATTATGGAAGAAATATGACCCCCATCTGCTCAGACATTTCTCGATTTTCGAGAGGCACAGTACTGCGGGGCTAACTGCTCTGGCAACCGCGATGGGAGAGTGAGCGGAAGCTAGCTCAGAGCGCGCTCGAGGCGCTTGGCGGTTTTCTGCAATTGGCGCTTGAGGGCATCGACTTGCTTGGATATGTCGGCGAGTTCTTTTTTGGCGAGCACGCCGGCGTTGGCGATCTAATGGGTTTTGCGATCGGCGCGACCCATGGCGACGCCAAATTTCACTGCGACTTGCGTGAACTTACTTTTCCTAGCCATCGTGGCCTCTGATTGCGACGCTAGCCACACAGCGTTTCATTGAACTACTGCTTCTCCGCAGTTTGCATCTTTGCTGACGGCAAGTCCGCCGGTGGACCCACGTTCGGTGGAGATGAGCCCGTCAGTGAGTCGAGGAATGCCTTGAGGTCAGCCCGCTCCTCGAAGGTCAGAAAATCGAGGGCGTGGATCTCCTTATCAAGATGCGGATTGGATGTTCCGCCCCCGACGTAATGGTCTACAACGTCTTTGAGGGTAGACTGGCTGCCGTCGTGCATGTACGGCGCTGTTTCCGCGATGTTGCGGAGTGTCGGCGTTTTGAATGCGCCCATATCCGCTGCATTTCTTGTCTGAGCGTACCTTCCGGCGTCAGCAAAATTCCCCCGGGTATCGGCGCCCACCCCGATATTATGGAATTTGTTATCGGTAAAAAGTGCATACTTCTTTCCGATTACGTGGCACACGCTGCAGTTGCCCTTCTTTTGATTGAGGAATAATTTCAAGCCGCGTTGCGCCGCCGGCGATATTGCCTTCTTGTCGCCACCGTAATAGAAGCGGTCAAAAGGAGAGTTCCCGATTACCACCGTCCGTTCGAACGACGCGATAGACTTAGTTACCAGATCGAGCGTGACCTGCTCTGTGCCCCAGGCCTTCGCAAACAGCTCTCGGTACTTTGGGTCGGATTGTAGATACTTCACGACACTTTCGGGCGTGTTCCCCATCTCGACCCGATTCGTCATCGGCCCTTCCACTTGCTTTTCCAGGGTGGGCGAGCGCCCATCCCAGAATTGCAGCGAGTTGTACACCGCATTGACCACCGTTGGGGCCTTGCGGGTACCGAGCTGTCCGCCTACGCCACTGGACAGTGCCTTGCCATCGCGGAAGCCGAGATTTGGTGCATGGCACGTTGCGCAGGAAACTGTTCCATCAACAGAGAGCCCGGGGTCGTAGTACAACCGGCGGCCAAGAGCGATCGTATCTTCCGTGGGAGGATTGTCCGGCGGAATTGGGACGGGAGGCAGGCCTAGGGGCGCATTGATTTTGACGGGCTTTCCGAGCGGCATGAGCACAGCGGCGCCCGCGTGATTCTCAGGTCCAGGTGCTGCATTAATGGTGGGGCTATGCACGGTTGTCGCGAAAACGATCGCCCCAGTCGCTAGGGGAGAGAAACAAAGAAGTTTCAGGAGCGCTTTCATGCTTATTCTCCGGGATGCCGAGCAGGAGGGCCGCAGGCAGAAGAGAGAATCGCCTACCGTATCGCCGCTCACAATGGTACCAGGAGGACATCGGATAAGTACGAAAGTACTGTTGTTTGAGACGTACATATGATCCCGCCCATCCTGCACGTACGGCCAGCTCTCCCTAGTCTGGCTCGAAAGAAAGAGCCGCTCCCAATTGCTTGTAAAAGGGTTCTTAGATCTATTCACTCTTGGACGTTAATCGAATTCTCCATAGGCGAGCTTAAGCTTCTAGATAAAGTTCCTTTGTCAGGCGGACCGAAGCAGGTATGGCAAATAACTGCGGCGTGTCGAGAGAGTAGTTTGGTGGACGAGAGGGGACTCGAACCCCCGGCCTCCTCGTTGCGAAAACAGACACTCAAGTTGGATGGAGCGGAATTGGATGAGAAGGAGGAGGAAGAGTAAAAAGGTTCAACAAATTCAAGCCTCCGTGAATGACCAAAGACCTTGGACGGACTTGCACTGAGAAGTACCGAATTGCATCTGGGCGCAGCCGGGGGTTATGGCACAAAGTACGGCACAAGATTCGCGCTGAGATAGCTCCTCGCCGCATGAAGCGTCCACTTCACTAGAGCTGACAAATTCTCCTCGCTAATTTAGGGACAGGTCACAGCGAATGATCGAAATTGAGGGTTGAACGACCATTGGGGCGGGTGAGTGGTTTCTGTGGGTGCGCGAGGAGGGAAAAGCGACGTCAAACGGGAAAGGCCCTTTTCACACAAAATATTAGAAAACGTCCCGTCTGTCCTCGGTTTCCTCCCGGTTTGCCCGGTTGAAACTCGATATCAAGCCTATCGCCTTGACCACAGGAGCCTCCCGCACGTTGCACGGGAGAGCGATGAGGGCATGCAGGTCGTTGAAGAGGGCAAAGCAGAGGCGGGCTGCGTGGTGCAGACTGTCACTTGTTCATTTCTGCCAACTGGGCTTCCAAAGCCACGGCAAGCTTCCGGCTACCTAAGGCACAAAACGATTTCTGATGTAAGTATCTAAAGACTTTGGGGTTGTCTTCTTGCGAAATCGCAAAGACTCGCCGAATGAAAATAAGTGTTTTGATGGTGGAGCATCAGGTGTGCCCACTGGGCATACTTGAGGTGTGCTATGCAAGGAGTCAAAGCACTATGTGCGGCAGGCAGAGCCGTAGCGATGATTCCTTTTTTTGCTAAATCAATTTGCCTGGAGTTTCCGGGCGCAAAACGAAATCGCACCTCGCGAGAACGTGAGGAACTGGAGGCTCAATGCGTGGTGTCCTATTAAGTACAGCCTTCCTGGCGTGCGCCATATCGGCAAGCGCCCAGAACCCCGGCGTCACCGGATCTGTTACGAACTCAGCCTCCATGAACATGAATCGGCAGACGGTTCGGCGCGGGACAAAAGCCGCCGCGCAGCCACCAACTCCTGTCGATCTACCACCCGATACACCGGTTGTGACTCTAAAAGGAGTTTGCGATCCAGCCGAGAAATCGGAGAGCCAGGATTGCAAGACGGTGTATACCCGACAGCAGATCGACAAAATCGTGGCGCAGATGGCGCCAAGCGCTCCTCAAGCGTTGCGCCCGCAAGTTGCCATCAAATATGTGCGAACGCTCGCCGCTGCGAAATTGGCTGAAGAACGCAAGCTAGAGAACAATCCCACGGTTGCCGTGCAGCTGGAGAAGCAAACAAAACTCGGCCGCATGCAGGTGCTAGCCAAGGCCTTTTACCGGCAGATCGAAGAGGCCGCCGAAAATCCGACGATGACCGAAATGCAACAATACTATACAGAGCATTTGTCCCAATTTGAGGAAGGCGAAGTGTTGCGATTGTCCATCCCCAAGTCTGTATTTCCGCCGAGGGGCGGGCGATTGGATCCCGCGATGGTGAAAGCCGAGATTGATAGTCTCCGCGGCCGGGCAGCGGCTG
>Ga0210399_10004961_pt1 | contig 10334 bp, 12 predicted proteins | sample IncBWC14MmetaG_FD_150865 | JGI IMG/M metagenome (GOLD analysis project Ga0210399, IMG submission 150865) | Forest soil microbial communities from Barre Woods Harvard Forest LTER site, Petersham, Massachusetts, United States - Inc-BW-C-14-M | ecosystem: Environmental > Terrestrial > Soil >...
ACTTAAGGGCCTCGATCGAATTTTCGGGCGCCATAGCGACCGAAAAATGCCGTTTTAGCCTCTTGGGGCCGCGCTCGCCGGTGATGACAACAGAATGCCGTCAAAGATGGCAGGTTGCGGCGGGCGGCCCACCGCATCCGCACTCTCCGCGTTTCGTCCTTCCGTGTCGTTCGGCATAAAGTTTGCTCATTGGCGGCTGCCAAGTTCGGGCTATCCGCAATGGAAACGCTCGAGGCCGGTAGCCTCAACGTGAGAATGGAGCATGCTGCGCATCCCTAGAAAGTACGGGCATTTTGTGTTTGGCATTATTCAGTCGGGCCTGACGTCCGCGATTGCCGCTGGGGTTGCAAGCATGCCTTTCTTCGGCACCTTTGCGTTCATCGAGAACTGGTTGGGTTCCTGGCTGATCGCGTGGACGACAACCATTCCCATTGTCATGTTGGCTGCTCCCGGAATTCGGCGCCTCGTTTTCGCATTAACGAGCGAGTCCGGCGGCCACGTCAGCGGAGAATGACGCTTCCGCTGGGGGGCATGCCGGCTTTCGTTAGCCTGGAAACGGATGCAGCCTGCGAAGGATTATCCGCACGCCGCCCTGATCATCTCCACGTCCCCTTCTGCCGAGAGTCGGGTGATGATTCACAGACTCTTCGCCAACGCCGCCATGCCGACTGCGAAATCGACGCGAGGGCGCCACCCCAGCTCCTCGCACAGGCGCGAGGAGTCAGCCGTGATGTGTCGGACGTCTCCCAACCGGTATTGGCCGGTCACCACAGGCGTCGGTCCCCCCATGGTCTCGGCGAGGGCGCTCGCCATGTCGCCCACCGTGCGCGGCGTACCGGAACCGACATTGAAGGCGCGCACACCGGCGCCGTGCCTTTCGAAGGCGAGCACGGTCGCGGCCGCAACGTCGTGCACATGCACGAAGTCGCGCCTTTGCCTTCCGTCCTCGAACACCGACGGGGCCTCGCCGCGTCGCAGCGCCGAGGTGAAGATCGCGGCGACGCCGGCATAGGGCGTGTTGAGCGGCATGCCCGGGCCGTAGACGTTATGATAGCGCATCGCCGCCATCGAGCCGCCGGTCGCGCGGGCCCAGTTGGCGCCATAGAATTCCTGGGCGACCTTGCTGCTGGCATAGGCGTTGCGCGGATCGAAGGCGGTGCTTTCGCTCACCAGCTCCGTGGCCAGCGGCCGGCCGCACTGCGGGCAGGGCGGCTCGAATCGCCCGGCTTTGAGATCGCTCTCCTGTCGCGGCGCCGGCCTCACCGCGCCGTGCTCGGCGCACTGCCCGACGCCCTCGCCATAGACCACCATCGAACTGGCCAAGATGAGTCGCGACACGCCGGCGCGCGCCATCCCGGCCAGCACTTCCGCCATGCCCGCGTCGTTCGACGAGGCGTAGTCGGGCAGGTCGCCGACAGCCACGCCCAGCCCGACCTTCGCGGCGAGATGGAGGACGGCGTCCATGCCCGCGAGGGCACGATCGACGGCGACGCCGTCGCGCACATCGCCGATCTCGAATTCGACGACGTCCGGCGGCGTCCACCGCCGGTCTGCATGAACGTCGGGGCGCATTGAATCGAGGACGCGCACGCCATGGCCGCGCGACAGCAATTCGCGCACGACGTGCTGGCCGATGAAGCCGGCGCCGCCGGTGACCAGTGCCTTCATTTCGACCTCTCGCCGGCTGCCATCCGCGGCTGGCTGCGCAGCGAGATCGCCAGGCGCAGGAAGGTCCTGATGATTGTCCAGGCCGCTTTCAGGCCGGCGACAAGATTGCCCGACACCTTGGAAACGCCGCCGCGACGCCGGCGATGGTCGACCGGTACTTCGAGGATGCGCCAGCCGGCCGCGGCCATTCTCATCTGCATCTCCAGATTCCAGCCGAATGTCAGCTCGCTCATGCCCAGCGACCGCAGGCGATCGAGTCGAATGGCGCGAAACGGCGACATGTCCGTGAAGCGCACGCCATAGGCCAGGCGCAGCAACCGGCCCGCGAGCCAGCCGGCCACGAGCTGCTGCGGTGTCATGCTGCCCGCCTCGCGCTGGCCGCGCAATCGTGAGCCCATGACGAAGTCGGCATCGCCGGCCGCGACCGGCCCGACGATGGCGGCCAGGAAGGCGGGTACGTCGCTGCCGTCGCCATCGAGGAAGCAGACGATGTCGGTGTCCGGCGGAACGGCCGCCACGCCGGTGGCGCAGGCGCGCCCGTAACCGCGCACGGGCTCGCGGACGACCCTGGCGCCCGCGGCCGCAGCCCGGCCGGCGGTGTCGTCGGTCGAGCCGTTGTCGACGACGACGACCGCGTCGACCTGCTGCGCCAGGATCTCGCGCACGACGCCGCCGATCGGTTCAGCCTCATTGAGGCACGGAACGACGACAGCGACACGCGCGCTTCCGGTCGGCAGGAGCATGGGCCCAGCTTACATCACGCCGCGGAAGAGGCGACGAACGAGCGACGGTCGCGCAGAAAACGCCGGGTTGCAGGCGCATCGGCGCCAGGCATGGAGGAGAAGCCGGGCTTGCTTCCCGACAATTCCTTTTCGAGCATGACGAGCGAGGCCGCGTCGTCGATGTCGTACCAGGGTGGCACATCGACCACCGGCAGGCCGATTTCGTGGGCCCGATCGTGCGTCCGGGTGTGGACCGTGCTGGTGCTCCACTCGATGTCCTCGAACAGCCGGCGATGCGGCTTCGACAGGCCGATCAGCGTATAGCCGCCGTCGGCTGCCCGGCTCAGCACGACATTGTCGCCTTGTCCCAGCGCATCGACGGCGGCGCGCAGGATCGGCAGGGGCAAGGTCGGGCTGTCGGAATTGACCAGGATGGCGCCGGCATGTCCCGCCTCAAGCAGCATCCGAACACCTTCGAAGAGCCGGACGCCGAAGTCGCCGTCGACTTGCGGCATCAGTCCAAAACCGTGCGGCAACAGCCGCCGCAAAGCTTCCTCCGAGCCGACCGGCGTATAGACGGCATAGCCCGTCGCATCGCCGCTTTCACCCAGCCGGCCGATCGTCCGCGACAGATCGCGAATGAAGCAGGCCGAGATCGCCGCGCATTCGTCCGGACGCAGCGGCGGCGACAGGCGCGTCTTGGACAGGCCCGGCGCGGGAGTCTTGCACATGATGCCGACGGCGACGCTGCCCATCAGACTCCTCCTCGGATCCCATCTTTTCCATGTCCCGCCGCGGCGGCGGCCGATCCCAAGGCCTGCACCAGATCGAAGAACAGGTCGTCGATGTCCTCGAGGCCGACCGACAGGCGCAGCAGGTCGGAGGGGCACGGCGTTCCGGTGCCCTCGATCGAGGCGCGATGCTCGATCAGGCTTTCGACGCCGCCCAGCGACGTCGCGCGTTTCCAGAGCTGGACCTGAGCGGCCGCGGCGACAGCTGCCGCTTCGCCGCCCTTCACGCGGATGGACATCATGCCGCCGAACCCGCCGATCATCTGGCGAACCGCAACGGCATGGCCCGGATGCGACCTGAGGCCAGGATAGAGAACGGCGCTCAAGGCCGGGTGCCCGGCGAGACGGTTGGCCAGCATCAAAGCGGTCTCCGATTGCGCCTTCACCCTCACATGCAGCGTGCGGACCCCGCGCATCAGGAGCCAGGCCTCGAAGGGACCCAGCGTCGCGCCGATCTGGGCGCGGCCGCGACGGATGCGATCCCACAATCCATTGCGCTCGGCGACCGCCAGGACACCCGCCATCACGTCGGAATGGCCGTTCAGGTACTTGGTGGCGGAATGCACGACGATATCGGCGCCGACGGCGATCGGCCGGGTCAAGACGGGCGTGGAGACCGTCGCATCCACACACAGCAAGGCACCGGCAGAATGGGCGATCTCGGCGACCGCCGGGATGTCGGTGATCGTCCACAGGGGATTGCTGGGCGTTTCGACCCAGAACAGGCCGGTTTCGCCGGGACGCATGGCTCGGCGAATGGCATCGAGATCCGATGTCTCGACGAAGGTCACGCAATGGCCGAACACGCTGATATCGGCCAGCCAGGCGCGCAGGCCGTAAAACATCCCGCGCGAGGCGATGATGTGCGTCGGACGCTCGAGGGCCTGGAAGACGGCGCTCGCGGCGGCCATGCCGGACCCGAACATCAGCGCGTCCTGGGCGCCCTCGAGCGCGGCGAACAAGGCTTCGGCCTGCTGCACTGACGGATTATCGGTCGCGCCATAGATGCGGCCGCCGCTATAGCCGTTGTCGGCATCGCGCAGGTAGGTGGTGGACATGTGGATCGGCGAGACCAGGGCCTTGGTCGCCGACTCGGCCGGGCCAAGACCCTGCGCGAGCAGCGTCCGGGTTTTCACAGGCGAGCGCGTTTCATGATCCATGGAGGCCCTGGTCCTGGCGTGATAACCCGATTGCCCGCAAGGCAGTTCCCTGTCGTTGCGACGATGGCCGGGCGAATCGGATATTCATCGCCGGCCGAGCGCGATCTTTATGATTTCATCGCGGCCGATCGACGTGGCCTGGTCCGCCCTGAACGTCGGCGCCGCGTCGAACGCAGAGCGCGGCATGTCGAGTGCGTCGAGCTGGCGGGCAAGGATCGCCACTGTTTCGAGCGGCACGGCGACAGGGCGCCGGTTCCAGTCGAACGGTCCGCCTGCCCTCACCCAGCCGAACCAAGGGCTGTACGGCACGACAAGCTGGATTTTTCCCGCCGGCGTCCGCACGACATCGTGAACGTAGCCGATCGTTGAATCATCGTCGTCGAGCACGGGCAGGCCGATCAAATCGCCGACCCTTACCGGCTGGGGGAAGCGCCGATTCATCTTCGCTTCGGGAGAGAGTGTCTGGCCCGCGCTCTGGGCAAATGCGGGCATGCAGAGACACTGCAAGGCCAACAGCAGGACAGCAATGAACGAAGTCCGCAATTTGCCGTTCCGGATCGATTTCACCGAACGCACCTTCCGGTTTGGGCGCAGCCACTGTCGCCTTGGATAAGTTCGCCCGCGCAGGACGGATCTTACGCCGTCCGCCGGAAAATCTTTCGCTACCAGCGCAGGAGGCGGCCGCCGGCCAGCGCGCCCAGCAGCGAGACGGCGCCGACGGCGAGCCCGTGCCAAAGCGCTACGAACAACAACGAGTCTTCCGGGCAGTGCAGCGTATAGAGCGCGGTCGTTATGCCGCCCGCCAGAAGCCCCGCCATGGCGCCGGCCAGCCTTGGATGGGTGGGCGCGCCGGCACGCAAGGCTGCGAGGACCGCGGCCAGGATCGGCAGGGACAGAACCAGGACGCAGAGGAGGCATCCCAGCGGGGACTGGCCCCACAACCGCTCGGACCAGCTCGACTCCAGCGAGTCGGCCAGTTCGAAGCCGAGGCCCGACAGCAGGATCACCGCCGGCGCCGCCAGCCACCAAAGACGTGGCCTTCCTTCCGGATAGCTGAGCGCCAGCGTCGCCGAGAAAGCGGCGGCCGCCAGGGTGAGTCCCGCCAGCGCGGAAAAGGCGATGGTCGGGCCGAGACCGTGCGCAATGTGGGGGCTCCGCGAGAGCAGCAGCAGGATCGCCGCGAGGCTCACCCCCGCGGCCATGAGCACCGCGAGGACAAGATGCGGCCACGCGACGCGCGAGCGCTTCGGCCCGGCCTGAAGGTCGCTTGCCAGCGATTCGATGAGCAATTCGGTGTTCATGCCCTGTCCCGCTCGAACCGCGCGGTCAGCGTCGCGAGCGCACGATGGAAGGCGACATAGACCGCTCCGCGGGACATTTTCAGCTTCGAGGCGGTGTCCGTCACGCTGGTGCCGCTCAGGGCGAGCTCCTCGATCACTTCGCGTTGCCGGCGCGGCAGGTCGCCCAGGAGCTGGCCCAGCGGCACGGCGAGGCCGGGCTCGACCGGCTGCACCGGACTGATATCGGGAAAGTCGTCGATCGGAAGCTCGCCGCGCCGGCTGCGACGCCGCACAAAGTCGACCAGCTTGTGCCGGGTGATTGCACGCAGCCAGGGCGCGAAAGGATGGTCGGGCCGCCAGGTGTGCCGCTTGAGGTGAATCGCCAGCAGGATTTCCTGCAATACATCCTCGATGTCGACGGACTGCAGGTCAAAGCGGCGAAGGTCGGTCGCCGCGAACTGGCGGAACGAGGTCGACACATCGGTGAGCAAGCGCACATAGGCCACGCTGGAGCCGGCCTGCGCCGCCCGCATATCCGCCGCCCATCGCTGCTCGCGGTCGTGCATGGTCCGTCCGGACTAACGCAGACTCGCCGGTAACCCTACTGACTTCTGGTTCACAAGCACGTGATCCTGGTAAGATTTGCAGGAGGGCGCGCGAAGGATCGGGAGAGGTGCTTCCATGGCCGTCGGCCTGTCGTCCAAACGCAGCATGAAGCTGCACCCGCTGCCGGTGCGCATCATGCATTGGCTGAACGCGCTGGCGATGATCCTCATGATCCTGAGCGGCTGGAAGATCTACAACGACGAAGTGCTGTTTGGCTGGCTGCATTTTCCCGAGTGGATGACGCTGGGCGGCGAAGCGCAGGGCGCGCTGCAATGGCATTTCTTCGCCATGTGGCTCTTGATGATCAATGGCCTATGCTACCTGGCCTATGGACTGATCACCGGGCGGTTCCGCCGCAAGTTGCTGCCGATCCGCCCGCGCGAGGTGTTGTCCGACATAGGCGATGCAATGCGGTTCCACCTCTCCCATGCCGACATCACGCACTACAATGCGGTGCAGAAAGTGCTCTACGCCGGCATCATCGTGGTGATCATCGTGCAGGTGGTATCGGGCTGGGCGGTCTGGAAGCCGATGCAGCTCTCCGAACTGGCTTCGGTGTTCGGCAGTTTCCAGGGCGCGCGCCTCGTTCACTTCATCGGAATGGCCGCGATCGTGGCCTTCCTCGTCATCCACGTCGTGTTGGCCTTGATCGTACCCAAGACGATCGGGGCCATGATCACCGGCGGACCGCAAGTGCGGCCTTCCGACCCGGCGCGGACCCAGACGGGTTCGGCGGACTGATTGGAGAATTCGAATGCCCATTCGCAGCCCCTCACCGTCGCGTTTCCGGCCAACGGCGGGGATCGACCAGAGCGCGCTCGAGGCGAACCGGGCGCTCGTCGCCGGAATCAACCGCCGCAGGCTATTGCGCGGGTCGCTCAGCCTGGGCGCGCTCGCCATGCTGACGGGCTGCGACGTCACCAATCGCGACGCCGTGCAGGCAGCGCTTCGCGCGGTCTCGTCTTTCAACGACAAGGTCCAGGCGCTGATCTTTCGGCCCAACCACCTCGCACCGACCTACAGCGAGGCTGAGGTCGTGAAGCCGCCGCGCTTCAACGCCTATTACGGTGTCGAGGACGTCGATCCGGTCGATGGCGCCAAGTGGAAGCTGGAGCTCGCCGGCCGCATCACCGACAAGCAGCCCTGGACCATCCGGCAATTCGCCGAGCTGCCCGAGCAGGAGATGATCATCCGCCATATCTGCGTCGAGGGCTGGGACTATATCGGCCAATGGTCGGGCGTGAACCTGCGCCTCTTCCTCGAAAAGGTCGGCGCCGACCTCACGGCGCAGTACGTGGCGTTCAAATGCGCCGACGACTATAGCGGCAGCATCGACATGGCCACGGCGCTCCATCCGCAGACGATCCTGGCGACGAAATACGCCAAGCAGCCGATCACCGACCCGTTCGGATTTCCGTTGCGCCTGCGGACGGCGACCAAGCTCGGCTTCAAGAACCCGAAATGGATCACCGCAATCGAGGTGACCAACGTCTTCCCCGGCGGCTATTGGGAAAGCCGCGGCTTCAACTGGTTCAGCGGCATCTGACGCCTTACGGCGCGGTGGTTCGCCGGTAGATGCGCCAGGCGTCGGGCCGAGTCTCCACCAGACGATAAAGCCCGCCCGACGCGAAGGGGTCGCGCCGCCACGCGCCATCCTGCGGAGTCACCACGACGACGTCGCACTGGAAGCGATCCGCGAGCTGCCGGATGTCGTCGCTCTCCGGCGCGCCAGCGAAGATGCGGGCGAATTGCCTCTCGACCGCGGCGCGCTGCGCGGGCGGGATCGGCGCAAACGGGATGGCGAGCTCGTTGCCGGCATAGCAGGAGCGGCGATTGGCCATCAGCGCCCAGGAAATATTGGCAGGCCACGGCGTCATGTCGTCGAGGAACCGCGGGTTGTCGGCAATCCGCTCGCCTGGCGCCGCATGCCGCCGCACCGCCTGCCACAGCGCCGGCGTGGTCGCCAACAGCCGCTCGTCCGGCGTCGGCGAGGCGAGGAAATCCTCGCGCAGGAGCGGCAGGGCGTCCGGCAAGGTCAGGAGGGCGCCGACGGCGGAGAGAATCGCGCAGAGCCGCGCCGGCCACCGCGGCCAGCGAGAGATCGCCGTGGCGGCAAAGACGATCAGGAGCAGGACGGCCGGCAGGACCGCGCGCCAGCCCAGGTCGTTGTTGTCGGCCACGACGCTGCGCAGAAGCCATCCCGCCAGAAGGCTCGCCGCCGCCAGAAGGCCTGCGACCCGCACGGCTTGCCTGTCGCCGTCCTTGAGGAGCGCAAACAGACCGATCAGGCCGGCCGGATAGAATGCAGCAAACTCGACGGGCAGCAGGACGAGCCAGAAGGCCGGCACATCGAGCAGGCGTCGCACGACCGGATCGAAGAACGGTCCGAGGACGGCGACCGGCGCGATCACGACGGGCGACCCGTCGACACGTGCGCTCGCCGCCGCGATCTGATCGCGCAGGAATGGCAGGCTGATCGCGATTGCCAATGCGCCGGCAACCACAATCCGCAGCACGAAGCCGCTGCGTCGTCGAGGCGCCAACGACCACAGCAAGTAAGGCGCGATCAGGGCGGCGCCTAGCGCGAAGACGATGCCGCCGACCCAGACCGAGCATTCGAAGCCGCCGGCGGCGAGGAGACCAAGGACCGTCGGCGCCAGCCAGCCGTCGTGGCGGGCGACCTCGATCAACATGAAACCGGCGAGCACGACGCAGGACGCCGACGCGAGATGCTGCGGCGCCCAGGCGATCTGGAAGAGCCAGCCGCCCAGCCCCGTCGCCTTGCCGATGACGGCTTGGGTCGCCTGCGGCGCGAGCGATTCCAGGACTGGCCGCAGCGAAGCGGTAGCCGCCAGTGCCACGACGACAAAAGCGGCGGGAAGCCTGCCACCGAGCTGGACGACGAGACCGATCATCACGAGGAGCGAGGCGAAGGCGGTAAAGCCCGTCAACGCCGCGTCGGCTTCCCAACCGCTCAAGCCTGTCATCAGCGCGACCAGCGCCGCGGCGAAGTGCCAGAGGTAATAGTAGGCCACGCCGCCGGGCACCCCGACCTCGTTGAAGAACGGGTTCGCGGGCGGGACGCCGGCGCGGATCGTCTCGTCGATCAGCGCCACCTTGGCATGATCGAATATGGAGGCGGAGAGCGTCACGCCATCGCCCGTCACCTTTGGCAGGACGGAAGCTGCGGGTGCCAGCGCGAGCAAGGCCGCAAGCGCCACGGCCGCGACCAACCACAGCGACTGACGGCTGGATAAGTTCGCCGGGACGGTGGGCTGCCGTGGCAAGAAGCACGCCGCGATCGCAAGGGCGGTGAACACCAACGTCACGGCGAGCACGGTGCCGCGGCCCATGCCGAGCCAGCCGAGCAGCGGCAAGGCGATCGACGTGTGGACCGCGAAGCCCAGCGCGGGCGCCCACAGCCAAGAGATCGGAGGCGGCGCCAGCCGCGCGGCGATCGGAAGCCCGAGCAATGTCCAGAGCGCCGACATCACGGCAGCGCCCCAGAGGACATTTGCGAGCTCAGCCATGCCGGCCCAGTGTAACAGGCATATTCACCTCGCGTGACCGCCACGTACCCGCCCGTCGCCTGCCCACGATCGCCCGTCGGTAAGTTGCGAGCGATACGCAAAGGTGAATCGTGGCTTCAGCGTCGGCGCAATGCTAGGCTGGCTCGATGCCTGTGCATTGGACGGTCTCGCATCCCCAGCGGCTGGTCGTCGCGGTCGCCAAGGACAAGGTGACGGTGGCCGACATCGAGCAGTATTTCGCCGGCGTCACCGCTGACGGCGCCATGGCCTATCGCAAGATCTTCGAGATCACCCACACGCCGATGGCGCTCTCGGAGGAGAACCTCAAGGCGCTCGGCCAGCGGGTCATGTTCTACGCCCAGCACGGCCAGATCGGTCCCTTGGCGATCGTCGCGAGCTCCGACGAGAGCTTCGCCCAAGCCCAGATCTTCGCCGAGGCGGCGCCGGCCCGCCGGCCGCTTGCGATCTTCCGCGAGCTGCATGCCGCGCGGCAGTGGCTGGATGCCCAGCCGGCGCCCGACGGCTCGTCCTAGGCCGTGAACCCGTAACGGGCTTGGACGGACCCGAGCAGAGATGT
>Ga0210399_10004963_pt1 | contig 10334 bp, 6 predicted proteins | sample IncBWC14MmetaG_FD_150865 | JGI IMG/M metagenome (GOLD analysis project Ga0210399, IMG submission 150865) | Forest soil microbial communities from Barre Woods Harvard Forest LTER site, Petersham, Massachusetts, United States - Inc-BW-C-14-M | ecosystem: Environmental > Terrestrial > Soil >...
CTTCCAACCGGGCAAGCGAATCCGGGGAAATCTCAATAGTGTGTCCTCCGATCTCATACAACGGCCAGCCTGCAACTTGTCGAGGCCGGTAGTACCCGACCATCAAGTGCTCGAAATCGCATCTGGCCGTGAACCTTGCATTTTCGTCGGCTTCTTCGAAGCCATTGGAGAAGGTCATAGTGGCTCGAAGAAAACGTCTGGGGCGGGACCAGTCCCGAATATGTTTGATTGCTCCCGGCGTAGCTCGAAATGGCAATGTTTCAAGACGATCCATAAGATTACTCGCTTTTGCCCTTTGGGCTGGAAGATTGTTGAAACCATTCCTTCACCTGTTCGCGCGCCCACGGGTGGTGCGCACTCCAGGCATCCCAAACAGACCGGCCCCACGCGCGGGCGCGGGCGGCGTGCTCTCGCGGGGTCTTGGCTGCTACAACCGAAGCAACCGTCAACTCGCCGCGGGATGCGGGCGGTTCAAGAAAAGGGAACTGACGATACGAACGCTCGTGGTCGTCGTTTGAAGTGCGGTGTTCTTTCCGCTCCTGGCGGATGCTGGAATTTCCACCGTGCTCCAGCAGCCAGCATAAGCGCATCAGGTGAAATGCGTTGGAGCGCGGACCATGCTCCTTGGAGTGCTGAAGCGTGTGGGCATCGACGCTGAACAGGTGGGTCTCGCCGTAGGCTGGGTCGCTGTATTCGCGCTCGAGCACCGCGTGGAACATGCTGGCGCAACTCGCGTAATCATCGAGCACAACCGCGCCGCAACAACGGCAGGTCGTCTGTATTTTGGCTGGGGCTTGCATACACGTAGTGGCGCCTACGTTCCAGGCAGGGACCTGAGCTTTTCAGCCAGATGGGAGCGGTCGGCGAGGAGGTGCAGCAGGGGGCCTTCAGAGGTGAATTCGATGAGGCTGACGGAACTGACGGGGCACGAAAGTCGATAACGGAACCGACCCACATCGATCCCCAGGAGGGCGCAGAGCAGGATGCGGATGGTGGCCTTGTGGGAAACCACCAGCACGTTGCCGGTGATGAAGCGCTGGCGGATTTCTTCGCTTACGCGGAGTGAGCGGCGGGCGATGGCTACAGCGGGTTCGCCGCCGGTTGGTGCGTTCCACGCCGGATCGGCAGACCAGCGGATGTAATCGTCGTGAAATTCGCGGCTCACGGTTTCGATTGTTTGGCCTTCCCATTTTCCGTACCGAATTTCTTTTAGGTCGTCGCGCAATTCCATCGGGACGGACACAGCGTCGCAAAGCGGTTGGGCGGTGGCGACGGTGCGGAGAAGCGGGCTGGCATAAACGGCGGCCCACGGAGTGGAACGGTAGGCCTCCGCGAACGCCCGTGCCATGGCGATGCCATCGGGCGTCAATTCCGGATCGAGTCCCGCGCCGCAGAACGTGTTGTCGCGGCTGAACGGCGTCTGTCCGTGCCGGAGCAGGAATAGTTGAAGGCTCACTTTTCGATGACGCCAAGGATTTGGTTGCGAGCGACGGGCCCGTAAACGCGGCTGTCGGCGCTGCGATTTCGATTGTCACCCATAACGAAATACTGGTCGCTGGCGAGACGAACGGCCTCGGTCGGATGGTAATGCGGCCGCAGCGTGTATTTCGAGAGAAGGTAGGGTTCCGAAGTTTTTTCGTTGTTGATGTAAAGGCCGTCCGTGCGCAGTTCGACCAATTCATCAGGCAAACCCACGATGCGTTTGACGGACAGGCCATGGTCTTCGGGATCTTCAATTACCACGATTTCGCCCTTGCGCGGAGGGCGCAACAGATAGGTGCAACGATAAAGCAAATAACGTTCACCATCCCGCAGCGTCGGGCTCATGCTCGCGCCTTTGATCTCGACACCCATGAGCAGGAAATGGGTGATCAGAAAATAGCTGATACCCGACCAGACGAGCACGAACAACAGGAGCCGCAATTGCCTGCGGTTCCCAGGCCGCGGGCGCACCGGCTGCCAGCCGGGAGTTTCGTTCGCAATGGGTTGGGGTTTAGGCTCGTTCATGATTACAAGGTCACCCAAAATCGTCCAATTGCGCTCAACGTACCAAATTATGTACGCGGCCACAACCCGGAATTCTCCCTCTTGATTTCCGTAGTCTCACGGGGGAAATGGGAATCAGAGCTCAGGCGCCAGCGCGCGGGACGTTCGCATTTTTTCGGCTTCGAGGATCACCTGCATGCGCCGCAAATCTTCGGCGATGGTGGTGCTGATGATCAAATAATCAAAATTCTTCCATTGAGCGATTTCTTGGCGCGCCACGCCAAGGCGTTTTTGGATAACGGCGGGCGAATCGGTGCCGCGTCGTTCCAATCGCTGGCGGAGAATGTCCAAAGTGGGCGGGGTGAGAAAAACCTGCAGAAGCGATTGTTTCAATTTGGGATCGGATTCGGCCTGGGACCGGATGGTTGCGGCTCCCTGAACATCTACGTTCAGCAGGACGTCCTTTCCTTGGCGGAGCTTGCCGAGCACCTCGGACTTGAGCGTTCCATAGCTGTCGCCGAAAACGGTAGCGTGCTCCAAAAAATTGCCGGCTTGCACGCGTTTGAGAAACGAAGCCGCATCCAGAAAATAGTAATCGACGCCGTCCTTCTCGCCAGGCCGGGGTTCTCGCGTGGTGCAGGTGACAGCACGCGTCATAGAATCGTTGCTGGCCAGCAATTCTCTTACGAGCGTCGTCTTTCCGCCGCCGGACGGGGCCGAAATGACGATGAGCAGCGGGTTTGGGTTGGGCGTTGTATCGGACATTATTCCACGTTCTGCGCTTGTTCCCGAAACTTTTCCAATTCCGCCTTGAGGACGACGACTGCGCGCGAGACGTGACTGTCGTTGGCCTTCGACCCGATGGTGTTGATCTCGCGGTTCATTTCCTGCGCGAGAAAGTCGAGCGTGCGTCCGATCGGTTCGCGCGAATTCACGCAGTCGTCGAACTGCTGAAAATGGCTTTGCAGCCGCGTCAATTCCTCGGTGATGTCCGAGCGGTCGGCGAAATAAACGATTTCCTTGATCAAACGTTCATCATCTGCCACGGGCGTTTCGAGGCCGGCCGTTTTGAGGCGATGCAACAATTGTTCGCGGTACCGTTTCTGGACCTGTGGCGCGTGTTTCCGGATTTGCGCGGCGGATTTGCGCATGTTCGTCACCCGGGTGGCAAGGTCGCGGCAGAGATGAGCGCCTTCGCGTTCGCGCATTTTGAGCAGCGTCGCCAGCGCCTGGCCCAGCGCTTTTTCCACGGCGGGCCAAAAATCCTCGGCGTCGCCCATTTCCTCGTCGGTTTCAAAAACGCCGGGCGCGCGGGCCAGCATATCCAGCGTGACGGGTCCGGGAATTTTGAGTTCCTTTGCCAGGCTGTTCAGTTCGCGCACATAAGCCCGGGCCAGCCCGGCGTTGAGGCGAACGCGAGAGGCGCTTTGGACGTCGGCCGCGTGCATGGCCACGCGCGCGGTCAGCCGGCCCCGGGAAATCGAGCGATTGATGACATCGCGAATCTGGGCTTCGAGAACTTCAAGTTCGTGGGGCAACGCAACCGAGACCTCGCTCTGCTTGCGATTTACGGAGCTGAGTTCGACCGTGATTTTGAAGCCCTTCTGGGCGCATTCGCCGCGGCCATAACCCGTCATCGATTTCATGCGGGACAGAATATGGAGAAATTGCGGATTGCAGGCGAACCTTTTCTGGGCGCACGTGCCAGGAGGACCTTACCCGTTCAGCACTTCAAGCGCGCGGCCCGCGGCGGCGGTGCGGGATTCGACGCCGAGTTTTGAAAAAATGCGTTCGAGATGTTTCTGCACGGTTCGGGTCGCTGAACCGAGAATGAGGGCGACTTCGTGGTTGGTTTTGCCGCGGGTAACCCAAAATAGCACCTCGGATTCGCGCGCCGTCAAGCCCAGCACGCGCAGACTTTGAGCGGTTCGCTCGCTCGGTCGCTCTTCGAGTACGAGCATGGTTTCGTCGTCACCTGCTTCCCGCACGCTGCGGACCAGGAGCTTGCCCGCCGGTCCCTCCAGGCATAAGTGTCCAGTGGGATTGGGGAGAGAGTGGCCATTCCACACGCGGGTTTTGGAGAGCCATTCGGACAAGACTGGGGGCAAACAATCTGAAGAGGCGGCGGGCTGGAGGAAGCGCTCCATCAGGCGGCGCGCATGTTCAGTGGCGAATTTGATCCGCCCTCGCGCGTTTATCAAGAGCAAGCCCACCGGCAGCTTGTGCATCATCCGCTCGACGCCGGCCAACTTCTCCTGCAATGCCGTGAGCAACTCGGCATTGCGGTAAATCTGGATGAGATGCGGCTGGAGCAGGTTCAACGACGCGCGCTCTTCCTCGGTGAAGCTGCGCCGGCTCCGATTCATGGCCATGGCTGCAATCGCTTCGGGAGTGGCATGAAGCGTGAAAGCCATCTGGTCTTCACAGCCGATATGCCGATAGACTTCCCGATAGACTGCGGATTCGTGAAAACCGGCGCGTGACAGCAGATCGGAGATTTTTCGGGCACTGACATCGCCGGTTTTCTGCTGATGTTGAACCAGCGGATGCTGATCCATAATGGCCGCAAGGTGTTTAATGTGCGGAGAGTCATTGAGTTCCGACGGATTCGAAACCACCTTCATTTGGCCCTTCGCAATATTCACTTCGTTGTAAGCGATCGCATCGGCAGGAACCACGGCGGACAGGAAGCGTGCCAGATGCATCGGCAAGGAATCCAATGTATGAGCTTCGTAGAGCGACGGCAGCCAGCCGGGCAGGGATGAAGTGCTATTTCCTTTCACGATCTTGCTGCAGGAGGGATTTTCGAATGTAGGACAAATTCGGCCGCCGGCCTTTGGCGACGCACGTACGTCATAAGGCGTATTGCCGTTAACGGAGAGGCACTATATCCTGCGGCACGAAAAATTGCAACGCTTTTAACTGACGGCGAGCGCCTGTGTGTCAGGCAACAAAAGCGTTGATGCAGATTTTCAACTGTAAGATGCGGATGCTGAGGAGTCACATCACGCCTGTTCGAAGCCATGCAAAATTTATGAAGCGCAATTCCTACGCCAAAATCGCCTCAACCTTCGCCTTCGTCGGATTACTACTTGGTGTGCCTGCCTCGGGCCGTGCGGCTACGATCACCTGGACCAATGCCGCTGGCGGCGGTTGGAACACCGCCGCCAACTGGAGCCCCAACCAGGTGCCAGGCACGAATGACACTGCCGTGATCCAGATTGCCGGCGTCAGCAACGCCGCAGTGACCGTAACGCTAAACAGTGCCACGGCCGTAGGCGGGATTACGCTCGGTGCCAGCGGCGGCGGTTGTGGTGGCGGCCAGGTTCTTTCACTGGCGAGTCAGACGCTCAGTCTGTACGGACCGCTCGTAATCGATGCGTGCGGTCATTTCGCCGTCGACAGCGGCACGCTCTTCGGGGCCACGAACATCGCTTCGGTCAATGGATCGTTTAATTGGACTGCCGGTTTTCTCGCCGGCACCCTTACGTTTGCCACGAACAGCACCTTCACGATAAACGGACCTGGCAACAACGACTTCCCCAATTGCACCTTGACCAATTACGGCACGGTCACCTGGACCAATGGATTGCTCCGCGGGGGCCAATCGGGTACCGCCATTTACAACTACGGGCTCTGGGATATTCAAGGTGATCTCTCTTTCAGCAGTGCCTACGGCGGCGCGGTCAGCTTTTTCAACTTCGGTACGTTGCGCAAGTCGGCGGGCACGAATATCACGCAGTTCTCGGCCGCGGGTCTGAGCAGCACCGGCAATGTGGACGTGCAGACGGGCGTTTTGTACCTGCCCAGCGGCGCTACGTTCAGCGGCGGCACAGTGACCAACCTGGGTGGCATCGTTCAGTTGGCCGCCGGGAATGTCACAATCAGCAACACGCTCACCACCACCAATGTGCAATTCGTAGGCAGCCCGCTGGCAGGAACCAATGTGTTTACCGGTGGAATTACCTGGTTCAGCGGAATCTGGAACGGCGCCACCTTGACCATTACCACCAACTCGCTGCTGATCGTCGCGGGCGGAGGCGGCAACAACGACCTCCCCAATTGCGTGGTGACTAATCTCGGCACGGTGGCCTGGAACAGCGGAACGGTCCGCGGCGGCCAAAACGGGACCGTTATAGATAATTACGGTCTTTGGGACTCGCAAGGAGACGAACTCATCAACAACGGCTATGGCGGCGCGGTTACTTTTTCCAACTTCGGCACGTTGCGCAAATCGGCGGGCACCAACAGCACGCAGTTCTCGGGCGTTGGCCTCGACAACACCGGCACGGTGAACGTGCAAACCGGCGCCTTCTCGCTGCAGAGCGGGGCAACCTTGACCGGCGGCTCAGTCACCGGCGCGGGGTTGTTGCAACTCGCCGCCGGCGGTTTCACGATCGATGGCACGGTCACTACCACCAACGTCGAGTTCGTAGGTGGATCGCTCGTTGGCACCAACGTTTTCCAGGGTTCGCTCACTTGGATAGCCGGCCTCTGGAATGGATCCACATTCACCGTCGCCACCAACGGCTTGCTCGAGATTGCCGGCGGTGGCGCCAACCTCGATATGGCCAGCGCCGTGGCCACCAACTTTGGAACCGTTGCCTGGAGCAGTGGCCGGCTCCGGGGCGGCCAAAACGGGACTTTCATTTACAATTTTGGGTTGTGGGATGCCCAGAGCGATCAAACCTTCAACGCGACTGAATACGGCGGCGCGACGATTTTCAACAACACCGGCACGCTCCGCAAGTCAGCCGGTGCCACCACCAATCAGACTTATTTCCAAAGCGTGACCCTCGACACCACAGGGACGGTGGATGTGCGGAGCGGCTACCTGGTGTTGACGGGTGGCGGCGCCCTGACGGGCGGCACGATGACCAACGCCAATGGCATCGTTCAACTAGCCGGAGGGAATTTCTCGATCAACGGCACGGTCACCACCACAAACGTCATGTTCATCGGCGGTGTGCCCGGCACTAACAACGTCTTTCAAGGCGGGATCACGTGGATATCGGGTGCCTGGAACGGCACCACCAACACAGTTACCACTAACAGCTTGTTGATAATTGCAGGCGGGAATGGCGTTAACATCGATATGGCCAGCGCTGTGTTGACCAATTTCGGCACCGTAGCCTGGAGCAGTGGCCGCCTCCGGGGCGGCCAGAATGGGACGTTCATTTACAATTTTGGGTTGTGGGATGCCCAGAGCGATCAAACCTTCAACGCGACTGAATACGGCGGCGCGACAATTTTCAACAACACTGGCACGCTCCGCAAGTCAGCGGGTGCCACCACCAACCAAACGTATTTTCAAGCGGTAACTCTCAACTCGCCCGGGCCTGTGAACATACAGATGGGCAACCTCGTGCTGTCGGGCGGCGGCACTCTTACCGGAACGACTTTCACCACCGGAGCTGGTATTGTCCAATTGGCTGGCGGCACCTTCACCTTGATCGGCAACGTCATCCAGTCCGGCAGTGGCCAAATGCAAATGAACGGTGCCATCATGGACGGCACCAACGGCGTCATGCTGGGCAACTGGTCCTGGACGGCGGGTTATTTTGCGCCAACCGCCAGGCTCACTTTGGCGACCAACGGTCTGATGACAATCCCGGGCAGCGGGTTCATGGATCTCTATGGGGCACTGACCAATGCCGGCACGATTCAGTTGCAGTCCGGCACTTTCCGGCCGCGCGCCGACCAGGGCCCGGGCCAGTTATTCATCCTCCCTGGCGGATTGCTCGACGTGCAGACCGACGTTTTGATCGATTCCTTTTCGGGTGGCTCCTTGCTCAACCAGGGAACTTTCCGCAAGTCCGGTGGCACCAACGGCACCACGGTCAATCCGCCGTTTTTCAATTCGGGCACGGTGGATGTGGAGACCAGTTACCTTTCCTTCACCAGCGGCGGTTCTCTCAGTACGGGCACAGTGATGACCGGTCCCGACACCGCGTATTTGTCCGGCGGCACCTTCACGTTGAGCGGCAATCTGAACCTCAACAACGCGGCGTTTAATGGCTCGCTGATCGCCGGCACCAACGGGACCGTCAGCGGCACCGTGACCTGGACCAGCTCCAGTTCCTATTTGGTCCCGGCCAGCACTCTGACCATCGCGACCAATGGTGTGTTGGTGATTGCCGACAGCGGCTTTGACGATCTTTACGGCGCTTTAACCAACGCCGGAACCATCCAGGTCGTCAGCGGCACCTTCCGGCCTCGCGCTGATCAAGGACCGGGAAAACTCATCAACCTGCCCGGCGCTTTGGTTGACTCGAAAAACGACGTTACCATCGATGTTTACAGCGGCGGCACGATCATAAACCAGGGGACTTTCCGCAAATCGGTGGGCACGAACTCGACCACGGTTAACCCAGCCTTGTTCAACTCCGGCACCCTGGATGCTGAGGTTGGTAACATTGCGTTAAATGGCGGTGTTTCGCTTACCAACGGCAGCACCATGAACTTTGCCATCAGCGGCATTTCGAATTACGGGACCATCAGCATTCCGGGCGCAGCCAGTTTGACGGGCACCGTCTCCGCAGTTTTAAAAAACGGGTATATCCCGATTCCCACCAATACTTTTAACGTTCTGAGCTACGGTTCGGAAACCGGCATTTTCACGGCCACCAACCTGCCATTTGCCGAGGCTTGGCGCACGAATTACGCGCCCACCATCTTCTCGCTGGTCGTGCTCAACACCCGGCCGATCCTGGTGACGCCAACCAACACGCTCACGGTAAATGAACTTGCGACCCTTACGGCCACCAATACCGCAACCGATCCAGACACAGACTCGCTGACCTTCAGCCTGGTCACTCCGCCGCCGGGCATGACCATCGGCGCGAGCAGCGGCATTCTGAGCTGGACTCCCGCGCAGACCAATAGTCCGTCCACTAACACCATCACCGTGGTCGTAACCGATAACGGCGTTCCGCAACTCAGCGCGAGCAATAGTTTCACCGTGATGGTCCGGGAAGTAAACGTCGCGCCAACCTTGCCGGTCATCGCCACCCAGACAGTCAATGAATTGACCCTGCTTACGGTAACCAACACAGCGACGAATTCGAACATTCACGCCACCAACATCGGCTACGGACTGCTCAGCGCTCCGGCGGGAATGACGATTTCCACCAACGGCAACATCACCTGGACGCCGGCGCAAACCAACAGTCCAAGCACCAACACGATCACGACCGTCGTAACCAATCTCGACGCCTACGATCTGATCAACCCGAACCTGACCGCTACAAACACGTTCACTGTGATTGTCCAGGAAGTGAACGTTTCGCCGACGCTGTCCACGATTTCCACGCAAACGGTCAATGAACTGACCTTGCTCACCGTAACCAATACGGCCACGGAATTTAATATCCACGCCACGACGTCCGGATACTTGTTGCTGGCCGCGCCGCCGGGGATGACTATCAGTCCCGCAGGGATCATCACCTGGACGCCGCCGCAGACTAACAGCCCGAGCACTAATGTTGTGACCACGATCGCCACTAATACGGACCCATTTGACACCCTCAACCCGCACTTGTCGGCGACGAATAGTTTCACCGTCATCGTCAAGGAGGTGAACACATCGCCTGCGTTGTCGGTCATCTCGACCCAGATCGTCAATGAACTCACGTTGCTCACCGTCACCAACGCCGCCACGAATTCGAATATCCACGCCACAAACATCGGCTATGGATTGATCAATCCGCCTCCCGGCATGGCGATCACCGCCAACGGAGTGATCACGTGGACACCCGCCCAGACCAATAGTCCGGGCACGAACCTGATCACGACCGTTGTCACCAACTCGGACGCCTTCGATTCAGTCAATCCGCACCTGACAGCGACGAACACGTTCACTGTCATTGTCAAGGAAGTGAACGTGGCCCCGGTTCTGTCGACAATTTCAACGCAGACCGTCAACGAACTCACGTTGTTGACCGTCACGAACACGGCGACGGAATCGAACATCCACGCCACCTTGGGCTATCTCCTCGTCAGCCCGCCCGCCGGCGCGACCATTAGCGCCAGCGGCATCATCACCTGGACGCCCGCCCAAACGAACAGCCCCAGCACGAATTTGTTCACCACGATTGTCACCAACAGTGATCCGTTCGACACCGTCAATCCACACCTCGCTGCGACCAACACTTTCACTGTCATTGTCAAGGAAGTGAACGTTGCGCCCGTTCTGCCTGTGATTCCGACCCAGACTGTAACCGAACAAACGTTGCTCACCGTCACGAACACGGCTGTGGAATCAAACATCCACGCCACGAATTTGAGCTACTCCCTCATCAGTCCGCCCGCCGGAGTCAGCATCAGCGCGAATGGCATTATCACCTGGA
>Ga0210399_10004967_pt1 | contig 10332 bp, 5 predicted proteins | sample IncBWC14MmetaG_FD_150865 | JGI IMG/M metagenome (GOLD analysis project Ga0210399, IMG submission 150865) | Forest soil microbial communities from Barre Woods Harvard Forest LTER site, Petersham, Massachusetts, United States - Inc-BW-C-14-M | ecosystem: Environmental > Terrestrial > Soil >...
GTTGGAATTGAAGCCGGCAAACATGCACCTGATCACTTTGAAGGGTCAGTGGACGGACGAGAGCGCTCAGCGCGCGGTACGCTCCTGGCTGAAGCTGACCACCACACGAAAGACCCAGATCGACCTGGTGGCCGCGCAGGATGACGCCATGGCCATCGGCATCCGCAAGGCATTCCAGGAAGTGCCTAACGAAATGGAACGCGAACGCTGGCTTTCGGTGCCGTTCCTGGGAATTGACGGTTTACCGAAGACCGGGCAGGCCTGGTTGCGCAGCGGCCTCCTGCGCGCCACAATTTTCAGTCCGCCAAACACCGGCCAGGCGATTGACATGCTGGTGGACGCCCTTCAACACGGAAAAAACCAGCCCGAACGCGCGCTCACGGTGCCCGTTTCGTTGCCTGCTCTCGAAACACTCCGCGCCGCAAAATAAGAACTTCGTCCTCGCCATGGAGTAGATCAGATGCACTCCGAGCGGCAGAGGATTTCAACACCCAGCGCTTATGGTTTCAACTTTTGTGCGGGGAGAAGGTACGCTCCCAGTATGCTTCGTAGCTTCGCTGGCCGTTGTGTTGAGACCGCGGTTGGATGGGCAAATGAGAGGGGGGAAATGGATCTGGGAAGTGGTGGGGCTGGGGAGGTTCGAACTCCCGACCTACGGTTTAGGAAACCGACGCTCTATCCATCTGAGCTACAGCCCCATCAACCACATTGTAGTATGAGAGGGCGCGACAGGGCGACCCCTTCGCGCGCTGGCCGAATCCCCATTAACACCATCTCTCTGTGATATTATCCCCTCAGCACTCGATTGCGGCGCCCGCCTACGCCTTCCCAGACCCCCATTGGAGGTCCCCATGAGCAGCAAACTAAAGTGGATTGGCATCGTCATTGTCGTAATCATCGTAATTTTAGTTGTCGTTCCATTCCTGATTCCAATCAACAAATTCAAGCCCACCATCGAGTCAAAAGCGTCCGAAGCGCTGGGCCGCAAGGTGCAACTCGGGAACTTAAGCTTGTCGCTCTTGACCGGGTCCGTCGGAATTGACGATGTCTCCGTCAGCGACGATCCCAAGTTTAATTCCGGGCCATTCCTCATGGCGAAGACCGTGAAAGTGGGCGTGGAACTGATCCCGCTGATTTTCTCCCAGCAATTGAATGTCACGGAAATCACCGTTGTCAGTCCGCAGGTGACGATGCTCAAGGATCCCAGCGGCCGCTGGAATTTTTCCTCGATTGGCGGAGCTTCCAGCAAAACCGCTCCGAAATCCCCCGCCCCTTCCGGCAGCAATTCAGCCGAATCGCTGTCCATCGGAAAATTGCGTCTGGAAGACGGGCAAATCACCCTGGGTAACACGAACTCGCGCAAGCGCACGGTCTACACCAAAGTCAATCTGACCGCCAGCGACGTGGCCATGAAGAATAATTTCCCGGTCCTCTTCTCCATGGAATTGCCGGGCGGCGGCAGCATGAAGATCGACGGCAAAATCGGGCCTGTAGATGCGGAGGACGCCGCGCTCACGCCGCAGAACGTGAAGCTCACGATCAGCGGACTCAATCTGGCGAGCACTGGATTTCTGGATCCCGCGCTGGGACTTGGTGGAGTTGCGGACATGGACGCAAATTTGGTCAGCGAAAAAGGCCAGATGGCTACGAAAGGCCAATTGAAACTCTCGAAAGCGGTGCTCGTTGCGGGAGGAAGTCCTGCGGGCGTTCCGGCGATCGTGAATTTCGACACCAAATACGACCTGGTGAAAGGCACGGGCATACTGCATCCCTCCACGCTGAATATCGGAAACGCCAAGTCCAATTTGAGCGGCACTTATAGGTCGGCCGGCGATGACTTCATCGTGGATCTGAAGATCACCGGCGATGGCCTTCCCGCCACGGACCTCGAATCATTTCTCCCGGCGCTGGGCATCAATCTTCCGGACAAGTCGCGGCTGAGCGCTGGCACGATGAACACCAACCTGCATGTTACCGGGCCGACCGACAAACTGGTGACCGATGGCACGATCGGTTTGTTCAATGGAAAACTTGCCGGTTTTGATCTGGGAAAGAAATTGTCAGGCGTTGGGACCCTCGCGGGAATCAAGTCGGGAGGGGATCTGATCATTGAAAAGTTCACCACGAATCTGCACATGGCTCCGACAGGACTGCGAGCAGACAACCTGGACGCAGTGGTTCCCGCGCTCGGCTCGATGGTCGGCAACGGGACCGTGGACGCAAAGAACAATCTGGACTTCAAGCTCGTGGCCACGGTGAGCAATTCCATTGCAAACTCCGCAGCTGGTTCGATGGCAGGCGGGATGGGCGGGACAATGGGTAAAATGCTTAGTGGCGGCGCCGCAGGCTGCAAAGGCGGCGACATCAAGGTGCCGTTGCAGGTTCGCGGTACAACTTCAGCGCCCCAATTTGTGCCAGACGTCGGCGGCGCAGCAGCGAGCCTCCTGAAGTCCGAACTCTCCTGTGCCGGCGGTGGAGCAGGCGGCGTGACCAACGCGGCCGGGGCATTGGCTGGCGGCAGCAAAGGATCAGCCGCGGACACCATCAACCAACTCGGCGGCCTATTCGGCAAAAAGAAGCCGTAAGCCCGAGCAGCGAACAGGATTCAGAAAGAGACAAGCGCCACTCCGCTTGTCTCTTTTTTTGTGCTGGCTCTTGACGTTTGCCCACCCTGCCACTAGCCTCAATAGCCTGCGAGGGTTGCAAGTCCGACGGGGACTTCGCAAAAGCAATAACTAAAGCAAGACGAGGAGCCGGAGATGAGTTGGAGGAGCGTTCAACTACGCCTGTGGGCATTTGTGCTTCTTGAAGTTTCGCTCGGATTGCTCGGAGCCGATGCCGCGCGCGGGCAGGGCGGCGAGCCTCGCACCTTCGCAATTCGTGGCGCGAAAGTTTTCCCGGTGTCCTCAGCGCCGCTGGAGAACGCGACCGTCATCGTGTCGCGCGGGATTATCACCGCGGTGGGAACCAACGTCACCATTCCCCCGGATGCCTGGGTGATTGACGGCAAAGGGCTCACCGTCTACCCCGGACTCATTGATGGATTCACGGACGTTGGCGTTGCCTCCGCGACTCCTCCCGCGTCTGCCGGAGACGCTGGCGCCCGGCCGCAGCAGATCGTTTCGCGCGGTCCGGAAGATCGCCCTGGGACCACGCCGTGGCGGAATGCCGCGGACGAAGTGAACCCCGGTGACCCGCACGTGGAAACCTGGAGGTCGGCAGGATTTACGACCGTGATCGCCGCGCCCAAAGGCGGAATGTTTCCCGGCCAGGCCGCCGTGCTCGATCTGGGCGGCGACCGCGCCGGTGATTTGGTGGTGAAATCACCCGTCGCGGTTCCTGTTTCACTGCAGGCTCCCGGAGGATTCCGCAGTTTTCCCGGCTCGGTGATGGGCGGGATCGCCTATGTCCGCCAGGTTTGGTTGGACATGAACTGGGACACGCAAGCGGACGCAATCTACGAGAAAAATCCCCGCGGCACGGAACGGCCGAAGTACGACCGCAGCGATGCAGCCCTGGCGGCGGCGCTTGCGAAACACGCGGTCGTGCTGATTCCGGGAAACACCTCGCTCCAAATCCGCCGGGCGCTTCGCCTGGCCGAGGAATGGAAATTGAATGCGGTTCTTTACGGCGGGCAGATGGGCTACGAAGTCGCGCCGGAAATTGCCGCGAAGAAAATACCCGTGCTTGTGGACTTGAAATGGCCGGAAGCGGAAAAAGATGGTGATCCGGAGGCGACGCCTTCGCTGCGCATGCTGCGTTTCCGCGACCGCTCGCCCTCTTCGCCGGCCGCGCTCGGCAAAGCCGGCGTGAAATTCGCATTCTATTCGGGTGGCATCACCGCGCCGAAGGACATTCTGCCCGCGGTGAAAAAGTCGATTGACGCGGGATTGAGTCCGGAAACTGCCTTGCGCGCTCTGACGCTTTCGCCGGCCGAGATTTTTGGCGTCTCGGAAACGCTCGGCTCGATCGAAAACGGGAAGATCGCCAATCTCGTCGTCACCGACGGCGACCTTTTCGACAAGAAAACGAAGGTCAAAATTGTCTTCGTCGACGGGCGCAAGTACGAAGTGCTGGAAATTCTGCGGCCCAGCGAACCACCCAAGGGCGACCTGACCGGCAAATGGAAATTGAGCCTCACAACACCGCAGGGCCAGGAAGAAGCCACCGCCGATCTGGCCATGCAGCCGGACGGCACCCTGACTGGCAGCGTCACAAGTGATCATGGCACCGGCAGCGTATTCAGCGGCTGGGTGAGCGGCGACAAATTCAACTTCAAAATCAACATCTTGATCGAAGGCAGCTCAAGCGATGTTATTTTCACCGGCACATTCGAGGGGACTTCCATGAAGGGTTCGATTCAGGCGATGGGCTATAGCTTTGAGTTCAGCGGCACCAAGCCCACACGAATGGCGGCTGTGCAGGCTGGGGGTACGCAATGAAACTGCGTGTAAAAAGAATTTGTACCACCGCTGCGTTCCTGCTCGCCGCCGCGGGGTTCCTCAACGCCAATGAAAAGGTCGCAAGCGGAACGGCAATGGATACGTCTGCGCCGGTGATACTCATTCACAATGCGACCATCCTCACGGTTTCGCACGGTACGATCGACAAGGGCGACATCCTGATCAAGGACGGGAAAATCGCGGCCGTGGGAGGCACTCTAAAAGCGCCCGCGGATGCCGTGGTGATTGATGCCACTGGCCAGTTCGTTACGCCCGGCATCATTGACTGTCACTCTCACATCGCTGTGGACGGCAGCGTGAACGAAGGCTCCGTTTCTGTCTCATCCATGGTGAACATCGCCGATGTGCTGAACTCCGACGACATTTCGATTTTCCGGGATCTTGCCGGCGGCGTCACAACCGCAAACATCCTGCATGGTTCCGCAAATTCCATCGGCGGGCAGACGATCGTCATCAAGCTTCGCTGGGGCCAGCCGGCCGCGAAACTCCCCTTTGAGGGCGCTCTGCCCGGCATCAAGTTTGCCCTCGGCGAAAATCCCAAGCGTTCGAATATTCGCCTCAGCGGCGCCCCAGAACGCTATCCCGCCACGCGCATGGGCGTCGAGGAGACAATCCGCAGCGCCTTCACCGAAGCGCGCGACTACAAAAAGTCCTGGGATGACTACAATAAGCGCGTGGCCACGGGAGAAAAGAACGCGATTCCGCCGCGCCGTAATCTGAAGCTGGATCCGCTGGTGGAAGTCCTCGAAGGGAAGCGCTATGTCCACGCGCACTGCTACCGCGAAGACGAAATCCTGATGCTGCTGCGCGTCGCCAAAGAGTTTGGCTTCCATGTGCAGACTCTTCAGCATGTGCTAGAGGGCTACAAGGTGGCCGACGAAATCGCTGCCGCGGGTACCGGTGCATCCACGTTCTCCGACTGGTGGGCCTATAAGGTAGAAGCGTATGACGCGATTCCGTATAACGCGGCGCTGATGACCAGGCGCGGCGTGATCGTCTCCGTCAATTCCGACGATGCAGCGGAAGCGACGCACCTCAATCAGGAAGCGGCGAAATCCATCCGCTACGGCGGTTTGACGCACGATGAGGCGCTGAAGATGGTCACCCTGAATCCCGCCATCCAGTTGGGCATCGAGAAGCGCGTGGGCACGATTGATATCGGCAAGGACGCTGACCTCGTCATTTACAATCGCGATCCTCTCAGCGCTTATGCCGTGGTGCAGAAAACTCTGATCGACGGCCGCGTCTATTTCGACCTCGAAAAAGAGATAGCCGGGCGCGCGGCCCTCGAAAAGGAAAAGGCAGATCTTCTCGAGAAAGCCAAGAAGAAACAAGAAGAAGAAAAAAAGGCCGGCGCGAAGAAACCGGAAGAGAAGAAGGCCGAAGAGAAAAAACCCGGCGAGAAGAAGTCTGAAGAAAAGAAACCGGAAGACAAACCAAAGCCGTCGCAAGGCGATGCGGATCAGGGAAGTGCACAGTGAAACGTCTCCACCTGAATTTCCTCGGCTCGATTCTATTCCTCGCTTTATTTGAAGCGCGTGCCGTCAATGCGCAAACTACCGCGGCGGCTGACATTGCGATTACGCACGCAAAAATCTTTACCCTGGCGGGTCCGCCAATCGAAGACGGCACGGTCGTGATTCATGAAGGAAAAATCGCAGCCGTCGGCGCGGGCGTCCCGGTTCCTGTGGGAGCGCAAGTGATCGACGCGAAGGGGTTGCAGGTGTATCCCGGCCTCTTTGATTCCGTTACCCAAATGGGCTTGAGCGAAATCGGCGCCGTGATTGCCACGGTGGATACCACCGAGACCGGGTCTTTCAATCCGGATGTGACCGCCGCAACGGCGATTCTGCCTTCCACCGCGCACATTCCCGTCACACGCGCCTCCGGCATCACCGAAGTGATCGCGGCGCCGGCCAGCGGCGGTTTCGACAGCCGGGGCGCAACCAATCTGGTGGGCGGCCAGGCCTCGGCGATCCACCTTGCCGGATGGACCGTTGAAGAAATGCTCATCAACAAGCGGGCGGCCATGGTTGTTGATTGGCCGAGCATCGAGACGCGTTCCTTCGATTTCTCTACCTTCTCCATGAAAGAAAAGTCCTTCACGGACGCGAAGAAAGAGTACGACAAGCAGGTCAATGACCTTGCCGACTACATTGAGCAGGCGCGCCACTATGCGCAAGCTCTGCAAAGCTCTGCCACCGCCAGTTTTCGGCGCGACGTCAAGCTCGAAGCAATGGCTTCCGTGATTCGCGGCGAAATGCCACTGCTGGTTTTTGCAGACCGCGCACGGCAAATCCGCGACGCCGTCGAATTCTGCGACAAGCAAAAGTTGAAAATCATTCTCGCCGGCGGCACCGAAGCCTGGAAAGAGAAAGACCTGTTGCGCTCAAAAAGCGTGCCAGTCATTCTGCGGCCGACCCTCGGCGAGCCTCCCGAAGAAGACGATGCCTACGACCGGTTACTCACCCAGCCCGAAGAGCTTCGCGCAGCCGGCATAAAAATCGCGTTTGGCAGCTTTGACAACAGCTTCGCGCGGCGGCTAGGTCAAAATGCCGCAAATGCTGTGGCGCACGGTTTACCATACGACGAGGGGCTGAAGGCGGTAACGCTCTACCCCGCGCAAATGTTTGGCCTGGACGCGCAATTGGGCACCGTGGAAACGGGCAAGACCGCCAACTTAATCGTGACCAATGGCGACCCGCTCGATGTCACCACCGACGTGCGCTACCTCTTCATCAAGGGCCAGCTCACATCCACGGACAACAAACAAAAGGCCTTGTACGAAAAGTATTTGAACCGCCCAAAGGCCGCCCACTGACGCTGTCAGGGAAAACGAAAAAAAAGCAGCCTCCGGCACCGCAACTTTTTGCATGATTCGGCGTATCTAAGAGTGGACAGCCATGCGCAAATCCATCCTCATTGCTCTCCCCCTAATTCTCGCAATCTTGTCTGGCTCCCCGGCGCGCGCCGACGAAGCGCAAAAAATAATTGACCAGTATTTGAAAGCCGTTGGCGGAAGCAAGGCCGTCTCGCGTTTGCAGACCCTCGCCATTGACGGAAGCGTCGCCTCCATCGGGGATGCGGCTCCGGGGACGTACACGTTCAAGGTTAAGCGGCCCAACCGCTTTTATACTGAACTTCGCGCGGGCGGCGAAATATTGATCGAGTCCTACAACGGCAAATCCGCTTGGCATCAGGTAGCGGATGGGGAAATCGGCACGCTCCTCGGCCATGATGCGGTGGAGATGGAAGTCGCCGCGCAATATTACAACGCGCGCCTCGAATCGCTGGCCAAGCGGAAGGTCGGCGCCGCATACAAGGGAGAAGCGCAGGTGCGGGGCCGCGCGGCTCAGGAAGTGGAATTAACCTACCCGACGGGAGTACAGTGGCGCGTCTTTTTCGATTCGCAAACCCACCTGATCGTGGAAGAGAGAGCGCAAATCGCCGGCGCCCTGCGGGAAATTTACTACGACGACTATCGCGCGGTGAACGGCCTCAAAGTGCCCTACAAAATCGACCTAACGCAGGGAACCGAAAACTACTCGATTAGCGTCACCCGCGTCGGCGTCAACGAACCCATCGGCGAGCGCGTGTTCGATTTTCCAATGAAGTCGCAAGTGAAGCTGCCCGACCTGAAAAAGCTCTTTGAACAACTCGATGCGAACCAGAAGCAGATCGACAAAATCAAGGAAAACTACGCCGGCGTCCGACTCGAAGAAGAAACCGAATACGACAAGTCCGGCAAGGTAACGAAGAAAGAGGCGAAGGAATTTACCTTTTTCTATCTCGATGGCGAAGAGATTTCCACGCTTGTGAAAAAGGACGGTAAAGAGCTTAGCGAGAGCGAACAGAAAAAGGAAAACGAGCAGACACAAAAACGGATCGAAGAAGTCCAGAAACAAAGCAAAAAGAAAGAAGAAAAAGCCGAAAAAGCGAAAGAACAGGGAAAAGACCAGAAAGAGAAGGACGAGCCGGGTATCGAAGTCTTCCTGCGAACTTCCCAGTTTGTAAATCCGCGCCGTGAACGCTTCCGTGGTCAGGACGTGCTGGTTTTCGATTTCGAACCCAATCCTGAATACAAACCCAAAAACCTGGTCGAGCGCCTGGTAAAGGAATTGGCCGGAGTTGTCTGGGTGGACGAAAAAGCCAACGATGTGGCGCGGCTCGAAGCCTATTTCGTGGGCGACTTTCACCTCGGCGGCGGGATCCTGGCCAGCGTTCAGAAAGGCACCAGCTTTGTTTTTGAGCAGGCTTACCTGAACAACGAAGTCTGGCTGCCTACTTACGAAGAAGCGCACGTAGGAGCGCGCGTACTGCTTGTGAAGGGGTTCAAGCTCAACGCTATTACGCGCTATTCGGACTACAAGCGCTTCAATGTCGAAACCCTTAACAGCATCGGAAAGCCGAAGGAAGCTCCCCTGGCAACAGCGCCAACAACAACACCAACTCAGACTCCAACACCAACGCCCGCAAATCCACAGTGAATTATATTTGTTTTTTCAGAGATGACGAGAAGAAGAATTAAACCGCGGGAGTCTCGCTGAGCACTTCGCGCACTTTCTGCACCAGCGCGCCCGGTGAAAACGGTTTCTGCAGGAACGCCAATCCTTCTTCCAGCATCCCGCCGCTGGTAATTACGTTATCGGTGTACCCGGACATGAAGAGCACGCGAATATCCCTGCGCCGAGCCGAAATGCGCTCAGCCAATTCGCGTCCGCTGGTGCCGGGCATGACCATGTCCGTCAGAAGCAGGTGAATTTCTCCGGGGAAGCGCGCCGCGATCTGTTCGGCGTGTTGGGGATCGAGAGACGGAATCACGTCGTAGCCCTTTTCCATAAGCACCGTCTGGATGAGTTCGCGGACAGCTTCCTCATCTTCCACAACCAAAATCGTTTCCGTGCCGCGTTGGGCCCGGGGCGCGGCCTGAGCCGTGGAAGCAGCCTCGGAAACGTCATCCACACGCGGGAGGTAAACCTTAAACGTGCTGCCCTTGCCCGGTTCGCTGTACACCCAGATGTACCCGCCGCTCTGCTTCACAATGCCGTAGACCGTCGAAAGACCAAGCCCTGTCCCGCGGCCGCTTTCCTTCGTCGTGAAAAACGGTTCGAAAATGTGCGCCACAGTCTGGCGATCCATGCCCACGCCGGTGTCCGAAACGGCCAGCATCACGTACCGCCCGGGCTTCACGGAAACATGATCCACGGCATAGTTCGCATCGAGGTCGGTGTTGCACGTCTCAACCATCAACCGCCCGCCTTCGGGCATCGCGTCGCGCGCGTTCACGACCAGGTTCATGATCACCTGCTCCACCTGCGCAGGGTCAGCCTTAACTTTGCCGAGATCATCCTTCACTCGCGTGACCATTTCGATCCGCTCATCCATCAGCCGCCGCAGCAGCGAATCCAGATTCAGCACGATTTTGTTCAGGTCCAGAATCTTCGGCTGCAACACCTGTTTGCGGCTAAACGCGAGCAACTGCCGCACCAGCGCCGCCGCGCGCCCCGACGCATTCTCGATCCGCTCAATGTCGGCATGTGCTTCACCAGGAAGGCTCGGCCGGCTCAAAGCAAGCTCGGTGTAACCCGAGATAATGGTCAGGAGATTGTTGAAATCGTGGGCGATCCCGCCGGCCAGCCGCCCCACGGCTTCCATCTTCCGCGATTGCTGCAGCTGCGTTTCCAGTGCCTTTCGCTCGGTGATGTCCACCATGATGCCTTCCATCACTGGGTGGGAATCGCTGCCTTGCACGATCACCGCAGTATCGCTCAGCCACACTTCGCGCCCATCTTTTCGGCGCACGCGGAATTCCGCCTGAAAGGGAAATCCGTTCTGGCTCTGCTCTTCCGCCCCGAGGACCACCGGCAGA
>Ga0210399_10004968_pt1 | contig 10331 bp, 15 predicted proteins | sample IncBWC14MmetaG_FD_150865 | JGI IMG/M metagenome (GOLD analysis project Ga0210399, IMG submission 150865) | Forest soil microbial communities from Barre Woods Harvard Forest LTER site, Petersham, Massachusetts, United States - Inc-BW-C-14-M | ecosystem: Environmental > Terrestrial > Soil >...
TCCGCACTACCGACCGCAAGAGGCTGGCATGACAAACAGAGGGTCCCTCCCATGACCGACATCATCTTACACCATTACGACACTTCTCCCTATTCGGAGAAAGTTCGGACCGGGTTTGGCCTCAAGGGCCTTGCGTGGGCATCGGTCGAGCTTCCCGTCATCATGCCGAAACCGAATCTGACGGCGCTGACGGGAGGCTATCGCAAGACGCCGGTTCTGCAGATTGGCGCGGACATCTATTGCGACAGCCAGTTGATCATGCGCGAACTCGAGCGCCGGTACCCCACTCCGAGCTTTTATCCCGCCGGCCACGGCGCAGCCGACGCGCTTGCCTGGTGGGCCGAGAAGACAACCTTCCTCCCGGCTGTCAGCATCGCGTTCGCGAAGAGGCCCGAAGCGTTGCCTGAGGGGTGTCTCGACGACCGGGCCAAGTTCTCCGGTCGAAATATCGATCCCATCGCAATGATGGCGGCGGTGCCCAACCTGCTTGATCAGCTGCGCGCGCATTTCGATTGGCTGGATCAGACGCTGGCTGACGGGCGCTCGTTCTTGCAAGGCCCTGCCGCTGGCCTCGCCGATCTCGCCGCCTATCATCCGGTTTGGTTCTTGCGACAGAATTTCGGATCGGCGGCGGCGCCGCTCGACGGCTTTCCGAGGCTCCTGACTTGGGCTGAGCGCATTGCGGCTATCGGCCATGGCAGCCGAAGCCAAATGAGCGCGCAACAAGCGCTTGATGTAGCAAGGGATGCCACATCGATCGCTCGGGCGACCGTCGATCTGCAGGATCCCATCGGTCGGAAACCTGGCCAGATCGTTACCGTCACGCCGGACGATACTGGACGCGACCCGGTTGTCGGTGAATTGGTCGCCTCGGACGTCCATGAGATCGTGATCCGACGCAGTGATCGTGAGATCGGCGAGGTTTGCGTGCATTTTCCACGCGCCGGCTTTGTGGTTGCACCGGCATAAACGGTAGTGCGCCGGAGCCCAACTCACCGGCGGCCGCAAGGTCTGGTTAGGGGCAATGCGTGCTGTGAGCGACGAGATGGTTTTGACCCTCGGCGCCGCCGGTACAGCCGATGACGTCGCGGCGAGGATCAGCGTGTTGCTCAAGGCGGGCCTCAAGCAGGCGGTGCTGTTTCCTCTCGCGGAGGATAGCGACGCCAGTGGCGCCATCCACCGGACGATCGAGGCCCTATCATGACGGAAGCACTCGACAATCCTGTCTGGTATGCGCTCACGGGATCGCGCAAGAAACCATGCTTGTCCGGTTAACGCCCAACGGAGCTAGATGCTGATGCGCATCGGCTACTTTGATCTGATCTACGTCGGATGCGCTTACGGCATGGCGATCCGATGGGCTGGAATCTATAGGAGTCGCATGTGATCGACACTGACTTTGACCTTGATGACGAGCCAATGGTGACCGCGGAAGGCGAGGTCGCGGCGGCGATCTGCGGCCACCAGGTTGTCATGCAGCGCGGCGACGCTCTCACCGCCGACATGCTCGACGAATTCCACGGCTTCGTTCAGGAAGAGTTGGCCGCGCTTCTTGAGGAGAAGAACGCCGAGATTGCCTATCTGCGCGCCATCGCCAACGGCAAGTTCGCCGACGCCGCTCAGATGCGCCTACATCATGCCGGCCTGGAAGAAGACAAGACTTTCGTCTTCATCGCCGCACACCTCGCTGCACACTTCAAAACCATCGGCGCCACCAACTACGCCCAGATCGAAGTCAACCATGAGGAGCTTGGCCCGCTCACGCTGACGATCCAGCGGCAGCGCGGGCTCCGCCGATATCCCCCAATTGGCGCTCTCAATAGGTAGTGTCGATGGATAACAACCGGATAAGCATGCAAGAAACTTGCAGGACGCTGAAGAATCCGAGCGGAGAGACAAGATGAACGGCGCCGAAAGCCTGGTGCGCACGCTGGTCGGCGGCGGGGTCGAGGTGTGCTTTGCCAACCCGGGCACGTCGGAGATGCATTTTGTCGCCGCGCTCGACCGGGTCGACGGCATGCGCTGCGTCCTCGGCCTGTTTGAAGGCGTCGTGACCGGCGCCGCCGATGGTTACCGTCAGACCAGCGTACAGCTTGTTGAAGTGCGGGTTGCTCTTCGAAAGGTCCGCATGAAGTTCGTTGGCGGCGACATAGCAGCCCTCCAGCACTTCCTGCGGGAACGGACGCAGCAACGCGCCGGCGACGATCAGCCGTTTCAGCGCCGGCGGGTTGACGTAATCGTATTTGCCGGTCACCCAGGTAAGGGTGTCGCGCGAAGCGCACTCGAATGGTCGCAACCAGGGAGGTCGCCGAATGGCAAACAAGAAGGTGGTGGTCGCCGGCGCGACCGGGCTCGTGGGCAACGCCGCCTTGCGGCACTTCGGCAAACTCGAGGGGTGCGAAGTCGTCGCGCTGTCGCGGCGAAAACCGCGCGAGCTCTTTCGCGCGCGCCATGTTGCCATCGACCTGACCAATGCCGCGCAGTGCTCGCGCGCCGCTACTGATCTTAGCGGGACAACCCACCTGATCTATGCCGCGCTCCACGAAGAACCCAATCTTGTCGATGGCTGGCGCGACGACAGGCAGATCAAAACCAACGATTTGATGTTGCGCAATTTGATGGCAGCACTTGAGCCGGCCGCGCCATCGCTTCGCCATGTGGCGCTGTTGCAGGGCACCAAGGCCTACGGCGTTCACGTTCGCCCGCTCATCGTGCCGGCGCGCGAAGGCCGCTCTGAAATGTACGAGCAGGCGAATTTTTATTGGGCGCAGGAGAAATTTTTGCGCGAGCTGCAACAGGGCAAGGCCTGGCATTGGAGCATTCTGCGCCCCGTCCTGATCGTCGGCCTCGCCATGGGCGGCGCGATGGATCTGATTCCGCCGCTCGGCGTCTATGCCGCCATGCTGCGCCAGGAAGGAAGGCCGTTGGATTATCCCGGCGGCGCCGCGCGGGTAACACAGGCGGTCGATGTCGATCTGTTGGCGCGCGCGATCGCCTGGTCCGGCGAGACTGACGCCGCGCGCAACGAGGCCTTCAATGTCACCAATGGCGACGTCTTCACCTGGGAGAATGTCTGGCCCGCGGTCGCCGATGCGCTCGGCATGAAGGTAGGCGCCGCGGTGCCTTTGTCGCTCGCCAAGGAATATCCAAAATGGATCGCACCCTGGGAAGCCCTGCGGCGCAAGCACAATCTGATTTCGCCCGATCTGGAGGCCTTTGTCGGCCTGTCGTTTCAATATGCCGATTACAGCATGCGCTCCGGCCACACCGAGCCGGGGCCGCCCTCGATCGTCTCGACGGTGAAGATCAACAAAGCCGGTTTCACCGAGATGATGGATACCGAAGCGATGTTCCGCAAATGGTTCGAACACGCGCGGGCGAGCCGCCTGCTGCCGTAATTACAGCGCAGAGGCAAACGCCGCCTCCATCGCCTTGCGCGTCTTGATGGTCTCGTTGCCGGCGTCGACCTCGACGTCGGCCCAGCGCACCACCGCGCCATGGGCGACGTTGTTCTTCAGTGTGACGCGATGCGCGAGGCCAATCGGCAGCGCGCCGGCCTTCAGGCTTGCGGCTGCCGGCATCAATTTGCCCCACACCGTATAGCCGCCTTCGCCGTCGAGCATTTCGCCCGCGCGCAAGTTCCGCTTGGCGATGGCGGCGACGTCGCCGCGAAAGCCGTGCGGCTGCCCCGTCGGCTCGTGGCGCAGCGCGGCCGACAGGATCGAGATGTTCAGTTCAAGTCCGATCAGATGATAGGGTTTGTACATCGCGGCATAACGCCCGTTGGCGTCGGTCTTCAGGCCATATTGCCTGAAACAATCCGCGGCGTAATCGTTCGGCGCTTCCAGCACGACATAGACGCCCCAGCGCAGGTCGCGAAACACCGGACGCCCGTCGCGCTCTAGCGACGACACCACCTCCACTACACCTGATTTCTCCAGCACGCCGCCCGCCTCACGCGGCCGCATCACATGCGGCAGGTCGTCGACGCCGCAGGGCGGAAACAGTAGCCCGTCGGTGGGGACGTCCAACCCGGTGGCATTGGCAATCGCCGCCATCTCGATTGCGGACTTGGTGCCGTCGAGAAACGAGTTGAACATCTGCGGGTTCATGCCGGCCGATTGCGCTTCGCCCGCGGTCAGCCCGTAATGCTGCCAGACGCCTTCCGGCGTCACATCATGATAGGCCGGCAGATATTTGGTGCCTTTTCCGGCGGCGACGATGCGGAATCCTGTCGCGCGCGCCCAGTCCACCATCTCCGATGTCAATGCCGGCTGGTCGCCATAAGCCAGCGAATAAACCACGCCTGCCTTGCGCGCTTCTTCCGCAAGCAGCGGCCCCGCCAGCACGTCGGCCTCGACATTGACCATGACGATATGCCTGCCCGCCGCAATCGCCGCGCGCGCATGCTTAATGCCGACCGCGGGATTGCCGGTGGCTTCGACGATCACTTCGATATTGCCGGACATTGCTTGATCTGGGGCGGCGGTGAATGTGGTTGCCGCGATCTGGGCTTCCTCCCAGCCGACGGTACGGCAGGCATCTTTCGCCCGCTGAGGATCGAGATCGACGATGACAGGCACTTCAAGCCCCGGGGTATGCGGCACCTGCGACAGGAACATCGAGCCGAATTTGCCGGCGCCGATCAGCGCGACGCGGACCGGTTTACCGGCGGCGCGGCGCGCGTCGAGTAGACGATGAAGATTCATGGAGGGATCCGATCGGCTGTCGTGTCCCGGACGCGGTGCAGCGTTCTTCACGCTGCTCCACGGAGCCGGGACCCATGAGAATGATGGGCATCATGTGGGCCCCGGCTCAGCAGCGCACCACGCGAAAGAGCGCGCGCTGCGCTGCGTCCGGGGCACGAGAGTTACGTTACTCCGCCGCCTCGCGATGCGCCCGTGCCAGCCGCAGCAGCGCGTCGTCATCGACGGTCTTGATCGGCGTGAAATCGCGATGCGCGATGTATTCGGGCCGCGTGGGGGTGCGGATATAATTCGAGACCGCGTTCAGCGTTAGATAGACGATCTTGCGCGGATAGGGCGTGATGTTGCCGGACGAACCGTGCACCAGATTGCCGTGGAACATCAGCATGCCGCCGGCCTTGCCGGTCGGCGCGACGATGCCGCCCTGCTTGACCAGCCGCGTCACGGTTTCCTCGTCCAGCGTCCACAGCGGATAGGAGGTGGTCTCAAGGTCGTGCGAGGCCTTGAGGTCGCCGGCATGCTGGCTTTTCGGCACCAGCATCAAGGGGCCGTTGATCGGCATCACCTCGTCGAGGAAGATCGCGATGTTCATCGCACGCGGTTCCAGCATGCCGTCGTCGCGTTTCCAGGTGCCATAGTCCTGGTGCCATTGCCAGACATCGCCGGTGAAGGCTGCCTTGGCGTTGATCTTGAACTGATGCATATAGAGCTTTTCGCCAAAAATCTGCTTGATCGGATCGATCATGCGCGGATGGGCGCCGAGCACGCCGAACGCTTCGTTATAGAGATGGGCGGCGAACGCGGTGCGCGGTGCGCCGCTCTTCTCGCGCCAGACTTCGGGACGGTCGGCGTCGTAGATGCGCTCCGCCTCGCGCGCCAGGAAGGCCACCTCCTCAGGGCTGAACAGCTCGGGAAGGAACAGCCAGCCCTCGCGGTTGAAAAACTCGATCTGCTGCTCGGTCAGTTTCATGACGTTTCCTCCTTTGGTTTTTGTCATTCCGGGGCGCGCGAAGCGCGAACCCGGAATCTCGAGGTTCCGGGTTCGCGCTTCGCGCGCCCCGGAACGACGGCTCACGCCGCCTCGTCGGTCGCCCTCAGTTGCTCTTCGGTCCTTCGTCCCGCGGTCAGCGCATGCGCCAAGGCCGCCGCCTCGGCGGCCTTGGCTTGGCCTGCAAGAATATGGGTGGCGATCGTCTCGTGCTCGCTCCAGGCCCTCTCGCGATAATTGAGCCCGGCCAGCACGGTCGCCATCGAGCGGCGCATATGCGGCCATTGCGGTGCGATCATTTCCTCGATCGCGGGATTGCCGGCGAGGCTGTAGATCGCGCGGTGAAAATCGACGTCGAGCGCGATCAGCCGCGCCAGCGGCGGTTTCTTGTCGATCGCGCGCCCGGCGCGCAGTGCCGCTTCGAGCTGCGCACGGCCCGTTGCGTCGGTCTTGGCGCGTCCCGCCGCGAGCTTGGCCGCGAGCGCGTCGATCGCGCCACGCACTTCATAGAGCTGGCGAATACGCCCCGGATCGAGCTGAGTGACTTCAAAACCGCGGCGGCCGCTCTCGGCGACCAGGCCCTGCCGGTGCAGCAGGTGCAGGGCATGGGAAACCGGCTGGCGCGACACGCCGAGTTTTTCCGCCAGTTCGTTCTGCCGGATGCGATGCCCCGGCGGCAGCGTGCGGTCCGTTATCGCCTCGAGAATGCGCGCATAGACCTGATTGATCAGATTCGGGAGCGGATCTAGCGGGATCATTTTGGCCTATATGGAATACGGAATTCCGTATTCAGAAAACTAGCGGCAGAAATTAGCCCGGTCAAGCGCTAACCGCACAATGAAACGGGCGCCGCCGAGCTATTCTCTCGCCTGTGACAACGGGAGACCAAATCATGAGCGACGACGCAGCAAGTTTCGTCGGCAACATCCCGCAGTATTACGATCAGGGAATGGGGCCGATGGTCTTTGTCGATTATGCCGCCGAGATGGCGCGACGCGTCGCCGCGGGCAATCCGGCGCGGGTGCTGGAGACGGCGGCCGGCACCGGCATCGTCACGCGAAAGCTGCGCGATGCGTTGCCCGGCAGCACGCACATAACGGCGACCGATCTCAATCCGCCGATGCTCGATGTTGCGCGCGCCAAGTTTCGGGCCGGCGAGCAGGTCGAGTTCCGGCCTGCCGACGCCATGGCGCTTCCGTTCGCCGATGGAAGCTTCGATGCCGTCGTGTGCCAGTTCGGCGTCATGTTCTTTCCGGACAAGGCCAAATCCTACGCCGAGGTCCTTCGTGTGCTCACCCCCGGCGGCCGCTACCTGTTCAGCGTCTGGGACTCGCATCGTTACAATCCGTTCGGCCGACTCTCACATCAGGTTGCGGGAAGCTTTTTCCCTGCCGATCCACCTCAATTCTACAGTGTGCCGTTCTCCTGCCATCAGATCGACCCTATCAAGGAGTCCCTGATCGAGGCTGGCTTCACCGGCATCAACGCTGCCGTCGTCAGCCTGAACAAGGAGATCCCCGACGTAGCGAATTTTGCGCGCGCGGCGATCCATGGTAACCCGCTCATCGATCAGATCCGGGCGCGAGGCGGGGTCGAGCCCGAACTTGTGGTCGAGGCGCTGGTGCGCGAATTTCGCCGTGAATTCGGCCCCGATCCGGGGCACATGCCGCTTCAGGCGATCCTGTTTTCTGCAACAAGGCGAGCCTGACGGCGCCTGCAGGGCAGGTCCTCTCCCATTGCTCCCAAAATCACCCTGCCAGAAACCCCAGCACGATCCTGCAAAACTCCTGCGGCGCCTGTTCGAACATCCAATGCCGGGCGCCTGCTATCATCGCGGTCTGTGCGCCCGGAACCTGTGCGGAAAGCGCGCGGGTTATCGCGGGCAACAGTCCCCTGGTCTCGGCGCCGCCGATGAACAAGGTCGGTGTCTTGATCGATTGCGCGCCGGCCTTGCTGTAGGGCCTGCGGTTCTCATGGATCTGGCCGATCAGCGTAAAGGCATTGTCGCGCAACTGCTGCTTCGCCGCTGCGGGCAGGCGTGCCCAGGCGCCTTCGCCATCGATCCCGTCGAAAAAGCCCTGCAGCGCGCCCTCGATATCGCCGGCCTTGACCTTCTCGGCCGACGCCGCAATGCGCGCGCCCAGCGCGGAGGGTGCGCCGGGCGCAGCAGCAGGATCCAGCGTCGCATCAAGGTCGCCGCCCGGTTCGGCCAATATCAGTTTGCGCAACAATTCGGGCCGCGCTTCCGCGACGCGAAACGAAATGTGCCCGCCGCGCGAATGCCCCATCAGGTTGACCGGCTTCGGCGCGATCTGCTCGATGAAGGCGATGACGTCGGCGACATGCTGGCTCATCAGATAGTCGCTGCCGACACCATCCCAGTGCTCGGGAAAGAAGTGCCGCAGGCTGACCGCGATCACGCGATAATTTTCCGACAGCGGCCCCATCACCGGCGACCAGGTGCGGAAGTCGCCAAGCGTGCCATGCACGCAGACCAGCGGCGGGCCCGATCCCAGTTCGAGATAGGCCATGTCGTATCCGTTGACGCGAAGCGTTTGCATGGGGACTCGCGATGGGTCGGGGAAGGGGAGTGACGCACATCATTTCATGAAATATGGCGATCGCCAAGCATTGACCTATAGCATAACAAAGCATAGTATAGCTATGTATAGTCGTAAAACAGGAGCTTCGCATGCCAGTCGCCAAGGTTTACGTGCCACAAGGCATTCTCACGCCGGATCAGCGGCGCGAGATCGTCAAGGGGATTCATGAGGTCATTGTCGGCGTCGAAAAGCACGGGCTGGATTTTCCGACCTATGTGCTGATCAATGAGGTTCCGGCCGGCGACTGGGGCTGGACCGGCAACATCTACGCGCCTCGAACCTGACCATCGATCACCATCCCTCACCGCAAGATTGGAACATGCACATGATCAACAGCCCGAACAGCGACGTGGAATTCCCCGATAGCCCCGGATTGAACCGGCGCGCTGTCCTTATGACCGCGGCCATCGCCGCTAGTGCTGCGGCCGGCGTCTCGCCGGCTCTCGCCGACGCCGTTCCGTCCGGCAATTTCGGGGCACCGCTGGTGGAATTTCACGTTCCTGTCGGCGCCCTCACCCTTGAGCAGAAGGCGGCCATGATCAAGGGCATGACCGACGTCGTTCTCAACGTGTTGAAGCTGCCGCCGGATCCCTCCAGGAAAGCATTCACCCTCATCGTTGAAACGGCGGAGGGCGGATGGGGCGTCGACGGCCAGGCTTTGGTGCGGCGGCCCAAATAGGCCGGCCGGTTCGGCTTGCGAAAGTCCGTTCGCCGTTGCCCCCCGCGGCTTGACCGTTTGCATTTCAAAGCCTAGTAATACAAGGCATGGAAGGCGAAATGCTCAAGGGGCACCTCGACATGATCGTGCTCGCTGCACTGGCGTCGGGCTCGGCCCATGGCTACGCCGTGATCGAAGAGATCAAACGGCGCAGTGGTGGCGCGTTCGATCTGCCCGAAGGCACGATCTATCCCGCGCTGCACCGGCTTGAGCAGGCAGGCCTGCTCAAGAGTACCTGGACCACCGCCGACAGTGGGCGGCGGCGGCGGGTCTATACACTGACGCGAACCGGCACCCGGGCGCTGGCCGAACGACGCGCGGTCTGGAAGCAATTTTCCGATGCCATTGGCGGCCTGCTGGGGGCAAGCCGGCCACGCGAGACCCCGGCATGATCCCCGATTTTCTCGAATCGTTGGCGCGCGAGCTCGATTTCGATCGGTCGTTGTCACGATGCGTGCGGCAGGAAGTCGAAGACCATCTATGGGAAGCCGTCGCGGCCGATTCAACGGGGAACACGCTTCAGGCGCAGCGGCGCGCCATCGCAAATTTTGGCGACGCCCGCGCCATTGCCGCCCAGTTCGCGGTGGTCTCGCTGGCACAGCGCACCCGGAGAGCCGGCATCGCTACGGTTCTCGTCATCGCCGGCGACTTGATTGCCATGAAGGCCCGCGTCGCATGGTATGCAGCGGCACAGTGGGGGATCAGTGACGACATGAGGGCGCTGCGCGGTCTCGTGATTTTGATCGACCGCTATGCCTTCTGGACGTCGGTCATTGTCGGGCTCGGAGCCTTGGCCTACATCCTCAGCCGCGAGATCCCTGCCGCGTTTTCTCCGGCCTTCCGGCGGCAGCTTCGCTGCTTCTCTGTGCTGTGCAGTGCAACGGCAGCCGCGCTCGTGGTTTCGGTCATCAGCGATGGGGTGCTGACGGCGCTCCAGCTGCGGGGAATGGAACCGTCGGTCGAAATTTGGGTCGCGATTTTCACGATGGCGGTCGAAATCGCATGCGTCGGACTTCTCGTCTTCCATATCCGCAGCAACACGCAGCGAGCGGCATCCACGGCGGCGCTTTTGAAAGCATGAGGTCCGGTAACGGGCGGAATGGGACTTAACGAGCTGCCAAGAAATCCAGCTCGATCTCGCAATATCTCTGCGGCGCCTTGGCCGACCTCGAGATAGGCCATGTCATAGCCGTTGAATCCCTGGATATGGCGAGCTGTTGATGCCGCCGGTTCCGTCAGAATCCGGGTGGATAGCAACATTGTCCAAGTCTAGATTTGAATCCAGCATCAAGCTCGAACACTTGGAGCAAGCCATG
>Ga0210399_10004971_pt1 | contig 10327 bp, 8 predicted proteins | sample IncBWC14MmetaG_FD_150865 | JGI IMG/M metagenome (GOLD analysis project Ga0210399, IMG submission 150865) | Forest soil microbial communities from Barre Woods Harvard Forest LTER site, Petersham, Massachusetts, United States - Inc-BW-C-14-M | ecosystem: Environmental > Terrestrial > Soil >...
AATTACATTTCATAGACATATATCCAGTGCCGAAGTAATACCGACTCTGCATGCCTATGATGCTGTGGCCGTTCCGTCTCAGTCGATGGAGACGGGCCCGATGGTGGTGCTAGAGGCATTCGCGGCAGGGATTCCGGTGATTGGAACCAGGCTCGGCGGCATTGAGGAGCAAGTTCGGCATGAGGTAGACGGGTTACTAGTGGAGCCTGGATCGTCGGCGGCGTGGACGGAGGTACTGCGTAGCCTTTCTGGTGAGCCGGACCTCCTCGCGCGCTTGCGCTCTGGAGTTCGCCCGCCAAGGACGATGACGACAGCGGCCGATGAAATAGAAGCTGTCTATGCTGCAGTCAGGAAGAGTGTCAGAACCGCCCTGCCTTATGAACCCGCATGCATCATTGATCGGTAACAATGTGACGCTAGCTAGGGCGCGGACTTGCCAAGATTTATTTCACCTTGGAGCTTGCGTTGAAGGACGATAACATATGCAGGCATTAGAGTGGTTTTGTACGACCCTCAGACACAGTCCAGGGATTAGGAAGGCGGATTGGCTATGGAACCGTTTGCGTGATCCATACACTTCTATCCTGACAGCTGTTGCAAAAAGGGGATTGCGTCGGGTCATCAACGGCACGGATGTAATCAGGGTAACGCCGCAATACAGATTTGTCGCGGAGAACTATGAACCCGATGTGTGGAAACTAGTCATGAATGAGGTGCGCATAGGCGATATAGTTGTGGACGTCGGGTCCAACGTAGGACTATATGCGATCGCACTTGCCAAACGAGTGGGGAATACTGGCAAGGTACACGCATTCGAACCCGATCCCGAGAATTTCCAAGCTCTAAACCGACACTGCTCTCTGAATCAAGTCAATCCCCGGGTTGTACTTTACGAAGTCGCTGTCGCGGGAACAGACGGACGTGTCCGGTTCGAGGCAGGACTTGGTTCCGAGTCGCATATTGGCGGCGGCGCATGCGGTTCCGAGGTGGAAGCTGTTTGCCTGGATTCCGTTTTTCCTGCAAATCACATTGACATTCTGAAGATCGACGTAGAAGGGTTTGAAGTGGAGGTGTTGCAAGGCGCTTCGGAATTGCTCAGTGATCGGGCAAGAGGTCCTCGAATCATTTATGTTGAAGTTCATCCTTTTGCTTGGCCGGAGGTCAGAAGAACAAGCGTAAGCCTACTGGGACTTCTTGGCGACTTCGGATATCGCGTGGAGGACTCGTCAGGTAAAGTGATCGCTCAGGTCGAGAGATACGGAGAGATAGTCGCCCGGAGATTCTAGTGCTGAACGAACATAAACCCGGTAACCATAAAGGACAGAGGATACTGTATCTTCAATACACGAATCCAGCTTGTTATCCACCCCTCGAGCAAAGTTCCAGAATTCTCGCGGGCGCTGGATGGGAGGTGCTGTTTCTAGGGAATGGGACGCTTGGGGACTCCAACGGTTTGCGATTCCGCAATTATCCACGAATTGAAGTGCGGCAATTGCGCTTCCATACGGCTGGTTGGAAGCAGAAACTACATTACCTATGGTTTTGTGTGTGGTGTCTTGCCTGGGCGATGTGGTGGCGACCTCAATGGGTGTATGCCTCCGATCTGCTAGCCTGTCCTCCTGCTCTGCTCCTAAGCTGGGTGCCGCGCTTGCGGATCGTTTACCATGAGCATGATTCACCAGCCCCGGCAACGGGTATGTTCATGAGGTTCTGTCTTTGGGCAAGGCGAGCTTGCGCCCGCAGGGCCTCTATCTGTGTCCTGCCGAACCGGTGCCGAGCCGAACGCTTTGAAGTGGAAACTCGGCCTAGGAAGCCCGTGAAAGTGGTGTGGAATTGTCCTGGGCTGCACGAAGTTCCAAGTATCACGAACGGCAATCCTGCCTCTGGTCTAAGAGTGCTTTACCAGGGCTCCATTAATTCCGTGAGGGTTCCAGAAACTATCGTTGAAGCTCTGGCTCTACTTCCTGAGAATGTCAGCCTCACAGTCATAGGGTACGAAACTGTTGGGTCACAAGGATATGTAAAGACGATTTTGGGTCATGCAGAACAACTTGGACTTCAGCATCGAGTTCGGTGTCTAGGTGCAATCAACCGCTATGACTTAATGAAGACATGTGCAACCTTCGACGTAGGACTGGCGCTATTCCCATTAATTAGCGACGACAAAAATCTTCAGGCTATGACAGGCGCCTCGAACAAATCTTTCGACTATTTGGCTTGTGGGCTCCCTGTGCTTGTTTCAGATCTGCCGGACTGGCATAAGATGTTTGTTGAAACGGAATATGGTCTATCCTGCAACCCAGCTGAGCCATTCTCCATTGCCACAGCACTCCGATGGTTTTATGAGCATCCCGAAGCCAGGACTCTCATGGGAACGCGCGGTCGCAATCGGATACTGGCCGAATGGAATTACGAAACCCAGTTTTGCCCGGTGTTCCAGAAGCTAGGACGTGATGAGCTGCTTCCGTGATTAGCTTCGTGTCAGTGCTTCGCGCTGCCGCTCGCGCGTAATTCAGGGGGACCTCCTCACCAGGGGCTACGACTCAATCGTCGCAGGGTTGCAATTGTTGGTTGAATGATTGCTTCCTTTTGGGATGTCTATATGCAAGAGGCTGTTCCGTTTTGTTCCATCTGTATCCCACAGTACAACAGGACATCCTTCCTTATTCTGGCGCTACAAGCCTTAGGGCAGCAAACTTTCAAGAACTTCGAGGTTTGTATTTCAGATGATTGCTCGAAAGATGGTCGTCAAGCCGAAGTGGAGCAAGCGCTCCGAGATTTTGGGCTGCGGCATGTGTATCGTCGACAACCACAAAATGGCGGATATGATGGCAATCTAAGGGCGGCTATATCGCTGGCAAATGGCTCCTACTGTTTGCTCATGGGAAACGACGATTGCTTGGCCGATGCTAATGCCCTTGAGCGACTGCATGGGCTAATTGCGAAACAGGACAACATCGGAGTTGTCATTACGAACTACTTGAACCAGGCCAATGGGGTCATCTCGCGGCGAGTGCCGTCAACTCGAATAGTAGGATCAGGTCCTTCGATCGCTGCGAGCTGCTTCCGTAATATGAGCTTTGTCAGCGGTATTATACTTCGCCGTGATCGAGCTCTAGTACACGCTACCAGCAAGTGGGATGGGGCAGAGATGTACCAGATGTACCTAGGATCGCGAATCATAAGCGAGGGTTACGCCTTGATGGAGGTCGATGATGTCGTTGTCCTCCAGGGTATCCAAGTTCCAGGCCAAGTCGTCGACAGTTATGCGGCGAGACCTCGTCTGGAGTCGTGTTCAATTCAGGAGCGTAGAATTCCTTTAGTTCAGATGGGCCGATTAGTAGTTGATGCAATCGAGCCATATGCCCGCGATTCGGTGTCGGCTTTAAGTACATCTATCTTCTTTCAGATTATGATCTTTCCTTATGCGTTCTGGATTCTCGAGTACAGGCGGGTGCAGTCGTGGAATTATTCCTTGGGTATCTGTCTCGGGATGCGACCACGCAATTTGTTCGGGAACATTAAACTGCGCTCGATACATTCACTGGTTTTGCAGGTGGTGTATCTTATGGTTACGGCGGCCGGTCTGATCACGCCTGTAGCCCTTTTCGATCTGCTGCGGTCAGATTTGTATGCCTTGGCAAAATCAGCATTCCATGATTGACAACTCGACTGTGAACCGCCCGGTACTTATACTCGGCAATCGCGGAGGTTCGAATGTGGGTGAGAGCTTCGCGCGGGCTTGCAGCGAAATCGGGATTCCGTTTCTGCAGATTGAGTCGGATCGCGCAATGCGCGGTTCGGCAGTGCTGCGCCGAGTCATCTGGCATCTGTGGGATCACCAACCCATCAGGCTAAGGCGTCATAGTGCAGAGATAGTTGATCTGTGTCGCGCGCGAAGACCATCGTTAGTTCTGGCTATGGGTATTGCCCCGTTGACAGCGGAAGCGCTTGAAGAAATTGGGAACTTGGGATGTTGCCGCGCAAATTATCTCACCGACGATCCGTGGAATCCTCGACTGGGCTCGCGCTGGTTCTCACGAGCCCTTCCGCACTACGATCATGTGTTCACGACGCGACGTGCCAACATAGATGATCTCGTGGCAGTCGGTATCCATCGGGTGTCGTATCTGGCGTTCGGCTGGGACCCGAGTTTGTTCCCAGACAAGAGTTATTCGGAAAGAGACCTTGGGGCCTACGATGCTGATGTCATGTTTGCTGGAGACGGCGACCAGGATCGTGTGCCATATATTGCTGCCCTCACGGCTGCTGGTCTTCGTGTGGCGGTGTATGGCAGCTACTGGGAGAGATTTGCAGAGACACGCCAGATAGCTCGAGGCCGCATAGCAGTTACTGACTTGCCTAAGGCTATTATGGGTGCTCGAATTGCGTTGTGTCTCGTTAGGCGCGGAAACCGGGATGGGCATTGTATGCGCACATTCGAAGTTCCCGCGGCCGGTGGTTGCATGCTGACCGAGAATACCGAAGAGCATCGCGAGATCTTTGGGCAGGAAGGAGAGCGTGTTTTATATTTTCGCACCGTCGACGAAATGATTGCGAAGGCCAAATGGCTCCTCGAAGATGCAACGGAGCGCACCCGCTTGGCAGCTGCGGCCCGCGCTCATATCCGCACTCACTCAAATACATATGAGCAGCGGCTCATAAGCATTCTCGATTCCATTGACGGGACAGAGGGCGCGCTGGGCGCATCAAGTCTAGGGCACTGGGCAAAACATGATTCACGTTCCTCCATTTGAAGAAGTCACTGAAGGGGGCCCTTGAGAGCCAGAGTAGGACAGGAAGTGATGACATCTGACTCGTCATCTCTGCCGAGCGTGTAGGTTGATTTAACTCAAGAATGAGCTCGCACACACGTACCAAAGTTTCAACACGCATGAAGATAGCAATAGTGGTTCACGGGCGATTTCATGCTTTCGATCTAGCGAGGGCTCTTTCGGCGCGGCATGATGTTATGGTGTTCACCAATTATCCAATATGGGCGGCATGCCGTTTCGGTTTACGGAAGAGTCAGGTTCGCAGCTTTTGGCCGCATGGGTTGGCCGCACGAATCGCCAGGACTCTTCGTCTTCCGTATACTGAACCCATGCTGCACAAGGCATTTTCACGTTGGGCAGCTGCGAGACTGGTTAGGGAGGACTGGGATGTAGTACATATCTTCTCTGGTGTTGCGGAGGAGGTTCTCTTAGCCCTGGAGGGGCGTACAACGACTCTGCGGATGTTAGTTCGTGGATCAAGCCACATTCGGACGCAATCACGGATTCTCGCGGAGGAAGAAATCCGCACGGGGTGCCACGTGAATAGTCCCAGTTCATGGATGATTACCCGTGAGCAAGCTGAATATGCGCTCGCGGACCGTGTCGTAGTACTTTCGAGTTTCGCACGTGAGAGTTTCCTCTCCGAAGGGGAGAACCCGTCGCGCGTGTGCGTACTTCCGTTAGGGGCGTCAGTGGAGGCGTTCCGGCCGCGGGCAGACGTCGTAGAAGAACGATGCCGCCGCATTCTGTCGGGAGAACCGTTACATATTCTCTATGTGGGAAACATCAGCTTCCAGAAGGGTGTTTGGGATATGGCCTATATCATCCGAGGCCTACAGTCCGATAGATTTCGCTTTCGATTGGTTGGGGAAGTACAGTCGAATGTTCGGTGGTTAAAGAAGGAGCTGCACACCAAGGCAGACTTTATATCGAAACAGCCTCAACATTCACTCCCTGAGCACTACGCATGGGGTGACGTCTTCATCTTCCCGACGCTTCAAGACGGATTTGCGGTAGTGCTCGCGCAAGCTGCCATGTCAGGGCTGGCCATATTAACCACGACAAATTGCGCTGGGAAGGATTTAGTGAGGGACGGCGAGACCGGGTTTGTCCATCCCATTCGCAGCCCGGAATCATTTGTCGAGCACCTGAAGTGGTGTGACGCGAACCGCGAGCAACTGGCCGCGATGGCGAGAAGGATATATACCGAGTTTCGCCCTCGGACCTGGTCACAAGTGGCTGATGATTTTGAGCAGATCGTTCGCTCAGAAATCGACCAAACTCGGAGACCCATGGCGGTTGTCGCACATCGCTGATCGCATGTCCCTCCTCTCTTTAGTTTCGACTTGGGGCCTGCTTCTGGCAGGTTTCTATTATGCGCGAAGAGTGCGGACTGTCGAGGGTACCGGACTGCTCGCCGCCTATTTGATTAGCTTCTGTGGGCTTCACTGGGTGGGAGGGCTGATTCGCCTGTTTCCATGGTTCAAGGACCGCTCCCTCGTGGCCACTACCTTGGGTCTCGAGCGGAGTACTTATGCACTCGCGGCACTGATCGCTGGTTCTCTATTTATCTCCCCATTGATCGCTCGTTTTGTGCGCGCTCGGCGCGGCAAGGCTGGGTACATGCCTGCCCCCCGATTGGCAAGGATCTATCTGATTATTGGTGTGATCTCGTACTTGCTGCTGTTGACGTTTATTAGCAGATTGCCTTCAATGGCAGCAGTCATCTCCGCAGGAGAGGGGCTTTATGTAGCTGGATTGTGCCTCATTTGCTGGAATGCGATCCAGCAGAAACGCGCTGCAGGTCTGCTCGGCGGCCTCGCGCTCGCTCTAACTATGCCTTTAATCACAATCATCACTCAGGGTTTCATGGGCTATGGAGCTGCGGCGGCAGTCGTAGTTTTTTCTTTTCTTGGAAGCATCGTGAGCCGCTGGAAAATCGCTCTCATCGGAGCGTTGGCTTGTTATCTAGGCCTGTCGGTTTACGTCACGTACATGCGCGACCGAACGGAAATCAGAACGGTTGTGTGGGGAGCCCAACCAATGGAGGAGCGGCTGAATCAAATCGAACAGACATTCGCTGCCTTTGAATGGTTCAACCCGTATGATTCTGCTCACCTGAATCGCATCGACGTGCGTATGAATCAGAACCTCCTCGTGGGAAGGGCGGTGGCTCGGTTGTCGGAAACCCAAGATTTTGCCAACGGTGAAACCGTTTGGAGCGCTCTTGTCGCCCTGGTGCCACGTGCCCTCTGGCCTGACAAGCCTGTTGTCGCCGGAAGCGGAGATCTTGTTAGCCACTACACAGGATTACATTTTGGCGAGTTTACCAGCGTCGGAATCGGGCAAGTACTGGAGTTCTACATCAACTTCGGCACTATTGGGGTAATTGTGGGATTTCTACTCCTGGGTGCCATTCTCACGACCGTGGATATAACGGCGCACGCTAGGCTCGTGGCTGGGGATCATCAGGGCTTCGTTCTTTGGTTCGTATCGGGCATGGGAATGTTGCAAGCCGGTGGTTCGCTTGCAGAACTCACAGCCAGTGTTGCAGGCGGCCTGATCACTGTCGCGATCGTGAACCGCTATTTTCTCCCTCATTTGCAACAGACATATTTCGCATCGCCAGCAACGATTCCCGCGTCTAGCAGTTCCCGATGAGGCCCTGACATGCTAGGCATCTTTCCATCATTAAATCCAGCAGTTTTCGGCGGAGTGGAAGAGAGTGGCAGGATAGCATGGAATGCGATTGCAAGATCAAGCGACAGGGTCGGTGAACCTCGTCTGTTGTGCTACTCACCTTCGGGGGCGGGTACCGTTTCCAATAACCAGGGTGCTTTTTACGCTCGCACGAAGCCGGGTGCCATCTTTGCAGCTCTCGCAACACGTTGGTCGACGGGAGCCGTTCTGATTTGGCATATTGGTCTGCTACACCTTCTCCCGTTTCTGAGGATCGGCGGAGCCAAAGTCGTCCTTTTTCTTCACGGGATTGAGGCCTGGCGCAGGCAAAACCGACTCACCCGCTTCCTGCTTAGACGCGTGGATTTGTTTGTAACCAACAGCCAATACACTTGGAACCGCTTTATTGCTGTTAATACGGAGTTTAATGATAGTCCCCACAGGATCGTTCACCTCGGACTGGGTACCCCTATCGTGGAGACGGCGGCAGGCACTCCGGACGTTAGGCCCGCGGCCCTAATGCTGGGCAGGATAGTTAAAGAAGAGGACTACAAGGGCCATCGGGAAATGATCAAGGCGTGGCGTTTCGTTGTCGAGTGTATACCGGATGCGGAACTATGGATCGCCGGTTCCGGAAATCTACAGCACGAACTGGAGCGCATAGCGCGTGCATCAACCGTTGCTGATCAGATTCGTTTCTTTGGCCAGATTTCGCAGGAAAAGAAAGAGGAGCTTCTCAGGCAGAGTCGATGTTTGGTTTTGCCCAGCAGAGGCGAGGGATTCGGGCTCGTCTATCTAGAGGCCATGCGGATCGGTAGGCCTTGCCTAGTCAGTTCGCTTGATGCAGGGCGGGAAGTCGCAAACCCGCCGGAAGCAGGACTCGCGGTGCATCCAGATAATACGGATGAAATTGCGGAAGCAACCTGCCGTCTTCTGATCCGCGGACGGGAATGGGATGAATTTTCACAAAGGGCTCGGCGTCGCTACGAGGACCAGTTTACGGCGGCGCACTTCGAGCACCGGTTGTTGCGGGCTCTGGTAGAACTGAACGGTTGAAATCCACCTGCTGCAAGTTGCAATGGGAAGGCGATGAAGCTGCGCAAACTTCGAATCTGCCTTTTGCACGACCTCAGCTCTGGTCTTTTCTTCGGAACAGTATGCGTCGGATTTCTGTTCGTAACGCAACTGTCGACCGCGCAGCTTACTGCGGTTTCCGGAAGGGTGACCGATCCCAACGGGCTCCCTTACGGGGGTGGCACGATAACGCCTATTCTGGTGATTTCCGCTTCGCCTAGCTTGGGTGGATTCCCGTATAGACCGCCTACGCAGCCTGTGCCGTTGAATTCCTCTGGTTCTTTTGTCATGCAACTTGCGGACAACACTCAGATTTCTCCGGTTGGATCGCAATGGGAGTTTACTGTTTGCTCCATTGCCGATGGCCGAGGTTCGGTATGCTTCTCATTCGGTCCGCTGACAATCTCTGGACCTTCCCAAAACATTACCACCCAGGCCAAAGCCGCATTGCCTCTCCCCAGATTAGGAAGCATCTCAGCTGTCAAGGATCCGAGCAGACTCGCCGCAGGAGACAGAAGCGGAAACGCGAATGCGAATGCTGGAGCGCCTTTTCCCGGCATTCTCAGAGCGACTAACCCACAGACAGGGAGTGACCGCAACGATCGGCGCTTGATGGATTTCACCTGTACGACGGATTCGACCACCTCAAATCCCAATTTTAGCGACGAGAACTGCGTTCAGATCACGGAAAACGTGCTGAACGGGGAAGGGCTTTACGGCAGTGGAACCAATGCGAAGAAAACTTTTCTGCCCTTGGCGATCACAGGAAATTTCCAAGGTTCGGGGCAAAAATTCGCCTTGCAGGAAAATATCAACTGCTACACGATGAGCGACTGTAATGCCGAGACCAAGACGGTGCAGTTCGCAGGTGGTCCGATTGCGGGAGATGAGTCGCAGGGATTTCAGTCCGTTTCGTATCTGGAACAGCAAGGTTCCCTGACTTTGCTGACGCTGAATGCGTCCCCGACCACAACCACTTGCAACACCACCCTTACCCAGGCCGTCACTGCCTCAGCGACGGCTCAAACCGTAAGGGTCGCCTCCACGGCGGGCTGTCACGTGAACGACTGGGTTGTAATTGGACAGGAAGGGCCGACAGCCACTCCCAACGAATCTGCGATGCAGATCACAGCCGTTGGAACTGCGACATTGACGGGGGTGATTGTCGGGAACTATGCGAACGGTACGACGGTAACATCAGGCGTCAAACTCTTCACGAGCGGATCAGGAGCACTCGGCCAGGACCGGGTGGTAGTGAACCTCTCCGATGCTTCTTATTCGACAGGGAAAGTCAATTCGATTTCTGGCGGGGGATTTAAGGGTAGTGGTACCAACTGGTCCACTGGCATGGTCGACGGAAATTCCACTGTCATCGGCTGCATTGAATTGGCGGCCGATCGATACACAGGCGCTCCGTTCAATGGGACTGGCGCGAATGGACCGCTAAACTCGTGGTACCAGATTCTGCCTCGCGGGCTGACGTCGACGAACCTCGGAATCATGACGACATCGGTCGCCGGCGATGCCAGCTATCACGGATACGGTCCCGGCTCCGGCGCGTACGTGGTCCGGCCTTGTGCCAAGATTCTCCGGGTGCTCGACAACAACAACGTCGTGCTCGAATCGAACAGCTTCACCTGGAAGAATGGCGACAGACTAGAAGAGGCGATTACCCCCTATCCGGACGTGACTGGCTACCAGAACTATTTTCAGATTTACACGGCGGGCGGGACGCGCCGCTCTGCCCTGCTTCTCCGCAACACCGGCGCGCGCACGATGGGCGCTGGCATCTCTCTTTC
>Ga0210399_10004973_pt1 | contig 10326 bp, 11 predicted proteins | sample IncBWC14MmetaG_FD_150865 | JGI IMG/M metagenome (GOLD analysis project Ga0210399, IMG submission 150865) | Forest soil microbial communities from Barre Woods Harvard Forest LTER site, Petersham, Massachusetts, United States - Inc-BW-C-14-M | ecosystem: Environmental > Terrestrial > Soil >...
TGAGACGCTGCGCTATACGCGCGATCCATTGAACCCGCTCAACGGCGATGCGCTTGTCATCACCGATCTCAGCGCGCATCGCTGACCCTGAGCCTCACATCTTGAGCCGTCCCTTCTCCCTCTCCCTTAAATATTAGAAGAACGCCGATGCGAAGCATCGGCTGTGGGTGAGGGGCTGCTTCCACAGATTGAATTCGTGGTGAGTCCCCCTCACCCGCCACGCTAACGCGCAGCGACCTCTCCCCGCACGCGGGGAGAGGTAAAGGAAGCGCCTCTTCACGCCGCCGTCGGCTTCTCGCTGTCCATATGCGCAAGCTGCGCCTCCGGATAGCGCCCACCGGCTGCGGCGCCGGGCGGAAACGCCTTTGCAAGCGCCGCCAGGTGCGCTGGCGTCAATTTCACTTGCAGCGCGCCCAGCGCCTCGGAGAGGCGGTCGCGCCGCCGGGCGCCGACCAGCGGCACGATATCGTTACCCTGCGCCGCCACCCAGGCGATCGCCACCTGCGCGGGCGAGGCCCCGATCGCGTCGGCGATCGCGCGCAGGGAATCCACCAGCGCCAGGTTGCGGTCGATATTCTCGCCCTGGAAGCGCGGGTTCATCCGGCGGAAATCCTGCGCAGCCGAGCGGTCCTTGGACCAATGGCCGCTGATCAATCCGCGCGCCAGCACGGCATAAGCGGTGATGCCGATGCCAAGCTCGCGGCAGGTCTTCAAAATATCGCTCTCGATGCCGCGCGAAATCAGCGAATATTCGATCTGCAGGTCCGAGATCGGATGCGTCGCATGGGCGCGGCGGATGGTTTCCGAGCCGACCTCGGACAAGCCGATATGCTTGATGTAGCCCTTCTTCACCATCTCGCCGAGCGCGCCGACCGTTTCCTCGATCGGGACTTCGGGAGCGAGCCGCGCCGGCCGGTAGATGTCGATCGCCTCGACGCCGAGACGCTGCAGCGAATAGCTCAGAAAATTCCACGCCGCCGCCGGACGGTTGTCATAGCCGAGGAATTTCTTCTCGGGATCGCGCAAGGCGCCGAACTTCACGCTGATCTGCACATTGTCGCGGGAACGTGAGGCGAGCGCCTCGCGGATCAGCATCTCATTGTGGCCCATGCCGTAGAAATCGCCGGTATCGAGCAGCGTGATCCCGGCATCGAGCGCGGCATGAATGGTCGCGATGCTCTCGCTGCGGTCGGTGGGACCATAAAAATCCGACATGCCCATGCAGCCAAGACCGATGGCCGAGACCGTGGGGCCGGTTGAACCGAGTTTGCGTTTGTCCATGGGGCTCACCTCGTAAATGGCGGGCGCGCTTGACGTGAGTGCGAAACAAGCGAGAGCGTCAATTCGAAAGATGTGTCTTTTTTTGGCACGACGGGCAATTTGCACATAGCCGTCATGCGAAAATTGCCCGTCGTGTTACTTTGTCGCAGGCGGCGACGCTTGTGTCGTCGGGCAAATCAGATGCACTGATTCGGACGTCCTGTCCCACTGGAGGGGCGTTGCGCAACGTCACGAAGCGCGGGGCGGGATGCGGTGGACGCGGGCGGCGCTCAAGACGAGGGCGCAGACTGCGGACGGCAAAGGCGTGTGGTCCTGACATCGCGACGCGGGTGTCAAGTCTGCGATAAGAAACGCAGGCGACGGTGGCAAGAAAGCCCGGTCACCGGGGAGAGCGCGTTATAAGCCGTAAACCATTGCGCAGGGAATGTCGGACTGTTCGGCGTACCTGTAGTGACTACGCTCGTGTGCTTTACTATTTTGCACGCGAGGCTGCGGGTGCATTGGGCACCCGGCATTCCCTGCGCCCTCTATTATCGAGGGACAATGTTTTGGCATCGCCCGGACGCGATTCGCGCCGCGGGAATGCGGACTTATGTCCACATTGGACGTCATTGCGAGGAGCGAAGCGACGAAGCAATCCATTCTTCCTTTGCACGGCTAGATGGATTGCTTCGCGGAGCCTGTCATCCGGCGGCGCTTTGCGCCGACCGGGGGGCTCGCAATGACGGAGGCTGTTTGACAGTTGAATCAGCATCGTAGGGTGGGCAAAGCGTAAGCGTGCCCACCAATCACGAGTCACATCGTTGATGGAAGGTGGGCACGGCGCAAACGCGCCTTTGCCCACCCTACGTACCCTCTTTGAAATTCGAATCCGAAATGCACGCTGCTCACAGCATGCTGGGTAGCACGCGATCCGGCGGCTTGTGGTTGTCGAGGAAGGTTCTGATGTTGATGATCACCTTCTCGCCCATCTCGACCCGGCCCTCGATGGTGGCCGAGCCCATATGCGGCAGCAGCGTCACCTTGCCGGCCTTGGCGAGCCGCACCAGTTTCGGATTGACCGCGGGCTCGTTCTCGAACACGTCGAGCCCGGCGCCGCCGATCTCGCCGGCCTCGATCAACTTGACCATCGTGTCCTCGTCGATCACCTCGCCGCGCGCGGTGTTGACGATATAGGCGTCCTTGCGGATTAGTTTCAGCCGCCGCGCCGACAGCAGGTGGAACGTCGCCGGCGTGTGCGGGCAATTCACCGAGATGATGTCCATCCGCGCCAGCATCTGGTCAAGGCTTTCCCAATAGGTCGCACCGAGCTCTTCGGCGATCATGGGCGCGACGGGCCGGCGGTTGTGATAGTGGATCTGCAGGCCGAAGGCGCGGGCGCGGCGCGCCACCGCTTGTCCAATGCGGCCCATGCCGATGATGCCGAGGCGTTTTCCGCCGATCCTGTGGCCGAGCATCCAGGTCGGCGACCAGCCTGGCCAGTTCTTGCCCTCGGTCAGGATCGAGGTGCCCTCGATCATCCGGCGCGGCACCGCCAGAATCAGCGCCATGGTCATGTCGGCGGTGTCTTCGGTCAAAATCTTCGGCGTGTTGGTCACGGTGATGCCGCGCGCATGCGCCGCGGTCACGTCGATATTGTCGACGCCGTTGCCGTAATTGGCGATCATCTTCAGCTTGCAGTCGGGCTGCTTGAGCAGCTCCTCGGTGATCTCGTCGGTGATGGTCGGGACCAGCACGTCGGCGGTGCGGACGGCTTCCGCGATCTGTTCCTCCGTCATCGGCGTATCGTCCAGATTGAGCCTTGCGTCGAACAGCTCGCGCATGCGGGTCTCGATCGAGTCCGGCAGCTTGCGCGTGACGACCACAAGGGGCTTTTTCTTAACCGACATGACCTGCTCTCATGACGCGCTGGCTCCCCGGACTAGCGCCGCCGATCTGAAGTTCCTGCATCCCACGGCAAGTTCGATCAGGAACGTCAAATCGAAAAGCGGCACTAGAATCATAGACTTGCTAGTCCTTTGCGTTCCGGAGTTCGTGCAACAGGACGCTTGCGACGTATCACGAACTTCGGAAAAGAGGGCACTAGCGCGATTCAGGCCCCGTTAACCCGGGTGTTCGACACTGCGGTTGCCGCGTAGTCCCGGCGTTTCCTCTGGGTTCCCCGCCACCTTCTTAAGGAAAAATGCGGGATGGTGTTGGTTCTGAAAAGTGTTCCGTCCTCTCTAGCAGAAGGCCGGGCCAAGACAAGAACCACCGCAGGGCCATTTGGGAACGACAAGCCGTGGGCGCTCCGGACGGGCACAGGGGATTTTAAGGGCGTCAGACGGTGCGGCTCGAAGCGTTTGAGCTCAAGGCATCTCGGTGGGAGACGAGTTGATGGCGTTGGGGCGGTTTTGTTCGGCGGTCGTGCTCGCGGCGGGCTTGCTCGGCGCCTCGGTGGCTTCAGGGTTTTCGGCAAAGGATTCGACCCTCGCCACCAGTGGCCTGCCGGTGCCGCGCTATGTCAGCCTCAAATCCGATCATGTGAATGTCAGAGCGGGTCCGACCAAGGACAATGACGTGGCCTGGGTCTACACCCGCTCGGGCCTGCCGGTCGAAATCACGGCCGAATTCGAGAACTGGCGCCGGGTGCGCGATTCCGAAGGCGCCGAGGGCTGGGTCTATCATTCGCTGCTGTCCGGCCGCCGCACCGCCGTCGTCACCATGAAAAGCAAGGATGACCTCGCGCCCCTTTACGAGCGCGCCGATGAAGCGAGCTCGGTCGCGGCCCGCTTGCAGGCCGGCGTCGTGGCACAGGTAAGAAAATGCGCGTCAGGCTGGTGCCACATTGCCGGCAACGGGTTCGATGGCTGGATCCAGCAAGAGCGGCTGTGGGGCGTCTACGCCGACGAGAGGGTGGAGTGATCCCTCGTTGTTCTCGTGACGTTTCCTGATATTCGTCATGGCCGGGCTTGTCCCGGCCATCCACGTCTTGGTGATGAGAAAAAGTAAGACGTGGATGCCCGGCACAAGGCCGGGCATGACGACTAACTTACGATTGATGTAGAACTCAGCGCTTCTTGCGCAGGCGCACGACCATGTCGACGCGCGCGATCTCGTAACCCTCGGGCACTTCCGGCATCCTCGAGAGCATGAGATGCGGATCGGGAATGTCGACCAGTTCGTGGCTGTTTTCGAGATAGAAGTGATGGTGCGCCGACACGTTGGTGTCGAAATAGGTCTTGGTACCGTCGACGCTCACCTGGCGCAAGAGACCTGCGTCGGTCAGTTGGTTGAGCGTGTTGTAGACGGTCGCGAGCGACACCGGAACCTTGGCGAGCGTCGCTTCCTCGTAAAGCATTTCCGCGGTGAGGTGACGGGCGCCCTTGCCGAACAGCAGCCAGCCGAGCGCCATGCGTTGACGGGTCGGGCGCAGGCCGGCCGACTGCAGCATTTCGTTGACATCGTGCCAGGGACAGCCGGTCAAGGCCGGTTGCCGTCCCCCGTGAGGGGACGCAGAATGGGCAGTGTCATCATTCAAAGTCGAGCCGTCGTCGCTCATTTCCACGTCGGGCACCACACTGGCTATCGCGCACTATCGCGGTGGAATATAAGAAGGAAATGGGTTAGATGCAAGTTTTTCGCAACTAGAACCGGCCCAAGACCGTTACAAGATCGGTACAAGACCGACCCGGGCCGGACAAGGGAACCGGAAGGCCGATGCGGCGATTTACCCAAGTGGGGCGCTTTGCCGTCGGCGGGGGCCTATGATAGAGGTCCCGCGGGCCCCGCTTGACCTCAATCGGCACAAGCGAACGCCGGTTTGCCGCGGTAGCGTCCTGATCTGCGGTAGTCGCGTCAATCCACGAAAATTGATGCGCTTCCCGCGCAAAATGGGTCCATTTCGCTCGAAAAGCGCTCCATCGGGATTTTGAGAGAGGCAGGTTTGGATGCTGGTTCGACGCGGCGGATACGAATACGAGGATTTGCTGGCCTGCGGCCGTGGCGAGATGTTCGGCCCGGGCAATGCGCAATTGCCGTTGCCGCCGATGCTGATGTTCGATCGCATCAGCGAGATTTCCCAGACCGGCGGCGAATATGGCAAGGGCCTGGTTCGCGCCGAGCTCGACGTCAAGCCGGACCTCTGGTTCTTCGGCTGTCATTTCAAGAACGATCCGGTGATGCCCGGTTGCCTCGGCCTTGATGCCTTCTGGCAAATGGTTGGATTCTTCTTGGGGTGGAGCGGCGGCGAAGGCCGCGGCCGGGCACTTGGGCTCGGCGAGCTCAAACTTGCCGGGCAAGTGCTGCCGAACGTCCGCAAGCTTGTGTACAACGTCGACATCAAGCGCGTGATGCGCATGAAGCTCTGGCTGGGCATCGCCGACGGCTGGCTTTCCGCCGATGGCGAGATTATCTATCGCGCGAAGGATTTGAGGGTCGGGTTGTTCAAGCAGGGCACAGAACCGGCTTGAACGGAAAAATTGCACGAGAACATAACGACAGGGCGAGGCGAACATGAGGCGGGTTGTCATCACGGGGATGGGGATCGTCTCATCGATCGGAAACAACACCCAGGAAGTGCTTGCGAGCCTGCACGAGGCCAAGTCCGGCATCACGCGCGCGGAAAAATATGCCGAGCTCGGCTTCCGTTCGCAGGTTCAGGGAGCCCCCACCCTTGATCCCTCCGGCGTGATCGATCGGCGCGCGATGCGCTTCCTCGGCGAGGGCGCAGCCTGGAATCACGTCGCGATGGAGCAGGCAATCCAGGATTCCGGTCTTGAGCCTTCCGACGTCTCCAACATTCGCACCGGCATCATCATGGGCTCCGGCGGACCGTCGGCCCGCACCATCGTCGAATCGGCCGATATCACGCGCACGAAGGGGCCGAAGCGGGTCGGTCCATTCGCGGTGCCGAAGGCGATGTCGTCCACGGCCTCCGCAACGCTCGCCACCTGGTTCAAGATCAAGGGCGTGAACTATTCGATCTCCTCGGCCTGCGCCACCTCCAACCACTGCATCGGCAACGCCTATGAGACGATCCAGATCGGCAAGCAGGACGTCATCTTCGCCGGCGGCTGCGAAGAGCTCGACTGGTCGCTGTCGGTCTTGTTCGACGCGATGGGCGCGATGTCCTCGAAATATAACGACACGCCCGCGACCGCATCGCGCCCCTATGACGTGACCCGCGACGGCTTTGTGATCGCCGGCGGCGCCGGCGTAGTGGTGCTGGAAGAGCTTGAGCACGCGAAAGCGCGTGGCGCGCGCATCTACGGCGAAATCGTCGGCTACGGCGCCACCTCCGACGGCTACGACATGGTCGCACCTTCGGGCGAAGGCGCCGAGCGATGCATGCGGATGGCGCTGTCGACCGTGAACACCAGGATCGACTACATCAACCCGCACGCCACCTCGACGCCGGCCGGCGATCCGCCGGAAATCGAGGCGATCCGAAAGGTGTTCGGTACCGGCGAAAAGTGCCCGCCGATTTCGGCGACCAAGGCGCTGACCGGGCACTCGCTCGGCGCCACCGGCGTGCAGGAAGCGATCTATTCGCTTTTGATGATGAACAATGGTTTCGTCTGCGAGAGCGCCCACATCACCGAGCTCGATCCGGCGTTTTCAGACATGCCGATTGTCCGCAAGCGCATCGACAATGCCGAGCTCGGCACGGTGTTGTCGAATTCCTTCGGCTTCGGCGGCACCAACGCCACGCTGGTTTTCAAGCGGATGGATGCGTGAGATTGGCCGCGAAGTGAATAGCGCTTTTCACCGTCATGGCCGGGCTTGTCCCGGCCATCCACGTCTTCGATACTGGCAAGGAAGGACGTGGATGCCCGGCACAAGGCCGGGCATGACGCAAGAGAGTGCCTCGGCATGATGCAATATCTGATGAAAGGAAAGCGCGGGTTGATCATGGGCGTTGCCAATGATCATTCGATCGCCTGGGGCATTGCCAGGACACTCGCCGCGCAGGGCGCCGAATTGGCCTTCACCTTTCAGGGCGAGGCGCTGGGCAAACGGGTCAAGCCACTGGCGCAATCGCTCAATGTCGAGCTGGTGCTGCCCTGCGATGTTGAAGACATCGCCAGCGTCGATTCCGTGTTCGAGACCTTGCGCGCCAAATGGGGGCAGCTGGATTTCCTGGTCCACGCCATCGGGTTCACCGACAAGAATGAACTTCGGGGACGTTATGCCGACACCACGCGCGAAAACTTTTCGCGCACCATGGTGATCTCCTGCTTTTCCTTCACCGAAATAGCCAAACGCGCAGCAGAAATGATGCCCGCGGCCGGCGGCTCCATCATCACTTTGACATTCAGCGGGTCGGTCCGTGTGATGCCGAATTATAACGCGATGGGAGTAGCCAAGGCGGCGCTGGAAGCTTCCGTGCGTTATCTCGCTTTCGACTTCGGAAGAAAGAACATCCGCGTCAATGCGATCTCAGCAGGACCGGTGCGCACGCTGGCCGGCGCCGTGATCGGCGACTCGCGCGCCATGTTCGCTTTCCAGCAAAAACATTCGCCGCTTGGGCGTGGCGTGACGCTCGACGAGCTCGGCGGCTCGGCGCTTTATCTGCTGTCCGAACTGTCCGGCGGCGTCACCGGGGAAATCCACTACGTCGATTCCGGCTACAACATCATCTCGATGCCGCGCCCGGAAGAGCTGAAGTCACCATAGGCCGCCTCGCTTCACTTGAGTGCGCGACGCTTATCCCGCCGCGATCTTCTCGGCGCGCTGGAACGCGGGACGATCCACAGAGCGTGCGATATAAGCGTCGAAGGACGGGCGCGACGGCACCATCTTGAACAGCCGCACCGCGAAATTCAGCCCCGAGCCGATCATGATGTCGGCCGCGGAAAACGCCTCACCGAGGATCCACGGCCCTTTCGCAAGCGCCGCATCGAGCACATCGAACACCTGGGTTGCACTTCCCCAGGCGGCAGTCCTGGAAGGCACTTCGATCTTGGTGAAAATCTGGATCAGCGCCGGCTCGAGGCAGCTCGGCGAAAAGAACAGCCACTGCAGATATCTTGCGCGTTTCGGATCAGCCGGGTCGGGGGCGAGCTTTGTCTGGGGATAGCGGTCGGCGACATAACCACATATCGCGGCGGCTTCGCCGAGCGCTGCATCGCCATCCTTCAGGGCCGGCACCTTGCCCATCGGATTGATCGCCAGGAACTCGGGCGCCTTTTGTGCCCCTGTTGTAATATCGGTCAGCACCCGCTCATAGGGCAGCCCGGTCTCCTCCATCAACCATATGGCCGAGAACGAGCGCGAACGTGGTGACCAGTAGAGTTGCATCATCGGACGTTTCCCTTCTTCCAGCGGTAATATTTCATCACATAGCCCGTCATCGGCTCGATCTGCTCTTTCTCGAACAGGAAACCTTCGCGCTCGTACCAGCGCCATGCCTTTTCGTTCTCGCGGACGCAGCGCAGCCGGATTTCGTCCGGCAAATGCGTTCGTGTGAAGGCGAGCAGCTTCCGGCCGAGAGACCGGCCCTGATATTCCGGCGCGACGAAAAGCTGGTCGAGGTAGCGATTGGGCACATGCAGCGCCAGCATCGCCGCAATCCGTTCCTCACCGTCGGCGACGAACAGGCTCCAGCCGTTCTCGATCTCATGGCGGACGCGGGCACGCAAATTCGCCAGCAGGAATTCGCTTGGCTCCGCGAGGCCGGTGGAGACCCAGCTCCTCATCCAGACGCGTGCGACCTCGTCATATTCCACAGCGCGGGCCGGGCGGATTGTCGGCTGTGTCATGCGGAAGCCCCAGTCGCGACATGTCTGCCATGTCGAGTTCGCCTGACGTAGCCAGACATTGGAGCGAATTCAAGCAAAGCCGGCACGAATCCGGCGACATCGTTTCCAGCGGCAACGCCGCGTGGAGAAATTGCCGGCTCCTCGTTGTCATTGCCGACGGCTTGATGGCATGATGCGCGGCCCACCGAGTGAAGCTGAAAAAACGGGGAGGATTTCGATATGGTGAAAGAGCTGGGCGCAGAATTCGTTGGCACATTCATGCTGGTGTCGTCCGTTTGCGGAGCGGCGCTCTTTTCCGCCCCGAATGTGGGCCTTATCGCCATCGCGCTCTCGATCGGTGCCGCCGTGCTGGCGATGGCCTATGCGGTGGGTCCGATCTCCGGCGGCCATTTCAATCCTGCTGTCACCTGCGGACTGGTGGCGGCGGGCCGTTTTCAAGCCGGCAAGGCGCTGCCTTACATCGTCGCACAGGTAGTGGGCGGCGTGGCAGCCGCCGCCGTCTTCTACGTCATTCTGCAGGGCGCGCCCGCATCCGGAAAATGGAATACGTTCCTTGCGATATCCAATACCTATGGCGGCAGCGGCTTCCCGCTCTTGAGCGTCGGCCTGATTGAAGTCGTCATGACCGCGCTGTTCCTGGTGGTGATCACCGGCGTGACTTCGGAGAAGGCGGCGCCTGGTTTTGCACCGATTGCCATCGGGCTGACGCTGGTGACGATCCATCTGGTTGCCATTCCCGTCTCCAATGCCTCGGTCAATCCGGCGCGCTCGACCGCGACCGCGCTGTTCGGCGGCGCCGAAGCGATGCGGTGCCTCTGGGTATTCTGGGTCGCGCCGATCGTCGGTGGCATCATTGGCGGCCTGATCGGCAAAGCCTTCTACGAGAGGTAGGCTCGGCTACCTTGGGCGGTGCGAAAAAAGGGCGGCTGAAAAGCCGCCCTTTAGTTTTTGTTAGGTCGCGAGAATCTACTCGCCGGCGGCTTCGCGCGGCGCCGGAGCCTCGGTTTTCTGCCTGGCTTCGAGGTCCTCGCCGGTCACCTGGTCGACCGCCTTCATCGACAGCCGCGTCTTGCCGCGATCGTCGAAGCCGAGCAGCTTGACCTTGACCTTGTCGCCTTCCTTGACGACGTCGGAGGTCTTCTGCACGCGGTTGGATGCGAGCTGGCTGATATGAACCAGACCGTCCTTGGCGCCGAAGAAGTTCACGAACGCGCCGAACTCCATCACCTTGACCACGGTGCCCTCATAGATCTGGCCGACTTCCGGATCGGAAGCGATCGATTTGATCCATTTGATCGCGGCC
>Ga0210399_10004976_pt1 | contig 10323 bp, 8 predicted proteins | sample IncBWC14MmetaG_FD_150865 | JGI IMG/M metagenome (GOLD analysis project Ga0210399, IMG submission 150865) | Forest soil microbial communities from Barre Woods Harvard Forest LTER site, Petersham, Massachusetts, United States - Inc-BW-C-14-M | ecosystem: Environmental > Terrestrial > Soil >...
TCCTGATTTTCTGCATTGGAATCAGTTGAGTTTTGGAGCGCTGCCGGTGGCAACGCCGCGACTGGTGGTGGCGCATGGCGATGTGATCACCTGGTGGTTGAGCATCCACGGGCACGAACCAGCCGCCTCGGCATGGCTGAAGTGGTATCGCGAGACGATGGCCGCCGGCTTGAAGCGAGCCGAGGCCGTGGTCACCACTTCGCGCTGGATGGAAGAGATGCTGCGCGTTGCCTACGGCGACGATTTCGATGGACACATCATTCCGCCGGGACGCAATCCGATCTACTTCAATCCGTTTGTAGCCAAGGAAGAATCGGTGCTGGCGATCGGGCGTTTGTGGGATTCGGGAAAGCAGGTGGCATTGCTGACCCAGCACACACACGGTCTGCCGGTGTGCATCGTTGGGGCGGACAATCCGATTCCCGCGCCGCCGGTGCCGATCCGCGCCGACGTGCGGGTCTCCACCGGCGAACACGAAATTTCGGTGAAGGGAGCACAGACCGAATCGCAACTGCGCTCCCTGTACAGCAAGTCGACGATTTTCGCGGCGACTTCGCGCTACGAGCCTACGGGACTGGCGTCGATCGAAGCCGCGTTCTCGCGCTGCGCGCTGGTGGCGAATGACACGGATGTGTATCGCGAACTATGGGGCGACGCGGCCTTGTACTTCGAACGTAATAACGCCGACAGCCTGAGCGAAGTGCTCAGTCAACTGGATGAAGACCGCGAGCTGACACGCCTCTACGGGACACGTGCCTACAATCGGGCGCGCGAGCGCTTCACGGCGCGACGGATGGTGGACGACTATCTACGGCTATATCGGCGGTTGCGGACTGCGAAAGTCGCAGTGGCCTGATGGCCGCCCGGCGCGAAGTGAAAACAAAGGAGCCATCTCCCGAAAGCTCTCCAGTTCTGATCGTGACTGGCGCCAGCCGAGGGATCGGCGCGGCCACCGCTATTCTCGCTGCCCGGCGAGGTTTCGCCGTCTGCGTCAACTATCTGCGAGAGCGCCAGAAAGCGGCAGAGGTCGTGCGCTCCATTCAGAAAGAAAACGGCCGTGCCCTAGCCGTGCAGGCCGACATCAGTTCAGAACCTGACGTGGTACGTCTCTTCGAGACCGTCGACCGGGAACTGGGGCACCTCTCCAGCCTCGTCAATAACGCCGCAACCATCGAGCGCCAGACCCGGCTCGACACCATGGACGCCGCCCGCCTCAGCCGAACTTTCGCGACCAACGTCGTTGGAGCTTTTCTGTGTAGCCGCGAAGCGGTGCGGCGAATGTCGACGCGTCGTGGCGGTAAGGGAGGAGCGATCGTCAACGTCTCCTCGGGGGCGGCGCGGGCAGGATCGCCCGGCGAGTACATCGACTATGCCGCTAGCAAGGGCGCCATTGATACGCTCACCATCGGCTTGGCGAAGGAAGTCGCCGAAGAAGGTATTCGCGTCAATGCGGTTCGGCCGGGGTTCATCTACACCGATTTGCACGCCAAGGCGGGAGAACCGACGCGAGTCGATCGCGTGAAAACCTCCGTGCCCATGCAGCGCGGGGGTCAACCGGGAGAGGTGGCTGCGGCGATTCTATGGCTTCTATCGAACGAAGCATCGTACGTGACCGGCGCAATTCTGGATGTCACGGGCGGACGGTAGTACTGCGACCGCATGATAATTCATACTGTGGAGTAAGGGGATCGACATGCTGAAGAAGCCGAAGGAAGAAAAATGAGAGCCTGGAACAGATAGCAAGGTCAGGTAGCCAGTGGGATCAGAATGCTCGCCGTATTTTTCGCGATCCTTATTATGGCAGCCAGACTGCGGTCGATGTCCTCCTCTGTGGTAGCCCAGCAAGAAACACTGATACGCATAGCGGTGCTTCCTTTCCAGTCGGTTCCGCCGCACCAGCAGGTTCCATCTTTCTGAATCTCCGCGATAATCCGCTTATTCAGGGCGGCGTCTCCGAAGGATACGAGCACCTGATTCAGAACTACATCGTTCAGCACGGCATAACCGGCTCGAGACAAACCTTCTGCGAAGCGAGTGGCCAATCGGCAATGGCGCTCCACCATGCCTGCCAGTCCCGAGCGCCCCAGTGATTTCAAAGCCGCCCAGATCTCGACGCCACGGGCACGCCGCGAGGCCTCGGGTGTGTGCTGTGCTGGCTCACGCGTGTCGCCGACCGGCAAATATCCCGCGCTGATCGTCATCGCATTCTGCAGATGTTCGGCCTCGCGCACAAAGGCCATGCCGGAATCGTACGGAACATTCAGCCACTTGTGACAATCGGTGGCCCAGGAGTCGGCTTCGAAGAAACCGCTCAGCAAGTGGGCTCGCTGCGGCACAGCGGCCGCCCAGAGGCCGAAGGCGCCATCGACGTGGACCCAGGCTCCCGCTTCGCGAGCACGGGGACAGATCTTCGCGGCGGGATCGAAGGCTCCCGTATTCACGTTACCCGCCTGAATGCAGACAATCGTGCGGTCGTCGAGAATGGGTAACGAATCAGCACGCATGCGGCCTTGATCATCGGCCGGGACGATGGTGACCCGCGACCTCCCCAATCCCAGCATGGAGAGAGCCTTGAGCAAAGACACGTGGGCTTCTCCACCAACGATGACCTCGAGTTCCGGCGCACCGAATAGTCCTCGCTCTTCGGCATTCCAGCCGGCGCGCCGCAGGAGTGCGCCGCGGGCGGCCGCGAGGCAGGTGAAGTTGGCCATAGTGGCGCCGGTCACAAACCCGGCCCCGCAACAGACGGGAAGACCGAAGATTTCGCGCAGCCAACCGAGAACGATTTCTTCCAAAGCGGCGGCCACCGGAGACATCACGGTAACGGCGGTGTTTTGGTCCCATGCCCCGGCAAGCCAGTTGGCTGCCAGAGCGGCAGGCAAGACGCCCCCGGTGACAAATCCGAAATAGCGGCCTCCGGTCGACGTAACGGTAGCCGGTGAGCCAATTTCATCAAGTAGTCGTATTACCTCGGATGGAGCAGAGGGAGCTTCGGGAAAAGATCCTCCCAAGGCGTGCAACTGGGTCAGATCTTCTGGGCGCGGTACAACTCCACGGTCCGGGACAGTCGCAATGTATGTCGTAGCCCGCTGCGCGACATCGGCCAACAGATCCTTCATGCCCACCTCTCGATAGCTGCAGCGCTGCAATCACCAATCATGGTCGATCGGCGGGTCATTCAGCGTGAGATTTCCAAATCCTTGCGGGCCGATAGAGTCCAATTTTCGGCGATCTCATCGCTCCCTGTACAATTCGCGCGAACGGACGGTCCTTGTGCAACAGTCGCCTGCGTAAAAGATGCTCCAGTGATCCAGATTGTCCTCAGACTGCACGAGGCGCACCACCGTAAGACTCGACGAGGCGCTCTTTCGAAGGAATTGCGATGCGACAGAATCGGAGGGTAACACTTCTTTCGAATGAAAGCGAAGGAGGACCTCCACCTGGCTCCACCTGGGACTCCACCGGAGTTCCCCTCCGCAGTGCAGGCGAGAATGTCCAGAGCCGCAATTCTCTGGTGAGGCACGCGAACTGGCCTGATGTTTCCCCTTCGACGCTCACACTACCGGCTTCGCCGGACGTTTTGATTCTGAGCCGAACGAGCACGCCAACAGGAGACATTCCGACATCCTGTTGAATCAAAATAAGCCGGAAGAACATCTGGGAGCACGTCTGAATCCGCGGAGGAGGAGAAGTTCTCCTGTGTCCCATTAGACAACCAGGCACGCTCGAAAACGACGCGTCCCTTTAGTCGGACAAACCGAAGAGATCAGCGCACCATTTCCGACCAGCACGACGCGTTCACTGATCCGACAACTTTGTCCAAGAACTGGGGGGATGGTAGTGAAAATGGAGGATGAGATAAATTTTCATCTGTGCTCGTTGCATAGAATGGAATGCGCAGAACAACGTTGTCCGACGCATCAAGATATTCCACAATCACTGCGACACGGTCTATCGACACCGACGAGAGATTGATAAGCTCAACGCTCGGAGTTGAGTGCTCTCTCGTGATGCCGAGAAAGGGGTGCGGGTCAAACGAAGCCCGACAAGCGCATTCGAGGGATCAAGAGTGTGGATGATACCTTGCAATAGCCAGTATCAGCCGCTATCTGACCAGCACTTGCGGCTCCAGGCACCGTGAGCAAGTAGACGAGGCCGCAAAGAAGTGACAACGCTGGACGGTTCATTGTGCAGGAGCCTGTCCAAAAGAGTGTCCACTACGCAGCCACGCCGACTGCATCTCACTCACGCGTACTCCCGCTCTCCCCGCCGAATCGCTCGATATCGTTCGAACACTTTCTTCTCGCTTTCCAGCCCCAGCGCGGAGCGGATCGAGCTTCCCCGGAAGGTGTGGGCGAACATCTTCCATCCCTCGAACAGAACCCACCGCGGGTCATGCCTGATAACCACGGGGATGTGGTGAATCTTCATCCAGCGCTCAGCCTTCCAGCGCATGAATTCCACCTCTTCGGCCGGCAGGTGCTGGGTGCGGACCACGGCCGTGGTGCCGTCGTATTCCTCGAGCCGCTCACTCATGATCAGCCCCTGATCGCGGAAGTCTTTCGTCATCGGCGTGCGCGGGTACGGCGTTGGGTGCTGAATGTAGGGCCAGTCCACGTAGCGGCGGGCAAATTCGAGGTTGGCTTCAATGGACTCACGCGTGTCGTCCGGACTGCCAACGATCAATCCGCCGACAACATACATCTGGTTGCGGTGCAGGTAATCAATGGCCTTGAGAGTGGCGTTTCCGGCATTTTGACCGTTCGTACGCTCGGTGTTCTTGGCGGAGGCCCGCAGAAATTCCAGATCGCCTTCCAGGATGTTCTCGATGCCGAGAAAAACGTAGCGGAATCCGGCTCGCCGCATCAGCGGGGCTAGGGTTTCGCCGTGGTTCGCGATGGCCGAGGTCATGGCCTGCACGAAATAATCAAGCTTGTGCAGTCCGGCCACAATGATGGCCTCGCACAGGGCTTCAAAACGTCGCACATTCAGCGTGATGTTGTCGTCGACGAGGAAAATGGTTCGAGCGCCGTGATTGCGGGCGTCGCGAATGTCGTCCAATACGCGGTCGAAAGAGAAGGTGTGGAAGTTGCGGCCTCGCATCTCGATGATGGAGCAGAAACTGCAATCGTAGGTGCACCCCCGCGAGGTCTCGATTACATCCACCTGCCGGCCCATCAGCGTGTATCCCTTCAGCACACGGGCATCGCGATTCGGCTGGCGGATCTCGCTGTCCTCGAGCCGGTGCGGCGGCCGGGCTGGGTTGTGCACCCAGCTCTCGCCGTTTCGGTAGGAGAGGCCGCAGATCCGCTCGAAACCGGAGCCTTGCTCGACCGCGCGCAACAATTCGCGGAAGGTGACTTCCCCCTCGCTGCGGACCAGATAATCGACGTCCATTTCCTCGTAAGCTTCGGGGGCAAGGCTCGGGTCGTACCCACCCACCACGATCTTCACGCCCGGCCGCAGCGCGCGGACCAGTTCGAAATCCGGCCGGCGGTACGGCGCTGAAACGTCATGACAGAGAGTCCGACGATTTCCGGATTGAGCTCGCTGACCAGCCTGGTGACAGTTTCACGAACCTGGCGCTGCACCAGGATCAAATCCGCCACGGCCACGTAGTGCTGCGGATCAACGTTTCCCGCAAGTGAGGTGAGCGCTCCATTGGGCATGCGGATGGCATGCGGGGGCATGTGTTCGAAGGAATCCGGCATGGAAAGCAACAGGACGTTCAAGAGAACCTGTCCCTTCTGCCACGCCGTGATTCCGCAGACGCGAGTGAAAACACAGGAGTGGCGGACCGAGTGATAGCAAATTGTACCGCAAGCAGGCGGCCGAACTGCCCAGCAGAAACGAAAAAGGTTGAACATGGTGGCCGAGTTATAGCCACCCGGCTCACGAGCAAAACCAATACGGGAAAATCAGGTCTACCAGTGCGGGACCCAGTAGGAATAAAATCGCTCATCGCAGATTTTGCACTTTCCATACTTCTTCTTGTCTTTGTCCGGATAGTCTTCGCCCGGATAGCTGACAGCCGACACCCGACCCTGATAAGCTGCTTCCCATTCGAGCCCCTTTCGTGCGTTCAGCGGAGAAGTTCATGCCGTCCCCTGCCGGTCTAGCCATCGTTCTGCTGATGCTCAGCCTCGTCTGCGCTTGTGGCCGGCCCACCAGCGATTCCGGCGGCAACGCTTCGAACTCCGCCGATTCCCAGAAGCTGCCCTTCGATCGCCAGCCGCGCCCGACCGGGATTTCGCCCAGCCAATCGCTGATTCCATCGGCCACGAAGCTGCCCGAGGGAACGCCCATCCCGATTCGCCTGCAGAGCGCGCTTTCGAGCGCGTCGGCGCATGCGGGAGACAGCTTCAGCGCAATTGTCGATGAGCCGGTCGTGATCGACAGCCAAATGCTGATTGATGGCGGCACACCTGCAACCGGCCGCGTGCTCGAAGCCCAGCCCTCGGCAAATTCTCCGGGACGTTCGCTCGAAAGATCGCTCGCACCCGGTTATCTGCGAATCGTGCTGGTGAGTTTGACCGTCGCCGGCAGGCCGATCATGATCGAGACCTCCAGCATCTTCGCCAAAGGTGGCATCCGCGAGGAACGAAGCCCGGCTACCGGCGCGGCTTCCGGTGCTAGTCGGAAAGGTAAGGATAAAGATAGAGATATTGTGTTCGGCATCGATCGCCGTCTCACCTTCCGTCTCGCCCAGACCGTTGATTTGCAGTAAGAATGACCTCCAGTAATCCCGCTCTGCAACCCTGACGTGCATCGAGCTCGCGCATGCATTGCTTCCGCGAAGAGCTGGAATGCCCAGCATACATAGAACCTGGTACGTAGAACTACATAGAACAAGGTATATAGAACGATGCACATAGAATTTACATTCCAAGGAGTGGAGTGACGGCCGCTTCGCAACTCTGCGGCAAGTTATGTTGAAGCAAGGAAGGGATTTCTCAGTTCTGGCCCGCAGCGTGCTCTGTTCCGATTGCAGAGTGCGGTGGTGTGCATGCTTTGGACGAATGACAATCTTCGGGGTGTTGGCGCAATATTGTTGGTGCGATCCGCTGCCGCGCCCGGGACGTGAGATCAACTCCTGTAGTGGGACAGACGTTTCAAAGTTGACCTCCAGTGTTGCAGGTCGGCAATCTCGCCTCTCAATCCACGCAACCCGCAGCAGCAGAGCAACACCGGGCAAACGAGGGATGGTAGGCAAGAGGAATCACAATGCATGTCCGTTTCATTCGTACGCTGTTGTTCTCGCTCGTCGTGCTGTGCATGTCGGCAGCATCGTTCGCGCAAATCGGGGTGGGGATCGTCGTTAACTTCGCTCCGCCGCCGCTGCCTGTCTATGAGCAGCCCCTTTGTCCGGGCGAAGGATATATATGGACTCCGGGCTACTGGGCCTATGGCGATGATTTTGACGATTATTATTGGGTGCCGGGCACGTGGGTGCAGGCTCCGGAAGTCGGTTTCCTCTGGACTCCAGCCTATTGGGGTTGGGGCGGCGAGGGGTTTGTTTTCTATGAAGGGTATTGGGGTCCGGTGGTCGGTTTCTATGGCGGGATCAGTTACGGCTTCGGCTATTTCGGTGAGGGTTACGAAGGCGGACGTTGGGATCACGACCGCTTTTTCTACAACCGTTCCGTGAACAACATCAACGTCACTGAGATTCACAACGTCTACAACACGACCGTAATTAACAGGAACGAGAACCATATCAGCTATAACGGCGGCAATGGCGGAATCAATCGGCGTCCGACGCCTCAAGAAGAAGCCGCGGCGCATGAAAGACATATTCCGCCGGCCCAGGTTCAAACTCAACACGCCCAGGCAGCGCGAACCAATCCGCAGCAACGAGCTTCCGTGAACATGGGCAAGCCGGCGGTCGCGGCCACACCGAGGCCGGGAGTATTTAACGACCGCGCCGTCGTTCCGGCGAGAGCGGCGGGGGCGCCTTATACTCCTCCTGCGAATCGCGGCGCAAATCGTGCCGGGAATCAGCCGCGTCCGGAGAACAACAACCGGCCGAGCAACAACGCGGGGAGTAACAGCAATGCTGCTCGACCCAGCACGCCCGTCCATCCTCGCGACCTCCCGCCCGTGGCGCGACCGAGCGCTCCTAATACAGGCAACCCGAAGCTGGACCAGAAGTACCAGCAGCAGCAGGAAAAGGTATTCGCGAAGCAGGAACAGGAACGGCAGAAACTCCAGCAGAAGCAGGATCAGGAACATCAGCGCCTGACCCAGCAGCATGCTAATGAAGCGAGACAACAGCAGGTAGAGCAGCGGCACCAGCAACAAACGCAGCAATTGCAGCAGAGGCATCAACAGCAGCAACAGCAATTGCAGCAAAGACAGCCGCCGCCGGCGAACCGGAATCGGCCGACGCCCCCGAAGTAGGGCCGTCCTTCGACGGAGAAGCCTTCATCGTTCATTGAGCGAGGAGCATTGAACGAGAAGCGTTGAACGAGAACTGCTGGAACGAGAACTGTGGAACGAGAACCGGGCGAGGTGTCAGCCGACCACTGGATGCCCCGCCCGGCCAGTTTGACAATACAAGACTGCAAACACAGGTTGCTACTATGAACTCAAGCTTCGCAAAATTTTGGGAAGCCGCTTATCAGATGGTCGACAGTTTCTTTGGGCGGCTTCCTTCACTGATAGTGGGCCTCGTCGTTTTTCTCCTGTTCTACATGCTCAGCGTTCTTGTCAGCCGAGTAATACTTCGCACGACTCGCAAGCACCGGCCAAACCTGGGTGTCGTGTTCGCCCGTATCTTCTCAGCGGCAACGATTCTGCTGGGCTTCCTGGTGGCTTTCTCAGTCGTTGCCCCTTCCTTTCAGGCTGGCGATCTGATAAAGATCCTGGGCATCAGCGGCGTGGCCATTGGATTCGCTTTTCAGAATATATTGCAGAATTTCCTGGCTGGTTTGTTGCTGCTCTGGGCTGAACCGTTTCGCATAGGGGATGAGATCAAGTTGGAGCCCTACGAAGGCACGGTGGAAGAGATTCAGACTCGCGCAACCATCATCAAGACCTACGATGGAAGGCGGGTCGTTATCCCGAATGCCGATCTGTTCACGCACTCGGTCACGGTCAATACGGCGCTCGATATTCGCCGCTGGGAATACGACTTGGCCGTGAACGGCATGCGGGAGCTAGCGGAACTAAAATCTCTCGTCATCGATGCCCTGAGCAAGGTGCAGGGAGTTTTGGCGGATCCACGTCCTGAGGTTCTGGTCATGGACCTGGGCGATGCAGACCTGAATGCGGTCAAGGTGCGGGTTTTGTGGTGGACGAAGGCTCCTCGCCAGCACGAAATGCTTGCTTCGTACGACCGGGTGTTAACTGCAATCAAGCAGACTCTAAACCGTTCTGCGGTCCGCCCTGAAATTGCGCAAAATCGTGCTGCCTAATCGCTGCGGTAGCCATCATTAGCGCCGGGCAAGCAGTCCCTTATTTTGGAAACGCCGCTGGGAGGGGCAGGAGAATCGGTAGTGATCCAATTCGTTGCTGCTAGCGTTTTGCTTGCTCGGACTCCAGCTTCTGCTTCTGTTCCTTGATCCAAGCCTCGATCCGCTTTCGGATGCCGCCATCGTTGCAGTTCTCACGGGCCTGCTCCAGCCTCTTAATCTCATCCCTGATCCTCGCTATCTCTCCCGGCGAAAGCATAGGCGGTCCCCGAAGTGTGCATTATTGCTCAGATGCGGCTCTGGAGGCCAGAGTAGCGTGTGTACGTGGAAATGGAGGCCCCCCTTATGGCCCCGTATTCTGAAGATTGGCGCACCATCGCAGAACAAGCTAGTAAGGAAGTGGACCCCAAGAAGCTGGCCGCCCTTGTCAGCCAGCTCTGCTGCGCGTTCGATGAACGCGACAAACGGCAGCGGGAGAAATGCGGATTGACTACAGCCGTTAAATCCCCGTCGCCGGCAAATTCCGCATTGTCCAGGTCGTCGCTGCCAAACCCGACCGCATAGGGCGTGCAACGGGTCGCGTGCTCACACCGTCATCTCCGCTTGGTGATTTGGCTTCGCGACCACTGCCGGCAGTCTCAAGCGGAACGTCGTGCCGGCTCCGACGATGGAATCGAACTCCACCGAGCCATAGTGCCACTGCATGATCTGGTAGGTTTGCGCCAGGCCGATTCCGCTTCCACCTTTGTCGCCCTTGGTGGTGAAATAGAGTTCGAAAATCTTCTCCTGGGCTTCGGGCGGAATGCCGCAGCCCTGGTCCTGAACTTCGGCGAGAATCATTTCGTCATCGCGCCGCGCCTTCAGAGTGAGCGTGCCTCCCGCCGTCATGGACTGCACGACGTTCAGCACC
>Ga0210399_10004977_pt1 | contig 10323 bp, 8 predicted proteins | sample IncBWC14MmetaG_FD_150865 | JGI IMG/M metagenome (GOLD analysis project Ga0210399, IMG submission 150865) | Forest soil microbial communities from Barre Woods Harvard Forest LTER site, Petersham, Massachusetts, United States - Inc-BW-C-14-M | ecosystem: Environmental > Terrestrial > Soil >...
GGCGCCACGAGTCGGCAAGGGCATGGTGGGCGCCGTCATGTCGCACGTCGGCCGGATCGGCGGGCGCAACGTCGTGATCTGCCGGTCGGAGGGTTCGATGCGGCGGGGGGCGATCACCTACGCCGACGGGGTGCGGCTGGCGGAGGCGGCGGACCAGGCGAGGGAGCTTGGGATTCCGTTTGTGTTTTACGTTGCATCGAGCGGGGCCGACGTGCACGACGGCGTCGCTGCCCTGCACGGGTGGGGGCTGGCGGCGGCGGCTATTTCGAGGTGCAGCGGACAGGTGCCGGTGATCGCCGCGGCGACGGGACCGGTGGTCTCGGGGCCCGCGCTGCTGCTGGGCCTGTCGGACCTCGTCGTGATGAGCTCGGATGCGGTCGCCTACGTGTCGGGGCCGCAGATGGTGCGGGAGTTCACCGGAATAGAGGTCGGACTGAGTGACCTGGGCGGGGTGGCGAAGCACGCCACGTCGAGCGGGCTGTGCGCCGTCGAGTCCGAGGACGTCGAGGGCGCGGTGAACGAGCTGCTCGAATACCTGCCCTCGTCTACGGACGAGCTACCGCCGGTGGCGCCGGTGGGAGATTCGCTGCTGCGGTCGACGCCGGAATTGCGGACGGTGATCCCGGACCGCAAGGCGGCGACGTACGACGTGCGCGACGTCGTACGGGCCCTGTCTGACGACGGCGAGTTCCGGGAGGTGTGGTCGCGGTGGGCCGGGCAGGTCGTGACGGCGTTCGGACGGATGGGCGGGCTGTCGGTCGGGTTCGTCGCGAACCAGCCGCGGATACTGGCGGGGACGCTCGACATCGTGGCCTCGCAGAAGGCCGCCCGGTTCGTCCGTTTGTGCGACGCCTTCAACGTGCCGATCGTGAGCCTGGTCGACACGCCGGGCTTCCTGCCCGGGAAGGACCTGGAGTGGCGGGGGATGATCCGGCACGGGGCGGAGCTCGCTTTTGCATACGCGCAGGCAACCGTTCCCCGTCTGTGCCTGATCCTGCGGAAGGCGTTCGGCGGCGCCTACATCGTCATGGACTCCCGGGGGATCGGCAACGACATCTGTCTGGCCTGGCCGGGGGCCGAGGTGGCGGTGATGGGGGCGTCGGGGGCGGTCCAGATCTTGTACCGGGGGTTGGAGCCGGGCGCCCGAGCGGACCGGGAGGCGGCGTACGAAGAGGCGTATCTGAACCCCTGGTCAGCCTCGGAACGGGGGCTTGTCGACGAGGTCATCGACCCGGCGGACAGCCGGATCGCGTTGTGTTCGGTGTTGCACCAGCTGGCGACGAAACGGGAGTTTGTAGTGGGACGGAAGCATGACACGGGACCGCAATAGGGCTACACGCTGGGCCGATGCGGATTGTCACCAATTCGTAACGATCCTGAGGTGCATTCGACGCCGAACCCGGTAACAGATCGGGCATGATCAGCGATGTGGTCCCCCCCACAGACGACTCTCTCTTCGTCCTCGAGTCGTGCCACAGCACCTGGATCTTCGACACGGACCGGCTGCGCTTCCGGCGCGTCTTGAAGGGCCTCGCCCTCGACGCGCCTTCGGCCACCACGGCCTGGCGCGCCTATTACGGGCTCGAGATCGACCCGATTTCGGAGTCCTTCGTGGTCATGCTCAACCCTGAGGGGACTCGTTTGCTGCGGTCCTGGCGCCACGTCGAGCACTGCCCCCAGTGCGGCGGGAACCAGACCGCTGAGTTGTCGCTCGACGACCTGCGGAGCGCCTCGCTGGCCTGATCCCTCGTTGGCTCGACGAGCCGACGACGAGCTGAATCTGTTCCTTCCGGCGGCGTCTCGGCGCGTCCGCGTCCGCGTCCGGTTCCTGGTGTCAGAAGTGGATGACGTGGACGGCTGAGAGAAGCAGCAAGGTCAACGTCACCGCAAACGCCGCGATGATGGCGAGCGTCAACAGCCGTGAAACCGCCGGTCGGGGCCACCGGGTCCGTAGCCCGTGGGTCCCAGCGCGTCCGCGGATGAGGTCCTCCGTCGCCTCGGCGTCGTCGGTGGCCAGGACGAAGCGGTGGCGCTTTCGCCGGTCGCGTTCGACGACGACCATAACGACGCCGTCCTTGCCGTCGGGGAGGACCGACCGCTCGATCGGTGCCATCTCGACGAGGTCGGACCAGTCGCAGTCCCAGACCAACTCGCCGTCCGCCTTGTCGAGCTCGAGGCCGTTCTCGCGGAAGGTGAGCTGGAGATGGGGCACGGCCACCGGACCCTCCGAGCCCGCAGTCAAGAGGTAGACGTCAGGCACCGTCCACGCCTCGTCCTCCATATGAGCAGCAGACGCTACTGCCAGTAGCGGCGCACGAAGGAGGCATAGGGGCCGGCCATGCTGAGTGGGAGGAGGGCCGGGTCGCGGCGCGTCACGCGGAGTACGGCGGCGTCGATCGAGGGGACGGGGCGGAATGCAGCCGCGGGGATGCGCCGGACGACCTCGAACGACCACCATGGCGCCCAGGTGGTCGACAACAGCGTCGACGGCGGCAGGACGGCGCGTTTGCGAGCCACCTCCCGCTGGACGATGAGGTCGGCACGGACGAGAAACGAGTCCGGATCATCGAGAAGATGGCGAAGGATCGCCGTTGTCGCACCGAACGGGAGCGAGCCGATGACGCGGTAAGGCCGCCGGGGAAAGCGGTAGTCGAGGGCGTCGCAGCGGACGACCCTGACTGCGCCGTCGACGCCGCGTCGTTCGACCTCGCGGCGCAGGGAATCGGCCCAGTGCGGGTCCTTTTCGAGCGCGACGACCTGAACGCCACGGCGGACGAGGGCGTAGGTGAGCGCGCCACGTCCGGCGCCTATCTCGACGACGAGATCGCCGGCGTTGAAGGCCGCCGACTCGACGAGTTGGTCGGCCCGCTCAGGCCGGAGGAAGTTCTGTCCGAGACTGCGTCGCCGCTCGTCCCGCTGCGTCCGCTTGTCCGCGGACACGGACCATCACCGTGACACCCATAGGGCACCATTGTGCACCGGGAAACGGTACGGGCGCCACGGCTGGCGGGCGGGCGAGACAGCGCACGCACGCGACGTGAGGCGTGTACGCGCCGGTGTCAGATCAGGAGGACGGGTCCTGCGATGGTGGCAGGAGGTCCCGCCAGCCGTGCCGTCGTTCGCGCCGGTCCGCCCGTTCGAGCTCGCGCTCGACGTCGGACCACATCATGGGCTCGGAGTCCTGACCGCCCCGGTCGGCCGTCTCCGCCCGCGTCATCACCACGAACGCCACCGTCCAGAGCACGGCGATCGTCCCGAGTTTCGCCACGAACCCGGAAAGCTGCTGGTCGAGCAGGGGCGACATGGAGATCACCTTTCCCGGGTGTGCAAAGGCCGGGTAGAGGGGATGCCGGGCGAAGATCCAGACGATCGAGAGAAAGCTGGGCACGATCGACTGGACGATCAGGTAGGCGCCCCGTCCCAGTGCCGACAGCTTCGGGGCACCGGGCAACTCGTGCAGGACGGGTGCCCACAGGACGAAGCCGGCCGCCAGGACGACGAGCTCGAGGAGTACCTGCGCCTCCGACGAACGGGCGGACCAGTTCACGGCGCCGGTCGTCAAGGTGGCCACCGCCACCACCGTCACGATCGCGATAGCGGGGACGGGCCGGACGACCACCCGCAACACGGCGTCCACCGGCGTCGGCTTCGTAAGACGAACCAATAGAGGGCGTGGCGTCCCGAGGATCAGCAAAGGCGGCACCGCCAGCATGAGCAGCAGCCGTTGAAACACCAGCGCCAGCAGCAGCCAGTGCGCCGCCAGGTCGCCGAGCGGCCACGTCACGGAAGCGCCTAGGAGCACGGCGCCGGTGACGAAGAGGAACTTCTGTCGTACCGTCGCAGGCCACCGGGAGCCCGACGTCCACGTCAGCCGCACGTACCCCGCGATCAGGGCCACGATGGCGAGCAGCCACACCACGTGCAGGTGCCAGTCGAGTGGGTGCCCGGAAACGGCGGTCGTCACGTGACGGACGTCCCGGCGGGTGTCTTAGGCTCGTGCCGATGGCCACCGCCCCCCCGGCCCCGACCCCGTCCAACACGAAGTTGGACAGGCTCGAGCGCGTCACGGACCTCGTCCTGGTCCTGCTCGAGACGCAGCAACCCCTCACGCTCGATGCCATCGCGCACCAGGTCCCGGGGTACCCCGCCGAACACGCGGCCCGCCGTCAGGCCTTCGAACGCGACAAGCGACTCCTCAGGGACGAAGGCATCCCCGTCCTCACCGAACGACTGCCGGGCAACGAGCAGTTCGGGTACCGGATCGACCGCGACCAGTTCTATCTGCCCGACCTCGCACTCGAGCCCGACGAGCAGGTCGCGCTGCACCTCGCCGTCGCCGGCGTCCACCTGGGCGATCCTAGTGGGAGGGATGCGCTGCTGAAGTTGGGCGCGACCGGCCTCGGTGACGTCCGGCCCATCGCATCGATGGTCCCCACGCCCGCGCTCATCGACCTCTTCGAGGCCGTACGCACGAAAGCAACGGCGGCGTTCTCGTACCGCACCGGGCGCGATCGCCGCGTCGCTCCGCTCGGACTGTGGTTCCGGTTCGGCCATTGGTACCTGGTCGCATGGGACCTCGATAGCAGCGCCGTCCGGACGTTCCGGGTCGACCGCATCGAGGGCGACGTCACGCGGGGAGAGGCCGCCAGTGCCGAGGGCGTCGTGCCTGAGGGCGAGGGCGCCGTCGACGTCGAGGCGGCGCTCCCCGACGAGCCGTGGGACACCGAGGCGGCGAACCCGGTCGAGATGCGCATCCTCGTCGACGCGCTCGAGGCCCGCCGCGTCGCCGATCAGGTCGGCGAGGACAAGGTCATGGTTCGTCACGAGGACGGCAGTATCGAGCTCGTCGTCGCCGTGTCGTCCTTCGCCTCGATCCGTTCGTGGGTCCTCGGCCTCGCCGACCACGCCACGGTGCTCGAGCCCGAGGCGTTCAGAGACGAGCTCGTCGCATGGTTGACCGCGCTGACCGAGACGGAGACGGCGACGGAGGCAGAGGCACAGACGGACGGTGGTTCGGATGGGGCGGAGAAGGTGGTGGCCGCCGCGTCCGATGAGGGCAGAACCGGCGCGGCGGGCTCGCCTCGTTCTGCGCCAGGAGCCGAGACGAGCCGGCGGTTACGGAGGTTGTTGGCCGTGATCGGATGGCTGGCGCAGGTGGGGGAGGCGCCGATCGCCGAGGTGTCGAAGCGGTTCGGGATGAGCGAGCAGGAGCTCGTGGCGGAGTTGGAGTTGGCGGCGTGTTGCGGTACGCCGCCGTACACACCGGACACGCTCATGGAGATCGAGGTGTCGGAGACGTCGGTGCGGGCGTTCTTACCCAAGGAGTACGGGCGGCCGCGGCCGTTGACGCCGGCGGAGGGGTTCGCAGTGGCGGCGTCGGCGCGCTTGTTGCTGGCGGTGCCCGGTTCGGACGACGACGCGTTGGCGCGGGCGCTGGCGAAGCTGGACGCGGCGTTGGGGTCGCATGCCGCAGTGGGCCTTGACGTCGACGCGCCCGGTTTTCTCGGTGTGGTGCGGGAGGCGACGGAGGCCGGACGGTCGGTCGAGATCGATTATTTGTCTGGGTCACGGGACGAGCTGACGACGCGGGTGGTCGACCCGGTGCAGGTCATGACGATCGACGGGCACTGGTATTTGGACGGGTGGTGTCATCGAGCGGGGGACATGCGGCGGTTCAGGGTGGACCGGATCATTGCGGTGCGCGACGCGCCGACGGCGGGCTCGGGCCCGGGTTCGGGTTCGTCTGACGAGGTCGAGTCGTCCGGGGCGTCCGGGGCGTCCGGGGCGACGGGGGTGCCGCGGGAGCCGCGGGCGCGGCCGTTGGAGGAGATGTTCGTGCCCGGGCCGGGTGCGGTCGAGGTGCACGTGCGGCTGGGGCCGTCGGCGCAGTGGGTGCCCGAGTCGGTGCCGGTGCGGACGGTGACGCGGGACGGGGACGGGCGGATCACCGACGTGGTGCTGGACGTGGCGGGGATGGCGTGGTTCGAGCGGCTGTTACTGCAGCTCGGGCCGGAGGCGCGGGTGGTACGGCCGGCGGAGCTGACGGGGCTGGCGGCGGACGCGGCCCGGCGGGTGCTGGCGCGCTACCAGTAGCCGTCGTCCCGGTAGGTTGCCCGGGATGAGCCAGGTCAACGACTTCAATACGGGGATTATCGAGGAGTTCCGTTCCAATCAGGGTGTCGTCGGCGGCCCGTTCACGGGTGCGCCGCTCGTGCTGCTGACGACGACGGGGGCGAAATCCGGGAAGCGGCGGACGAACCCTTTGGCGACGCTGCCCGAGGGCGGCCGGTTGTACGTGTTCGCATCGAAGGGCGGGGCTCCGACGAACCCGGATTGGTATTACAACGTGGTCGCGAATCCAGAGGTCGAGGTCGAGTACGGGGACGAGCAATTCGCCGCGGTCGCCCACGTGGTGACCGGCGCCGAGCGAGACCGGGTGTTCGCGGCGCAGGTGGCGCAGATGCCCGGGTTCGGTGAATACCAGGAACGTACGGGCGGCCGGGTGATCCCCGTCGTGGAGTTGCGCCGGACGACGTAGGGGCCGACCGTTCGGTCGGCGATGAGGAGACGGACGCGGACGCTGGCGCCGATGCGGTCGCCTTCGGACGGCCATGTTGGGGATTCGGCGGATCAGCGCGGGCCGGGCTGACTACTACCTGGCCGACCTGGCGGCGGAGTTGCCGGTGCCTGGGCCTGGGCCTGGGCCTTGGCTTGGCCGGCCGGGGGGCCGGTGGGTCGGTGGGGCCGCGGGTGATCTGGGACTTGACCGCGCCGTACCGGTCGAGCCGGCGCAGTTTCGCTCGTTATTGGCGGGGCGGCATCCGCTGACGAACCGGCCTCTTCCGCTGCCGGCGGGTGGCGGCCGGCGGGTGGCGGGCTACGACCTGACGTTCAGTGCGCCCAAGTCGACGAGCGTCGTCTTCGCGTTGGGTGGGGAAGAGGTGGCACGAGCGGTCGTGGCGGCGCATACGGAGGCCGTCGCAGGCGCGCTGCACTACCTGGAGCAGCACGGGTTGGGCGCGACCCGATGGCGCCGTGAGGACGAGGAGCGTGAGGTCATCGGCACCTCCGGGTTCTCTGGCGCGGTCTTTACCCATGGGGTCAACCGGAACCTCGACCCGCACCTGCACAGCCACGTGGTCGTGGTCAACGCCGTCCATGGCGCCGACGGGCGCTGGAGTGCGTGCGACGGGCGTGGGCTCGACGCGCACCGAGCGGCGGCGGGCGGCGTCTACGAGGCGCATCTGCGGTACGGGCTGACGGCGACGCTCGGAGTGCGCTGGGAAGCGGCGACGGGTCCGGGCCGGACTTCGGAGATCGCCGGCGTGTCGCCGGCGGTGATGGGCGAGTTCTCGTCGAGGAGTGCCGATGTGCGGATGCACGCGTTCTCGACGGGAGCGCGGTCAGCCCGTGGCCGCCACGTGGCGTGGGCGGCGACGCGGCCTCCGAAGATGACCGGGACCCCGTATGACGAACTCGTCGTGGAGTGGCGGCGCCGGGCCGGCTTTGCGGGGCCGGAGCTCGAACGGGACATATTCGTGCCCCTTCGGCCGCCGGGCCCGGACTCTGCGTCCGTTTCCGGTTCGTACGACGAACACCGGTTCGCCGGGGTGATCGCGCTGACGCCCCACGGAGGGGCCCACCGGCGCGACGTGGTTGCTGCCTTCGCGGGCTCGGCCCGAGACGGCGTGCCGGCGGCGTCGCTCGACCGCGTGACCGATCTGTGGGCGCCCGAGCCGCGGCTGGGTGTCGCCGAGACGCTGATGGCCCGGCGATCCGTGGTGCCCGCGAACCACCACCTGCGGGCGCTCGGTCCTCGACCGGTAGATCCGGCGGGCCACGAGACGTGGTTGACGGCGGCGCGGACGATCGACGGGTATCGGGAGCGGTGGGGAATCGAGCGGGCGGCCGAACCGCTCGGCAACGATCGCACGTTGTCGTCGCTGCCGCCGGCCCGACTGGCGGACCACCTGCGCGTGGCACGTCAGCTCGACGCGGCGCGTGTGCGGCTTGGACGGCGCGCTCCGGCCGCGATGGAGCTCGGACTGGACCGGTGACCGACCCGACCTATTCCCGCTTAGCGGCCCAGGGCTGGGGGCTCCCTCTCGACGGCGCCGCGGGATCGGGCCCGTCCAATCAGATCCCGCCACGGCGAGAACGCATGGGCCGGGGTCAGGACGACCTCGGTGACGTCTTTGTCCGGACCGAGTACCAGCGCGCGCCCGTGCACACCACGGGACACCGCGTCGACGGGGAGGCGCGGCTGGCGCGACGGGCTCATAGATGTCGACGGTCGGATGCGCCCCCAATGGTCCAGTGAACGGCTGATCGTGGTCGAGACGATCTCGCGGTCGCCGGCGAGCGCGCTGAGATCGCGCAATGTTGCCGTGTCCGCGATGCCAGGCAGGACGACGGTCGTGCCGAACAGCGAGAGAAACCCGTCAGCCGCCTGACCCCAGCGCGCCCGGGCCTGCGACAGGTCCTGCAGGCAGGCGAGCACCAACAGTCCCTGGCCGGCTCCCTCGCTGACCATGGCCGGCAGGTCGGGAACGGGGGCGATATTGGCCACCTCGTCGAGGGCGAGCAAGGTTGGCGGGCCTTCGCGTCCGTCGCGAGACCGCGCATAGGTGGCGTCGCGCACGTCGCCGATCGTCGCGACGACGAGGGGTGCGAACTGGCGCTGACGCCGGCCCGCCGAACAGAGGTAGAGGGTGTTCGGCCCCGAGCAGAACGTTTCGAAATCGATCGGCGGGATCGTCGTCGAAGCCATCGCGGATGCGGTGCGATACGCGGCGAGCACGCCCGAGGCGCTGGACCAGATGCCCGATTGCTCCCTGGGGTCGGTGGCGACGATTCCGGCGAGGAGATCGGTGGCGGCCTCATCGTGCCCCGGGTGCGAATCGAGGATCTCGAGGGCAGGGCTGCCGTCGTGACGGTCGATCCAGCGCAGCACGTCCCGCATCGCGTGCTCTCCCAGGGCAGCGGCGTGGATCAGGGTCGAAAGGAGGGCGCTGGCGCGCTCGGTCCAATGGTGTTCCCCGCTCCGCTGGCCGTGCAGCCTCGTGGCACCAACCATGGCGTCCGCAGTCACAACCGCCGCATCCCACGACTTCGAAGTGGTCAGCGGTGACCATCCGACGCGTTCGACGCCGGGCGGACATTCGACTTCACCGCTCGGGTCGTAAAGGAAGGCCCAACCTTCGCTCGAGCGCGACAAAGCTGTTGCCCGCATCACGTCCGGCTTCGTGGACGTCGAGACCACCGGTCCGCCCGACACCAAAATATTGGGTATGACCAGGGAAGATGTCTTCCCTGAGCGCGGCGGACCAAGCACGAGCGCTGAACGCTGCGCGCCAGCCCACATCCACCCCTGGGCGCCATCTCCAACATAGATGCTGTGACGCGCAAAACGGTGGATCTCATGTAGTGCAGCGCTCGAACGTGCGAACGAATCAGTGTGTTCCACGCGGAAGGCGCTTTGTGTTGGTGAACAGAGAATTTTCCATTTTCATATTCGCTAAACGCGGCGATGCGCGATCGTCTGACACGTCACACATATGCAGCGTGAGCATCGATTTCGTGCCTAGAACGGTCTCTAACGAAAGTCAGCAGCGAAACAAAAATGACCCGCGCGAACGAGAATGCTTGACCTGAGCATGTTTACAACAGAAGAATGTGTATTACCCGACGTGTGAGGGAGGGTTGACATGTGCTGCGACACGACGTGTGGCGCGCAAAAGCGAAGGATGTCGGATCGCTCATTGCGCGCCTGGCGTCCAGTCGCTGTGCGTCAGCTCGATGTCGCAAGTTGGGCAACCAAGGCGGCGTGGTGTGGTGTGGGGGCGTCGATGACGTCACCACGGATCGCCATCCGTCAGCAATGACAATGAAACCGGTGCGGCAGTGCGCACGGCGTGGGGCGTCGGTCCTCGACGTGGCGCAGGCTTCACCTCTATTCAGTGACCATGCTCCTAGGGAGGTGCACCTGTGGCAGTAGCCGCGAAGAGAAGGGCCCCGGCCAGAAAGGCCGCAAAAAAGCGGGCTCCGGCCAAAAAAGCAGCAAAGCGGACCGTTAAGAAGCGGGCCGTCAAGCGGGCTCCGGCTCGTAAGGCTGCGAAGCGGACAACGAAGAAGCGGTCCGTCAAGCGGGCTCCGGCCAAGAAGGCTGCGAAGCGGACAGTGAAGAGGCGGTCCGTCAAGCGGGCTCCGGCCAAGAAGGCTGCGAAGAAGCGGCGTTCAACGGCGAAGCGGGCTCCGGCCAAGAAGGCTGCGAAGAAGCGGCGTTCGACGGCCAAGCGCGCTCCGGCCAAGAAGGCTGCGAAG
>Ga0210399_10004978_pt1 | contig 10323 bp, 7 predicted proteins | sample IncBWC14MmetaG_FD_150865 | JGI IMG/M metagenome (GOLD analysis project Ga0210399, IMG submission 150865) | Forest soil microbial communities from Barre Woods Harvard Forest LTER site, Petersham, Massachusetts, United States - Inc-BW-C-14-M | ecosystem: Environmental > Terrestrial > Soil >...
AATTTCTTCGCAGCCGCATGATCCCGGGGGCAAATCTGGCCGGAAAACGCATCGTGCTGGACTGCGCGAATGGCGCAGCTTACCAGTTGGGCCCGGAGTTGTTCCGGAGCCTGGGGGCGGAGGTAATTGCGATGGGCGTTGAACCGGATGGCCGGAACATCAACGCGGGTTGCGGTTCGCTGCACCTGGAGGGATTGCAGGAACGCGTGGTTGCTGAAGGTGCTGAGTTCGGAGTGGCATTTGACGGCGACGCGGATCGCGCCCTCTTTGTTTGCGCCAACGGCCAGGTCGTGAACGGCGACGGAGTCCTGCTTGTTGTCGGGCGCTACCTGAAAGAACAAAAACTGCTGAAACAGAATCGCGTCGTGGCCACTTCGATGTCGAACCTGGGCCTGGAACGAATCCTGGCCGAGGAAGGGATTGTGCTGGCTCGGGCTGCGGTGGGCGACCGCTACGTCCTGGAGGAAATGTTGAAGTCCGGAAACAATCTGGGCGGAGAACAGTCAGGGCACATCATCTTTCTGGACGACAGCCCCGCCGGCGACGGGTTGCTCACGGCGGTGAAGATCGCTTCTTTGGTCGCATTGCGGGGTCCCCTGGGAAAGCTGGCGGCAGGGCTGAAGGATTATCCGCAAATTATTTTGAATGTGAAAGTGAAGACGAAGCCGCCCATGGAATCGCTGCCGGAAGTTTCGCGGGCCTTGGGCGAAGCGCAGAAAGCGCTGGGAGTGAATGGACGCGTGGTGCTGCGCTATTCAGGAACGGAACCCCTGGCGCGCGTGATGGTCGAAGCGGAGCACAATGAGGATGTGAAGCGCTATTCGGAGTCCATAGCCAACGCCCTGCGAGCCGCCATCGGCGCCTAAAATAGCTTGAGTTTTCCTGCAAGAACCTGGGGAGCCTCCGTTCTAAGAGGGATAGCACTGGAGGCCTTTCATGAAGACTACGTTCGGTTCCCTTCTCCCCTGGTTTCGCACCCTGTCCGCATCCCGACAAACCCTTCTGCTTGTACTTGCCCTTTGTACGGGAGGGCTGGCTTTATCCTGGCTCGCGTTGCCCACGATTCAATCAAACCAGAAAGGGATTTCATGGAAATCCGCCCTCGTCCGAGTCCCGCCTGGGATGCAACCGGACGCAGATTTGAAAGCGCAGTGGGAACGGATCAAGCAGGCACAAAAGATGGCCGTTCCTGCGCCATCTTTCGCCGAACGAGAGGCTATAGGCCCGATGACTGACGGGCCGGGTGACACCGGACCGATGATCGCGCACGCGGCGGAGCTTGCCGTCTCGACCAAAGAGTTCGGGCGTTCGCGGGCTAGCCTGGAAGAAATATTGGAGCGGCATCATGGATACGCGGCGAAACTCAGGATGGTTGGCCAGCCGACTGCCAGCAGTTTGACGGCGACTCTCCGCGTGCCCTCGTCCGAGTTCAACTCCGCGGTCAATGATTTGAAGACATTGGGCAAGGTTGAGCAGGAAGAACAGACCGCCGACGAAATCACGCAGCGGCGGGCGGACGTGGAGGCCCGGCTCGTGAACGCGCAGAGTACCCTGGAGCGGTTGCAGGCAATCCTCACGAAGGGTGGGAAAGTCCACAATCTGCTGGAAGTTCAGCGGCAGCTTGCAAACGTAAGCGCAGAGGTTGCGCGGCTTGAGGCGGAGCGCGTCTCCACCGAGCACCAAATGACCTTCTCGCAAGTGCTTTTCTCCCTGCGGGAAGAGGTAAATGCTCCCGTTGAGAGCGTCGCGGCAGAATTTCGTGCCGCCGCTGTCGCGGGCTCCGCGGATGTATTGAGCAACCTGCTGGCAATCATGCTGTTCGTGATCAGCCGAGGTCCGGTCACTTTACTGTGGGTTGCAATCGTGTTCCTCCCGGCCAGGTGGATGTGGAGAAAATGGCATCCGGTAAGCGACCCACAACAGGGCGCGCCTCAAGGGGCTTCCGCATAATCGATAAGGGGCCAGGAAGCTTTGCGGCATTCCTAAACTCTGTAGGCCATGGACGTAAGTCTGTGAAATTCTGTAGATTTCGGGGTCCCGATTTGGGACGAGAAAGCTCAGACTCAATCCAGCCTCTTCTTTTTCAAGGAGTTATGAGAGTGTGAGGAAAATCCTGGTTGGTGGCAAGAGGCGTGCATCTGTAACAGACAATTCATGAGATTGGCTTCCCGGGGTGGCCGGACATCAACCTCGACTGATGGACCGGTTTATTGGGGGGTCGAATCAATATAAGGGGGGCTTGCACCGGCCCCCTTTTTTATTTGTGGCGCCTCTTATTTCCCGCTCCTTTGTAGATTAGTCCCAGCCTCAACTTAGCGCCGTGATGGACCGGCTGAACCGGCTCTCTCGCTATCGATTGGATTGCTTGCCAACTGGAAGCCGGCGCTACCCGGGTCCAAAAAAATGAGCGGCCGGTGGGGGTGCCGGCCGCTCTGGCGTGGGGGATGGAGGGTACTTAGCTGGAAGATCGGTTATTCGATTTCGGGGGAGCCGGTTGTTCGGCTGCGCTCGCGAGCAGCAGAACAACACACAGGAGCAAGATCACTATGATCATCCGCCCACCCGCTATCGAAGCTGACTCCCAACTACAGAAGCAATTGTGCCGATGAGGCTTGCGGGCGTCAGTAGTCCAGAGGGTTCATTTGGAGGGGTACTTCGCCCTAGGACTAAAGGTACTGTCCTCCAACCGCTCCAAGACTGAGAGCCTTGAACGAAATGAAAATTTGGCCGTGTGAGGTGCAAAGTCGACGCTGAGTGCTGCTCTACGGTATTCTTTCAGAACCATGCATGATCTGAGTTATTTCCGGGAACATCTGGATGTCTACGCCGAGATGGCGAGACGCCGCAATATGACGCTGGATATCGAAGGCTTTCGAGCGCTTGACAAACAGCGGCGCGAACTGATCACGGAGAATGAAAAACGCAAGGCTCAGCGCAACAAGGCCAGCGACGAAATCGCGCGCCTGAAAAAGGAAAAGCAGAACGCCGACGCACTGATCGCGGAGATGAAGCAGGTCTCCGAGCTCATCAAGCAAACCGACGTCAAAGTGGATGAACTGGACGCGCAACAAAAAGAGCTGCTGCTGACGATTCCCAATATTCCCCATGCCAGCGTGCCCTATGGCAAGGGTGCCGAGGACAACAAAGAAGTGCGCCGTTGGGGAACCCCGCCAAAGTTTGATTTTCAGACAAAACCGCACTGGGAAGTGGGCGAACGGGCCGGAATTCTGGACCTGGAAGCGGCGGCGCGGATTACTGGCGCCCGGTTCGCGGTTTACAAAAGTTGGGGAGCGCGGCTGGAGCGGGCACTGGCGAATTTTTTTCTGGATGTGCACACGGAGGAACACGGTTACACGGAGATTTTGCCACCCTTTCTAGTGAACACGGCCTCGCTGATGGGTGCCGGACAATTGCCGAAATTTGCGGCGGATCTCTTCAAGATCCAGGACACCGATTTCTGGCTGACACCGACTTCCGAGGTGGAACTTCACAATCTTTATCGCGATATGACGTTAACGGAAGACCAGTTGCCGATCTACCTCGCGGCGTGGACCGCCTGCTTTCGCTCTGAGGCTGGCGCGGCGGGGAAAGATACCCGGGGCATCCTGCGGCAGCACCAGTTTCAGAAAGTGGAGATGTTCAAGTTTACTCATCCGGACAAAAGCTACGAAGAGCACGAATCGTTGGTGCGTAACGCCGAAACGATCCTGGAGAAGCTGGGCCTACATTACCGCACTGTGCTGCTGTCCACAGGAGACATGGGATTTGCCTCGGCGAAAACGTACGACCTGGAAGTGTGGCTGCCGTCCAGCAATGAATTCCGCGAGATTTCTTCCTGCTCGAATTGTGAAGCGTTTCAATCGCGGCGCGCGGGAATCCGGTTCAAACCCAAGGCCGGCGGGAAAAGCGAGTTTGTGCATACGCTGAACGGGTCCGGATTGGCTGTCGGGCGCACCTGGATTGCGGTGGTGGAGAATTATCAGCAGGCGGATGGATCCATCGTGATTCCTGAGGCGCTGAGACCCTACATGGGTATCGACCGAATACCGGGACCAAGGTAGGGGTTCTCGGCATCCACCACTCCAGCTCCCGTAATACATTGAATACACAATGGTTACCTCAAGTGTAGCGCAAGGTTTAAGCCAATTCGCCTGCTCTTCGCATCACGCAACTTCTTGAATCCACAGCTTTTCGTTTGACTCCCCGGAAAGGCCTGCATACACTCGGCTCAACGCTGCTAACTGGCGAATTGTGTGTAATGCCTCAGGCGGCGCCTGCAAATTCAATGATATTCATCGCGCGAATTCTAAGGTTCCTGTTTTGGGTGGTGATCGTTTCGTGGGGCGTATCCCTGCTTCGCCGGGTGGTGAACAGCATGGGCGCCGGCACCCCCGGCAGGCAAGAGCCAATTGATGTACCCAGCGACGCGATGTCCCGAAAACTAGTACGAGACCCGGTGTGCGGAATGCACCTCACCGAGGGACTGGCGATTGCGGAACGCAGCAACAGCGGAGATCGTGTTTTCTTTTGCTCCGAGGAATGCCGCAACAAGTTTATGGATGCGCCGAAGAAGTTCGCGGCCAACGCCTGAGTTTAGTTGAACGAAAAAAAGAAGTGCGGCACAGCAGCACGCAGGCGATTTCAGACCCAAGCAGAGGAAAGGACCGAAGCTGATGGCCACGGTCGCAAAACCCCCCGTTCCAACCCGACTAACGGGCGCTCCACCGATGGTGCCGCGGATTGCTCCCCGCGAAGAACTAAATCCTTTCCGCATCGCGCAGATTCAGTTTGATATCGCGGCGGAGGTGCTGAAGTTGGATCCCGGCCTGCGCCAGGTATTGCGGACTCCAAAACGCATTCTGGAAGTATCGCTGCCCACGAAGATGGACAACGGGCAGGTGAAGGTGCTGACCGGGTTCCGCGTGCAGCACAACGTTTCGCGCGGCCCGGGCAAGGGCGGCATTCGCTATCATCCCGGGGTCACGCTGGACGAGGTGAAGGCGCTGGCGGCGTGGATGACCTGGAAAACGGCGGTGGTGAATGTGCCGTTTGGCGGCGCGAAGGGCGGCATCATCTGCGACCCGAAGCGCATGTCCAAGAGCGAGCTGGAACGGATGACGCGGCGGTTTGCCAGCGAAATTCTGCCAATTATCGGGCCGGATCAGGATATTCCTGCGCCGGATGTATACACCGATTCACAGACCATGGCCTGGATCATGGATACGTATTCCATGATGGTGGGGCATACGGTACCAGGCGTGGTGACGGGCAAGCCGATTTCGATTGGCGGGTCTTTGGGGCGCGCGGAGGCGACTGCGCAAGGCCTCGTCTACGTTGTTGAAGAAGCCTGCAAGGTGAAGAAGATATCGCTTCGCGGCGCAACGGTGGCGATTCAAGGGTTCGGCAATGCCGGTGCGACCGCGGCACGACTGCTGGCGGATAAAAAGGCGAAGATCATCGCGTTGAGCGATACCCGTGGTGGCGTGACGAACTCGCGCGGCATCGATCCCATCAAGGCGATTCGTTACAAGGAGCGCTCCGGGACCGTTGTGGGCATGCCGGGGGCCTCACGCGTTTCGAATGACGACTTGTTGACCATGAAGTGTGACATCCTGGTGCCGGCGGCGCTTGAGAATGTCATCACGCTCCAAAACGCGGAGGCAGTGAAGGCGCGGATCGTCGCGGAAGCGGCGAACGGGCCGACCACACCACATGCGGACGAAATTCTGGCGCGCCGGGGCATCACCGTGCTGCCGGACATCTTGGCCAATGCCGGCGGTGTGACCGTGAGCTACTTCGAATGGGTGCAGAACCAGGAAGGCCTGCTCTGGGACTCCGATGAGGTGAACGTGCGCCTGCAGAAGATCATGGCGCGCGCGTTCCACGACATGCTCGAGGCGATGCGCAAGCACCACGTGCCACCCCGCGCCGCCGCAATGACCGTGGCCGTCGGCCGCGTCGCCGAAGCCACGCTGGTCCGCGGCTTGTTCCCGTGATTTAGATTCGGACATAACCGACGGCTTTCTGCGTGGACGATTCAAATTCCTCGCAACAGTTCGCCGAGTTTCAGACCTGAACCACTGAAACTCGGTTTTCTTTTGCAAATTTACCTTGCAGAGGAAAAATAGTGCGCGTACATTCGCAGATGCCGGGCGTTTTCTGGCGCAAGGTTGCAAGACCTCGCGGCCAGGGAGACGTGACCGGCTATTTTCTTCACCGAACGAGGTAAAAAACAGAGCGACATGAGCCATCTTCATGGACAGGGAATCGCGGCGGCGCCGGTGTTGCTGACGATTGCGGGATTTGATCCGAGTTGCGGAGCGGGTGTTGGCGCGGATCTGAAAACATTCGCGGCGCATGGGTGTTACGGGATGGCGGCGATCACTTCGCTGACGGTGCAGAGCACGCAGGGCGTGGAGGCGGTGCACAACACTCCTAGCGCGGAGTTGCGCGAGCAGTTGGAAATCCTGGCGCGGGACTCCGACATCGTCGCCGTGAAGATCGGCATGCTGGGGAACCGCGGGAATGCCGTGGTGGTGGCAGAATTTCTGGACGCGCACAAGTTTGCCCACGTGGTGCATGACCCGGTGATGAAGTCCTCGAGTGGAAAGGAATTGCTGGATGCCGGGGGTATCAACTATGTTTCCGCTGAATTGCTGAAACGCTCGAACGTGATTACGCCGAATATCGCCGAAGCGGAAGTCTTGACCGGCTTGACGATTAAAGACTTGGCGGACATGGAAGCAGCGGCACGAAAGCTGGCGGAGATGGGAGCGCCAGCCGTGATTGTGAAGGGCGGCCACATGGAGAAGGTCATCGACGTGATGTTCGACGGAAAAGAGATGCATCATCTGGGCGGAGACCGCGTAAAGGTAGAAAACACGCACGGCACGGGCTGCACGTTTGCTTCAGCGATTACGGCTCAACTTGCGGCGGGCAGATCGCTGCTTGAGGCAACCACGCTGGCAAAAGCCTACGTGATGAAAGCGATCGAGAAGGCTTATCCGGTGGGCAAGGGCCGATTGCCCCTGGACCATTTCTATCGCATGAAGATTGAGCCGCTGGCCCGCGGGACGCATGAGGTGCCGCAGCACGGCTTGCACCCGGCGGCGGAACCCGCGGCGCACTAAGGCGAAATTTCGAAGCAGTCATCCTCTGAGGGCCGAGTAGGGCAAGGAGGGACTATGCAGAAAATCTTCCGATGCACCGGTTGTCAGCGAGGAATGCGGATTGTGGGTTCCACCGGACTGGGCAAGCACGTCGCACGCACCGCTATCTGCCCGTACTGCGAAAAGAAAAACAAGGTCACTTGGCCGCGCGGCGATCAGTTCAACGTGCAGCGGGTCGGATCAAGATAGTTTCAACTGCGGCAGAAACGGTTCCTTCACCACCCTCCGCCACCGCCGCCTCCCCCTCCTCCACCGGAACCCCCACTCCCGCCACCACCGCCCGAGCCGGGCGCCGAGGCAGAAGACGAAATCGCGCTGGTCAGCGAGCTGCCGAAGGACGTAGCGAAACCCGCCCCGCTGAAACTGTTCCAGGAATCGCCGGAATAAAATGATGGCGTGTAGGGGGAGCCTGAACTTCCGGGTGCGGTACCTGCTGCCGAGAGAACCCCGGAAAATTTATTGGCCCAATCCTGCTCGACGTCCAGGGCCAGGGCGTATGGTAGGAATTTCTCAAACACCTCAGGTGTTTGTTGCGGGGGCACTGTGCGGTTCATGCGGTCTCCGTCCACCGAGCCGAGAAACATCTTGAACCCTTCCACCTGATCCATCAGGCGGCGCCCGGCGAAGGTGGGCGCTTTCATCAGATGAACAAAAACGCCGTGGAGAATTCCGGTGGCAATGAGAAAGATACCGAAGGAAAGAGACGTAACTTTTGTCAGGAAGAACAGTCCCATGGCTTCGCCGCCCAAGAAAGGGATGGCGAATAGAGTTAGAAAGAGAGCTCTGCCTCCGCTTATGACCGCGGAATGGCCGCCGCGAAGGACTTCCTTCCAGGCCGCAAGAGCACCAAGGACAAGGGCGGAAACGGCGATTGTCCAGATGGTGAGCCACAACGAGATGAACAATCCGCCGATCGTTCCAGCAGAGCCCAGACTTGCGAAATAGGCGAGAGCCACGAGCAAAGAGATGAGAATGGCGGGAATCAAGTACCGGGAATTCGTGAGGAAGTATGTTTTTTCTTCTGCGCTCTTAAGCCACTTCTGGGTTGCGACCATGGCGCCCTTGATCAACGTGTGATTTTCCTGCTTCAAGAGGAAGTCGTTTCGTCCCTCGAAGAGTTCGGAAGCGATCTGTTTTTCGTCGGGAGTGAGGGCGCGGTCGTCCGTCCCGGTCAGGGTAAGCCGGTACGCACCGGACTCTTCCTTGATTTTCAGGAAGCCGCGGACGGCCATATCGAGAATTGCGGCAGCGAAGGTTTTGTTGTCGTAGCCCATGCGCATCAAGTAGCGCATCGAGGACGGAGAAAGACTCGCGGGAGGTTCGTAGAGCGCCACAATGACGCCGCGGACGGGATCGCGGCCGACGGTGGACCACGCGATGAGGTAATAGAGCAGGGTGACGAGAAAACCGGAGCCGAGCAGGAGCGCGCCGCGATTATCGCGAAAGAAAAATTCCAGGTTCTGTGAAAACGTGTGGGGCGTGATGTAGCCCTTGGGCCACTGGAGCAGCACGCTCAGCCCTTCGTGCCAAACCAGAGGACGCTGGGCGGTGAATTCGAATCCGGCGTCATCGCTCGAAGATGCGAGCCGCGATTCGCGCGAGCCCTTCGGGCCAGTGAAACCGGAAAGGGTGACCTTGTCCGCCGGAATATTCAGCGGGAGGTGAACCGTGGCGCTGGCGGCGTCGATGGGGAAATCCCAGCCGTTACCGGTGACGTTCCAGAAGAGTTCGTCGTGATCCTTGTAGAAGCCCAGTTGGCGGTTGGTGGTGTAGGTGATGGTGTAGACGTGGCGGCCTGGGCTGACGATCGCATTGGGATTTCCGAGATAGATGCGTTTGCCGTTGAACTGGTCTTGGACTCGGAACTGTTCCGGAGCGGAATCGCAGGTCGCCGAGAGCATCTGGAAACCGACAACGTAGCGATTGTTATAAGGATCCATATAGGTCGTGGGGAATTCGCGGAAGATTCCGTGGCGGATTTGCTGGCCAGCGCTGACGACGGTGATCGTTTCGGTGACTCGCAGAGAGCCGTCGTCTTCGAGCGTGATGTCGCTGTGGTAGTCGAGGATGCGCTCAGCCGGTCCACGCGCGGACAGGGCGGCGGACAGGCTGAGGCACGCAGCCAGCAAGAAACGAATTGTTATGGGGACTCGCATTGCTTCTGACACTTCCAGTGTAGAGGGAGTTGGAGGAATTGGACCAATCTGGGTGCGGGAGAGTTACTCGCAAATGCGGCGCGATATTTGCTGCTGGTTAGGGCGGGCTGGCTTCCCTCCTTCATCGGGACAAGTAAAAGCCAGCGCTACATTGGAGAATGAAGAGAGGGGGCGCCTACGATCGGTAGACTAACTTCCCGGCGACGATGGTTGCTGCGGGGCCGCCTTTGAAGGTGCGGCCGTCGAACGGGGAGTTGCGGGATTTGCTGGGGCTTTCCTTCACGTGATACGTCCACGGGCGATCCAAAGAAAAAATGGTGATGTCGGAGGGTTCGCCAGGGGCGAGTTTGCGGTTCTTGCCGAGAACTTGGGCCGGGCCGGTGGTGAAGAGTTCGACCATGCGCATCAGCGGGATGCGGTTGGTGTGGACAAGTTGTTCGAGGGCGAGGCCGATAGCGGTTTCGAATCCGAGAATGCCGAAGGGAGCCTTGTCGAACTCAACATCCTTGATCGCTGGTTCGTGGGGAGCGTGATCGGTGGCGATGGCGTCTACCGTGCCATCCGCGAGGCCGGCGAGGAGCGCTTCGCGATCTTCCCGGGCGGCAAGCGGCGGATTCATCTTGAAGCGGGAGTCGTAGGTGACGTCTTCGTCGATCAACGTGAAGTGGTGTGGCGTGACTTCGCAGGTGACGCGAAGGCCTTGTTTCTTCGCGAAGCGCACTTGTTCGAGCGATGCTTTGGCGGAGAGATGGGCGATGTGCAGGCGCGCGCCCGTGAGTTCCGCGACCTGGACATCGCGGGCTACGCAGACGGATTCCGCTGCGGCGGGCATGCCGGAAAGGCCCAGGCGGGTGGAGGCAACGCCTTCGCGCATGACGGCGCCGGCGGCCAGGGAGACGTCTTCGGCATGCTCGATCACGGGGAGATCGAGGCTGCGGCAGTAGTCCATGATCTGGCGCGCCAGTTTGGCGGTGGCGATGGGTTTCCCGTCGTCGGAG
>Ga0210399_10004979_pt1 | contig 10323 bp, 8 predicted proteins | sample IncBWC14MmetaG_FD_150865 | JGI IMG/M metagenome (GOLD analysis project Ga0210399, IMG submission 150865) | Forest soil microbial communities from Barre Woods Harvard Forest LTER site, Petersham, Massachusetts, United States - Inc-BW-C-14-M | ecosystem: Environmental > Terrestrial > Soil >...
GCCATGGCTTGGATCGCAGGCTGCCAAGGGGTAAGTGCCGGCCCTCCTGTTCAGCAGGCAAGCCTTTCTCTTGGAAGTTCGGCTTTGAACTTCGGCAGCGTTGCAGCTGGCATTAGTAAAACTCTCACAGTGAGTGCTACAAACTCCGGGAATACACCGGTCAGCATCAGCGCTGCCGCGATTTCGAGCAAATACTTTGCGTTGACGTTACCGGGCCTTCCGGCTGCGCTGGCGGCAGGGCAGAGTGTATCTCTCACCTTCAGTTTCACGCCGAATGCTGCGGGAACGTTTGACGCTTCAGCAACGATCGCCAGTAATGCCTCAAGCGCTGTGCCAAACTTAGCGCTGACTGGAACAGGTATCGCCGATGGCCAGCTTGCTCCGAGCGCCACGAGTGAAGCGTTCGGCAGCGTAGTCGTTGGAAGCAGCCGGAGCCTCACCGAGGTGATCACCAATACGGGAGGGTCGGGCGTCACAGTTTCTCAAGTCACAATCAGCGGGGCGGGATTCAGCTTTAGTGGGATGTCCGCTCCAGTAAGTTTGGGCGCAGGGCAAAGTGCGAGCATCGATGTTTCCTTCGCCCCGAAGTCGTCTGGCGGAGTGAGCGGCAGCCTTACGATCACCTCTGACGCAACAAATCCGGCATTGAGCATCGCTTTGTCGGGGACCGGCACAACGACGGCCGGTATATTGACCGTGACTCCTTCGACTCTAGGTCTTGGGAGTGTAGTGGTGGGCACCAGCCGAACTGCATCCGGCACACTGACTGCGAGTGGGGCGAATGTAACCGTGAATGCCGCAAACACCGGCAACTCTGTCTTCAGCGTCGGCGGTCTCTCACTGCCGATTACAATCCCGGTTGGGCAGAGTACTTCATTCTCCGTGACCTTCAGTCCCCAGGTTGCTGGATCGGCGAGCGCTTCACTGAGTTTTACCAGCAACGGCCAGCCGGCGACCACAACCGAATCTCTTACCGGAACGGGCACGCCCGCTCCGACGCACACCGTGAACTTGTCCTGGAACGCCAGTACTTCTTCGAACATCTCCGGCTATAACATTTATCGTGCGGGGTATACGACATCGTGCGGTAGCTTTTCGAAGATCAACGGGGTATTGAATACTGGTACCCTCTACACCGACTCGACAGTAACGAACGGAAGTGCTTACTGTTACGCCGCGACGGCAGTCGACTCCAGCAGTGTTGAGAGTGGGTACTCGAACATCGTCTCCAACCTGAAAATCCCGACTCAGTAGTTTCGTAAGCGAGAGTTCCGGGCGGAGCTCTGTGTGTCGGACTTTCTTGACGCTTCCTCCGCATCATTCCCATTACGCCGAGACTCGGCGCAGCCGGCGCTCTTTCAAGTGGGTACTCCCAACTTGGGCAGAAGCCACTGCGTCAAGAACAAGTATCCGATCAGCAGGAAGGTATCCCAGACATGAGTTCTCCTTCCGGGCTCAGTCCCGAAGTTATTAGCGTACTTGTAGTGGATTCAAACCAGACGCAATCGCAATTATTGTGTGGTGCCCTGCGCCGTCAGGGAGCATTCAAAGTCGCCGGCGGTCGCACCGAGTTGTCGGAATGTCTATCGATTCTCGAAGCAGATCCAGCCGACGTGCTCTTGCTGGCAGACGGGATCACGGACAATCGTGAACGGCTCTACGAACTGCTTCGTGGCGTGCACTCTGTTTATCCCAATCTTGCCATCGTGCTCTTGCTTGATAACTATGATCGCGAACTGGTCGTGAATTCTCTGCGCGCGGGCGCCCGCGGTTTATTTTGTCTTGCATCGATGCCCTTCAAGTCTCTGTGCCGCTGCATCACCAGCGTTCATCAGGGACAGTATTGGACCAACACCGAACAGATGCGCTATGTGATCGACGCTCTTTCGATCGGTTCCTCCGTTCACTTGATCAACTCACGCGGACACGTGGTGCTTACTCCGCGCGAGGAACAGACTGTCCATCTGGTCACCGAGGGCCTGAATAACCGCGAAGTCGCGCGTGAACTTAATCTCAAAGAGAATACGGTGAAGAAATCTCTGTTGCGGATTTACGACACGCTGGGCGTTTCCAATCGCGTGGAACTCGTGCTCTACGCGCTGAGCCATTCACAGGAGCGCTCGCCCGAACCGGAACGGCTCGAACAGCCCGCATAACGGAAGAATGTTCTGCGTCCGGTCCTCAGGTTTTTGCCACTGGCTTACTGCGGAAAAGTGCAACCGTTTCGGGTTGAGCCGATTTACAGAGAACGGGGGTTAACCCGCTCACGATCAGCTTCGCATCTGCGACGACCATCTTTCCAATCTGTCTGATTGTGGCATCCAGGGCGCCAGCTTGATGTGCGCAGAGCAACATACCCCCGGCTTGTCGGGCCGGGTGGGCCGCCGGCAGCGGTTCCTGCGGGAACACATCGGTGGCCACGCGGATCCGACCCCGGCGAGCAAAGTCGACGAGGGAATCGAAGTCGACCACCGCTGCGCGGCTGACCAGCACCAGGGCTGTGCCAGGTGGCATCAGGGAGAACTGCTGGGGGCCAAGAAATCCCTGATTTTCTGAGGTTGCGCCAGCCACAACGAAAATCACTCGGGAGAGGCGGAATACATCCTCGAGGGAAGTGGCGTCGCATCCGAGCATCCGAAGATATTCTTCCGGCAGCCACGGATCATAGGCGCGAATATGACAATGGAAAGGTTGGAGCAAGGGGAGAATCGCCTTGCCTAAATCGCCAAGGCCGACGAAGCCTACATCCTGACGAAAAAGGGAAAACGCTTCGCGATTGGCTGCGAGCCCATACTCCTCGATGCCTTGACGGAAATTACGATCAGAGCGGGTAATGCCACGGGCCAAATCGATGGCCATACCCAGGGCGGCCTCTGCAACGGGTTCAGCGAATACGGGACCGATGCCGAGAACCCGAATGCCATGGCGGAAGCAATATCCGTAGTCAACATTGGGTAAGAAATTTCCTTCAACATTAAAGATCGCTCGCAGGGAGCGTGCCTGGTTGAGCCGTGATTCCGGCAAGTCAATCTGGCCAATAATGATTTCCGTATCGGCCGCGATAGAGTCAAAGAGCTCGTCGCCGACCGGGCCGGCCTCGTGCACGATCAAATCGCCAAGAGCCCGCAATTGTGCCAGATCATCGGAGTCAAAAATATCGGCTACCGCGCGCGGTGCCGGAGCGAGAAAGATGCGCCCCGGCGTGGCTCGTTGCAGCATGGTCTCCTCCTGGCGAAAGCTGTCGTGGTGCGCGTCGACGGTCAAGGCCTTGGCACGATGGGCAAGATTAGAGCCGAGGGATGTCCCGCGTCATGAACAATGGCGTTTAGCGCAGATGCGAACTTCCGGGCGTGCGCCGTGTCGTCCCCGGTGTTGGTGTTTCTGTCGAAGCGCGGAAAATTGCTGCTGGTGATTTCAAGGCGAAGGCGGTGACCTCGTCGGAAAACGTTTGACGTTGCCCACAGATCGACGCCGAATTTGTGAATCTCGCCTTGCTTCAGGAGTTCAGGCGTTTGCTGCGAATTGCGATACCGGGCGCGAACGATGCCCTCGGTCAAATTCTGCGCAAAGCCGTCTGGGCCCACGTCCACCAGTTTGGCAACGAAATCGGTGTCGACTGCGGAAGACTTGGCAAATAGTTCGAGCCGAACCGGTCCGGTGACCTCAACATCATCCGGGAGCGCTGGAGTGGAATAGATGAGCACATCCGGTCTTGCCTCGACAGAGCTTTGATCGCGTGGACCGGGCCCGAGATGCGTGGAATCACAGCACAGCGGGCCCCCGATCGTCGGCGCTGGATTAGAGGGGTCGTAGGTGTATTGATCGGTTTTTTCTGAGGCGGGAACTGTGGTCGAGAGAAGGCCATCCCCGGTTGCGGAATTCGCCTTTCCACCGGAGTGAAGGTAATACTTTGTTTCCTTTGCCCGGACGAGCGGCCAGTCGTCTTCGTCGCGCCATTGATTGGCGCCCATCACGAAAAGCCGCACGCGCTTGGGTCCGGCAAAGTCATTGGCGGCATTCTTGAATAGATGGTCGTACCAACTTAGAGTCACTGCGTCTTCATCAAACGGAGCGGTGGGACCGAAATCCACGTCTCCGACCTTTTGCGCCGAGCCGGCGTGGCCACCGATCGTCACCAACAGACGCTGGCCCTGGCGAGCGGAGTCGTCGCCAGCTTTTTCCTTCAGGCCTACATAGTTACGCAGCGATCCGCCCAGGAAGATGTCATACCATGCCGCGACGGTGAGCGACGGCACACGAATGTCAGGGTAGTGTTCTTCAATCGCCCAACGCCTCCAATAGTCGTCGTAGCTGGGATGTGCCAGCCAATCGAGGAAGTATGGCGCGAGGGTGCGCAGCAGTTCCGTATTGGACGAAGATTGCGGCAAGGGAAAGAGCGGATAGTCGGTAAGAGGAAGCGCGGCGATGCCATGCTGAGCGTTCACTTGGTGGCGCACACTTCGATTCAACGTGTCCTGTGCCAATCCGGAGGTCCAGGATTCGTTGAACCACTGCTCGAACGCGCCGCCCTGGTAAGTCCAGCCATCATGATAGTTACTGGCGGTGACGACGGGACAGATTCCGGCAAGGTGCGGCGGATGGGCAATAGCCGCCAGCATCTGGGTCGCGCCAACGTAGGAGCCGCCGTACATTCCGACTCTGCCGTCAGAATAGGGAAGCGCGGCCGCCCATTCGATGGTGTCGTAGCCGTCGTCGGTTTCGTGAAGAAATGGATACCATTCGCCTTCGGAAGTGTAGCGGCCACGCACGTCCTGATTGATGACTACGTAGCCGCGGGCAACACCCTTCAAACTAAATTCGAGGTCATTGTTCTTGTCGTATGGAGTGCGCGTAAGAAGGATCGGGAATTTCCCCGGCCCATTCGGACGGTAAATGTCGGCACGAAGAATCGTCCCGTCGCGCATCTTCACTGGAACCCCGCGCTCAACGATAGGCGTGGGCAGATCTACAGCGATCGAGAAGCGTGAGACAACAGAAAAGACGATGAGCAGAACATATGGAGCGGACTTGCGGAAAGCTTGCATGGTTAACTCCATCGAGTATTCCTATTTGTTCACCAGCCGGATCAAACCGAATCGCTCAGGAACGTGAAACGTTTCCTTCATGGGAGCCTGCCAGGCCAACTCGCGGTGATTGGCCGGAGCGCCCTGACTCAAAAACAGATTAATGCGGACAGTGTTGCCTGCAGCAGGAACCCGCGGATCAATCGCGGAGAACGGAATCCGCATCGCGGCAGACCAGGTGTGCCTGGCCTCATCGATACGGGCGGCTGTTTCAAAGCCGGAGTTCCACTTCCAACCATCTTCGTGGTGTGGGATGTGCAGGTTGATGTCGAGATCCACCCATTCGCCCTGGGGAGAAACCTCGAATTCCTTGTACCGCTGAAGGTCGGTGAAGTCGGAGCCGATGAAAACTTCCGCGACATCCCAGTTCCAGAGTTCGTTGGTTTCCTTTTGGGTGGTGGGATTCGGTTTGAGATGGAGTTCGTCGTATGGAGAGACAAACAAGAAATAAACACTTTGCTGTGTCCAGCGGGTGCGTACCGTTGCGCGAAAGCGAGGGACTGTTTTTCCGAACCGGTCTTTCTCAACGGTGACAACGCGAGCGCCACTCCAGAAAGGCGAGGCTAGATCGAGCGTAAGCGGAACGTCCTGATCGGCGCGCACGCACTCCATGACAGCCTCGCGATGAAACCGCGGGACTGTGGACGAGATCAGCATCATGAGAACAACGCTAGTGAAGCCATTCATCAAGGTGTTCCTTTACAAACTCATCATCCTGCAGGTGCGGATAAGTTCTGCAAACGCGATCGATCTCTTCGCTTTGTCCGGGGGAGAGTTCTTCAGCGGGATCAAGGCACCAGCGTCCTTCGAGCAGCCCCTGCCGGCGAAGGATTTCGTGAATCCCGGGAATGCAACCGCGAAAATGCGGGGCTGGATCAAAGATGGCTGCATTCGCATCCGTAATCTGGAGAGCCAGCCGCAAAAGATCGCTTGAGATCGAATCGCGATGTCGTCGCGCCAAAGCCAAATGCTCAACGGCAGTTTTTGTCCAGACGGCCCAATGGCCCAGCAGTCCGCCAGAAAACCTGACCGGACCAGAACCGAAATCAAATACCGAGAGCAGGTCGAGCAGGATGTGGTCATCGTTTCCGGTGTACAGCGCGATTTCCAGGGCCCTGCCTGAGTCGGCAATGGCCCGGATAACTTCGATGGTCTGATAGCGATCGAAGGGCGCGATTTTGACGGCTACGACATTCTCAATGTCGGCGAACTGCCGCCAGAAATCATAATGCAAGAGCCTTCCTCCAACTGCAGGCTGCAGGTAGAAACCGATGACGGGGATGATGGAGGCGATGGCGCGAGTGTGGTCCAGAAGTTGGGGAATGCTTTCGTCCTTGAGGTCGGCGAGACTGAGCAGTGCGGCATGATACGACAATCTTGCAGCAAGCTCTGCTTCAGCCGCGGCCTGCTTGCGCCGGCCGCATACGCCCGCAATCTTCACTATGTTCGGATCACGGCATTCTTCGGCGGCCAAAGTAAGCACGGGTTCGAGCAATCCAACCTTTCGGATGGCGAACTGGGTGGTGTGAACCCCGATGGCAACTCCGCCCGCGCCAGCGGCCAAATAATAGCGGGTGAGGGCCCGTTGCCGGCGTTCGTCCAGTTGGCGTTGGGAATTTAGCGCGAGCGGATGCGCGGGAATGACCAGGCCCGAAAGCAGTTGTTCGCGCAATCGCATTAGAATTTTCCGTCCCGTGTTTGAAAATGCGTGGGCTTGTTCAGCAGCGGCCCACCGTCCCGAATCCAGTTTGCAATCCAGGTGATCATCTCTTGAGGACTGATCCTGGGATCGCCAAACAGTCCTCGCGCCTGGCTCGAGTCACTGAGCAGCGCGCTCGAACCCTCAGTTTCCGAGACGAAGGTCGGCTCGATACCGAAATGCTGGCCAAACTCGAGGGCCAGTTCGCGCACGGAGAGCATTTCACTCCCTGTGATATTCAGAACAAGCGGAGGCGCCTGACACAGAGAGAAGGACCGCAAGGACCAGGAATTAGCGTCGCCCTGCCAAATGACGTTGACCTTGGACATCGCCAGATCAATCGGGCGTTGTTCGAATACCGCCAGTCCGATGTCAACCAGTACTCCGTAACGCAACTCGACAGCATAATTCAGACGCAAGAGCACGACGCGAGTACCCCAACGGGCCGATGCGTACTCGAACATGCGCTCGCGACCCAGTGCCGATTGCGCATACTCGCCGACCGGAGCGACCGGCGTGGTTTCTTGCGCACCGCCTTGCGACGGCGAGCGGAGCGGATATACGTTGCCGGTGGAAAAGGCGACGATGCTAGAGTCACGGTAACGCTCGGCGACGAGTCCGGGAAGGTAGGTGTTCATCGCCCAGGTCAGGTGCGCTTCGCCGGACGTTCCGAATTTTCTTGCCGCCATAAAAATTACATTTGGGATGTCGGGAAGGCGTGCCAGCGCCTCTCGATCGAGAAGGTCGCAGGTGATGGTCTCGATGCCAGCCACGCCTAGTTCGGCGGGCAAAGTGGAATTGGTGAAGCGGGCAACGGCGACGATACGTTTTCGGATACCCGCCCGCTCGCATGAGCGCCGAGCCAATCGAGCCAGGCTGGGGCCCATCTTGCCGCCCGCGCCCAGCATGAGCAAATCGCCCTCGAGGGACGCCATGGCGTCAGCCGTCTTGTCGTCGGGTCGCGAGAGCAACTCTTCCAATTCTGATTCTGTCTGGATGTGCATATCAGCCAAGCTCAAAACCTGCGATCGCATAGATCGCGTCCCGGTTTTCGAAAAGTTCCTTTCCGCGCGACATCCGCAAGAGGTGCCTTTGCGGAAGGAATGCCAACTCGCGGGCGATGGTGGCCGCTTGCTGGTTGCCGGGAAACAGGTCCCAGAACCAACTGCACCGAGAGTTTTCCACCGAGGCGAAGAATACGCTTCGAGCGTCTTCGGGATTGTCACTCACGCAAGGACCCAGGTACGCGCTCACGCGGCCCGGCCGGGAGAACAGATACGATTGTCCACGCACGGCTGGGGGATTTCGTTCTGCCAAGCGTTCGAGCAACGTCAGGCGGTCCGCTCCGAAATAGTTTGCGTCTACTTGGCGCCATGGCGGGGGGGACGGGCAGGCGGCCGACAGTTGCTCACCGCCGGAATTCGGACGAGACCAGCGCACGATCTCGTGTTCGCCACGAAAGCCGAACTGTTCGTAGAGAGGCTGGCCTTGTTCGGTGGCGTCGAGCTTGATGGTTTCAATTCCCATTTCGTCCGCTTGTCTTAAGGCTTCGCGGAATAACTTCTTGGCAAAGCCGCGCCGCTGAAACTCCGCCTTTGTCAGAACCATTCCAATCCATGCCAGCCGGCGACCGTAACAGAGCAAAGTTGTCGTCGCCGCGAGTTGCCCATTCACCTCGATTGCGAGACAGGTTTTCGGAGCGAGTTCGAGCAGCATGCGCCAGTCTTCTTCCGTCTGGTTCCAACCCGCCTGCGCCGACAACTGGAAGGCGGCGGGCAGATCCCCGGCTCGCAACATCCGCAATGTTTCGTGCTCAGCCATGAGCGAATTCCTTGCGGAACTGCTTCGCAAAATGGGGCACGGAGATGCCAGCGTCCTGCAGGTCCGGATGCCATTTCTTTTCCCATTCGAAGGATAGAAAGCGGTCATATTGCAGCGTTTTCAAGGCTTGGCTTAGCTCATGCCACGGGAAGATGCCCTCGCCGGTGAGAACGTATTGGACGCCGTCTTTGGTTTGACGAAAATCCTTTGCATGAACATGCCGAATCACCGATCCCAGCAGCGCCGCCTGTTGCGCCGGCGGTTCGCCGGTTGCCATGAGACTGTTGACGGGATCCCACACTACTCCAATGCTGGGAGAGCGACATTCCCTGAGGATGGCGGCGGTTTCACCAGCCGCCACAAAATCACCATGAGTCTCGAGCCACACCTGCACACCTTTCTGTGCGGTCCTATCCGCGAGGTTTCGAATCGATTCTGCGATCCAGCTACGGGTTGAATCACGATCCGTGCCGGGCTGGATGGTGTCGCCAAAAACGCGGATTCCGGGCGCGCCGAGTTCGGCGGCCACATCCGACATGCGTTCTCCTTCTACGATCGCAGCCTCGCGCTCCCCGGCGTCGGGACAGTGAAAGCGACAACTTGTATCCACGCATGCGATCATCAGGCCGTGATCGGTCAATGCCCGTCTGGTCGCGGCCATTTGCGTTCCGGAGAATGCGGCAAGCTTCCAGAGGGAATCTTCTCCCTGTACGAATCGCAACTCAATACCGTCATAGTCGGCATCGGCAGCAAGCTCCATGATCTGCTGCATGGTCCAGTCCGGACATGCCAGCGTTGAGAACGAGATTTTCATTCTTACGTCATCCGGTCGAGCATCGCTACGGTAACGCGATTCGCAACCTGTTTGCCCTTGAAGAATTTCTCCAGATCGTCCAATACGACTCGCGCGATTTCCTGCCGCACATGGCGCCCGCTTCCGGCAATGTGGGGTGTGATGATCGCACCAGGCATGGTTCGCAAAGGATCGTCTACAGCGAGAGGCTCCACCGGATCGGTTACATCGAGGGCGCAGCGCAAACGTCCAGAGCGCACTTCTTTCCGCAAAGCGATGAGGTCGATCAAGCCTCCACGAGCGATGTTAATGACGGTGGCTCCGTCAGGAAGCATGGCGAGGTTTTTCTGTCCAAGAATTCCGCGCGTCTGATCAGTCAGGGCGGCGGCCAGAACCAGCAGATGCGCTTTGGGCAGGAGCTTTTTGAGGCTGACGAACCTTACCGGATATTTCCGCACCAGGGCTCGATTCGCATAAGGATCATGCACCCGCCAATTTACATCGAAGCCGCGCATCAGATCGACGAGAGCACGCCCAATTCGTCCGAAGCCGATCATAGCCACCGTACGGCCGACCATCGACTCCGGGGCACCGTGAAGGTGTACCTGGTCATAGATGCGGTTCGATGTTTTTCGGAGCGCAGCGCGATAAAAGTCGACATTGCGCGCGCAATAAAGGAGCAGGGCGGCGCCCATCTCAGCCGTGGCGCAGGCCATGGGGGCGGCGGCGTTGGTGATCGTTAGTTGTTCGAAGAGCGATCGGGCGAAGCGGGATTTCACCTCTCCTCCGCAATGGGTAATGATGCGGAGGCGGGGAGCCAATCGCGATAGTCCGTCGTCAAAACGCGGACTGTCCCAGGTCGTGATCAACGCATCAGTCGTACGCAATTGCCGCCGGAATTCGGAAGAAATCGTGCGACTGTCGAT
>Ga0210399_10004980_pt1 | contig 10322 bp, 9 predicted proteins | sample IncBWC14MmetaG_FD_150865 | JGI IMG/M metagenome (GOLD analysis project Ga0210399, IMG submission 150865) | Forest soil microbial communities from Barre Woods Harvard Forest LTER site, Petersham, Massachusetts, United States - Inc-BW-C-14-M | ecosystem: Environmental > Terrestrial > Soil >...
CACGGTGAGCACTTGATTCTGGCACCGAAAGAGCAGGGATCTCTGGTCAACGCGGCTCGCGTCTCAATGGTTACCTGCGGGCGATGCCACGGTGATGAACGCCTCGCGTTGCGTTACAACCTCCCTACTGACCGTGTTCCTTCCTACGCCGACAGCTATCACGGCCTGGCCCTGCGCGGTGGATCCCAGATTGTTGCCAACTGTGCTTCCTGCCATGGAGTACACAATATCTTTCGCTCGACCGATCCGCGCTCCACGGTGAATGCGGCGAACCTTCCTAAGACGTGCGGAAATTGTCACGCCGGCGCGGGCGGCCATTTCGTCATCGGGCCGGTGCACGTGCAGACTTCGATCGGGCCCGCGCACCCGGTAGTGAAATGGATCCGGTGGACTTATTGGACACTGATCCCGATGACCCTGGGCTTCATGATCCTGCACAACCTGCTGGACTTTCTGGCGAAGCTCATCCATCGGCGGCCGCGACATGAAGTCCGAGGGCAAGTGTCTCGGATGAATCTGAATTTCCGCATTGCTCACTGGGGCGTGGTCCTCAGCTTCCCGATGCTGGTTTTCACCGGTTTCGCACTGCAGTATCCAGAAGCATGGTGGGCGCGGCCAATATTGCTGTGGGAGGGACACTTCGCGGTCCGCGGCGCGGTGCATCGCTCGGCCGCGGTGCTACTGATCGCTTCCACGCTGTATCACGTCATTCACCTCGCCGCAAACCGCCGAGACCGCCTGTTCCTGAAAGCGATGCTGCCGCGAATCAAAGACGCGACGGATCTGGTGCAAGTGTTTTCCTACAATCTGGGACTGACGAAAATTGAACCTCGGTTCGGGAAATTCAACTACGCGGAGAAGCTGGAATACCTGGCGTTCATGTGGGGGACGCTGGTGATGGCGGTCTCCGGCCTCTTATTGTGGTTCAACAATTTCACGCTGCGTTATTTTCCCAAGTGGGTGTCTGACGCAGCTACAGCGGTCCATTACTATGAGGCGCTGCTCGCGACCTTCGCCATCCTGATTTGGCACTCCTACATGGTGATCTTCGACCCGCTCGTTTACCCAATGGATACGGCTTGGATCAATGGCAAAGTCCCAGCCGATCATTACCGCCGTTGCCGCCCGGAGTATTTCCGCGCCCTGGAACGGGCCCACCTGGTGGAACCGCTCATTGAGTATGCCGCGGGCGGAGATGAAAGGGGAATTTCCGATACACCAAGCGACAGTCCATCAGCGAAGCCTTAGGAATCGTTAAGAACGCCTTTGCCCCCGACGCAACTGGTGGGGCGGCGCAGGCTCCGGTGCGTGAACCCCGCACAAATGAGTAACCCGAGCCGATCCGGTATCCCCGTAGCCGGAGACCAGGATCACTCTCTGTTTACAGAATCGGTAATCCCTGCGCTGGTGCGTGCCTTACGTTACATCTTCTACGCGAATTCTGTGGGACGATATGCTAAGTCTAAGGTTCTAATTCAGGGACACGGAGCGTGCCTACGCAAGCCTCGGTTAGTTCGGCAACACGGAGAGACGAACGGGAGCTGCGCGAGGCGCGCTTTGCCATGCGCCTCTCATTGGCTCTTGGTTTGGCAATGTTGATCGGCAAGACCACAATCTATTTCATGACGCATTCGGCCGCGATTTTCTCCGATGCCGCCGAGTCGGTCGTCCACGTGATTGCCGTAGGGTTTGCTAGTTTTAGTCTTCGGCTCAGCACAAGATCGGCATCCCCTCAATTCCTCTACGGTTACGAACGGATCACGTTCTTCTCCGCCGGATTTGAAGGAGCCATGATTGTCGTGGCCGCGATCGCCATTCTCTATGAGTCAATCCGGAAGTGGATTGCCGGGCTACAGCTGGAGCACCTGGGCGCAGGCGCTTTTTTAATCCTGATCGCTGGACTAGTCAATGCGGCTCTCGGGTACTATCTCCTGCGAACCGGCCGGCGCACGAATTCACTCATTCTCGAAGCCGACGGCAAACACGTCTTGACCGACAGCTGGACCAGCTTCGGCGTCGTGGGAGGATTGGGGCTGGTGCTACTGACGCACTGGAAACCGTTCGACCCGCTGGTGGCGATGGCTGTCGCCGTAAATATCCTCTGGTCAGGAGGACGCTTAGTCTGGCAGTCGGCAGTCGGACTGATGGATTATTCTGATCCGAAAGCCGGCCGGAAAATTCGCGACAAGCTGGATGCCCTGTGCTCGGAACTGAACATTCAATACCATGGCGTGCGCTTCCGAACCACCGGATACCGCCAGATCATCGAAGTACACTTGTTATTCCCGCGACTGACATCGGTCAGCGATGCCCACCGCCTGGCGACAATTCTGGAAGAACGCCTGCCAACCGACCTGGCGGTGCCCGCCGAGGTCGTCACTCACCTGGAGTGTTTGGAAGACCACGCCGAGGTTCACCACGAACAACACTACACTGGAAAACCGGAATAGGCGCCGCGCAGTGCGAGCAAAGTGCAAATCGCCATCGCCTGAAAGCGGCCTCCTTCTACGCCGTGATAAGGGATTCCAACGCATGGCGGTTGGGGATCACAAGCGTAGAACCGCTTTGCTGGATGAGACGCTGCTTCTTGAAGCCCGCGAAAAGCCGGCTAACGGTCTCGCGCGACGAGCCGATCATCTGTCCGATCTCTTCGTGAGTCAACGCCAGCTTCACTTGGGTGGGGTTTCCGGATTTCGCGTTTTGATCAAGCCAACCCACCATCAGTCGGGCCAGCTTTTCGCTGGCCGAGTCGGACAGCATCAGGTCGCGGATTTCGCGGCAGGTAGAGGCGTAATCCCGGCTGATGTGCTGGGTCACCCACAGCGCAAGCTCGCCGTGAAGGCGCATCAGACGCAGCAAATCGCTGTGTCGCAGGAAGCTGATCTCGCACGGCTCCTGGGTCTCGGCGGTCGCTTCATATTGGCGTCCGCAGACTACAGCGGCAATTCCCAATGGGGAACCGGCGTCGACAATCCGAAGAATCAGAGTCCTGCCGTCGCTTCCACAAATCGAAAGTTTCACCCGGCCCCGACGCACCAGGAACACTCCTCGTGGAGACTGCCCTTCCGCGAACAGAACCGCTCCCGTGGGATAGCCGGTGGTGAGCGCTTCATTCTCCACGATATCGGCTAACGCTTGAGAAAGATCGCAAAACGTATTGTCTATTGGCGCACGTTTCTGGGCATTGTTTACGATTTGTGTAGCCATAGGATTGCCTCCGCTCTCCAGTACTTTGGCAAGCGGTTTACCATTCTTTTCAGGTGGGGTATGGTTCGGCGAAAGCGTCGCCTAAACTTAACAAAATAGGGGTCTTGCTTGGATGTAGAAAGACGCCTCCACGCTCGCCCTCAACCGGAGTTGCGGCCTGAACTGCGTGCTTTCCCACAGTTATGTGTGATCCCCATCACCAGCCTGTTGGTTATATGACCGAACAGATTGGTCACATAACCGAACACATGAAGATTACGACTCCACGTTCGGCTGGTTGTAGCTTCAGGCCATTAGGCTTTACGCCAACGTCGCGTGGACGGTATTCAGCAGATCGATTCGGGTAAAGGGTTTTTCTAGAAGCGTGATGTCGCGTTTTAACAGCTCACGTTGCTCGATCAGTTCACCTGTGTAACCTGACATGTATACAACTTTCAGGTTCGGGTGGGAGGCGCTCAGGCGCTCAACCAATTCAGGACCGCTGACGCTACGCATCGCTACGTCGGTCAACAACAGGTCAATTTGACTCGGATGAGCTTCCACCCATTGGAGTGCGGACTCCCCGTCATCCGCCTCGACCACGGTGTAGCCGTGTTCCTGGAGGACTTTCTTAGTCAAGCTGCGCATGATTTCGTCGTCTTCTACGAGCAGGATCGGTCCCGTGGCCCTTCGGACCCACGGTTTCCAACTCAGGCTTGGATCCGATCCCGATTTTGTGCTCGGCGCAAGGGAGGTAGATCTTGAACGTCGTCCCGCGGCCCGGTTCACTATAGACTTGGATGTGGCCTCCACTCTGTTTGACAATGCCATATACCGTCGCCAGACCCAAACCGGTTCCTTTGCCCGCGTCTTTGGTCGTGAAGAAAGGCTCGAAGATGCGCGCTACGGTGGCTTTGTCCATGCCGTGGCCAGTATCACTAACAGCGAGCACGACGTATTTTCCCGGGGCCATGGATTGATGCTGCTCGGCAAACGTCGCGTCAAACTTCGTTGCGCCGGTTTCGAGAATGAACTTGCCGCCACGAGGCATGGCGTCGCGTGCGTTCACCGCGAGATTTACCACGATCTGGTCGATCTGCCCAGGGTCTGCCTCAACCACTGCCGAGGACGATTTGGACGCGATGAGAACCTCGATATCGTCTCCGAGCAGCGGCCGCAGGAGCTTGCTGACCTCCCTTAAGCGCTCGTTCAGATCGAGAATGCGGGGTTGGATTGGCGACGTCCGGCTGAAGGCGAGCAGTTGTTTCGTCAGTGACCTGCCCCGTTCTGTTGCCTCCTTGATGTTCTCGACGTAGAGCAATGGTTCGGCAGCGGGATCAATGCGGTCGCGGAGGAATTCGGTGCAGGCATTGATGATGCCCAGAATATTGTTAAAATCGTGTGCGACTCCGCCCGCGAGCCGGCCGATCGCTTCCATTTTTTGTGATTGATGAAGCTGGCCCTCAGTTCGTTTCTGGGCCGTGATGTCGCGCGCAATCGCGGATGCTCCCACAATTTCGCCTTTTGCGTCGCGCAAGGGAGACACGGAAATGGAGACGTTCAGGTGGCGTCCGTCCTTGGCTACCCGGATCGATTCGTGATATTCGACGGTCTCACCACTCGCGATTTTTTGCAGGATCCCCGGGATTTCGTCGGGACGGTCACTAGGGGCTAGAAGGGATATATTTTCCCCGACGACTTCTTCCGGCGTGTAACCATAAATGCGCTCAGCGCCCTTGTTCCAACTGGTAATAGTGCCGTCCAGGTTTTTGCCAATGATGGCATCCCCGGACGAATCAATAATCGAGGCCAGCCTCGACCGGTATTCGCCCAGTTGCTCAACTGTTCTCCGATGCAGTTCTTCCTTCGCTCGGCGCAGTTCATCTGAGATTCGCTTACGATCGCTGATGTCGCGGATCGCGCTCAACACAAACGTTCCATTCTCCGTGGCCACAGGACTTAGACTGATTTCCACGGGGAATTCCGAGCCATTGCGCTGTCTTCCATAGAGATCCAAATCCGCTCCCATGCGCCGCGTCTTTGGTGTTTCCACGAATGTCTGCCGATGGTGGTGGTGCTGGCGGCGATAGCTCTCAGGCACGAGCATTTCGACTTTCTGGCCAATCAATTCGTCGCGGTCATAGCCAAATAGTTCCTGTGCCTGGGAATTGACTTGAACGATGGTTCCATCGCGATCGACGGCGACGATGGCGTCGGGAAGTGTTTCCAGCAGGTCCGTAGAAAGGAGGGCGTCAGCCATGGTCTTGGCCGTAGCGGAGGATTTTAGCTGTTTGTGACTAGAGGAACGTCGCGACATACAACTCCATTGTTCGAACTGCCGGTGCTTAAATTTATGTCGGAATCGGTTTGCCTGTAAAGGACGGGTGCGACGAGAAAAGCGATCGTCCCGGAGCCAAGACGCGAGTCACGGCATCTGCAAATTTCTGCAAAACAAATCTGGAGGGTTCTGAAGCGCACGTCGCATACGGATTTATTCTTCTTTCGAGTTGTTGATGCTTAGTACGGCTGTTCACTTTCTTGACGATGAGTGTTTCATGCCACCGCCAAAGACGCGCGCGGTCTGCGATGCTTTTTTATGAGGACAGAAGCCAGCAGGACCATCGCCCCCAGATCGCCCGAACTGGCAAGAAAAGCCTGCGAGCCGCTGGTTCAACAAAGTGAGTCTCTGCAGAAGGAATGGCGTAACCTATCACGCGAGCGAATACGTCGTGAGGCACGAGCAGATCGTGAATCTAATTCTAGCAATAAGCCGCGACGGAGTTGGGCTGCCGCATCGATCATCAAGAAGTGCGAATGAACTCGATCGTTTTCCCAAGCTCTCTGGTTTTCAAGAGACTAAAACAACACGGAATTCGAAGCAGTGCCAAATCGCTTGAACGTGCTGCGATGTTTAACTGATGTACAATTGCTGCATTTTCGAGAGCAAAGGAAATTGCGGATGAAAGGCAATCCAAAAGTAATCCAAGAATTGAACGATGCCCTGCGGGAAGAACTGACGGCTATCAATCAGTATTTCTTGCACGCGGAAATGTGCGAAAACTGGGGCTACAAGAAACTCGCCGGCTACATCAAGAAGCAGTCCATCGATGAGATGAAGCACGCCGAAGTTCTGATCGAGAGAGTGCTATTTCTGGATGGAACACCTTCCATGGAACCTTTAAAGCTGAACATTGGCGGAAGCGTGCGCCAAATGATTGAGAGCGACCTGGCGCTTGAGCTTGGTGCGGTGAAGCAGTACAACGCCGCGGTGCAGCTCGCAACGCAGGAAAGAGACAACGGCAGCCGCGATCTGCTGGTCAAGCTGCTTCAAGATGAGGAGGATCATGTGGACTGGCTGGAGGCCCAACTTCACCAGATCAAAGAAGTGGGCTACGAGCGCTACCTTTCCCTACAGATGGGCAGCTTCGAAGAGAAGTCGTAGTCACCGGTCCAACGCTCTCTCGATCCTCTCAAACCTTTCCCTGCTTCATGGAAAATGGCCTGCTTTTCAACCACACGGACTGAAGATGTCCGCTAGGAGCCGTGTTGAGGGTCCGCAACCGCTAGAAATACCCACGAAAAAGCCTCAGCCAATTGTGATCCGCCGACTCGGCTGGACAGAACTGGTCAATGCGCTGGTCTTCGGTGTGCTCCTCCCCGCCGGGTTTCGCTTCGTACGGTAGCTCGAGGAATTGAGACTCTTACTGACGCTGCAATGGTCGCTGAAGTATGTGACGTAGCGCACCGTGCTGGCATTCACGCGTCACTGCATAGGCAAAACCGGGGATGGTAAATTTCGGCCTGGCGTGAGCTCCCGGCGCTCGGAAAACACGGAATCTTGGACCGAGGCCCCCGCCTGAAGCTGTTGTTACCTTACAAGAAAAGGAGCACCAACATGTTTTCCCGTATCCTTAACTTCGAAGTGAAACCGGAAAAGAAAGAAGAGTTCGTGAAGGCGGTGAAGAACCAAGTCCTGCCCATCCTCAAGAAGCAGGTCGGCTTCTTGGAGATTCTGCCTCTGTTCCCGGAGAAGGCAAGAGAGGAAAAAGCTTACCTCATCAGCCTCTGGACGAGCAAAGTGGATGCGGCGCGCTATGAGAGGGAGTTTTATCCCCAGGTGGCTAACATCCTGAAGCCATACCTGACCACGGCTGTCGAGGTGAATTACTACAATCTGGAAACCACACTCTGCGAGCGTTTCGTCGACTCGCTGGCCGCCTGAGGCTGAACCACCATCGGAAACCCCGTGGCAAAATGCTCCGGGGTTCCGTTTCTTTTGGCCCAACCATACGGTCTCTCGCCGATGTGATCGCCATCACATTCTCATGTGACGGAGAATGCTGCCATCATTTTCTCCAGGTTATAAGGTAAAACAGTAGCCGCACTGGAAGCACAATAGAGACTGCGGGAGAATAGGGCATGGCGATTGAACCCACCACCCAACCAAGTGCGGGATCAACCTGGCAGGTTAAGCAGGTCTATGCGATGGCGGTAATCTGCCTCGCGATTGGGCTGGCAATCGGATACTTTTTCCGGGGATCGCAATCGCCTGCAGCGCCAGTGCAACCCGCAGCCCAAGCTCATCCGTCCGTCCCAGCAGGATCTATGGGGGGACATACACCCAGCCTCGAAGAGATGAAACAGATGGCCGACAAGAAGGCTGCGCCCCTGCTCGAAAAACTGAAGAGCGATCCGAACAACAGCGATCTGCTCATTCAGGTCGGAAACCTATACAAAGCTGCCCACCAGTTCAAGGAAGCCGCCGGCTACTACGACCAGGCATTGCATGTCGATCCAAGGAACGTTGCCATTCGGACGGAGATGGCTTCGTGTCTGTACTACAACGGCCATGTGGACGGGGCGATCAGCCAGCTTCAGCAGGCGCTGCACGATGACCCCAAGGATGCGAACTCCCTGTTCAACCTCGGCATGATCAAGTGGCAGGGAAAACAGGACAGCAAAGGAGCGCTTGCGGCTTGGCAGCAGTTGCTGAAGTCGAATCCGCAATTGAGCGCGGACCGCAAAGCCACTGTGCAGAAGTTGATGGCCGACGTCCAGATGCAAGGCAAGAGCTAACCGAGCAATACGTCGCGGCTTTCAGCGACAAACGAAGGAGATCTCCGAGGCAGAATCTCAAGGAGCACTGAGAAATGACGGATACAAAGTCTATCGAGCAATGGACAAGTGTGCAGGCTTACACCTTGGCAGTCATTTGCCTGCTGGTGGGAATCGCTGGCGGCTGGTTCATCCGCGGGTCACAGAGTCCAGCGGCCGTTGCGGCTGGGACAGCAACTGCATCCGCACCGGCTATGGGGAGTCCGAACGCCGGTGTCCAGACTCCAACTCCGGCCGAGATGCAAAAAATGACCGACACGCACGCTGGACCGCTGATCGAGAAACTGAAGGCAGACCCGGCCAACGCCGGACTTCTGGAAAACATCGGGAACATCTATTACGATGCCCAGCAGTTCCCCACAGCCATCGACTACTACCAGCGCGCGCTGAAGGCAGAGCCAGCCAACACAGGCGTTCGTACCGATATGGCGACCGCCTATTGGTACACCGGCAACGCCGATACCGCTATTGCGGAATTCCAGAAATCGCTCGCTTACGAACCCAACAAGGCAAATACGTTGTTCAATCTGGGCATCGTCGAGTGGCAGGGCAAGATGGATATCGACAAAGCGGTCGCCGCGTGGCAGAAACTGTTGGACACAAATCCGAACTATGAAGGCAAAGACAAGGTTCTGGAATTGATGACACAGGCGAAGAAACACTCAGGCGTCAAGCCGGGGACGCCGGCAAAGCCGCTGCAATAGCGAAAGGCCATCTGCTTTCCCGTAGAGACGCAGCCTGCCACGGCTCAGGGGCCTGTCTCTACTTCCGCAGTTTCCCCACGCGCTGGGCGCTTGCGAACACCGTCGCGACTGTGTCCATGTGTTTCGGCTGCACCTTGGCCGGGGGGACTGGTGAACGCCAGCAACTACTCGCATTCAGCTTGAGAAAGAACATTGGAAGCAACGCGGCCGTCCTGTAGAGCCGGGGCTTGTCTCGTCTCCGCTGGCAGCTTGTCCGCGATCTGCCGAAACATGGCGCGCGCCAGCAGGTAGTTGCCCTCCGGGGTAAGGTGGACGTGCTCATACACCAGCTCGCTGCCGACGATTCCGTTTGGACTCTCCTTGGCAAAATTCTCATCCACGTCCACGAGTTTAGCTCCCAAGACCAAAGTTACCGAACGATTGATGTCATTGATCTTGCTGTGGGCGCGAAAGCGAAGCGTGTCGAGATCGCCGGCGCGAAGAAAGTGTTCTCGTGCCGAGCGATAATCTCCCAGTATCGACAAGCAGCGTCGGGCCGAGGAAGTAAGATTTCAGCTCGTTCATCCAAACTCTTTCACATGCAAATGTCGATGGCGTCGCACTGCGCACTTCGGATTTCGTCATATAAGGTGGCTTTAGATGTTTCGAAGTTCGATCCAAACTTGTGTGCCGCTCTACTTCCTTATGGACCATTTTGGCTTTCCCGTCTTGGGAGCGCCGACCGAGCCGTCTGCATTGTGGGCGACTCCGTGGCACATAAGCGTGCACGTATTGCTGGAACGGTTGTAGGCAATCAGAGCGCCGTTGTTTTCTCCCACTACGTTCGCGTCAAAATTCACCAGCCGCTCCCCGCTGATGCCCGGGGACGTTGCGCCCGTGCCGTGGGCAGTGTGACATACCGAGCAACTGAAGCCGGACTGGGATATGTGCAGGCCGTGCTGCTTGAAGCTGGTATTAGCGACGACGTTGGTCAGGTCATGACACTTCGCGCACATCGCATACGGCCCCGTGAAGGTCAGGTCTGGATTGGGGAACAGGTTCGTGACTACCCCGCCCGGCACTGCGGCCTGGCTGAATTGATAGTTGCGCTCGAGGATGTGCGAGTTGACCGATCCGTGGGGACCGTTCGGGCCGGTGCCACCGAACTCACGATTGTCGTCGCTATTATGACAATCGGTACAGAAGACGCGTACTCCCATCGCTCGCACCGACGCCGTTCCATTCTGATTCAGTTGGTTCAGCAGAAGGCTTGGCTGCGGCAGTGGACTGGTTCGATCGTGGGTCACCGGGTGGCTCGACGTTGCCGTTGAGGCGAAT
>Ga0210399_10004983_pt1 | contig 10321 bp, 6 predicted proteins | sample IncBWC14MmetaG_FD_150865 | JGI IMG/M metagenome (GOLD analysis project Ga0210399, IMG submission 150865) | Forest soil microbial communities from Barre Woods Harvard Forest LTER site, Petersham, Massachusetts, United States - Inc-BW-C-14-M | ecosystem: Environmental > Terrestrial > Soil >...
ACGGACCGATTTGTGAGTGGCCCATAAGCCATGTCCTGGTGCCATTCAACGACCGAACCAATCTCCCCAGGTTTTACGTTGATTTTGCTCGAAAAGTACACAACGTCGGGTCCAAGCAACTGGACCATACACTCGACCAGCTTGTCTCCACAGGCCAGGTCGCGAAAAATCTCGTAGTACGTGCAGGGATCGTAGACTCGGCGCACCTTGGTGCCGTCGGGGGCTTGATTTGGTTCCATCTCCAGCCGGCTGGCATCATGATGGGCGAGAGTCGCTCCAGCACAGATTGACTCGATTTCATCGACCAGGCGGGTGGACTCCGCTGGCGTGAAAAAGTGGTGCGCGACACAGAAGCCCTGCAATCTATATTCTTCGACTTGGGCATTCGTCAGCATTCAATACTCTCCATCAAGCTCGGGATGGATCACGAATCCGCGGGTTTCATCCGGAGACTTAGAGATCACCTCGGCTTTGCTAGTTGTCAGGGGAGATCAGCTATTAACTTTGCTTACCAACGCGGTGTGCCGCGAGTTTGACGCGGAAAATACTCGCGGATCGACCACATTATTCGGGACCCGCCCAAGAAATACTTCTGCCATCCCCTCGCTCACCATAGTAAAAGTGGCGCGAGCAGCTCGGGAAGAAAGGCCCATACAGTGCGGCGTACAGAGCACGTCGGCACGCCGGAAGATCGGGTGAGACGTGTCCGGCGGCTCGGTGGGGTAGACATCCAGCCCCAAACCGGAAAGCGTACCTGACTCCAGCGCCTGGTATAGAACATCCAGGTCAGGCATTAGCCCTCCTCGGGCAAGGTTGATGAGGACGGCGCCACGCTTTACTAAACGCAGGCGCTCCGCATCAATCATTCCTCTGGTTTGTTCGTTGAGAGGGGCATGAAGCGATATGAAATCTGCAGTTCCGAGAAGCTCGTCAAAGCTCACCAGCTTGGCACCGTTTGCAGCTGCGACTTTTTCGTTGACACACGGATCGTAGGCAATAACTATCATCCCAAAAGCTTGCGCCAAGCGACTCACTTGGCTTCCGATGCGGCCAAGACCGGCGATGCCAAGCGTTGCACCGTATAGATCACCAATGGAGACTTCCTCCCGTGCAGCCCAGCGACCGACACGGGTCTTGTGGTCGAGTTCACGCAACCGCTTCGCCAGAGCGAGCAACATCAGTAAAGCGCCCTCGGCAACGGCCCTCGTGCCAGCGCCCGGCGCAAATACGACGGGGATACCATGCTCGGTGGCGGCGCCGATGTCGACATTGTCGTAGCCGGCGCCTGTGCGACCGATCACCCGCAGTTCCTTCCCGGATTCGATCAGGCGGCGGGAGATTGGCGTAACGCCTCGAACAATCAGTCCAATGGCATCTTGCACCAGAGAAATGAGGCTGGATTCGTCGGTGGATGCGGCCACTTCGATCGAGGCGAAGGGACTCAGGACTTCTCTGGCCATTGTCGGAACTGGCCCGGTGGCGACAATGCGGCTTTTAATCACGGTGTATGTACCTGCGTCAACTAATTGAACCTGCTGATGTGTTGGTTTATTATGGTCGCTAATTCCCCGACATTGGCGCCGATGCGAAAAATAATGGCAGAATTCCTTGAACGCCAACCCAAAACTGTTGAATACTGTATACAGTTGATAATTCGATGTCAACTCAAAACATCTGCTTGTTTACCAAAATTCACAGGGGCGGGATGCCTCCGGAGAGGCTACGGTAGAGGGAATTTGAAGGGAATGAGAACCGGAGTAATTCGACTGGGAATAATCGGCTGCGGAATGGCTGTGAAACGGCTCCATTGGCCGGCGCTGGGTCGGCTCGACCGACATGTCCAAGTAGTTGCAATTGCAAGACGCAATTATAAGCAAGCCAAACTCTTTGCGGTCGAAGCGAAGATTGGCCGTGTGTATGCTGATTATCGTGACTTGCTCGGCGACGCACAGGTTGACGCTGTGCTGACGGCCGTTCCGATTGAGATGAACGGTAGCGTTTTGTTGGACGTCCTCCGCTCTGGCAAGCACGTCATGGCAGAAAAACCGATCGCACCGACGATTAAGCAGGCCCGCTCGATCCTGCGCGAAATGAGTGGGCGGGATCAAACGGTATTGATCGGAGAGAACTTCCGGTACCGACGCGACCTTTCAGAAGCAAAGACCATTCTCGATTCGGGGCTGATCGGAGACGTCTTCGCTTTCCAGTTGAAAGTGAACTTTGACATCACCGCGAAAACACGTAAGCCGTGGATTTCGCGAGGATGGCGACACGAGGCGCGACACCCAGGCGGCTTTATCCTTGACGCGGGTGTACACCCCGTGGCTGCTTTAAGGGACCTCCTGGGAGAAGTCCGCGAGGTATGCGCCTACGTTCTCGACACGTCCAGCGTGATCCACGGACCGGATAGCATTCTCATGCAAGTGCGCATGGACAGCGGGGTCGTTGGGCAGTGCTTTTTCTGTTACACGTCTAAAGAAAGACGGGAAAGCCCGCTCGACTTCACAATTTTCGGAACCAAAGGGGTCCTGCGAGTAGAGCGCAACGGAATTGCGATAACGCACGAATTAGGTAAGCCACGGCGGCTGGTAAGAATAGCCGTCGGCGGAGAATACCTGCGGCAGTGGAAGAACTTTTGTGGCGCGATACGTGGAGAAGAAGCCATCATATCCACTGCAGAACGAGCATGCGGCGATCTGGCAGTAATTGATGCCGCGTTACATTCGTCAAGCACTGGCAGGCCATGCGCGGTCACCGAAGAGTTTCACATCGGTTGAGCTGTGCCGATGAGCCAGTGACCTGCTACCCGACGCAGCAGCAGTTCCGGCGAAACACAACTCAACGAAAGGAATGAAATTGTCACTCATCCAATGACGAGTACACGATCTTGACTTTGCTTTTAGTATACTGTATACATCAACGCTCTGGAAATCAAACTGTGCCGTAGTGGAGATTAAGGTGCGCGTCCTCTTTATAGGATTTCAAGATTTGGTTCATCCCTGGTACGACGATTTCCTGGATGCGGTTGCGGGCCGATTTCCCGTCGAACTTTACGACACCAACCGCCCGTTCGCTGAACAACTCGCCGGCGTCGAGGTCGTGGTTGACCAGGGCGGATGGGGCACACGTGCCATGGCAGATGCCTCTGCGCAGGCGGGCGTGAAGCTATGGCAAGTGATCGGTACCGGCCTCGATCACCTGGACATTGGGTATTTCAATGATCGCGGGCTCCCAGTTTGCTACTCACCAGGCTTTTTGAGTGGCATAGGTCTGGCTGAACATGCCCTCATGTTCATGCTTTGCCTGGTGAAGAATTGGAGCGTGACTCAGAAGAACGTTCACTCCGGCGTCTGGTATCACCCGATGACAGAGGAATTGCACGGGAAGAAATTGGGGCTGGTGGGATTTGGAGGAAGTGCACGAGAACTGGCAGTACGCGCCTGGGCGATGGGCATCGAGATTTCTGCGATCGACGTGGTGGACGTCCCGGCTTCAATCTTGAGTGAACATCATGTTTCGTATTTTGGCGGTACCCAAGACCTGGCAAAATTGCTGGCAGAATCCGATTTCCTTTCCATTCACGTCCCCTTGACGACGCAGACAACGCACATGATCGATCGGGCGGCATTCGCCCAAATGAAGAAGACCGCATTCCTAATCAATGTGGCTCGCGGGGAGATTGTGGACGAGGCGGCGCTGTTGGATGCCCTGCGATCGGGACAAATTCGCGGAGCAGGATTGGATACGTTTTCCGGCGAACCCTTAAAGCCCGACCACCCCCTGTTGCAATTGCCAAACGTCATTGCAACGCCGCACATCGCTGGCGGCACTCGCGGCACTTCCCGCAGACGGGGGCAATCTGCTGCGGAAAATGTCGCTCGCGTGGCTAGCGGACAGTCGCCCCTCTATCCAGCGAAACCTAAATAGAAAGGCCGGGGCCTTCGATGTTTCAGCGAGTTAGTTTGTCGCAGCGCGTAAACCAATCACTCACTTAAGGAGACTCAAAAGTGCTGCTCGAAAAAAAAGTTGCCCTGGTTACGGGAGCGGGGCGAGGCATCGGTAGAGGAATCGCGTTAGGTTTTGCCCATGAGGGTGCGACTGTAGTGGTGACAGCGCGCACGGTAGAAGAAATCGAAGAAGTAGGACGCGAGATTTCCGGCTCGGGGCAAAAGAGCTTGACGATAGCGGCGGATATTGCGAAACCCGGAGTACCTGAGAACATCATTAAGCAGATTCTCGACGAATACGGCACGATCGACATTGTCGTCAACAATGCGGCCGTCGGGAGCGCATATAGCCAGAACTTGACCGCGCCATATCGTTTCTGCAAAGCTGCGGCACCAATCATGAAGAAGCGTGGATGGGGCCGGATCATCAATATCTCTTCTCTCGCAGGGAAAATGCCACTGCTACATGGCGCGGCTTATGCGGCATCCAAACTCGGACTCATCGGGTTCACCCGAGCCATCGCACTCGAACTGGCTGCCGATGGAATCACGGTAAATGCGATCTGTCCGGGACCCGTAAAAACAAAGATGGGGAAAAAGCGCATCGCTCAAGACTCCGCGCGGCTTGGCATCAGCGTTGAGGATTGGGAAAAGCGGCTCATTCCTCCAATCGGCCGTTTCCTTCTTCCCGAGGATTTCGCTCCGATTACGGTGCTACTAGCTAGCGAAGCCGGCAGTGCGATTACAGGACAATCGATAAATGTTTGCGGAGGCACCTTGATGAATTAACCGCCGCAACTGGAATGGGCTCCGTGAAACATTTCATAGTCTGTGGATTCGAACGTTCGCCTACTCAATTGCCCGGCAAGAAACTGCTAACCTACTCGTCTTTGTCGCATCGCTCTTATGGCTGAGCAACGTTGGATTCGCGTGCTTCCTGTAACGTTCATCATGTACACGATCGCGTTCGTCGATCGCACGAATGTGTCGTTAGCGTTGCCGAGGATGAGTGCCGATCTTCACATGGATGCCGCTCAAGCCGGCGCGGCGAGTGGAATTTTTTTTATCGGCTACGTCTTACTGCAGGTACCGGGAGGATACATCGCCAGCCGCTGGAGTCCCAAGTGGCTGGTTTGCATCATGCTCGCTGTCTGGGGCGTGTGCTCAGTTGCCGGGGGACTGGTTCACTCAAGGCAGCAGTTGCTCCTGGTGAGATTTCTGCTGGGCGTTGCCGAAGGAGGTGTGTGGCCGGCTACTCTGGTGCTCATTTCCCGATGGTTTCCGCGCTCTGAACGAGCACGCGCCAATGCTTACTGGATGTTGTGCCTCCCTGCGGCAGCTGTACTGTTTTCCCCCCTGTCGGGCTGGATTTTAGGACGATGGAACTGGCGCATACTGCTGATCAGCGAGGGCGCGCTACCGCTGCTATGGATGATTTTCTGGATTGCGCTGATCGACGATCACCCTCACGAGGCGCAATGGATCTCTGCTGAAGAATGTGAGCATTTGAATCGTACTGCGCGCGAGGAGGCAAGCATACTTGAAGAACCCGCGATCCACCAATCGTTGCCAACCTCGCTCTTTCGTCCGGAAGTTTTGATCCTGTTATTGATCTCATTCCTGGTGAGCGCCGGAAATTATGGCTTCTTGTTTTGGTTACCCACCGTTCTCGAAACTCTGAGGGTTGGGACCCGAGCGCCCTTGACGCAGCTTCAAGTTGGCCTGCTGAATTCCCTTCCTTTTGCCACCGCTGGGATTGGAATGGTCTTAATTTCGAGGCATTCTGATCGGCATCAAGAGCGAGTTAAACATGTAGCCGTCTCACTGGGCTGGGCTGGAACATTCCTGCTAGTCAGCGTGTTTGCAGGTGAACGATTTCCTTCGACGGCCTTTGCCCTGCTTTGCCTGGCGACGGTCGGTTCCTACGGGATGATGGGACCATTTTGGTCGATCCCCACTGAACTATTGCCTCCAAGAGCTACTGGAGCCGCGATAGGAGTGATCCAACTCAGCAACCTCGGGGGCGCTTTTGGGCCGATGTTGGCCGGACTTCTTAAAAAGCAGAGCGGAAGTTTCACACTGGCCTTCGCGCTCATGGGTCTGGGATGGTTGGCCGGCGCTATTGCTTGTCTTCCTCTAATCCGTCGAGCGCAGGTCTCAAGGATGGCAAAGGTTAGTTCGTCTACTTTGCCCGTCCGATGAACTACTCAGCAACCCTTCTATCGACTGCCTGGACCGCTCGGAAGTGAATCTCGAGGCCGGGTCACTATGGAGAGCGTCTCGAGTTGCGAGGTTCAAGCTTAACTTGGAGAAGAACGGACCAGGGAAGGTCGGTCCTCAGATCGCGATGCGAACCAAGGTTGGGTAGTTCTTTACACGAATTTTCGGGACAATTATATCGCCGCCGCGGGTAACTATCGCGAGTTCTTGTTCGGTTCCATTCATGATGTCGATTCCCCAGGCTTGCCGCGCCTGGGTTCCCCTGAGATTCAGGTCGTACATCTCCTCAGAAATCTCGCTGGGCTTGCTCGCCGCCGGATTGGCAAGCCATGCGGCAACCAGCCGCTCATTGCTGCCTCTCTGAAAAGTAAATACCAACAGCCGTTCGCGGTCTTCAAATTCCGCCGGGAACTCCGTTGCATGAAAGTCGTCAAGCACAGTGGCGAGATTGCGCCAGACGTAGTACATGATCGATGGCTGAACCGGAGTGACGACCTCGCTCGGCCAAGCAATGCGGCAATTTGAGTCGGCGGTTACGTGGCCGGTGAAGTGCAGGATCTGAGTGTTGGCTACCATGTCCAAGCCACTGTGCCCCACTGCAGAAATCGCAGAGACGACTCCATGCTGCAACTCAGAAAGAGGAGTTCTGGGAGGATAGGTAAAGAAATGGTAGAGCTCACTCGCATAGTATCGGCCCGAAAAGCCGAGGGCCGCGCATTGCCGCTTGAATTCGCGAACTGCATCGCAGTAGGCGCGGTCAGGCGGGTTATAGGGATGCCAACCTAGGCCATCGATCTTCGGCGCCCATCCTGGTGCAATAGGATTCCGGGTCTGGGGACCATAAACATATTGCCATCCGGCTGGGGTACTGCCGTCATCATCACCGCGGAACTCGTCACGCAAGATTTCAGAACCTTGCAAATTGCGAATAGAAAAATCTGCGAACGCTTGGCCGGCTCCGGTGAGTTGCGACACCCCCACCGCGCCGGGTCGGTCGAGCCCGGATGTCAACTCGCGATGCAGCGTTTCCGTGCGATTGCCATCCGAGACTTCAAGCGTTACATGTCGGTCTTCCGCCCGCACATTCAGGGTAAGGTTCTGGCTTAGGTCGGAATCGAGGCTCTTCGACGAAATGGTGGATTTGTTCCAATCCTTTCCATGACGCTCGGCGATAACCAGGGTGTAGCGACCGAGCCCGGGCCAGCAGGTCGCATATCCCGCCAACACAAAATTATCAGGGTCTATATAGCGCAGCACGACTCCAAACCGGCCGCGATTGAAAGCTTTTACGCTAATCGCGGCATCCCCAACTCTGTTTTTTTTCATCGTCGCTAGAGTAGAACTCTCGATCGTTCTCAGGCTGCCACCATTGACCAGAAACTTTCCCTTCTTCACTCCGGACTTGCGATCGTTCCCAAGAAGAGTCAAAAGAAAATCGGGCGCGAACAGATCGGGGCTGGCCGGCATGATGAGGGCCTGTGGGTCCACGCGTTTGACGACTTCATAAGTCTTAGTGAACATCCTCATATACCGTTGGGCCATTTCATCATCCCAGCCACACCCGGTAAACTCGTTCCCGACTTCGTACACGTACACCCGCCCTTTCAGGTGGCGCACGATGAAGTCCACATAGCGTAGATATGCCTCCATCATTTCGGGACTGTAATCGGCGTCCAGTTCCATCGAGCCGCCGAGGGTGCCGTCGGTAAATCTTCGAATTCGCGTTTCGGCCCAATCCGTATTCCCTGATCCAGGTTCATAAAGCGGATTAGCGTAGATATCCAAACCCCAGATCAACTTCACACCACAACGCTTGAGATCGGTGAGCCAGGCATCCAGCTCCGGATCAAACTCGTATTTGCCCTTCTCGCGCTCGGTATATTGCCAGTCGTAGGCTCCGGCCTCCGCGCCGGCGATTCGCAGCCAGGTCATTCCCGCGTCATAATGAAGCGGAGCCCACAATTCGGCCTGCGTCAGGCGATTGTCCGCGTGTCCGTAGTAGGTGGACGAGACAGTAACACCGGCGCCACGGGAGACCAGCGCCAGGTTGTTTCCAGATGTGTCCTCGACTTCTACGCCTACGATGGAGAAGAAGGTGATAGGCCCCGCAGAAGATGGAGTATTGATTCTGGTTTGAAAGTTGTTTCCGGTGATCCAGACTTGTTTCACGCGGCGCGGCGCAAACTTGATCTCCAGGCGATCGTCGATCCTGGTATCTACATCCTTGTTGTAGTAGACGGTGTCCCAGTGCCAAGCGTCCGTGCTCACTTTGACTTCCAGCTCTTTCGGCAATGCTCGTCCGAAATTCGAATTTGGGTAGAATTCGTTTCCGCACACGAGGGCTATGGATTCGACACTTGCCTCTATCGGGAGGTCGATGCGTATCCACTCCGGATGAACGTCCGGGGCGAGACAACCAAAGCTGCACCACACAGTACTCGGATCGCCGTCAATCAGATGGATAGGCAAGGTAGGATGACTGTCGTTCTTGCGCGTTCGCGGAACCTGCGCAGTGTTTGACCCCAGCAGATTATTCGATATCTCCCAGGACTTCTTGAGCGCGATTTTGACTCGGGAGTTCACATTTCCTTCTTGCAGAACGTTGGCAGGAAACAAATCCGGAGAAACGCCGTAGACGTACATCATGTAATCGAAGCCGTAAACTGGGTGTCCCTGACTGAGCGCCTCGACCGAGGCATACTCCGCAATGCTTGGACTTTTATCTCGTGAGCTTTCCTTAGCTTGTGACTCCGAGGGAGTTAGCGACCGGTTCTTGCCATCTGTGTCTAACGACTCAACATTCGGCTGGGAGGCAAAAGGCTGGGCAAAACAATTCAGAGCCTTGGTGCGGCCAAGTACTCCCAGTTGTCCCGCCTTGAATAGAAAGTCCCGACGATTGGTAATCATTTTGTTTGGATGCTTACCTGTGATGGGTACAATCGATATGGCTTTTTCCGCCGCGTGAATAGGGCCAACCCTCATACGAAAGTGAGCCGCCTCAAGGTTATCGCTGAGGCGGCTCACGACTGCAGATAGAAATCCGATTTGAACTCTGGTTAGAATTCAAATTTTGCGGCGATTTGGATCGATCGAGGTGCGGTAGTTCCTGTGAACTTCCCGAACGCTGAAGTGTTGTTGATGTCGGTGCCCACTCCTGTCCAGGCATGACGGTTGAAGGCGTTGAAGAAATTGACAGAGAATTTCAGACGCATCCCTTCCATCAGGGCGATACCCTTGTTGATGGAGATGTTCTCAGTGTAATACGGGCACCCTCTATAGCTAGGGATAACGGCAATGTTCCCCAGCGTGAATGGAGCAGGAGTTGCGAAAGCTTTGCTGTTCAGATACGGGCCTGATATTCCTCTGATATAGCTGCTACAACTGACCCCGGTACCAAAGGACTGGCCCGGCACACGTACAGGCTCGATGTACGTGATACCGGGAATGCTTGCCTCGGTGGTCACGGAAAGTACAGTTCCCGCCTGGTAGGAATTGATGCCAGCGATATTCCAACCGCCCACTACGCGGTCGAGAGCCCCGCCGTCATTGAGGAATTGTTTGCCACGGCCGAAAGGAAGATCGTAAGCGTAACTGGCAGTAACAACCCAGGGAATGTCTATTGGAGATAGCGCCTTTCGGGTATTATACTGATCGGCTTGGAAGAACCCAGAGGCGAGCTGCTTGGAGATGGTATTGTCAAGCAGGAACGATAGTCCGCTCCCAAAGCGCTTTTGGATAGAGAAATGAACCCCGTTGTACTCTGAGAATCCGGCGGTATTGGTGCCTTGGGCAACATACGTGTACTGAGGATACGGTAATAGCGCTTGCGCCACCGACCCATTGAACCCTGGATAAGGGACAGGTATACCTGCCGCCATGGCAGCCGGCGAATTTATGTTCGCGAGCAGAAGGTTGCCGAGCGCCAGATACTTGGTATCAAGTTGATTGCCTGGGAAACCCCCGAGGTTGTAGGGCGCGAAGAAGAAGGCATTCTGCAGGGGCAATCCATGGGTTAACTTTCCAATGTATTCGGCCGTGCCTGTCATCCCCCAGGGTAAAGCTCTCTCAATGCTGAGTCCAAAGGACTGGGTCCGGCCGGCCTGATTGTGGTTGTAGTCTATCTGCTCCACTGCGCTTCCGTTTAACAGCGAGGG
>Ga0210399_10004985_pt1 | contig 10317 bp, 8 predicted proteins | sample IncBWC14MmetaG_FD_150865 | JGI IMG/M metagenome (GOLD analysis project Ga0210399, IMG submission 150865) | Forest soil microbial communities from Barre Woods Harvard Forest LTER site, Petersham, Massachusetts, United States - Inc-BW-C-14-M | ecosystem: Environmental > Terrestrial > Soil >...
AGGTGCGTCGATGCCTACCCGCCCCCGCCATCGCTTCACGCCGCCGGGCCGATCACAGTGGGCGGCCCCGTTGGTTGCACGGGGGTTGCGAACATCCCCGGCTTCCCCGAGCAGATTTTTGGAGTAGCCGGCGATCCACCGCCGCCGAGATGAGGCGCGCGGGGCACCGACACGCAACCCAATACAAGCCCTACAAGGAGAACATCATGCCGCCAAGTCGTTTTGAGCCCCACCGTAAAGCCGGGCTTGCAGCCACGTCGGATCCTGCCGACGTCGGACGGGACTCTAGCGAGTTGCGGGCTCTCAAGCCCCGCAAGAACTTTATGGAATCACCACCCACTTGGAGAAAGCCATGACATTAATTAAATCGTATTTGGTTGCGGCCATATTGATCGCATTCGGATCCACTGCTTTCGCTCTGCCCCCGGCCAATCCACCTCCTGGCAGCAACGGAGCGTCGTGCGTGCAAGTCTATGAATTGAAATGCACGCAGACTGGCGGGACCGGGATGGGCTGTGCTACCGCCGCGAAGAAGTTCTGTCAGATCATTTATCCTCAGGTGCCAATTTGCACGGCGAATTGCGCGTCAACGCCCTGGGACTTTGAATTGCAGAAGTATGCGGACTACATGTGGTACTACGCTTGCCAGGCAGAGCTTGGGGTTATCACAGGGGGGCTCGCAAGTGGTCTTGCGACCATAGTAGGAAGCGTCGAAATCGCCAAGACGCTAATCGGTGCGGCGAGCAAGTTCGCAAGCCCGTGCGGCTACGTGGGGACCCAGATCTTTGCGCAGCTTTATGCGGCGTACTACCAGCCCAATCCTCCGATACTGCCGTAAAACGTGCCGCAGCCCGGCTGATTTGGGAGCACCCCGTGGGGTGCTCCCGCGATTTTCGAGAAGCCGACGCTACTGCAGCGACGTTGAGCGTGGTTCGCCGTGCCAATGAGCGCTCGCAATCACGAACGCCAGCTGTGCGCTTCCCGTCACCGGCGGAGGGTGAGCCGTTTTCGGATCAGATCTCGCTTTCATAGATATGGAAGGCAAAAGCACGGACAGTTCTCGACCTGGCCCCGCTGTTGAAACATCGGGCGCGGGCTTAGTCCTCACCCGCAGCCGACGCTGGCTCCGTGCTGGGACCGTTGCCCGCGCGGCGGCCGACTGCCAACGTTCCGCCGCCGACACGCAACCCAATACAAGCCCTACAAGGAGAACATCATGCCCATGAGTACGCGTCGTGCCGATTGGCACGCCAAGCTTTCCGGCCTCGCGGCAGTCATCGTCGCCGCAGCACTCTCGGCGTCCGCGCTGGGCCAGGTCCTGCAGACCCCGACCGTAAAGCCAGGCGTGGTTGTGCAACCACGTCCGATCTTGACGCCGACGCCCGTGCCCGTCACGCCGCCTCAGCCGGCCCCCTTGCGAGGCTTCGTCGATCTTCACGCGCACCTGATGAGTCACATTGCGTTTGGCGGTAAGTTCATCTACGGCGGAGTTGACGCGGGCTCGCTCGTTCCAGTCGATCGCAATGGCTGTCTATACATCAATGCCGCCAACGAATCCGACGCGCTCGATCAAGAGAATATGGCGCACGGCGGCTGGGGAACCGACAACGGTTGCGGGGATAATTTTCGCGAGCAGGTCATCCACCTCTTCCAAGACGGACTGAAGCCTGCCAACAACCCGGATGACTCCACGTATAAGATCTCCGGGCCGCCTAACTTCGCAACGTGGCCGGCCTGGAACGACCTGACTCGGCAAAGAATGTGGGTTGAGTGGATTCGGCGCTCCTACATTGGCGGTCTGCGCGTCATGGTCGCGCTAGCAACGAACAGCAAGCTGTTCGGCGATCTGACGCGCGGGCGACCTGCCCGATGACGACATGACGTCGGCCGATATGCAGATCCGTGAGATCAAGGCTTTCGCCGCCCGCCACGCGGACTTCGTCGCCATCGCGTACAACTCGGGCGATTTGTACAACATCGTCGCGGCCAACAAGCTGGCGATCGTGCTCGGAGTTGAGATCGACCAGATCGGCAATTTCGTTGGCACGGCCACCGCCGCGCAGTTAACGGGCGAGGTCGACCGGCTTTACGGAGAAGGCGTGCGTTACATTTTCCCTATTCACATCAGCGACAACCCGATCGGTGGCACAGCTGTCAGCATCGACGAATTCGCCCTCGTCAACCGCTACGAGAACGGAAACTGGTGGAGTCTGACGTGTGCGCCGTTGCCTGGCGGTCAGAGTCCCTACCTGTTCAATACCCAGCCGGGTCCGAGCGGTGTGATCAATTGGCTTGAAGCGGCCGTCAAGCAGGCCCAATATTCCGTAGGCATATCGGCGAAGCTTGGACCGAACTGGGTCGTGAACTTCCTGGAGGAGCCGGGCCCGTCGCCGTGCCCTTCAACAAACGCAAGCGGTGTACCGCTGGGCAACGTTAATGCGGTGGGACTCTCGACCGCTGGCCAGGAGGCGATCGTTCAGATGATGCGCCACGGCATGTTGATCGACATTGATCACATGTCCGACCGTTCGGTGCAGATGGCGCTGGCATTGGCCGAGGGGCCCAGAGGGGGCGGCTATCCGCTGAATAGCGGCCACAATCACATACAGGGGTTTTTCTCGTTCGACACCGCAAACGAACGGAATTTCACAGCCGCGACCTATGGCCGCATCGGCCGTCTCCATGGCATGGCGGGCGTCGGATCAGCGAAGCTGACGGCCGACCAGTGGCTCACGGCCTACGCGGCGGTCGTGGGCGCGATGCAGCAGGGCGGCGCAACGACACCGGTCGCCGCCGGCTTCGGTACTGACATGAACGGTCTGGAGTTCGCGATGCCGCCGCGGGCGGGAGACGCCGGGAATCCCGGCTTCGAAATCAACGGACCGCAGTACGCGCAATACGCGGCGTGCCTGAAGGGGCCGACGTGCAGGAACACCGTGGTGGCCACCGGAACAAAAGGCGCAGCGCCTATGATCAATTCGTGTGTTGTACCCTGCCGGACTCAATTTCCACAAGCGTATGTGATGGCCGGGGTGGTGCCGCCGAGCGTTCAGTACAGCGCGGCCTTCCCGCCGAGCACCGATGGCAACAAGACCTGGAACTACATCACGGATGGCGTAGCGCACTACGGCATGCTTCCCGACTTTCTGATGGACGTCGCGTCTCTGCAGAACATAGGCGGGCCGGCAGTGGTCCAGAACATCATGTCGGGCGCCGATTACTTCTTCCACACGTGGCAGATATCCGAAGCGAAAAGCGCCGCAGTTCATTAGAGATCGGATCCAGCGCGCGTGTCCATTCGACCACTTTCGCCCGTCTGCGCTGTGTCGAGGCCGAGCTCGTTTCGCGCCCGGCATGGCGTCAACAGGTGCTTGTACGGTCACACCTCTCGTTCACGTGCTGCGTGCTATGGTGAGAGGGATCGTGCGTCCCTTTCGGAATGCGAATCGAAAACGCGTGTCCGCTTGCCAACAGCGTGAAGCGGGGTACTCATATGAAAATCCAAAGATCTGCGATCGTAAGTCTCTTCTCTGCAGTCGCATGTGTCGCAGCCGGCATCAGCGCCGCGCAGGTCCCGCCCGCGCAGCCGTACAACCCTCCGCCGCCTCAGTACAATCCGCCGGTTCCGCAATACAACCCTCCGTTCCCGCAGTACAGCCCGCCCGCATCTCCATACGGCTTACCGGCGACCGGCCAAGTCACCGCTAAGAATCCGCTGTTGCTCGCCCTTGTCCTGCAGCCCTTGCTGCAGCAGACCGGTGCCTCCGCATCCAGCGGTATCGGCATGCTATTTAGCCGCTTGTTCAGCGCGCTGTTCGGAAACAAGGGTCCGAATTCTGCTGCGGCGGCTCAGTACCCGGGTGGAGTCCAGCCTTATGGATCGGCAGCCGCCGCGGGTTATGCGCCGACACCACAATTTGGAACTCCGTATCCGGCGGGGCCGGGTGCTTACCCTGCGGGCGTGCCTGGAAGCCCACAAACGGCTTACGGCGCACCGTATGGCGCAATTCCGACGACTCCCTACGGCGCGGCAACCCCATACCCTTCGGGAGCTTCTGGTCCCCCGATTCCCAGTTACGGGTTAAGCACGCCGACTCCTTATCCGACTCCGGCGCCGGGAACACCAGCAAACCCGGCATTGCCGGGTTACCCAACCGCCCCTGGCGCGGCCACGACGACCGGGGTTTACGCTGGCGCGTCTTCGTCATACACCGGCGCACCGCCGCCAGGCCTACCGACGGCGACTCCGGCCGCCAAGGCAGCGGTGCTGCCGTCGGTGCTCTATTCCCTTGAGCAATTGGATCCAAAGACGTTCAAGATGAGCCACCCGATCGACTTGGGCCACGGAACGCCGACGCTGCACACCGGCGATGTGTTCGCAATCGAGTACTCGACGAACGTTCCCGGGCAGGTTCGGATCGACAATGTCGACAGCGCCGGGACAACCAGCGCGCTCGGCACCTATACGGTTCAGTCCGGTCACGACAACCGTATTCCGGTAACCAAGGGGATGAAGCTCGTCGGCACTACGGGTACGGAGACATTCAAGCTGTACTTTTTCCCATGCCTGCCCACGGACGCAGGCGGCACGTCGGATTCGGCCACAGCTTACGCTGGCCTGCCGACCTGCCCGGCAGGGCCCAGTCCGCAGTTGCTGAGAGCGAGCACCGGCCTCGTTGGAGCCAAGGCGGCCGTGAACCTCGATAGCCCGGATCCCACGATTGCGGTGAATGCCTTTGCCAGCTATCAAACAAACGACGTAACGGAAAGCGACTTTCACATACTGCACGTCGCTCCCGGCGCTGCGTCAGCCGCGCAGCCACAGTAATGGTCATGGTGGGGGCCAGGACTTCGCGCTCGGCACTCATTGGCTGCGCACTGCTGCTCGCTTTAGCAACCGACGGCGCCAGCACGGCGTTCGCGTCGGACCGCGCGCTCATTATGACCATCAGCGAGTACGAAGGTGCGCCCGCCCTGCCTGGCGTCAAGATGGATGCGGCGAACGCTATCAAGCTGCTGCACGGCATCGGATTCTCGAGTCAAGACATACGAGTGATCGACGGAACGCAGCTGACGCTCAGCGGAATGCGCCGAGCACTGACGCAGCTCGCGAATGACACCAAGGACGGCGACCGGATATTCGTGTACTTCTCGGGACATGGGACGAGCTATTCGGTCGGCGATCGTTGCGAACAGGCACTCGTGTCACGCGATATGAAGCCCTTTGCAGCGCACGATCTATTCCAGTACCTAACCGCCTTGCGTGACCGTACGTCGCGAGTGATCGTAGTACTCGACTCTTGCTTTTCCGGAGGGGTCGCACAGACAGCCGCCGATCCTTCAAGGGTCGCTCGGTCTCTCGATTTGTTGACGCCGAAGTTCTGGAAACGCACTGGCGATCCTGCGAGCTGCTCCACACCGGTCAATCTGAGCGCCGCCGAGTTACTAGGGCTGCGCAGTCTGAAAGGCGCCGTGAACTTGGAGCGGAACTACGTCTACGTTGCCGCAGCACGCGACAACGAGGTCGCATTTGACGACGGCGCAAAAGGCGGGGTGGCGACAACCGCCTTGGTCGACTGCCTGCAGTCTTCAATACCGGACGCAGACCACAGCGGCAGCATATCCTTCGGCGAGCTCGCGTCCTGCGCTCAAGGAAGAATCAATCTGGGTTCACCGAAGGACGATACTCTTCGGCAGCATCTCGTCGTAACCGGCAATGATGGAATGCCCGTCATGGCGGCGGCAGACACGCCGGCAGCAGCGCCGACGAATCCGGTCGCATCGCTGCGCGATGTATTGCAGGCTGCCGATGCGCGTTGGGACGTTCGGGCAAACGCCACCGCAACCTCTCTACAAGTCGGGAAGGACGCCTTTGGCGTGTCCGTGACCAGCGGCCGAAGCGGCTATCTCTACATTGTGTACGTTGGATCCGACCAGCGCGAGTTTCGCAAGCTCTACCCGACTGCCGTGTCGGAGCAGAATTTCGTCCGCGCCGGTGAACCATTCGACGTGCCGAAGCGCTGGCACAGCGACGGCCCGTCAGGGACTGATCATTTGCTCGTTCTGGTCGCATCTCAGCCTCGCGATCTCGACGCGGTTTTCGGTCAACGGCTCGCTGCGGCGGCCACGTACAACACGTCATCGGGACTGCACGATTCCGTCGGCGTCTGCCGCAACCTGTCGAGCCTGGCGTGTCCGAGCGCGGTGTCTAGGAATCTGAGCGCTGCGGACGCTGCGCCTGGTGACTCAGCTGGCTATGGGGCCACGATGCTCGAAATAGAGGAGCGATGAGTGAAAGTTTGCTTCGCATACGAAGAGCCTGTGCATGGCCTACCTCGCCCACCCAGCAAATCTTCGCTTCTCACTTTTGTTTTCTTAAGCGTTACTGTTTTTTCCCAACGCTCTGCACTGCAGGCACTTCGGCTGTCTTGTTCGCCCCGGTGGCTTTCGCTTTCTCGGCAGCGGACTCGTCGGCACGGATGCCGGCGAGAATTCCCTCTAGCGCGTAGTTGCCTTCGTGGCAGGCGTACTCGAAGATCCGCCCCTTCGATGGGCTGAATTCGTATTCGCCACTCCATGGCCGATCCCATACCGTTGGATCTTCGACCTTAAACCCATAAAGGATGCGGTGAGGCGCGACGCGAGTGAATCGCTCAGTGACCTTCAATTCCTTCCATGCTCCTCGCAGCGCGGTGGCTTCCGGGAAGTTGGTTGTCTCAACGACTAATGTCGCGCCCTCGTACCACCCGATGGAATCACCCATCCAAGGGCGCCCGCCATCAGTGCGGTGTTTCCCGCCGATACGGATGATCCGCACGTCGTGGACCATTTCAACAACGATGGCAACCGTGTCCTTGCTCTGCGCTATTTCATAGTTATTGTTATAAAGAAGCGGCAGCATCACCGGACCCGCGCTGTAACCGAACGAACTCAGACATCGCTCCGCCAGCGTTTGATTCTCGGGGTTTTCGCCGTAGTGCAAGTATCGATTTTCAACCACCACGCCTGGTTTGGTCGGCGGCAGACGTCCATCGACGGGATCGGTGATGAACGAGGTCCGCGGTTCGCCGTTAACCCGCATGACATTGTTACCTGGATCGATCCACGCAAAGTTATAGCCACAACCCGCGCCGCTGAAGCCTTTGCCGCACTCATGCGGTAGATCGGTGGTCTTAAATTTGGGATCCCTGGGCGCGGCATCCGCGGCGTACACCTTCGCATCGTCACCTTCGACTTTCTTGACCTCTTCCGGGGTCATGACCAGGCGCGTGCCGTATTCCTTTGGGCGCTCGAGCACGGTCAAGGTCGCATTGGTCCAGGTGCCTTCCAGATCCGGCTGGCCATAGTTGTTCAGCGGTGCTTTGTAGACGCCGGCCGTGGAATTCGCCACTGCAATCACCGGTGACATGATCAACGCCGACATCGCCGTGCCGAAGACCAACGCGATTAACTGCTTCGTGCTCATTTTCATCGGCTCCTTGCGCAAGTCGCCAGTTCTTCAACGAACTCGCAGGTGAGTAAATCTTGCCTTCGATGCATTGTAGCGCGGCTCACGGGTTCAATGACGCCGCATACGCCGCAAGTGAAATCATGTCGTCCATAGAGAGCTTTTCAACCACAGGCTTCATGAGCGCGCCCCCGGCGCCCCCTCGTACGCCGGCCCGAAAGTCGTAGAGCTGTCGGATGAGGTAACTCGGCGAGCGCCCAGCGATGCCGGGAATTGGACCGAGACCCTTCAAGTCTGGGCCGTGGCAGATGCCGCAGGGGACCGTTTTGCCGCCCCCCGAAATCACCAGCTTTTGCCCTCGTTGAACGCTTCCCGGCGGAACGTAGGCGACCCAGCGCGAGCGCCCGTCGCGCCTCTCGAATTGCTCGAGATTCTCGGGAACCTCGATAATGCGCTGGCCAAGCGGCTCTTTCCCAGGAGTTGAGGCCACCGCCAAATGCCAATCAACAACTCGGGTTTTCGGTGCGTTCACCGCCTCAGCCACTCTGATCGCCGATCGCGGCTTGAGAGCAGAGAAGTAATCGGCGGCCGCCGTGATTTCCTCAGTGGTGATTGCGTTCGCGACTTCCACCATCCGCTCTGGGTTTCTCCCGGGTACCGATGTCTTTCGCGCACCGCTTTTGAAATCCGCCATCTGCTGCGCAATGTACGCGGCGGGAAGACCCGCAACTCTGGCATTTTCCGGGCCGCCGGAGCCGTCGGCCCGATGGCACGAGCCGCACGCAAGCACAGCCGGCCTATGTCCCCGAGCTACGATTTCAGGCATGGGAGGGTGATCGCCCGGATGCCAATCGGGGCAAAAATTCAGATCGCGGATCTGGGTGAGCGTGAAGGTCGAATCGCTGTCCGGTACGTGCAGGCGACTACCGTCATCGGGAGACTCCGTGAAATCTGCAGGATTGACTGGATAGGCCCATGCCGGCGGCCCATCTCCGAGTGGCAGGCTTCCGCCAGCCAGCGTCGATGAAACGACAAGACTCAGGAGCAGGAGGATTCTGTGCATTTTTTGTTCTGTCCCGACAGCCCCCGAGCGCACCAGCCCCCGACGTCTATGATCCCATTGTGTGTGGAGCAATTCCACGCTGCGCCACCATGGCTCGGCAAAGGAACCACTCACGATCGGCGTAGCCGACAGCCCTGGCATGCTCGTTCCGTGCCTGCGGGTCTCCGCTAATCCCCTTCGGAACGACCGTTCCTCCGGCTTGATTTTGCGCCGATCGTAGATGCAGGTGGTGGCAATGTTGGCGTGGCCCTGCCATTCCTGCACCATCGCGATGTCAGCGTCGTGATCGAGGGCGTTGGCTGGACTAGGGGCTTACGGAGGCAACTGTGGGAAGCGATCTTGCAAGCGCTTCGATATCGATTGAATCGAAAACGATTCGGAAACTGCGGCTTAGGATTCTCCCAGCTGTGTTCCTGCTATTCGTCATTGCACTTCTCGATCGCAACAACATTGGGTTTGCGGCGTTGACGATGAGCAGGGAGCTGGCTATCAGCAGCCAGCAGTTCGGATTGCTCTTCGGGATTTTCTTTTTCGGCTACTTTCTCTTTGAGATCCCCAGCAATCTGTTCCTGCACAAGATCGGAGCGCGGGTGTGGATCGCCCGAATTCTGATTAGCTGGGGAATTGTAGCGATGCTGACCGGGTTCACGCACACGGTCCATCAGCTGTACAGCGTGCGGTTTCTTCTGGGAGTGGCCGAAGCAGGTTACTTCCCGGGAATGGCTTTATACCTGACCTACTGGTTCCCTAAACGCGCACAGGCACAAGCGCTTGCGCTTTTGATAGCGGCCAATCCCGTCGCCACAATTCTGGGAGCGCCGATTTCGGGTCTGATTCTGGATCACGTGCATTGGCTCGGTGTCAGCAGTTGGCGGTGGCTCCTGATTTTGGAGGGAACGCCGGCCATAGTTGGCGGTGTGCTGACTTACCTTCTGCTGCCAAGCCGCCCCCAGGAAGCCAAGTTTCTCACCGCAGATGAGAAGGAGTGGATTCGAGCGGAATTGAAACGTGAAGAGCTTCAAAAATTGGAGCAGCACCAATACTCCGCACTCCAGGCTTTAGCGAGTGGCCGCGTGTGGCATCTGGCCTTGGCGTATTTTGGGATGATGATCGGTAACTATGCGCTGCAATCCTGGGCGCCACAGCTTGTGAAATCACTCTCGGGTCTATATTCCAATGGGATAATCGGACTTCTGTTGGCAATTCCCAGTGTGGTGGGGCTCGCAGCAATGATCTTGGTATCCCGCAGCTCCGACCGCAGGCTTGAGCGACGATACCATGTAGCAATTCCGGCCATCATCGCGGGCCTCGCTCTTGCGCTGCTGGGCGCGACTCGTTCCCCTTTTTATTCCGTGATTCTCTTGAGCTTACTTGCGGCTGGCGTTTACAGCTTTTACGGTCCTTTCTGGGCATTGTCCAGCGAATTTTTGACGGGATTCTCGGCTGCAGCCGGCATCGCCTTAATAAATTCCATCGGAAACCTCGGTGGGTTTGCCGGTCCGGCCATGATCGGGGCGATCGCTATGAAAACGGGGAACCTCTACGCAGGCCTGGCCTTGGCTGGGGTCTCGCTTTTCATCTCAGCGACGCTTGTGCTGGTGTTACCAAGGAGAACTAGCGCTGGCTAAAGGCTGATCAAGTCGTGGACCGTCGAGACCTTCCCGATCTCGGACATCACGCGCACGGCGCTGCTTCATCCAGCCGCCCCACCGCTCCAACGCTGCTCGCGTCATCTTGACTCGGTGGCACCATCCCGCCTCAAGAACTCCTTGTCGATGAGATTGATAAAGGTTAGCGTGCCGCGGTG
>Ga0210399_10004986_pt1 | contig 10316 bp, 8 predicted proteins | sample IncBWC14MmetaG_FD_150865 | JGI IMG/M metagenome (GOLD analysis project Ga0210399, IMG submission 150865) | Forest soil microbial communities from Barre Woods Harvard Forest LTER site, Petersham, Massachusetts, United States - Inc-BW-C-14-M | ecosystem: Environmental > Terrestrial > Soil >...
TCTAATGCCAGCGTACAAGTGCCGTATAATCAGCAGTTAGGGCAGTGTCGTTTGGGGAGTGCGAGGTGGCAGCGTAAGATTCAGGAACGGTTCTAAGAGCATGGCGGATAGCAAGGAACTTCAGCAGGTCGTCGAGCGTGCGGTGGCGCAGGTCTTTGACCGCCAACTTCCCAAGCTGCAGTCCGAGTTGGTCGATCGCGTTCTGGCCGAATTGCCCGCCTCGGCGCAAACCGGTGCGGGAAGCCCGGTTCAAGGCGGTCATGCGACCGGCAATCTGGTGCAGGCGATCGCCAGCATCCACGCCGGCACCACGCAAAAAGAAATTCTCCGCGCGTTGCTCGAAGTGGCCAGCGCCTACGGCTCGCGCATCGCGCTCTTCGTGGTGAAAGCCGGCGCGGCCACCGGATGGCAGTGCCGCGGTTTGGGCGGCGACGATACGGTCAAAGATTTTCCCCTCGATTTGACCACGGGACCCGCGGCCCACGCCTATCAGAACCGGGTGGTGGCTCCGGCCAACATCGCCGAGATGGACCCGCGATTTGTGAAGCAGTTTGGCGGACCAGAGAACGAGCAAGTCATGGTCCTGCCCTTGGTTCTGAAAGATAAAGTTGCAGCTGTGCTCTATGCGGACGGCGGCCCCGATGGCTTGCTCGACGGCCCGTCCCTAGAAGTGCTGGTGCTGACCACCAGCGCCTGGCTCGAGGTGACATCGCTGCGCAAGCAGATGAACAAGGAGATCGCCGACGCAGCCACCAGCATGGCAGCCCCCGTCGCGGCGCCGGTGCAGGCCGTCAGTTCCTTCTCCGATCCGTTCGCGGGCCACACTCCGAAACATATCGCGCCGAAAGCTGCGCCCGAGCCGGAACCGGCTGCCGAGGTGGTCGAAGTCGCGCACGCGGCAACTGCGGCGGCATCTGCACCCGCCACCGACCCGTTTGCCGGAATGTCTCCCGATGACGCCGACACCCACCGCAAGGCGCAGCGCTTCGCCCGCTTGCTGGTGGATGAGATCAAACTCTACAACCAGGCCAAGGTCTCCGAAGGGCGCCGCAACAAGGACCTCTACGACCGACTCAAGGAAGACATTGAAAAGAGCCGCTCCACCTTTCAAAAGCGCTACGGCAATACCGCCGCGGCCAGTGGAGACTATTTTCAGCGGGAAGTCCTGCGCAGCCTGGCCGATGATGACACGTCGGTCATGGGCGCCAACTTCCGCAAGTAGAGCCGGGTTTGGAGAACGCCAGAAATTGGTTTTGGGAGGGGTTTTGGGAAGGGCCCGGCTTTAAGCCGGGCCACTAAAGCTGATAAAGAAAAATGGGCTTCAGCCCAGAGTATCGTTTCTCACACCGCCCACGTCTATAAACGGTTCTAAAATATCTACAAGCTCTGCTACTCGCGGTCTCCGCGCGAAAAATACGAAGGTGGTTCCATTGGGTCTCAAGTGGTGGTGGGTGCTCGCGCTGAGCCTGCTGTGCGGGCTCTGGAGTGGCACAAGTTCGGCGGCAAGTGCGCTTCCTCTGCAAAGTTCGTCTCCCGCGGCTTCCGATACTCCCGACAAACAGGCTGGCCCCGCTGCGCCCGCGCCGGAAAAAGCGCAGGATCAATCTGCTCCCCACGCCGCAACGCACAAACCTTCCCACCCGAAACCATCGACAGCGCCAAAGACAACGGCCACGCACGGTCCCGCCAAGAAGTCTCCAGCGGCCGCGAAGCGACACCGGCCTATGTCTCCCCGCGTGCGCCGCATCCGCCAGGCCTTCGTCGCCTCCACCACGCTACGCCCCATGGCGCAGCAGTTGATTCAAGATCGCTCCCCGGCCGGCTATGTGGGAGTGGAAGCCTACGCCCGCGCCCATTCCAAAGAAGATGCCGGAGCGCTGGCCTGGCTCGTCGTAGGCTACGCCCACTTCCTCGACCACGACTATGCCAAGGCAGTCGACCCCCTGAACCGCGCCAAACCGCTGGCGGGCGACCTGGGAGACTACGTCGCCTACCACCTCGGAACCTGCTACCTGCAAACTGGACGTCAGGCCGAAGGCCTCGCCGCGCTGGCCAACTTCGACGCGACCTATCCCGATTCGCTGTTAATTCGTGACGCACACCTGAGCTACGCGAACGCGTTGATCACCGAGGGTCGAGCCGCCGAAGCCGCAGAGCTGCTGGAAAAAGATCGCCTGCCCGCGAGATCCGACATAGAGCTTGCCATCGGCCGGGCCTATGCCGCTCTCGGCCAGCACGTGAAAGCAGCCGACGCCCTCGCGAACGTCTACTACAACATGCCGACCGCGCCCGAAGCCGATGCGGCGTACGCCGAGTTGAAAAAACTTCCGTCGATGCCGCCCGCAACTCCGGCCCAGCGCAAGACGCGCGCCGACCTGCTGATGAAGGCCAAGCGCTACAACGACGCCGCCGACGAATATCGTGATCTCGCCAGCCATGCCACTCTGGAATCGCGTCCCGCCGCGGAACTCGCGCTGGCCGACGCGCTCCACCGCGGCGGCCGCAACCGCGAAGCCAAAGCCGAGCTGACTACGCTCCCCGGCGCGACCCCCGATCAAAATGCGCAGCGGCTGTACATTCTGGGCGAGGTTGCCTGGGCGTCGGATGAGAATGCAGAGTTCTACCGCTCGGTGGATGAATTGCGGGAACTCGCGCCCACCAGCACCTGGCTGGAGCAGGCCCTGATCTCGGTGGCGAACCTGCATCTGGTGCATCACGAGTACGAACAGTCGCTCGACGCTTTTCGCGAACTGCAGCAGCGTTTCCCCAACGGATCGCGCGCCTCCTACGCCCACTGGAAAACAGCGTGGCTCACGCTGCGCATGGGAAAAAACGACGAAGCAAAAAAGTTATTCGACGAACAGATTGCGATGTACCCCGGAGCCAACGAGACCTCCGCGGCGCTGTACTGGCGGGCTCGCCTGGCGGAAGAAGATAACCAGCCCGCAATGGCCCGCGCCTATTATCAGAAATTATCCGACCGCTTCCGGAATTATTACTACGCGGAACTAGGGCGGCAGCGGTTACAGAAACTTCCCCAGGCCGTCGATCCGCCCGGCGAACATCCGCTGCTCGAGCGCATCCCGCCGCTCGAGCACGCTGAGAAAGTGACGCTCTCGGAACTGCCCACCGACGATCTCCACCTGCAGAAAGCGGAACTGCTGGGCAACGGCGGTTTGATTGATTTTGCGGTGCGCGAATTGCAGGCTGCGGCCAGCGCCGACGGCGGCAATTGGGGTCCGGCACAGACGGCACAGCTCTACACCGATACCGGCCACTATGACCGTGCCATCGAGGTGATGAAGCATTCCGTTCCCAGCTACTTCGCAGTCGACATTCCGACGCTGCCTCGGGCCTACTGGGACGCCCTGTTTCCGCGCCCCTACTGGGCCGACCTGAAAAGATTTTCCGTGGCCAACCGCCTTGATCCATATCTCGTCGCGTCGCTAATCCGGCAGGAATCGGAATTCAATCCGCTCGCGGTTTCGCGCGCCAACGCCGTCGGACTGATGCAGTTGCTGCCCAAGACCGGCAAGGTTGTCGCCCACCAGGTGGAACTGAGGGGTTACAACCCAACCCAGTTGTTTACTCCGGCGGTCAATCTGCAATTGGGCACGCGCTACTTCCGCGGCATGGTCGACAAGTTTGGAGGATCATTCGAGCAGGCTCTGGCCGCCTACAACGCCGGCTCCGACCGCGTCGAGGACTGGATGGGACAAGGCCAGTATCGCGATGCCCCCGAGTTCGTCGAGTCCATCCCGTTCACCGAGACGCGCGAGTACGTGCAAGCCATTATGCGCAACACGGCCGTATACAAACAGCTCTACGGCGCGCCTTAGGGCATTCTTCCTGGGCTAGGGCCTACTTCGTGTGCACCTTGGCCGGAGCATGCCTCGCCTGCAGCCTTATGGCTTGGGCATCGCCCGCGCTGGCTTCTTTGGTGGTCTGCACCGAAGTCTCCAAAGACTCCTGCAACAGCGCCGTAGCAGCATTGCTGATATGCACTGTGTCCTGCGCGCTGGCCTGCGGCTTCGCCGCAGATGGTGCCGGCTGCGGCGCCGGGGTTGGGTTGACGGGTCGCGCGGCGGTTACGCTATGAATCGGACTGACCATTTGAGAGTCTCCTAGTGGTCTCTATCGGCACAAGGCCAACTTACATGAGGGAGTGTCCTTCCCGGCCGCAAGTTCGGGGCGGGCATCTGAGGCTGAACCTTACGAGTGAAGCTCCGAGGGGTGCGTTTTGGCGAACAGAATCTCGATCACGAGCAAGGCCGCTCCGACCACGATGGCGCTATCCGCCAGGTTGAACACCGGCCACTGATACTGCTTGAAGTAAAACAGCAGAAAGTCCACCACCCGCCCGCTGGCCACGCGGTCCCAGAGATTTCCCACCGCGCCGCCCAGAATCAGCGAGAGCGCCATGCCAGTGGTCGTGAGCGGGCGCGCCTGCTTCCACAGCAGCACCGACACGATGACCATCGCGATCACCGAGAACCCTACCAGCAGCGCGACTTTCCAGTGCGAGGGAGAGTCGGCAAACAGGCTGAACGCAGCTCCAGTATTTTCCGTATGCGTGAGCCGGAAGAATCCAGGAATGACCTGGATGTGGCTGTACATCGCGATGTGCGCGGCCACGAGCCGCTTTGTCCAGCGGTCGAGCAGCACAACCAGCAACGCCAGCATGAAGTGAAGGCTACGTGCGCGATAAGAAGACATTCAGGGTATTAGTTTAAGCGGCTTTCTCTGCGTTCTCTGCGGATCTTCTCAGCGAACTCTGCGGTTTAATGCTCTCCTCGAAAAGCACGTAACCGCAGTGGTCGCGGAGACAGGCCGCAGAGAACGCTGAGAGATCACGCCTGGGGCTCCAGTTCCTTCAGCACCGCGCTGCAGCGCTCACAGACCGTGGGATACGTCTTGTCTTCGCCAACGTGCGTCGAGTAGTTCCAGCAGCGCTCGCATTTTGCGCCATCGGCCTTCTTCACTTCGACATGCACGCCGCCAGTCCCGTTACCCGAGCCCTGCGCCAGTGTGACCGCAGAAACGATGAACAAATAGCGCAATTCACCCGCGTGGCGTTGCAAGAGTGAATACAGGGGATCCGACGCAGTGATCGCAACCTGCGCCTCGAGCCCGGTGCCGATCAGCTTGTTGTTGCGGGCCTCCTCCAGCGCCTTCAGCACCTCGTCGCGCACCGCGCGCAGACTCACCCATTCCTCGTCTGATTTCGAGTCAGTGGTTGGAATCGCCGCATCGCCCAGAATCTCCGCTGTAAGCGGGAACTGCGCCAGATGCACGCTCTGGACGCGCGCAGCAACCTTCGGCAGATAGGGCCAAATCTCCTCGCAAGTGAAACTCATGATCGGTGCCAGCAGCCGCACCAGTGCTTCGCCGATCCGCCAGACCGCGGTCTGCGCGCTGCGTCGCGCCTGCGATTTCGGCGCAGAGATGTACAGCCGGTCCTTGAGCACGTCGAAATAAAAGGCGCTCAGGTCCACGATGCAGAAGTGGTTCACGCGGTGATAAATCTTATGGAAGGCGAACTCCTCGTACGCATTGCGCACGTCCGCGGCGAACGAGCAGGCTTGGCGCAGCATGTATTGATCGAGCGCTTCCATCTGTTCAAAAGGAACAGCGTCCGTCTCGGGATTGAAGTCGCCGACATTTCCCAGGATGTAGCGAAACGTGTTCCGGATCTTGCGGTAGTTCTCCGCCACCCGCAGCATGAGCGCTTCCGAGCCCACTACATCCTCGCGGAAATCAACCGAAGCCACCCACAACCGCACCACCTCTCCACCCAGCCGGTTGGAGATATCCACGGGATCCACGTCGTTCCCGCGCGATTTCGACAGCGCCTGCCCTTTTTCGTCGAGCGTCCACCCGGGCGTGACCACGCCTTTATACGGAGGAGTAGCATGCGTCCCCATGGCGCAGAGCAGCGAAGATTGAAACCATCCGCGATACTGATCTCCACCCTCGAGATACAAATCCGACGGCCAGGGATAAGCCGGCTCATCATCCACCAGCGCCAGATAACTCGCGCCCGATTCCAGCCACACGTCAAAGATGTCGGTCTCTTTCTCAAACTTCGCGCCGCCGCAATGCGGGCACTTCGTTCCCGCAGGCAGAATCGTGTCCGACTCCGGCGTGAACCACGCATCGGCTCCCGACTTCGCGAACAGTTCGACAACTTTCTGGTTGACCGCGTGATCGTTGAGCGGCTTGCCGCAGCCCTCGCACAGAAACACGGCGATGGGCACTCCCCACACCCGCTGTCGCGAGATACACCAATCCGGCCGCGTCTGAATCATGTTCGACAACCGCTCCTCGCCCCACGCCGGATCCCACTTCACCTTCTTGATTTCTTCCAGCGTCCGCGTGCGCAGCGTGTCGGGTTTCTGATCGTCCTTAGACGTCCCGCCCGGCATGGGCGTTTCCATCGAAATAAACCACTGCTCGGTCGCCCGAAAAATCACCGGGTTATGGCAGCGCCAGCAATGGGGATAGGAATGCTCCAGCTTGTCTGAGTGCAGCAAGGCTCCGCGCTTCCGCAACAGTTCGACAATCAGCGGATTCGCCTTGAACACGTACTGCCCGTTGTATTCCGGAAGCCCGTTGCGCAGAATGCCTTTCTCGTCCACGTTGCTGGTGGCGTCGAGGCCATACTTCATGCCGGTGATGAAGTCCTCCGCGCCATGCGACGGCGCCGTGTGGACCACGCCGGTCCCGGTGTCCATGGTGACGTAGTCCGCCAGCACCCCGAGAATCCTGCGATCCAGAAATGGATGCTGAAAGTTCAGCCGCTCCATCTTTCGCCCCGGGAAGTGCGCCAACGGCTGCGGATCGCCCAGGTTGCACTTCGCCGCTACGTCCGCCGCAAGCTTCGACGCGACAATGTACACTTCGCCGCCCGCTTCCAGCGCCACGTACTCTTCATCGGGATGAAACGCCACGGCCATCGACGCCGGCAGCGTCCATGGAGTCGTGGTATAGATGATCGTCGAAACTTTTCTTCCTGCGAGCGCGACGTCGATCGAGGCCGGATCGTCGAGCAGCGCATACTTCACCCAGATCGTTGGGCTGGTGTGATTCTCGTATTCAACTTCCGCCTCGGCCAGCGCAGTCTCGTCATGCATGCACCAGTACACGGCGCGCAGGCCCTTGTAAACGAACCCCTTTTCATAAAAAGCAAAGAACGTCGAAAGCACTACCGACTCATATTGCGGCGTCATCGTGGCGTACGGACGATCAAACCGTCCGAACACGCCGATGCGCTTGAACTGCGTCCGCTGCAGGTCGAGAAATCTCTGCGCATACTTGCGGCACTCGGCGCGGACGTCGAGGGGCCGCATCTGCAGTTTCTTGCCGCCCAGTTCCTTGTCGACCTTGATCTCGATAGGCAACCCGTGGCAATCCCATCCCGGCACGTAAGGCGCGTCAAAACCCGCCATGGTCTTCGACTTGACGATGAAATCCTTCAGGCACTTGTTCATCGCAGTGCCCAGGTGAATCGGCCCGCTGGTATAGGGAGGCCCGTCGTGCAAAATGTACCGCGGCGCGCCTTTCCGCGCCTCGCGAATGCGCTCGTAAATGCCCGTCTGCTCCCAGCGTTCCAGCATTTTGGGCTCGTTCTGGGGCAGGTTGGCCTTCATGGGGAAGGCGGTTTTCGGCAGATTAATGGTGGCTTTCAGTTCGAACGGCACTCAGTCGCGTCTCCCAAATGATTGAATCTTTTCATTATAGGGAGCGGGGTAGGGAAACGTCCATGCAGTGCATGGTCGGCGGATGTGAAGCGACAATTAAATAAATATCCCGGAGGTCATCCTGAGCGGAGTCGCTTTTCAGGTGAAGCGAAGGATCTCGGGCAGGCGATTACAATCTGGGTGATTATATTCTCTGTGATGGAACCTACCCTGGCCTCCGATCCCGAACTTTCCGACGTTCTCGCCGAACTCTCTCGCCGGGAACCGATTTTTCACCGCCCCGAACTGGGCACCACCCGCGCCGATTTCGAAAAAATGACTATGGAAGACTTCTGGGAAGTCGGAGCCTCCGGACGTCGCTATTCCAGAGCCTACGTGCTCGATGAATTGGAAAAACGTCATGCCGCGCCGCAGAGCGACATCTGGGAAACCATGGATTTCCACTGCCGCCGGCTAGCTCCTGACGTCTACCTGCTGACCTACACCCTCCTGCAGGATAAAAGGCGCCAGACCCGGCGCTCGACCATCTGGCAGCGCACGGCCCAGGGCTGGAAGATTGTCTACCATCAGGGAACGATCGTGCAGAGCGGTTGAGGAAACGATCTTGAGTAAACCGTGAGGCCGCGAACAATTTCGTCCGGCGCCGTGGGCTTTGCCGCAGATTCCGGGGGTTCCGCGCGAGGAAGGACATGTCTTTCCGAGAGTTGCCAAGCACACCGAAATGCACTGTCGGAATGGGTCGACAAGAGGTACAATTTTAAGGAGCAGGTTTGAAAAGTAGGTTTAGAAAAGCTGAGACAAGCTGGCCCGGCGCGTCCGTGGGGGTTGACAGGTGCCTCACTCACAAAAATCGGGCTGAAATTGAAGCAACTTGTCGCCCGTGACGGTCATCTGTGTAAGAGGGCGTTTACCACGGGTTTAGGATGAGCAGTCTGCCCGGGAGACCATAGTTCCCCGGGAATCAAGAGTATTGAGGGCGTACAGACCAGAATTATGGGATCCGAGCCAATCAACCCGAACCGCCCCGGCGCCGAGCCAGAACTGCACTTCCTTCTGGCCAAGGAAAGCTTCGAGGAGCCCCTCTACAAGTCGCTCTTTCGCGAACTGGACGACTTCTTCTTTCCCAAGAAGCTCCCGCCCCTCAAGCTGGAATCGAAGCCCGAACCGGTCAAAGACATCTGGGGTTTCTACAACTATAAAAAAGACGGCGCCCTGGGTTCGACGGGCGTTCATGTTCTGATTGCGGCAATCATCATTGGCGGCACTCTGCTGGGTCGCCGCGTCGTGAATGCGGCGCCGGCTCCGAAGGCGACCGTTATTCTGGTGGACCCCGGCGATCTCCCGGCTCTGAAAGAGTCGAAAACGCAAGTTGGCGGCGGTGGGGGCGGCGGTGATCGCGACGTATTGCAAGCGACGCGGGGCAAGCTCCCCAAGTTCTCGATGCAACAGATCACGCCCCCCGTAGTAGTGCTGCGCAACGAACATCCTAAGCTCGCGGTCGAGCCCACCATTGTGATTCCGCCGCAAGTGCAACTGGCTTCCAACAACATGCCGAACCTGGGCGATCCCATGGCGCACGCCGTGCTGCCCTCGAACGGAACCGGATTCGGCAGCGGCATTGGATCCGGCAGCGGCGGCGGTGTGGGATCGGGCAAGGGGCCAGGCTTTGGTCCTGGCGAAGGCGGCGGTACCGGCGGCGGCCTATTCCACGTCGGCGGCGGTGTTTCTCCGCCGCGGCAAATTTTCTCGCCCGAGCCGGAATTTTCCGAAGAAGCTCGCAAGGCCAAGTTTCAGGGTACCTGCACCCTAGCCCTGATCGTGGAGCTGGACGGCCGTCCCAGCAACATTCACGTGGTCAGCACGCTCGGCATGGGACTCGACGAAAAAGCCATCGAAGCAGTGAAGAACTGGAAATTCGAGCCGGCCATGAAAGATGGCCACCCGGTCCGCGTCCCCATCGAAGTCGAAGTCGACTTCCACCTGTACTGAGACGTCGCGCGGTAGCGCCGCCGTCCCGGCGGCTGTTGTGGCGGCGTCCTCGCCGCCACATTCGAAACTCACGGTGCCCTCAAAGGTTTGTTTAAGGTTTGCACACGTACCTACTTCTCTTTAACTATTTCTTTAAGGCAATCGGACCGAATCCGATCCAAGTATTTGCGGGTAGTCGATGGGTTTATCTAGAGCCCGACGTGGACGATGACGCACAACGAACGATGATTGAGGGGTTTAAAGAACGGATCGCGACAGAACTGAAAGCTCGGCCACAATTGGCCAACAGCTACACCCTTATGCACGAAGGCCAATGGAACACAGCATTTGCACACGCAGAGGATGGCACACGCCGATTAATTACGCAAAGGGACCTGGATGACTTCAGAACGGGCACCGTTAGGATCTTCGTGGTCATCCGGATTCCTTATAAGGACAATGCGGAGTGGCACAACCTGAGAACGGGTCAATACCTAGTGCCGCCAGCCACCGTTCCCGCAATTTGGCATTTCTGCGATTATTTCACGGACTCAGACTAGGGTATAAACATGAAAGCCAGAGAATATGTCGACCCCAGGCAATATGTAGCTTTGAAGAAGGCGATGAAAGAATCCCTGCATGGCCGCT
>Ga0210399_10004988_pt1 | contig 10316 bp, 10 predicted proteins | sample IncBWC14MmetaG_FD_150865 | JGI IMG/M metagenome (GOLD analysis project Ga0210399, IMG submission 150865) | Forest soil microbial communities from Barre Woods Harvard Forest LTER site, Petersham, Massachusetts, United States - Inc-BW-C-14-M | ecosystem: Environmental > Terrestrial > Soil >...
TGTTGACGTCCCAATCCTTCTGCGGTGCGAGGCGAATTCGCGCCCCGTTCGCGCCACCGCGCTCATCGGTGCCGCGGAAAGTGGCAGCCGACGCCCAAGCCGTCCTGACGAGTTCGGGGCCGGTCAAGCCCGATGCGAGGATTTTGGATTTCAGCTCCGCGATATCCGTCGCGTCGACTATCTTATAGTCGGCCTTGGGGAGCGGATCCTGCCAGATCAGGTCCACACTCGGAACCTCTGAACCGAGATAGCGGGCACGCGGGCCCATGTCACGGTGGGTCAGCTTGAACCAGGCTTTGGCAAACGCGAGTTTGAATTCCTCGGGGTGTTGCCTCCAGCGCGTCGTGATCGCCTTGTAGCTGGGGTCGAGCTTGAGCGCCAGGTCCGTCGTAAACATTATCGGCGCATGTCTCTTGGCCGCGTCTTGCGCGTCCAGCACGAGGTTCGCTCCCTGGCCATTCGCGGGAGTCCACTGGATCGCGCCGCCGGGACTCTTGCTTTGCACCCAGTCGAAGCCATACAGGTTGTCGAGGTATTGCAGTGTGAATTTGGTCGGACTTGCCGACCATGCGCCTTCCAGGCCACTGGTGACCGCATCGTCCCCCTTGCCCGTGCCGCATGTGTTTTGCCAGCCCAGTCCCTGCTGCTCGATGCCGGCAGCGGCGGGCGCGGGTCCCACGCACTTGGAGGGATCGTGAGCACCATGTGCCTTACCGAAGGTGTGCCCACCCGCGATCAGCGCAACGGTCTCCTCGTCGTTCATCGCCATGCGACCAAACGTCTCGCGGATGTCCTTCGCGGCCGCCAACGGATCCGGATTGCCGTTCGGGCCCTCGGGATTCACGTAAATCAATCCCATCTGAGACGCCCCGAGCGGCTTTTCCAGTTTCCGGTCACCGCTGTAGCGCTCAGCACCGTCAAGAAACTTCTTCTCGGATCCCCAGTAGACCAGGTCCGGTTCCCAGTCATCCGCGCGTCCGCCTCCGAAGCCGAAGGTCTGAAAGCCCATTTGCTCCAGCGCGACATTCCCGGTCAGAACCATCAGATCTCCCCAGGAGATCTTTTCAGCGTATTTCCGCTTAATCGGCCACAACAATCGCCGCGCCTTGTCGAGATTCGCGTTGTCCGGCCAGCTGTTGAGCGGCTCGAATCGCTGCTGAGCGCCGCTCGCGCCGCCGCGCCCGTCACCGGTACGGTAAGTCCCCGCACCGTGCCAGGCCATGCGGATGAAGAACGGCCCGTAGTTACCGTAGTCGGCGGGCCACCAATCCTGCGAAGTAGTCAGGATCTTCGCGATGTCCTGCTTCACGGCTTTGAGGTCGAGACTCAAAAACGCCTTCGAGTAGTCGAAGTTCTCTCCGAGCGGATTGGACTCGGCAGCGTGCTGCCGAAGCGGCGACAGGTCGAGTTGCTCGGGCCACCAGAACTGGTTTGGCCTCGGTGCGGCCTCGGCGCTGACAGCAACCGTTGAAATCAACGGTAGCGCAGCGACTGCACACGCGACAAACGGTACCATCAAAAATTTCTTCCACATGTGGCTCTCCTCGCTCGAACGCAACCATAGATGACGCGGCGATTCTATGGCCACACCACGACATGGTTGATTCATTTATTCGATCGCTGCGATAGACAAAAGGAATGGAATTAGCCGGCGCACAGCGGCGCGGTAGGTACACGGCCCACCATCCATTAACCACGGCTTCGGGCACGCGTTTGGCCATTGCCCTGGCGCCTCGAAATTCGCGGCGACCCTTACAGCGAATTCAAGAAGGTGATCAATGCTTCCCTGTCCTCGCGGCTCAAGTCTCTAAAGCGCCGGGTGGTGTCGTGTGCCTCGCCCTCGTGGCGATTGATGGCATCTTCGAGAGAGAGCGACCGCAGGTCGTGCATGAAGCGAGCCTTGTCGCGCACGCCCCACAGGGGAGCAGTCCTCATCTTGTTGGCCGTGTCCTGCGGCCCAACTTGAACGATCCCGTCGCCGGAACCGATGTCATGCAACAAAAAGTCACCATAGGGATGGATGATTTTGTTTCCCAGCGCGGCCGGCACAGTGAACGTACCGCCATCGATGACCGTTCCCGCAGGAGCGGTGGTTATGGTTTGGACATGGCAAACATTGCAACCGACGCTCGCGAAGAGTGCCTCTCCTCGGATCGCGTCGGGCGTCACGGCAAGCACCGTGTCTCGGGGCGGAACCATCGTGCCGCGGATGAATTGGGCAAAGTGGTCGATGTCCTCCATGCCAAGATCATCTACCTTGTCGTTGATGCCCGTTGTGGTCAGAAGAACCGCTGTGACTTCATTGGGGCGTAGGCGGCTGGTGATCCCCATTTCATTGAGGTAGGCATCGGCAATGAAGGAGAGCAGGCTGCTGTGCTGGTCTTTCCAGCCGAAGCGTCCGACGCGGGTCTGCCCCGGGGCCTCGAACATCGGAGCCTGCACGACTTCCCCATTCACTCTGCCGTCACTCAATTTGGGTTGCGCCGCGGCAATCGCTATTAAGGTGTTATCGTCGATGGCTTCCACGAATCCATCCCCCAGCGTGTTGAGAGTCGCGCGCAACGCGCGGATGTTCTCGGTCGCCGGTATGTGCTCCTGGGCTTGCGGACCGATGGCTCGATCATTGACGATGGACCTGCCGGTGATCGTGTTTTGGCCGTCGTTGATGTAGATGGTCGGGTTTACGAAATTGCCGTTCGCGTCATTGTGCCCAACCCGCAGTTCAGTGATTTGGCCGGCGGCCCCGCTATTCGGATCCTGATGGCACATGACGCAGGAAGTTGCGTTGTACACAGGCCCAAGCCCATCGGCGACTGCCTTGTTCTGCTCGTAGATTTGTTGATCGTGTGCAAACGTATCCCCGGGCGGTTCCATTAGTCCGTTGCTGATGCTGGCGGCACCGTTAAAGCTGGGCGTGTTGAACCCCGCCGGCGCCTCAGTCGGCGCTCCAGCCGGTGGCTGCTGCCCGTCAGCTCCAGCGAATCGAGCCCCGAAAGCGGTGAGAGACGCGACAAGGCAAGAACAGACGAGAATCCTCTTGGAATTGGGCATGAGCATTACTCCGTAAATAACCACAGTAGCTGCGCCTGTCGCATCGCTCCGACGAGCGGCATGGCATCCTTCGGCTCCATGACTTACGAGGCGTGCGGTTTATTCCATAATTCCTTCGGTACGAATCGGTTCATCCGCCTATTGAACGATCCGGCCCGGGGGACCGGCAGCATGAAACCCAAATCAACAGAGGTGTTCTTGCCCTGGTATGTTCGCCTTGCGCCCAACACCGTGTCAGAGCCGGCGCAGAGCCGGTCTCGGCGCCCCGACGGATCCTATCTACTCAATAAGCGAAGTTTCAATTATGGTCTGCACGGAGGTCATTAATTTGTACACGGGACACTTTGAGGCAACCGATAGAAGTTCCCGGCGTTGCGCACCGGTTAGATTCCCGCCAATCCGCAGTTTGGTATCGAGACGGTAAATGCCGGCCTTTTCTTTTGACTGATCGCGTTCAACAGCGACCTCTATTCCTTCGACCGGGATACCTCTACGGCTTGCATACCAAAGCACTGTCAGTGCTTCGCATGCACCGAGCGCGGCGTCATACAGGTCATGGGGATTGGGTCCGAGTTCTTCGCCGCCGTCACTAATACTTGCGTCGGCGGCAAAAATATGTGGACCGACGCGGACTTCGTGCCGCATTAGCGCCTTTTGATCGCGTACGATTGTTATTGCCATCGTAGGTCTCCCGCGTCAACAGTTCCTGGGCGCGGAGCAATCCTCCGCGCCCGAAGTGGATCAGTTAATGGTCATACCGCCATCGACGTTGAGGATATGGCCGGTGATAAACGAAGCTTCATCCGAGGCGATGAAGACGATCGCATTTGCCTGTTCCTCCGAGACCCCGAGTCGAGCCATCGGAACCTGTGTCACCAGCGCCGCTTTGTTTTCCGGCGTGTGCGTAAAGCGGGTCAACATGCCGGTGTCCACCGGCCCGGGTGCCACTGCGTTCACACGGATGCCAGATTTGACGGTCTCGAGCGCCACCGACTTGGTGATGCCCTCGACGGCGTGCTTGCTAGCCACATACACGGAAGCAAATGCCGCGCCCTCATGCCCGTAGGTCGAGGAGATATTGACAATGTTACCGCTGCCCTGTTTTTGCATGACGCGCACTTCGTGCTTCATGCACAGGAGCACACCGAGAACATTCGTGTCGAACGTCGCGGCGTAGCTCTCCGCAGTTTGTTCGGTAATTGGTCCAACCTGGCCTTCGGTGGCAGCATTGTTCACGGCAACATCGAGACGTCCAAACCGAGAGACGGTCTTGTCGACGGCATTCCGGATATCCTCTTCCTTGCGAACATCGGCGTTGATGAATTCAGCCTCCGAACCTAGGGAGCGGAGCTCCTTCACCAGCGCCTTGCCGACCTCGTCACGACGACCAGCGACGACTACTTTGGCTCCCTTCTTGGCGAAGGCGACAGCGGCGGCGCGCCCGATGCCCGTGAGTCCACCGGTAATCAAAACAACTTGAGCACTCATTCTACATTCTCCTATGTGTTGAGCCGCCGAAAATCGGACGGCGTTTTGTTTCAAGCAACTTTCACTTGCAGGGCGAGATCCAGAAGGGATTGCCGCGCATCACCGAACAGCATTGAAGTCTTGGGGTCGACGAACAGGTCGTTCTCCACGCCGGAGAAGCCCTTGCCTTTGCCGCGTTTGAGCACAAGTACGCTCTTCGCGTCCTCTACTTTGAGAATCGGCATCCCAAAGATTGGTGATGTCGGATTCGTGCGCGCGGCAGGATTTACCACATCGTTCGCCCCAACGACGATGGCTACATCAGTTTCGACAAATCGTTCATTGATTTCATCCATGTCGATGAGCTTGTCGTACGGAACGCCGGCCTCGGCCAGGAGCACATTCATGTGTCCGGGCATCCGCCCTGCGACGGGATGGATGGCGTATCGGACATCTCCTCCGCGCTTCTCGATTAGTTCGCCCAGCTCGCGCATCTGATGTTGAGCCTGCGATACAGCGAGGCCATATCCGGGAACCATGATGACGCGCGTGGCGTAGGCAAGCCGCAACGCGGCGTCCTCAGCCGTTGTGGAGGACATCACTCCCGCGGCGCCTGTCGCGACCGGCGCCGTGGCGTCCGTCGATCCAAATGCCCCGAATAGCACATTCGCGAACGAGCGGTTCATTGCCTTGCTCATGGCGATCGCGAGGATCAAGCCGCTGAGACCGTCCAGCGCACCCACGATGATCAGAATGTTGTTATCTATTGCGAATCCGGTGGCAACGGCAGCGAGTCCGGCATACGAGTTGAGCAGCGACACCACGACCGGCATGTCGGCGCCGCCAATCGGCAGTACGAAAAGGATGCCCAATAGGACGGCGAGCGCGACCATAACGCTGAAGATCACGGCGTGAGTCGGAAAAGCGATTAGCCAGACCACGCAACAGCAGCACGCCGTAAATAGCAGGGCATTCACCGTGTTTTGGCCTCGGAAAATCAAAGGTCGGCTCGGCAGAATTTCCTGTAACTTGCCGAACGCCATGAGACTGCCCGTGACTGTTACGCCGCCGAAAAAGACCTCCAGGCCGAGCGCTGCGACGGTCGATCGGACAAGCGTGCCGCCGGAGAAGCCGATGATGTATTCGCCGATGCCCACCAGGGCCGCCGCAAGCGCACCAAACGCGTGGCTGAGCGCGATGCGCTGTGGCATCGCGGTCATCGGCACCCACATGCCAAGCGGATATCCGGCTATCGCGCCGATGGCGGCGCCGACGAGGATCCACTCATAGGAGAGGATGCGAGCCTCAAAGAGGGTGGCCAGGATGGCGACAGCCATGCCAAACGCGGCCAATTGCATTCCACCTCGGGCGCTGTCCGGGCGACCCAGCGCGCGAAGTGCTGTGATGAACAGGAACGCCGCGAAAAGGTACGCGAGTTCAATCAGGATCTCGCTCATGACGGTGAACCAGCGCTTGAGGTGCTGCCCGCTGAGTTCTCTGTAACAGTGGATTTGCTACGCTTAAACATCGACAGCATCCGGTCGGTTATGAGAAAGCCGCCGACGATGTTTGTCATAGCGCACGCAACGGCGATGCTGCCGAGGATGGTTGCACGGACGCCGTCGCCGCTGCCGGCCAGCAGCAATGAGGCGACGAGGGAGATGCCGGAAATCGCATTGGTCGCCGCCATGAGCGGCGTGTGCAGCAGCGGTGGAATTCGGTGGATGGTTTGGACGCCGACAAAGCCGGCGAGCATAAAGACGAAGAGTTGAATGACAGTGGTTGTCGTCATGGTGGAAATCCCTAGGCCGCGACGCCGGGCGCGTGCGCCAGGTTTTGACCGGCAAGCAATGCACCGCTGATTGGATCTGAGGCATCAAGGTTCAGGCGGCCCGACCCGTTCAGCAGATAGGCAAGCAGCGCCCGGATGTTGCCGCTGAACATGCGGCTGGCGTCGGTTGCCATCAGGCTTGGGAGGTCTGTTGGTCCCATGACGAGTACACCGCCAACAGTGACCATTTCGTCCGGCCGCGTAACTTCACAGTTTCCGCCCGTTTCTGCGGCAAGATCGACAATGACTGAGCCCGCCTGCATTGCGCGAAGCGTCTCGCGATCAATCAGCAGTGGCGCAGGGCGGCCCGGAATTTGGGCTGTCGTTATGACGAGTTGCATTGCCGCCAAATGCGGGGCGAGAGCCCGGCGGAGCAGGGATTGCTGGTCGCTCGACTGCTCACGCGCATAGCCGCCAACGCTGTCGCCTGCGCCTATATTGCCGTCCACGGTAACAAATCGGGCGCCGAGACTTTCCACCTGCTCGCGAGCGGCTGCGCGAACATCGAAGCCGTATACTACGGCGCCGAGCCGACGTGCGCTGGCGATCGCCTGCAAGCCGGCCACGCCTGCGCCGAGCGCGATCATTTTTGCGGGCTTAATGGTTCCTGCTGCCGTGGTCAACATTGGGAGCAGCACTCCCAAGGCACGCGCGCCCTCGAGCACAGACGCATAGCCTGCGATGGACGCTTGAGAGGAAAGCACGTCCATTGCCTGAGCGCGGGTGGTCCTCGGGATGCGTTCCAGGGCGAGATGGATGACCGACTGCTTTCGCAATCGTTCGCCAAGATCGGGATCGTGGCCGCCAAGCGAAACAAGAATGCGGCCGGCACGCGGCGTTTCGTCGACAGCGGGCGGTCGCACCTTGACGACGACGTCGCAGTTTTCCAGGATGTCCCGCGAAGCTGTAATCCGCGCGCCAGCGTTCACGTACGCATTGTCATCAAAGCCCGCCGCTCGGCCTGCACCGCTCTCGATGATGAATGCAGCGCTTCCGATCAGCTTCTTGATGTCCGCCGGAATCAAGGCGACACGGCGCTCGCGGGCAGCCCGCTCTGCAGGAACGCCGATTACGATTTGCTGTTTATGGGTGTTCATGGCTTTACGCCACGCAATATGGACGTCCGTAGTACACAAGTCAAGCACAATCTGTACGTGCGTATTGAAGGTAATAAATAAGCCGAGGTGTTGATTGACAGAAACTATGTACGGCCGTAGTATCCTGCTATGAGCAGAATTTCAAATAAAGACAGGATATTGGCTGACGGACTCAAGGTCATGCTCGAGCGCGGTTATGTCGGTGCCAGTGTGCGTGACATTGTTGATGCCGCGGGCGTGCCGCAAGGGTCTTTTACCAACCACTTTGTATCCAAAGAGGCGTTTTCGCTTGAGATTCTTGAGCGCTATTTCGCTAACAGCCGCATCGTGATTACTGACACGTTGCGCAATGATGATCTTCCGCCCCTGAAACGCTTGCGGGCATATATCGATGCGAGTATCGCCGCCATTAGAAGTCATGAGGTCAAAAATGGCTGTTTGGTCGGCAATTTCGCCGCCGAAGCGTCTGATCACAGCGAGATCATTCGGAAACGTGTGTCGGAAATCTATACGGAATTACGAGCGGCCACGGCTTACTGCTTGAAGGCTGCCGTGAAAGCTGGCGAGCTTCCCAAGAATCTTAAGATTAACGATGTAGCCGATTTTATCGTCACGGGACTACAAGGTGCGTGGCTGGTTTCCAAGGTTGAGCGCGATCTCGCCTTGGCGGAAAACTTCAAGAGGACTCTGTTCTCAACAGTTCTGGCCTGAAGCAACAAGGGCTTCGGGCAGCTGACGCCGCCCGACGCTCGTTTGAGCTAGAAGAAAACACAGGCGCTGGTGAAACAGGGTCCGCAAATTACCTTTGCCAATTATTAGTACCAATACGCGCGTACACCGTTGCACTTGACACGCGTGTACGGACGTACATAGTATGACGCTGAGTTGATTGTCACGCTACCCAAGGAGACTAACGTGGCTTTGTCGAACCTGAAGCTCTACCAATCCGCCGGATCGCCCAACTCGCGACGCGTCCGAATTTTCCTTGCCGAGAAGGGGCTCAAGCCGACGCTGGTTCCAGTCGACCTCGGGAAGGGCGAACATCGTTCAAGCGAATATCGCAACATCAATCCCCGCCAGATGATTCCCGTTTTGGTGCTGGAGGACGGCACCGCCATCGGCGAGGTTCCCGCCATCTGGCGCTATCTCGAAGAGACCTATCCGACCGGGCCGCTTTTGGGAGTTACCCCGACGGAAAAGGCGCTGGTGACGATGTGGGAGCGGCGCGCGGAACTTGAAGGCTTTGCAGCCGTGATGGAAGGTGTTCGCAACGCGGCAGCAGGATTGAAAGGCCGCGCGATTGCAGGCCCGCACGATTACGAGCAGATTCCGGCTCTCGTCGAACGGAGCAAACTTCGGGTCGTGAATTTCCTTTCCGATCTCGATGCCCGGCTAACGGGCTCACCCTTTGTTGCCGGCGAACAGTTTTCCGTGGCGGATATCACTGCGCTGGCGACCATCGACTTTGCCGCAAAGGCGTTCGGCATATCAACCACGGAAAAGCACCGAGCGCTGAGACGTTGGCACTCGGCGGTTTCTTCTCGGCCCAGCGCAAGCGCATGAGGCGGATCGCATTCAAGGGAAATAGGAGACTTTATGAGATTTGTTGTTACTGGTGCAGCCGGCCACGTGTCGAAACCTCTGACTGAAATTTTGTTGGGCAGAAAACATGAAGTGACGGTCATTGGCCGCAACGCTGAGAATGTTGCCGAGCTCAAGCGGCAAGGCGCGAAAGTTGCAATCGGCGATATTCAAGATGTGCACTTTTTGACTAAAACGTTCAAAGGCGCCGACGCGGTCTATTTGATGGTGCCGCCAATGTGGCACGCTTCCGACTTGAAGAAGATTAGTACTGAAATTGCAGAGGGATTCTCCGCCGCGATCACGTCGGGCGGTGTACGCAACGCCGTATTCTTGAGCAGCTATGGCGCGCATCGACTGAGTGATGCCGGCGCTATAAGTGGTTTGGGACTCGCCGAGGTGGTGCTCAATCGACTGGAGGGCGTCAACGTCCTTCATTTGAGGGCCGGTTACTTTTATACGAATCTGCTTCTTTCGATCGACCTCATCAAGAACTCGGGTTTCATGGGAAACATGTTTACGATTCCCGCTGGCACCTTTACCTTGGTAGACACGGATGATATCGCGCTGGCGGCGGCCGATGCCCTCACCAAGCTCGACTTCAAAGGTCACTCGTACAAGTACGTCGTAAGCGATGAATCGGGCACCGATGAGATTGCTTCTGCAATTGGCAAGGAGATCGGAAAACCGGATTTAAAATGGGTTAGATTCCCCCCGGCCGACCTCAAAAAAGTGCTCATTGACTTCGGCTTCGCTGAGGGGGCGGCCAATGACTATGTCGAGATGTTCGCGACGCTCGATACAGGTTTGCTATTCGAGGACTACGTGAAAGTGAAGCCAAAACTTTACAATACAACGATAGAAAGCTTTGCCAAGAAGTTTGCGGCGCTCTACCGAGCGAAGTGACGCGGGCTACAACGACCTATGCTTGCTTGCGCGAGGGACGCAATCGTCCGGGATTTGGTTTCGTCACCCTCGCAATCACGGTGAATGAACGGAGTCTCAAAGGGCCGGCATCGGTCGGAACGTCGGCGTCCGCACACCCTTGACCAGAAACCATAAGCCAAGCGGCACTTCGTAGAAGAACATCGGAACCATGTAGGCCATCGAAGCGTTGGCTTCAAACCATGGGAAGAGGATTACGGCGAGCGAGCCGAGCGCCAACAACAATGACGAAAACATTCCCCAAGCCGGCAGCGCCCTCGGTACGTACCGTGACTTGAACAGCAAGTAGGCAAAGACCGTCGACCCGAGCCCCAGGAACACAAACCCAATGTAGAACCCGAGGC
>Ga0210399_10004989_pt1 | contig 10315 bp, 7 predicted proteins | sample IncBWC14MmetaG_FD_150865 | JGI IMG/M metagenome (GOLD analysis project Ga0210399, IMG submission 150865) | Forest soil microbial communities from Barre Woods Harvard Forest LTER site, Petersham, Massachusetts, United States - Inc-BW-C-14-M | ecosystem: Environmental > Terrestrial > Soil >...
CCTCTTGAGCGCACCCCTAAGCGCCGTGAGCCAGGAGATCTTCAATGTGGGTGACAACCACTTGAACTGTACGCTTGCTGATGTCGCTGAGGTCATACGGCGTGTGTTGCCTCAGGCGCGGATTGAACATCGCGAGAATTCAGACCGCCGCAACTACCGTGTGGACTTTACCAAGATTAAGAACCGGGTTGGATTCCGCTGCCAATATGCGCTGGAGGATGGTGTCCGAGAGATCGAAGCTGCGTTCGATTCAAACGAGATCGGTGATTATCGGGACATTCGCTTCAGCAACCTTGGCTTTCTCCGCGAAACGGGAACACCCGAAAACAAGAGTGAATTCGATGCTGCTGTAATGGCAGCCTTTGGCGGGGAACGATGGGCAAGCCATATTTCAGCGTAAGGTAGCCACAGCGCTCCAAGGGCAAATTTCAATATGAAGGTTCGGATGTTTTCTGTAGCACTCATTGGCCCTGATGGAGCCGGGAAGTCGACGGTCAGTCGAGCCCTTGTCGAATCGTCGGTGTTTCCATGCAAGGTTATCTACATGGGGGATAACCTCGAAGCCTGTAACTTTGCTCTGCCCACCTCCCGGCTCTTCGGATATTTGCGAAAACGCCGCCACGATGGAGACAAGGAAGGGGCGCAAGCGCGGGGCCCGTCGTCCGCGACGGGCGGCAACCGGACAAGGTCGCCGGGGCAGATCCTTTGGGCGGTGGCCCGACTCGTCAATTTCGTAAGCGAGGAATGGTATCGACAACTACTGTCTTGGAGCTATCAGGCGCGGGGTTACATCGTTTTGTACGATAGGCACTTTCTGTTCGACTTCTCGCTCGACGGCGTGGACAGCGATGTCTTGGCTTTCGAGAGGCGACTTCACCGCTGGATCCTGACACGGCTCTACCCCAGGCCCAGCTTGATAGTCTATCTTGACTCGCCTGCGGAAGTCCTCTTTGCCCGCAAGGGGGAAAAGACCATGAGGGACCTTGAGAATCGGCGGCAAGCGTTCCTTCGTCAAGGAGCGCAATTCCGCAACTTTGTGCAAGTAGACGGCACCCAACCGCCTGACAGGGTTTGTGCGGAGGTTTGCAGACTCATTGCGGAATACTCCGGACGCGGTGATACATCAAACGCTTTTGCCAACACATAACCCACGTAACTTCGAAGCAGATGAAAGCCGGTTTCCCTTGATTGTGTAGCGCGCTCCCCGAGTCTTCACAAATGTGCGGAATTTGCGGCTTCTTTAATATCAACAATCGAAACGATGCGTCGGCGGTGCTGTCAGCGATGACCGCTCGCCTGGCTCACCGAGGTCCAGACGGAATGGGTACTTGGCTCTCGCCGGAGATGAACGTCGGATTGGGCCACACCAGATTGGCCATTATTGACATCGCGGGAGGCCGCCAGCCCATTCACTCGGCCGATGGACGATTTGTTATTGTCTTCAACGGCGAACTATACAATTTTCGATCGTTGCGTAAAGAACTCGAGCGTATGGGTCATCACTTTCGCACTTCCTCCGACACGGAAGTCTTGGTCGAAGCCTACGCCAGTTGGGGGCCGGCATGCCTCCAGCGCTTTCATGGAATGTTCGCTTTGGCAATCTACGACACGCAGGCACGTGAGGTCTTCCTGGCTCGTGATCGGACTGGAATTAAGCCTCTCTATTATCATTCGGGGCCGTCCGGCTTTCTGTTTGGATCAGAAATCAAATCAATACTGCAGGTGCCTGGTATCCCTCGCCGCTTAAACTATCAGGCTCTCGCAGACTTTGTCGTTCTTGGCTATCCCCTGGTGCCGAAGACGATGTTCTCGGATCTGTTTGAGCTTGAGCCGGGGACGTGGCTACGCGTTTCTTCGCAACGGATAGAAAAGCGGCGGTTTTGGTCATGGCGCCAACTTCCAGATGGTGTGGGCGAAGCAGTGGCTTTAGAGCAGACGCAGGCGGTCCTGACCGAAAGCCTACGGGAGCATTTGGTTTCCGACGTTCCTATAGGAGTTCTGCTGAGTGGCGGTATCGATTCCTCTCTTCTCGTTGCCTTTCTTGCGAAAGTGCTTCGGGAAGATGTGGAGACTTTTACCGTGTCCTTCGCAGAAGCCGATTACGACGAATCGCGGTATGCCAGTCTTGTGGCCCATAGTCTTGGGGTTCGGCATCAGCAGATCGTCCTAGGCCCTGAGCTCGCGGATATCTCCTTAATTGAGGGTATTTTAGACCAATTCGATCAGCCCTTTGCCGATTCTTCGGCAATCCCTACCTATTTTATCTGCAAACAGATAAGGAAATCGGCGAAAGTCGCTATCGGCGGAGACGGTGGAGACGAGATGTTTGGCGGTTATCCGCGATTTTTTCATGCCGATATGGCAAAGTTAGTCGGTATCCTACCTACGCCCTTCCTGAAGGCGTCCCGGATGGCACTGGCAGGCATTGGCGGAATCGTCCCTCATATCTCTCGCATGGGGAAGAGGTTTCTTCGTTCAGCAGCATCAAGAGATGAGGGTCGACTCATAGCCTTATCTTGTTACGCCTTTCCGGATCAGCTACCTGAAATAATCGAACGTACCGTCATGAAAACTATCGGCAAATACGTTCCTTCCCTGTCGCTCAATGGAAATGGAACCGTTAACCCAGGAGGAAAAGAGTTTGTCGATTCGACAGTGCGCTATACCCTTCCGGGAGACTATTTGAGGAAGGTGGATGTGATGAGCTCCGCGCACGGGTTGGAGGTGCGCGTTCCGTTCCTGGGAGAGTACGTTCTGGAGTGTGCAGCGAAGATCCCAGTGCATTTAAAATATTCTCGAACAAGAAATAAGATCATCCTACGCAAGCTTGCCGAAAAGTACCTGCCCAAAACCGTCGTCGAGAAGCCCAAGGGTGGTTTTGGCCTACCACTGGATACTTGGTTGGGTCGTAACGGCCGTGAGGCGGTACGCTCGATACTCATCTCTCGAAATGCAGGAATCCGTGAACTCATTCGACCGGAATACTCCGGTCGCTTGTTGTCCGGATTTGTGGATCAAAACTGGAACGTGTCGAGGCAGAGTCGCTTCAACACATATCAGCAAGCTTATATGCTGTGGAGCCTTGAACGATGGCTTGTACGGTGGAATCCCACCTTGTGAGATCAGGAACTGTTGCGCTGAGAAAGGGAGAGTTGCCCCTCCGGGTCCTCGCAGTCACTCCCCAGCCCAGTTCAAAAGCGTCTATGGTCCACGTTGCCAGGCAGGTCGCGTCTCTCGAAGCTGCGGGGGTCGCCTGTCAAACCTTCAAGCTGGCGTCCCGCACTTCTCCGCGGATAATCGTATGTGAGTGGCGCAGACTACGCAGAGAGATCCAGGCATTCCAACCTCACATAGTGCACGCACACTACGGAACGATGACCGCATTCCTAGCCATTCTTAGTACAACTCTTCCGGTCATAGTCACTTACCGAGGAAGCGACTTAAACCCAAATCGCAGCCGGGGATGGTTGCGAGAGGCTGTTGGCACACTGCTCTCACAGATTGCGGCCTTGCGAGCAGCACGAATCATTTGCGTGAGCAATCAACTAAAGGGCAAACTTTGGTGGCGGCAGGACCGCGTCAGTGTCATTCCTACTGGAGTGGACACGACTCTCTTCTATCCTCGTGACCTGCACGAAGTGCGCCGCGAGCTGGGATGGGCGGAGAGCGAGCGTGTTGTGCTCTTCAACGCTGGCGATCCTGTTTGCAAGCGTTTGGATTTAGCGCGGGCGGCGATCCAGTTCGCCGAATCGTTGTGTGGAAGCATCCGATTTATCGTCCTGGATGGCAATGTCGCTCCCGGCCGCATTCCTTCGATGATGAATGCCGCTGATTGTCTATTGCTGACGAGTGACTGGGAAGGCTCTCCTAACGTGGTCAAGGAGGCGCTTGCTTGCAATCTTCCTGTAGTCTCGGTGGACGCGGGTGATGTCCGAGAACGGTTGGAGCGAGTCCAGCCGTCCGTGATTGTTTCCAGGGATGCCTACGAGATAGGCAAGGCAATTTCCGACATCCTGAGGCAGGGCCAAAGGTCAAATGGGTGCGAGTTAGGAAATGCCTTGTCGAGCGAGGCGATCTCGCAGCAAATTATCTCTCTTTACAGTTCCGTCAAAGGATTGCATAAGATCAGAGTTTCGATTCCAGAACCGGCCTAGTCATCATTCCTCCTGCATCAGGCTGAACTCCAACGCGTTGGAGTCAGAACTAGCCGGTAGGAGTGCCTCTTACTTGCGCGAGTAGGAAACCATTGTCTGATTGGACCAATAAGCCTCAACGGATGTTAGCTTCTTTCTTTTTCTGTTTAGGGGGAAGATACGATGTGCGGAATAGTCGGATATATTGGGCCCCGAAAGGCCATTCCCCTGATTCTTGACGGACTGAAACGACTCGAATACCGGGGCTATAATTCCGCGGGCATTGCGGTCGTCGACCAAAGTGGAATGATCGACATCCGCCGGGCTTCAGGCAAACTCTGCAATCTCGAAGAGTCCTTGCGGCAATCCCCTATCGAAGGTAGCTGTCGAGGCCTCCGATCATATTTTGACAGTTTCGCCAACTGTTGAGCTGCTTTCGCCACTACTTGAAATTCTGCCGCTGCAGTTGTTGGCGTACCACATGGCCGTCCGCCGGGGCTGTGACGTAGACCAGCATCGCAACCTCGCGAAATCTGTCACAGTGGAGCAGTTCTAGTGAATCTGCCCGGCTGTCACTTCTCGCCATTCTTTGTCCTGCAGAGTGCGGCACCTGCATGAACATCACTCGCCGAAATTTAATCACAACGGTAGAAAGCTTTTGCCATGAAAATAGTTATTCACTCTCAGTACTTCCCGCCAGAGATCGGAGCGGCTCCTAATAGACTGTCAGCATTGGTTGAGGGACTGACGAACGCAGGTCACGAAGTTACCGTGCTCACGGCGATGCCTAATTATCCTGTGGGCCACCGTTATCCTGGCTATGGAGGCTTGGTTCGGCGCGAAGATTTCGGCGGCAGTGCAGTGGTTCGCACATTTATTTGGCCGACTCAGAGCGCTGGAATGGTAAAACGGCTTCTATGCTACTTTTCGTTTGTATTCTCGTCTGTGGCACTAGGTGGCATTTTCTTAGACGAGCCGGATTACATACTCACGGAAAGCCCGCCCCTGTTTCTAGGAATTTCGGGATTTCTGCTCAGCCGCTGGAAGCGAGCACGATGGATATTTAATGTCTCGGATTTGTGGCCCGAGTCCGCTGTCCGTTTGGGAGTCCTGAAACCGGGATTGGCATTGCGCTTCAGTGAATCACTGGAGGCATTCTATTATCGCCGGGCCTGGCTTGTTACCGGGCAATCTTCCGAAATCATCCAAAGCATCAAACAACGTTTTCCGGGCGTGCCGACTTTTTGGCTTCCAAACGGTGTTGATACGCGAAAATTCCACCCGGACTGCAGCACACGGGAGACTCGCTCGCTGCTGAAATCAGGAAGCGGCTGCGTTGTTCTGTACGCGGGCTTGCACGGGCTGGCCCAGGGACTGGAGCAGATTATTGAAACAGCAGATCGGCTCAGAAGTGATACCTCAATCAGATTCGTCTTGGTGGGAGATGGCCCTGTGAAGCGCACGCTGCTCCATGAAGCAGAAGCGAGGGAACTAAACAACATCCAGTTTCTGGATCCTATACCCCAGCATCAGATGCCCGCCCTTATAGCTGCGGCAGATGTTGTTCTGGTGCCATTGAAAACGCGGATCCCCGGCGCCGTACCCTCCAAACTGTATGAAGCGATGTCCGCCGGGCGATCGCTGATTGTCATCGCCTCAGGGGAAGCAGCCGACATCGTAACTCAACACAGGGCTGGCATCGTGGTGGCCCCTGGCGACATACAAGGCCTTACCACAAGCCTTTTGGATTTGGCTCGCAATTTGCGCTTTCGCGAGCAGTTGGGGGAGGGAGCTCGCCGGGCCGCCATAACGCTATTCGACCGCTCCGTGTCTATCGCTCGATTCATCCGCTACTTGGAGGAACAACAGCCCAACGTGGCCGCGTCATCGCTGGGGATGGAGGTTAATAGTGCTTCCAGGTCCCACTTTTCAGACAAGCTTTGAGATCAACACGCCCCAACGCCGACACTAGTAAAGACACTAGTAAATATGGGGAGGAGGTAGGCACGCGAGAAAACCCTGAGCACGCGTGCAGCAAAACTAGGTGTGCAGCATGAAAGACCGTCTCAAAATCATGAACATCGTGGGGGCGCGTCCGAACCTGCCAAAGATAGCCCCTCTGATTCGCGAGATGAAGCGCCATCCTAAAATTGAGCCAATTCTCGTTCACACCGGTCAACACTATGCTGATGAACTCAATGGAATCTTCTTCCGAGAAATGGGGATTCCAGCCCCCCATGTGAATCTTGAGGTGGGTTCAGCTTCACACGCCGTACAAACCGGGGAAATCCTAAAACGCGTCGAGCCTCTCCTTATCGAGCAGCGACCCGACCTTGTCTTGGTTGTCGGTGATGTTAATTCCACAATTGCTGTCTCACTTGCTGCTGCGAAGCTCGGTATACGTGTAGCCCACATCGAGGCAGGACTACGTAGTTTCGACCGCTCCATGCCCGAAGAAATTAATCGCATCCTTACCGATGCGCTGGCCCAGTATCTCTTCGTCACCGAACAGGACGCGATCGAAAACCTTGAGAGAGAGGGGCGTCCGCGCGAGAGTATCTTTTTTGTTGGCAACGTCATGATCGATTCTATCTACAACTTTCTGCCTCTCGCAAGGAAATCACGAATTGGAGAGGAGTTGGGCCTAGCCCGGGGCCAGACTTGGTGCGACTTTGCCGTTCTAACGCTCCATCGCCCTTCCAATGTCGATTCGACGGACAAGCTCAGGCAACTTCTGAGTGCCATAGACACCATTGCAGAGCAGCTTCCAGTGATTTTTCCTGTCCACCCGCGCACGGAAAAGCAACTTGTTCAGGCTGGGGTTGTGAAACATTCGTCCGTGAAGCTTATCCAGCCGCTGGGTTACCTCGATTTTCTTTGTCTCTTGAGTCGTGCTCGTGTAGTTCTAACAGACTCAGGCGGCATCCAGGAAGAGACCACTGCGCTGGGCGTTCCATGCCTAACACTCCGGGAGAACACAGAGCGGCCTGTCACCATCACTCAAGGAACCAATCTGCTCGTGGGCACGGATCCAGCAAGAATCGTTCGTGCCGCACGGGACGTACTCGCCTGCAAAGAAAAGGTCGGGCATATTCCTCCCCTTTGGGACGGCCATGCCGCCGAGCGAATTGTGAACACGCTGTGCTCGGTCGTCCCGATCAGCAGGACCATGGCCGCCTAAATAGTTTTGAGCACAACACTGCTACTGAAACCCCAGTATTGTGAAAGCGCCCAGCCAAAAATGGGAATCATCGGCTGCGATCCCGTCGGCCTGCTTTGCGCTTGCTGAGGCGGGTCACAAGGTCAGCGGATTTGATACCACTTCCGTGAAGTTCTCCACTAAATACCGTGAGTCGCCGAAAGCCCCTCGATTTTTCGGGGTCGCCGCTCTTTGCTTCCTTTTGGTTTGTGCTGGCCTAAGTCAGACGTTGTGTGTCAAAGACAAGGTAACTTCAGCGAGCGTGGCTCTTGTCAATCAGCCGGAAGCTTGCACTCATTATGTGGCCCCGACTGGGTCCGACTCAAATCCTGGGGCCATCGATGCCCCGTGGAGACGACTGCAAAAAGCATTCGAGACACTCACTGAGGGACAGGTGGCGTGTTTGCGCACTGGAACCTATGAGCCCGCTGGCACCTATAACACCCCAAGCTACAGGCACACTTTTTCGCGGGCGGGGGAAGCGGGCCACCCTATTGTCATCCGAAATTATCCCGGAGAGACCGCAATTGTACGAGGGGAAGTGGTTGTGAGAGGAGATTACTTGAAACTTTTAGGGACACCGCCGTCAGGTCGCCTAATCTTTCAAGGTCCGTTGGGACCAGATGCTAGTGGACTGAGAGGAAAGGGGGCTTCCCAAATCTGGCTGGACCGGTCTCACAACATTATCTTGGACCATATCGAGATTCGAAATAACGATTACCACGCGGGCCTTTACGTAAGTGATGTTCGCGATGTGCAGGTCCTAGGATGCTACGTGCACGACAATGGAAGGTTCAGTATAGATACTGACTCGATAGGTCAGCATCCGTTGAATGTGGACCAAGGCATCTATTGGGCTGCAAGCAGCGGAACTAATCGGATTGTAAACTGCCTGCTCGAACATAACCGGTCCTACAACCTACAGCTCTTCGCGAGCTCGGGCAGGATAACCGGCCTTATAATTATTGATAATACAATCGTCAAGGCGATGAACAGCGGAGTCATAATCGGAAAGGGAGCCGACGGAAACATTTTTGCGAACAACATCGTTTCCATGAATAGCCAGGGGACCAACAATAAACAGATACGATTAGCAGACAGTGCGCAAAACAATATAATAGATGGAAATATCGCGTGGCACAGGGTGAACACCCTAGAAGGGTTGGACACATCCACTCTGAGCGGGCCAGGCAACGTCATTCAAGACTTAGTCTTGCTGGATCCGCGTTTCATTGACTTTGCCAGTGGCGACTACCACCTCCTACCGGACAGTCCTGCGATCAAAGGTTCTCGCACCGCTGTTACAGAGGGCGTAGACATGGATGGTGTAAGGCGGCCTTCCCAGCCGAGCTGGGGGGCTTATGAGTACAGATCCCCCAAGTGACGTCCAGCAGCGCTCAGCCCTTCCAATTCCCGCAACGCCTCGACACGCTGCGTCAAGGGGCCCTGCGGCAACTTAATGTCTGGTAATGCGATGCGGCTTGAGCTAATCCGGAACGTTCGGTCAGGGTACTCTTAAAACTATTCGCTTAAAAAAACTCGAAAGCGCCAATATCAAAACGAATGCCCTGAGGACGCGGAGTGCCCGCGTAGTCTATAGGAACGTCGGCAAGCGTCAGCCCCGCATCGATGGCCGGGCTGCCAGCCTGTAAATGGGCATCCGGGATGGAGGCGGCGTCTACTGTGCAGCTTGGCGCTGACACCAGCAGCGGATTGATATTATCCATGTTCCCGGACAAAATGACCCCACCAGGCGCGGACTCCGCGCCCACCGTGCCTTGGTAAGTCAAATTGTTCGAAACGCTAAGGTTGGAATATCCCGATGTATTGTCGTATTGCAGGAACCCCGTCGTGGGCTGCCAGGATATGTTGTTCTCGATAGCCGAGTTTGTTACCGGCGCTGCCAATGTGATGTGACCATTCCGGTAGGGGTTAGCGCACAGAAAGGTGTTATTGAGGACCCGCAGGTTGGTCACGGCCGTGGGGTAGACTTGAAGGCTCCAGCCGCGCTCGTTGCGATAGAAGATGTTGTTCTTGATGGTCACGTTGTTGGCGCTCGTGAAAGCCCCGTCTATGTAAATCCCGTGGTCGTTGTTCTGGTAGTTCGCGGGGTTCGTACAACCATTTTCCCCAGGGGCGTACCGGCCAATATCGTGAATCTGGTTCCCTTCAATCGTCACATTGTCATTGCTGATGAAGATGCCATCGCGCCCCGTAGTCGTGGTCGTACAGTAGCGCCCGATATCGTGAATGTTGTTCCCAGCAATGTCGATAAACTGCCCTCCGCTGGAGGAACCCCCATTGTAATTTTCCATGCACGTATCGCTGAATCCCTGGCATTCGAAATCCTTCACGTCGATGTAGTTGGCGGAGAATTCCCAGCCCGTGGCAGTAGTGTTGTTTAACCCATCGATCTTTGCCCCCCATTTGTGTTGGGCAATGAACACCACATGGTTCGAACCCGTCCCTCCTCGGCTCATCACAATCAGCTTACTGCCCACTCCGGAAACCGCCGGATTGTTGTAGGTGCCGTCTTGGACGATGACCATGTCGCCCGGGTTGACGACATTGGCGGCTTGCTGGATGGTGAGGAAAGGGGCGGCGCTGGTGCCCGCATTGGAGTCCGAACCGCCGGGAGACACGTAGTAGCACACCCCGCTCCCTGATGGTGCGCAGGTGACACCTGCGCTGGCAGCATTGATCGTGATAGTAAAGTTCTGCTGAGCGGTTAGCAGGTTGACGTCGGTCACTTTTGCGGTGAAAGTAGTTGTTCCCGTCGTGGTCGGAGTTCCTGAAATCACACCGGAAGAGGACAACGAGAGACCGGCGGGGAGAGCTCCGGACGTTACCGACCATATATAAGGTGCTGTCCCGCCAGCTGCGTTTAGCTGCACGCTGTAGCCCTGACTCACGGTTCCCGCCGGCAGATTCGTTGTGGAAATGGTTAAAGGGGGAGTCGTGCCGCCCGCAGGATCGAAAAACT
>Ga0210399_10004991_pt1 | contig 10314 bp, 8 predicted proteins | sample IncBWC14MmetaG_FD_150865 | JGI IMG/M metagenome (GOLD analysis project Ga0210399, IMG submission 150865) | Forest soil microbial communities from Barre Woods Harvard Forest LTER site, Petersham, Massachusetts, United States - Inc-BW-C-14-M | ecosystem: Environmental > Terrestrial > Soil >...
GGATAGGACAATCGCTTCAGGGGTGTCATCAACAATTAAGTCCACGCCTGTTGCGGCCTCTATGGCACGAATATTTCTTCCTTCCCGGCCAATGATCTGCCCTTTGATCTCGTCGCTTTCTAAGTTAAAAACGGTAATGGAATTTTCAATCGCCTGCTCTGCGGCGGTGCGCTGGATACTTTGAATGATTATTTTTCTTGCTTCTTTATTTGCCTTTTGTTTGGCATCATCAATAATTTCCTGCTGCAGTGCCAAGGCTTGCGTTTGGGCTTCGTGCTTAAGGCTTTCGATAAGTTGTGATTTTGCCTCCTCTGCCGTAAGTGCTGCTATTTTTTCCAGTCGGCGAATATGCTCTTCCTGGTGCTTTTCCAGTTCCGTGCGTTTTTGGCTCACCACTTCAATCTGGCGGTTCAGGTTTTCTTTAATTGTATCGTTTTCCTTTGCTTGTCTTTCGAGGTTTTCCAGTTTTTGGTTAATACTCTGTTCTTTCTGCTTTGTGCGTGTTTCGGAGTCGCTCAATTTCCGGTTTCGTTCAAGGATTTCTTTGTCGTTCTCCGCTTTTAGCTGAACAAATTTTTCTTTTGCTTCGAGAAGTTTTTCTTTTTTTAAGTTTTCGGATGTTGTTTGTGCGTCTGCTATAATTTTTTTTGCCTGTTGTTCGACCTCTTCAATTTTTTGTTTCGCGTTTTTTGCGAAAATCAGCTTACCCGCTACTATGCCTAAAGCAAGGGCAATAACACCAATAATGAGGTATATCACGTTTGAATCCATCTGATCTAAAGTTTAAAAAGTTCGCAATTGTATATTTCTTGTCCAGGCCCATCTTTGCTTGGAAATTAGTTAGCTAGCGAAGATACGGATTTAGAGCTAGGATTCTTAAGGGAGGAAGGAGAAATCATAAAACCTTGTCTAGCTGATGCTCTATCTTTTGCAGGGATTCCTTCAATATTGCATTGAGTTGAGAATGATTATCCAAAGCGGCGGGTAATGTGGCAAACCACAACAAAACCATGGCAATATAATCCTGCATATCCTTTCCGGAGAAATGAGTTTTGAACTCGATAATCTTGTCGTTAATTGTTTTTAAGGTTCTCCTGACCTCCTGTTCGTCTTGCGGGTTTATCTTAATCCGGTAGCTGCGGTCACCCAAAACAATATTTAATGGAATTAAGTCTTGCATATCTGAAATTCTTAGCTTACATTTATCAACATTTTATTCACACGCCTTATCTCTCCTTTCCCGCGAAGACTTCGAAGTTAAGATAAGTTTTAGAATATGATTACCAGTGTCCTGTAATAAAGTTTATGAAATATACCAACTAAACCCTAACTAAATCATGTTACTAAAAATGAAGTCTCCGGTATTCATTGACCGGCTGACCTTTGAACTTGACCATCCTAGCAAGTGCTTGCTCAGGGCGGTCCTGAAAGATGACCAAGGAAGCGTGTGCAGCGCTCTGGAAACCGAAGCAGAAGTTAACCAGCTTGTCTTTAACTGGGGTGGCCTCAACGATTTGCCATATGGGGTGTACACTCTGGAGGTTTCGAGGGGAAATGATAATTCAAAAATGCGACTTGTGAAGCGGGTATGAATTTATTCGTTTAAAAGAGTAATGCATTTGTCTATTTCCTTAACGTATTGGTTAAGGCGTCTTTCGAACGCCTTTTTTTCTTCCCCATGCATTGCTATTTTTGAAGATTGCAGGATTTCGACCTGCTGCAGCAATTGTTCCACCTGCACTGATTTTTGCTGATGAAGTTTTCGTTGCTCCTGTATCTCCTGCTTTAATTTGGTATTTTCTTTTTGCAGCAATTGATGTTGTTGAAGCAATTGCTGCAGTTTATCCTCGATCCGTTTTAGTTGTTCATCCATGTGCGGCATAATTCAAGTTTTTGCGCTCTTTTGTGCTGATTGGAAACATGATCTAAAATTTGGGATCAAACACATATTCAAGATAGCTAATTATTTTCTGATTTCGGCATTCAAATCATTTTCCAGTGCAACCAAGACCTTATTTATCATTTCATCAACTTCTTTATCTGTGAGTGTTTTCTCCTCGTCGATAAAGGTAAAACTTACAGCCATTGATTTTTTATCCGCTCCCAATTTCTCCGATTCAAATATATCAAAGAGCTGCATTCTTTGCAATCTATCAAGCTTTATCCTTTGTACCGCTTTTTCTACCTCTCCATAGTCGAGTGATTTATCCACAACGATCGCGAGGTCTCGATGTACTGGAAGCTGTTTGGGTAATTCCTGGAATACAATATCGCTTTTTTGTATCTGGCTAAGTAAAATATCCCAGTTGAAATCAGCGAACAGAACCTCTTGTTTGATATCAAACAATTTAAGAATGGAGGGGTTGACTATGCCAGTTTCTAAAACGGCTTTACCATCTAGTTTTCCTGTCAGGCCCGTTTTAAGTTTTTTATTTTGCAAGGAATGGAATGATAGATTGTTTACAGAAATCAACTGGCTGATTTTTTCGCAAATTCCTTTGATGAAAAAGAAATCAGCATGCTCCGCTTTTTTCTTCCATGAATCCTCTGCAATATGTCCGGTTACATACAGGCACAAATGGTTTATTTCCCCGTACTGCCCTATGCCATTGGTGCTGTATGTTTTCCCGAATTCAAAAAACTTCAGGTTTTGCATCTTACGGTTAAGATTATAGGAAATTGACTCAAGCCCAGTTTCAAGCAAAGAGGGGCGCATCACGTTTAGCTCGGTGCTTAGATTGTTTATCATCTTCACGGTCCTGTCCAATTCCTCCGGACTGAAATAGGCACTATTGGTGATTGAGTTGGTGAAGACCTCATTGAACCCGTTAGCCATCAGGAAATCCGCAATTTTCTCTTTATAAGAGGCCGAAGTCGTATCAGTTTCAACGGAAGGTGAAATAGTTATTGCAGTGGGTATATTAATGTTATCATATCCGTCAATGCGCATAACCTCTTCCACCACATCCGCAGGAATAGCAATATCGGGTTTATGAAAAGGGGCCGCAACGTGGAGGCCATCTATCCCCTCTTTGATTATCTCAAAGCCAAGACTCAGGAGGATATTTTTTACCGTATCCGGTGAGTAATTTTTGCCGCTTAATTTCTTCAAATAATGATGCGTAAGGGCCACCTCGGCCTTGGTTTTCGGCTCTGGGTATACGTCAACGACCTCAGAAGAGATTTCCCCATTGGCAAATTCTTTGATTAATGATGCTGCTCTTTTTAGCGCCGTCACAGTACCGGAAATGTCCGTTCCTTTTTCAAAATGTATAGCGGCATCCGTGCGTAAACCATGCCTGATTGATGTTTTGCGCACCTCGGCCGGCCGGAACCATGCGCTTTCTAAAAATATATTTTTTGTAGTTTCTTTCACGCCGCTTTGCACGCCCCCGAAAACACCCGCGATGCACATGGCATCTTCAGCGTTGCATATCATCAGGTCTTGGTCGCTGAGTTTTCTTTCTTTTTCATCAAGGGTGATGAACTTGGTTCCCTCAGGAAGATTTTTTATGATTATTTGGCTGCCTTTTATTTCATCGCTGTCAAAGGCATGCAAAGGTTGTCCTGTTTCGTGGAGCACGAAATTGGTGATATCGACGATATTATTAATAGGCCGCACACCAATTGCCTTGAGCCTATCTTGCATCCATTTTGGAGATGCTTTTATCGTAATTCCGGAAATACTTATCCCGGAGTATCGCTGACAAGCCTGTTTATTTTCGATGCTAACGGTTATGGGCAAACCCTGAGAGTTCACCTTGAGGTTTCCGACAGCAGGGATACGCATCTTCCGCTCTTTATTTTCCTTGTGGGTCAAGTAGGCGCATACATCCCTTGCCACGCCCAGGTGGCTCATTGCGTCCATGTGGTTTGGTGTCAGTCCAATCTCAAAAACATAATCCCCATAAGGGGTATAATAGTCTGCGGCTTCGGATCCTATTTTAACATTATCCGGGAGCACGATGATGCCCGAATGGCTTTCACCCAGGCCAATTTCATCTTCAGCGCATATCATTGCGTTGCTTTCAATGCCGCGAATTTTTGCAACCCGGATGGTGAACGGATCGCCTTTTTGCGGATATATTAGAGTGCCAGGTTTTGCTACTACTACTTTCTGTCCAATGGCAACATTTGGCGCGCCACACACAATTTGTATGGGTTCGGTATTGCCAATATTTACTTTGGTCAGTTTTAATTTTTCCCCATTTGGATGTTGGATGGATTCCACTACTTCGCCAATTATTAATCCTTTCAAACTGCCCTTTATTGATTCAAATTTTTCCATGCTCTCCACTTCAAGACCGATCGAGGTAAGGATTTTCGATAGCTGCTCCGGTTCGATCTTTGCAGGAAGATATTCATGAAGCCAATTATAGCTAATCCTCATTTCTTATTTGATATTTTTAGTAAGCTGCAAATATAGTTTTTTAGGAGCAAGCCAAAGTGGATGCGTTAAGTTCAGTTACAGGTTTGCTGATATACCTGTCACTCAAGTATTTCGGTGGGAAAAATTTAAATGTTGATGATAACACGGAATTATACATTAATTACGTTTTAGTTATGTATTAGCTCAATTTTAAAATTTGCTACTTTTGAAAATTAAAATCTCGTTATGAAAAGCTTTTTGATAATTCTGTTATTTATTGGCATTGGATTAGTTTCCTGTGGCCCGACGTATGTAACTGTTCATGATTCTCCTCCCCCAAGGCAGGAGCCTCCGCCGCCGCCACCACAGCCTGCTGAAGAGGAAGTTTCCTATCAGACATTTTATGACGATCTCAGCCCCTACGGTCAGTGGATTGATTATCCAGGCTATGGATATGTTTGGTTGCCAAATGTGGGTTACGGCTTCAAGCCGTATGCTACCAATGGCCATTGGGTCTACAGTGAAGCTGGCTGGGTTTGGGCATCGGATTATAATTGGGGATGGGCCACATTCCATTATGGGCGCTGGTTTAACGATAATTCTTACGGCTGGATGTGGGTCCCCGGCTACGAATGGGCCCCTGCATGGGTTAGCTGGAGGAGGAGTGATGATTATTATGGGTGGGCTCCCTTGAGCCCAGGCATCAGTGTAGGTATTTCTATTTCAAATTATGACCCTCCGCATAATTACTGGTGCTTTGTTCCCCATCAATATGTTACGAGCCCCAGAGTCAATAATTATTACGTGAACGAGACGAAGAATGTGACCATAATCAATAATACCACTGTCATAAATAACAACGTAACCAATATCACCAACAACAACATCACTAATAACCACATTAATAATACCACGGTTAACAATAATGTAAGGAATAATGTATATGCGGCAGGTCCCGACCCAAATGAGATTTCAAGAGAATCAGGAAGTACGCTGAAGCCAGTGGCTATAACAAGCACAAACAAGCCCGGCCAACAGGTAAGTAGTGGCGGGCAGTTAACTCTTTTCAGGCCAAGGGTAAAACCTGCACCCGCAAATACAACAAATTCTGCAAATCCGAATGAGCCGCAACATGCGGCACCGGCACCCGCGAAGGTGCAAACCTTAACCAATATCAGGCCAATCAACAATGGTAACAATGGTTCAAATACCCCGGGTAATAGCAATACTACCACGCAGCCAACAAACAATGAGAAGCCTCTGAATAATAATAGCCCTTTGACAAGGCCAAATAATGGCGCAACCAACCCTCCGGTTAATAATACTGTGCCTCCGGTCAATAGCAGCACAAATAACAATCCCCAAATAAACAGGCCGGTCAACAGTAATCCACCAACTAACAGTAATGCACAACCTAATATTAACCGCCCGAATGACAATCCTCAAATTAATAGACCCATTAATCAGCCACCGTCCAGTGTAAAGCCCGGTGTCCTGGCGAATAGTAATACCAATCAGCCGCAGAATCAGAGTAACGTACCTCCCAACAAGAATAAACAAACCCAACCGCAGAACCCAGGCCAGGCCACCCAACAGCAAGCCAACCCTCAAGTCAAACAAGTGGTTAAGAAGCCGGCACCTGTCAATAAAGATGCTAAGCCAAAAGATAAACCAAAGGACAATAGCAACAAGAATCAACAATAGCCTAGTCTTTGTTGCATAACAAAAACTTTTACTTTGTTTGCAGCCTGCCATCATGGCGGGCTGCACCGTTTTTTGGATAAACTTTTTTTGCTAAAAAGCAATCAACCTTCATTCTGTGGTTGGCGCAACCTGGCAAAATTTTTTGCCTTAAATCTTTTTGCACAGTAGGTGTGAATCTAAACACCAAAAGGAGACAAAACTTTTTTAAATTGTGTAAATACTAGTGACTGTTGTGCATAAGCATTAACATTACGTGGATAACGGTGTGCGTTACGAAAGGAAAAATATACGAAAAGAAAAATTTTTTTGAACCGCTAATTGAGTTTTAATTCGCCCTCCCGATTCTTTGGGATAACATTGGGTTCATTATGCGGTAACAATTTGTTAATACATCGTGACCTAGTCCACGAACCAGGAATAAAGATAATAAGCCGGTTTTTTCATTCAGATCATTAAAACATCCCATACCCAGGAAAACCACAATTTGGAACCACTGGCATTGAATTGCTAGAGTACAGTTTCAAGCGACAGAAGATCAATAATAATCCGAATCCTGGTACAAAATTTTTTTATTTTTTCTGGACTATCAACTAAATGGACTTAACAAACCTGAACAAAGATAGAAAACTGAGGCGCGCCCCTTCTATTGACATGAGCACAATGGTGTATGGGAAAGTACCTCCGCAGGCAAAAGATATCGAAGAAGCGGTACTGGGCGCCATCATGCTGGAGAAAAGTGCTTTTGATACGGTAGTGGAGATTTTGAAGCCCGAATGTTTTTATTTGGACGGGCACCAGAAAATCTATCGAGCGATGCTGGGGTTAGCCCAAAAAAGTCAGCCGATAGATATTTTAACAGTAGTCGAGGAGCTCAGAACCCGCGAAGATCTCGATATCGTGGGAGGCCCGTACTATGTTACCAAGCTCACCAATACAGTGGTTTCTGCCGCAAATATCGAGGCGCATTCCAGGATCATCATGCAGAAATTCATTCAGCGCGAGCTGATACGCATCAGCAGTGAGATTATTGGTGATGCCTACGAAGACAGTACGGACGTATTTGATCTACTCGATGACGCGGAAAGTAAATTGTTCGAAATTACCAACAGCCACCTGCGCAAAAATTTCGACAGTATTGACACCGTGCTTGTAAAAACCATTCAGCGCATTGAGGATCTTCGCAACAAAGAGGAAGATATAACCGGTGTGCCAACAGGTTTTGCATCGCTCGACCACATTACCTACGGCTGGCAGCCCACGGACCTCATCATTCTGGCCGCACGCCCGTCGGTAGGTAAAACTGCCTTTGCATTGAATCTGGCCAAGAATGCTGCATTGCACCCTAAAAAGCCAACGCCTGTTGCTTTTTTTAGTTTGGAAATGAGTGCAAGCCAGCTAGTGCAGCGCATACTTTCTGCGGAAAGTGAAATATGGCTGGAAAAAATTGCCAGGGGCAAACTGGAAGAGCACGAGATGAAACAACTGTATGCAAAGGGAATTCAAAGGCTTGCGCAAGCGCCCATTTACATTGATGATACAGCGGCGCTGAATATATTTGAATTCCGGGCAAAATGCAGGCGATTAAAGAACAAGCACAATGTTGGCCTCATTATCATAGATTACTTGCAATTGATGAGCGGAACAGGGGAGAACCGCAACAGCAACCGCGAACAGGAGATCAGTCGCATATCAAGAGACTTAAAGAGCCTCGCAAAAGAATTGGGTGTTCCAATAATCGCCCTTTCACAGTTAAGCCGGGAAGTAGAGAAAAGAAAAGAAGGTAATAAAATGCCGCAGCTGAGTGACTTGCGTGAATCTGGTGCTATTGAACAGGATGCGGACATGGTGATGTTTTTATACAGGCCGGAATACTACGACATCACATCAAATGAAATGGGTGAGAGCAATAAGGGTGAAACACATGTCCGGATTGCAAAGCATCGGAACGGAACGCTTGAAACGATTAAACTGAGGGCATTGTTGCACATCCAGAAATTCATTGAAGAAACAGGCAGCGATTTTGGAGGCATCGGCCTTCCACAAGGCAACTGGAAACCCGTACCAGTCGAAGATGGTGGCGCTAAATTGTATATTCAGGCGGGTAGCAAAATGAATGATCTTCCGACAGGCGAGGACGATGAAACGCCCTTTTAGATGGAAGCAAAACCCAAGCGATGGAGAATGGGAAAATCATTCTCCATTTTTTATTGCAAACTTATTTTTTCCTGAAAAAAAATCAAGGCAGGTATGCCGCACTTGAATTTTGAATTCAAAGCCAAAACAAATAAGCTAACTGATTTGGAAAATAAATTCCAAGAGCTGCATCCTGAGTTCATTGGAGAAGACCACCAGATTGATACTTATTTTAGCGTTCCCAAAGGACGCTTGAAATTGCGGGAAGGAAATATTGAAAACTCCCTTATATATTATGAAAGAGAAAACACAGCACAGCCGAGGCTTTCCCAAATCACCCTCTATAATCACGTTCCGGGTAAGGGGCTAAAAGAAATTCTTTTTAAGCTCTATGAACTGCAGGCGGTGGTAGATAAAAAGCGTAAAATATATTTCATCGACAACGTAAAATTCCATTTTGACAGGATAAAAGATCTAGGCACTTTCATTGAAGTGGAAGCCATAGATCAAAATGCATCCCTAGGCGTCCAGAAACTGAAAGAACAATGTGAAATATATGGGTCATTTTTTGGTATTCGCAAAGCAGAGTACATCGGCTTATCCTATAGTGATTTAATCATAAAAAGCCAGCAAAAGATCGGGGTAGATCTGCATTAATAAAGAAAATCCTGTTATGCCACTCCCTTTTTTCTTTATTGAAGCAATACCTCAGGACGAAAGTTTTATTCCATTAAATGAACAAACGTCCAGGCATATCGTCCAGGTATTAAGGATGAAGATCGGAGGGCTATTATCACTAACGGATGGAAAAGGTAATTTGCTCACTTGTGAAATCACGGATGAACACAAAAAGAAATGTGTGGTGAAAGTCCAAGAAGCAAAGCACTACTCGCAAAGCCCAAGAACAATATCAATCGCCATTTCATTATTAAAGCACGCCAACCGTTTTGAATGGTTTATTGAAAAAGCAACTGAATTGGGCATTGCAGAAATCATTCCTGCAATTTGCGAGCGAACGGAGAAACAACATTTCCGCAGCGATAGGATGAAAAATATCCTTACCAGCGCGATGTTGCAATCCGAACAGGTTTGGCTGCCGTCGTTAAAAGAGCCAACTCCCCTTAGGGAAATTATTTTGCATGCACATCAATCACAAAAATTTATTGCCCATTGCATGGAGGGTCCAAAAATTTCTTTGGCTGATGCCGTCAATGCATATACTGCTTCTCAAATGATTTTAATTGGCCCGGAAGGAGATTTCACAAGCCAGGAGATCGACGAGGGTTTTAAGAATCATTTTATTCCGGTATCCCTTGGCCAGACAAGATTAAGGACGGAAACTGCAGGAATTGTGGCAGCGGCTATTTTAACAATGCAATAGTTATGATGGCAGCAATTTGGTTTAAAGAGTGATCCCCAAAAAAACGGCGTACAAGCAATTTCTTCTGCGGGGAAGCACCTGAGTCATCAGTAACTAAATAAAAATCAAAGATTTAGGTCAGTCCGCTGCTAAATCAGTAAGAATTTTTCTTACTATACCTGGGCCTTGATAAATAAAACCAGTCCACACCTGCACAAGTGATGCCCCGGCATTTATTTTTTCTTTCGAATCGTTTGCGTCAAAAATTCCACCCGAAGCAATGATCGGAAACGCGCCGTTTGTTTTGTCATGAATATATTTTAGGATTTCAGTGGATTTTAATTTTAGCGGCGCACCGCTTAACCCGCCACTTTGCCCACTGACATCTGAATACCGGTGACTTAGAGCCTCTCTGGAGACAGTAGTATTGGTGGCAACTAGTCCATCTAATTTAATTTCCAGTGCAAGGCTTATCACATCATCTATTTGCTCTTGAGAAAGGTCCGGAGCTATTTTTAGGAGCAAAGGTTTTGGTTTGTCTTGTTGGCTGTTGATTGATTGCAAATTCTCCAGGATTTCTCTTAATGCCTCTTTTTCCTGCAATGCTCTCAGACCGGGCGTGTTGGGGGAGCTCACATTCACAACAAAATAATCCACGCAGTCAACTAATTCTCTAAAACAAATCACATAATCTTTCCACGCATCTTGGTTTGCCGTGATTTTATTTTTGCCAATGTTCCCGCCGATG
>Ga0210399_10004992_pt1 | contig 10313 bp, 7 predicted proteins | sample IncBWC14MmetaG_FD_150865 | JGI IMG/M metagenome (GOLD analysis project Ga0210399, IMG submission 150865) | Forest soil microbial communities from Barre Woods Harvard Forest LTER site, Petersham, Massachusetts, United States - Inc-BW-C-14-M | ecosystem: Environmental > Terrestrial > Soil >...
ACGTTGCGGCATCTGATTGGCGGACGTCCGCTCGAAACCGATCGAGTTCTTTCCCTTGGCATTGAGATCGCCGACGCGCTGGACGCGGCCCACAGCGAGCGCATCGTTCACCGTGACATAAAACCTGCCAACATCTTCGTCACCAAGCGCGGCCACGCCAAAATTCTTGACTTCGGCCTGGCCAAGGTCGCGGACCGCATTGCGGTCGGCGATCCGGTGGAAGCGACTCGCCACGATCCCCAGTTGACCAGCACGGGCATGGTCCTGGGGACTATCGCGTACATGTCGCCCGAGCAGGCGCTGGGCAAGGCGCTCGATGCGAGGACCGATCTGTTCTCGCTCGGCATCGTGCTCTACGAAATGGTGACTGGCCAGCAGGCTTTCGCGGGCACCACCTCCGCCGCCGTCTTTGATGCCATCCTGCACAGCGCTCCGCCTTCCGCGGCACAGGTGAACCCCGCCGTTCCCGCCGAGTTGGACCGCAGCATCAGCAAGTTGCTTGAGAAAGACGCGCATTTGCGTTACCAAACCGCGAGTGACCTGCGCGCGGACTTGAAGCGGCTGCGTCGCGACACTACCTCCGGGCACTCGCGCACGGTGAGCGCGCGCAGCGCAACCAGTTATGTCACGCCCACTGCGGCGCCAGAAAAAAAGAGCACTCCGTGGATTGCCGTTTCAGCGGTACTGGCTGTGCTCGCCATCGCAGCAATTGGCGTCTCGATCCATTTCGCCGACTCCGCGAAGCGCTCCTCTCCGGCTGCCGTCGTGAGCATTACCCCGCCCCCCAACGTCCAGCAAGCCCCGTCGCCCCCCCAGAGCCTGGACCCCGCACCGGCGGCGGCGCCGCAAGCGAAAAAGGCAGATCCCTCAACCGCTAGCACAGTTAAGAAACCCAGCGTACCGCCAGCGAAACCGCCGGCGATCGCGGCCGCGCGGCTTTCGCCCGCCTCCCCACCTCCAGCATCGACCCCTTCGCTTCCTGCCGCCACAGCGAGCACGGACGCGCCCTGTGAGCAAATCAAGAAAGTTTGTCTGGACGCCGGTTTCGTGTACGGCAATATCAAGAAAGGCAACGGTCTTTACGCCGACTGCATGATTCCCATCGTGCAGGGCACTCGCCAGCCTTCCGCTGCCCTCAAGCCTCTGCCGGCGTTTGATCCTCAAGTGGCGGCGGCGTGCAAGAGCAAGAATCCGAAGTTCGGACTCTCCTCTGGTGCCAAAGCGTCCGACGCTTCGGATTAAGCTGCGCCCCGCCAGGTCGTGACTTAGTTCGTGTAGATCCGCACGTAGTCGATCAGCATCTCTGACGGGAACGGAGTGGTGTTATCGGGTGGCCCGGGATAATCCCCGCCAATCGCCAGATTCAGAATGATGAAATTGGCCTGCCCGGTATCGAAAGGCCAGACCGCGCCAGGGAAACCGCTTATGCTCGCAGTAGTGAACGTGGCATAAGGGATTTCGTCGACGTAATACGTCACTTTACCCTGCGTCCAAGCCATGCCGTAGGTATGCCATTGTGCCGCCGTCTGCCCGCTTGGAAACAGGTACTGAGTGCCTAGTCCGGTCCCGCCAGTGAAACCCGTCCCGTGGATTGAACCCTGATTCCAATCCGGCGTAGCTGCCGCGTTGACGCGCTCCAGCACGTCCATTTCGCCGCAGGCGGGCCAGTTCACGGTGGCGATGTTGTTGCCCAGCAGCCAGTTCGCCGGCCAAAAACCCTGAGCCTCCGGCACCTGGGCGCGAAACTCAAGCCGGCCATACTGAAAGCTGAACAGGCCTTGGGTCTTCATCCGCGCCGACGTATATACCCCGGACGACGGCTGCTGCGCCACGATGTGTAGATAGCCGTCAGTTCCCACATACTCACTGGGATTCGCCGTGCTGCACGGCGATGTCGACGATCCCCAGGCGCAGTAAGTTTCCAGTTCATTGTTGCCAAAGCCGCTGTTGCCGGTGTCGTAGGTCCAGATTGTGGGATCAGGCTGCGCCGGAGCGCCCGTAGTGTTCGCAAACTCATCGCTCCAGACGAGCGTGTTTGAGGGAATGTTGGCCGAGAAGCTCTGGCTCGCCACCGTACTGACCTGCAGCGTGGCGGATGCGCCGGATACAGCAATCGCTTCGACCGTGAGATTCGACGCCACCAGAAAAGGCGCCTGGTATTGCTGCGAAGCCGGAGTGGGCGTGCTCCCATCGACGGTGTAGTTGATGACAGTGCCCGCAGCCGCTGCGAGGCTGACGATCACCGCGCCATTCTGTGCGGGTGTTGTTGAAATGGTTGGCGCTGCCGGGGGATTCCCGCCGCCTCCAAAGGTTGCCGTCCCTCCGCCGCATCCGCACATTAAAGCACTGGAAAGGAAAACCGCTGTCAGCATCACCACCCGTACTCGCATAGGCCCGCCTTCGGCAGGAAGAGAACACACTATCCCGCAAGCCTATTTAAGCGCCGCTCAATTGCGGAGTCAAACCCTCCCGGCATGGGCGACGTAACGTTGTTGGCACCCTCTCGTTTCGCAACGATCCGCGAGAGAGGCGCAGCCAGCTACGTCTCTACGACGGCGTGCTCCATTTCCAGCAGAGCCTTCTTGCGCGCGACGCCCCACCGATATCCACCCACGCTGCCGTCTCCGCGAACCACGCGATGGCATGGGATCGCGACCGCGACCGGATTCGTTGCACAGGCGCGGGCGACAGCACGGGTGGCGCTGGGCTGTCCGATGCCCTTGGCGACTTGGCTGTAGGACCGCGTCGCCCCGAACGGAATCGATTGCAAATACGTCCACACCCGGCGCTGGAAGGCTGTGGCGCGGATGTCGAGCGGCAACGACGAATCCAGATCCTTGCCGCGCATATGCCTGAGCAACGCGCTCACCCAGGATCGCAGGCCACCTTCATCCACCTTGCGGGCGGCGAACGGGAATTCGCGTTTCAGGCCCTCCATCAACTCGTCGTCGGATCGGGCAAACTGGATGGAACAAATGCCGCGATCGGTCGCCGCGATCAGGATTCGTCCCAGCGGCGAATCGGCGCAGGTATAGCGAATCGCCGCCGCGATGGCGCCGCGCCGGTACTTGTCGGGCGTCATGCCCAGCTGCGAGGCGGTGCGCTCGTAGAGCCGGCTGCTGGATCCGTATCCCGCGTCGTACATGGCCCGGGTGACCGTGTCCCCAGCTTGCAGATTGCGTTTCAGCATCCGCAACCGGCAGGAATCGGCGTACTCGCGCGGCGTGATGCCCAGCACCGCCTTGAACCGGCGCTGCAGATGAAACGGGCTCTGCCGAAATTCCTTGCCCAGTCGACTCAGCGTCAGCGGTTCGTCGAGATGATGCTCGATGAAGCGACAAATCGCCTTCACGCCGTCCGACTCTGTGTTTCCGCGGAAAGACTTAGGCCGGCAGCGCAGGCAGGCCCGGTATCCAGCGTGCTCGGCCTGTTCCGGACGGACGAAGAACTGAACATTTTCCCGCCGCGGCCGGCGCGCCGCGCACGAGGGCCGGCAATAAACACCCGTGCTTGAAACCGCGAAGACGAATTCTCCGTCGCGCGCGGCGTCGCGCGCGACCACGGCATTCCAGCGCGGCTCGTCGACTGTCTCCTGCGAATGAGTGGTCGCTTTGGGTTGACGAACAGACATTGGTTCCAGGCTTTCCGCTGTGAGTATGGCATTGGCAGTCATAGTAAGGAAAGCGTACGGCGAGGCGCACACAGCGGACTATCCGAATCTTGCGGGCAAAGTGAAACTATCCAGAACGCGCGTTCTCAGTTTGGCAGCGGTGCCTGATGAGTGGGCTGCTGTCGACCCCGTTTAATGCGACAGCGGTTGGAACGGCCCCAGCAGGGTAGTCATTCCCGCGCGCTTGCGCAGTTCGGTCAGCAGGGCGCTGGCCGCATTCTGATAGGTCTTGCTGGGATCGGAAGGATCGGCCCACACCGCATCGTAAATAATCTGCGCCGCTTCTTTCAGTTCCAGGTGCAGGGCCGCTTCGAAAACATCCAGCCGCTCCTGCAGGCGCTCGTAGCAAGCCTGGCAGATTTCGGCGTGGGCAGGCTCCCCAGAATGATGCTCGCCAAATTTGCACACCGATTCCGTAGCGTCCACAACTCCGGCGTGCGCCTCCATCAGCTGCGACTTGAACTGACGTAGAAATTCCTCGCGCTCCTGCTCGACCACGGCCGTATCCGGAATCGGGTCGACGGCAGGCTGCGCCGCCTTCGGCGGTATTTTTGGAACCACCGGCGAAACCCGCTGGTTGTGCTTGCAGGTGGGGCAGACGTCGAGATCGGCAGGATAGTACAGGTGGCATTTCGCGCACGGCAGGCCGTATCCCATGGGCTTGCGAGGTGCATCCGAACCGGCCACGGACGACGCCTCCGCGCGACGGGCGCTGCCTTCCTTCCCCAGCGCCGCTTGCACCACGGCGTTGACGGTTGTCTGTTGGGTTCGGGTTGCGTTCGTCGCCATCGGAAGTCTCCCCGGTCAATCCGGTCGATCCGTTCTAGCCGCCCGATGGGGTTCGGGCTCCCATCCAGTGTAGGGACCGGCTGCGGCTTCGCCTAAGCACCGTAGTACACCCGGGGGATTGTCCTGGCGGTCGGCTTTCGACTGAGTTTGTGGTCGGAGCCGCCGGGTTTCGCCCCTTCGGCTTCGCTCAGTCGAAAATCCCCTCTTCTCGCGCAAAGAACGCGCGAGAAATGGGGCACCCGGCGGTCAGCTTCCTACCGCGAATTCGGTTCCTTCATCAGCTTGAGCAGTTCCTCGCGGCGCGCCCGGTAGAGTGTGCGTTCGGGATCGAGCCGCGCCGCCGTCTCCAGCTCCGACAGGGCTTCCTCGTAACGGTCCATGCTCATCAGGCAGGCTGCCAGCGAGTAGTGATTGTCCGCCGAGGCATTCACCCGCAGCGCCTCGCGAAATTCCTTCTCCGCGGCATGCAGTTGTTGCTGCTCAAACAACACCGTCCCCAGCAGGTGGTGCGCAGTGTCGGAATCGGGATTCAGAGAAACCGCCAGCCGCAGTTCGCGCAACGCCTCGTCCGGTTTGTTGTCGAGCAGCAGAGCTTGCCCGAGGATGCGGTGCTCTGTCGATCCCGTCGGATTCTGCTGCAGCGCCAGCCGCAGTTCGTCCACTGCCGCGTCATAGTTCTTCTTCGCCATGTAGGCGCTCGCCAGGCACGCGTGGCCCTGCTGCCACTCCGGATGTTCGCGGTACAGCGAGTGCAGTTCCTCAATGGCCGAGTCGAAGTTCCCCTGATCGCAATAAGTATTTCCAAGGTTGTTACGGACGGAAGCCTCACTGGGCGCAATCCGTTTGGCCTCGCGATATTCGGCCACGGCTTTGCCGAGGTCCCCTTCTTCGTGCAGGATCAACCCCAGATTGGCATGAGCCTCCCAAAACGCGGGCCGCAGGCGTATCGCCTTCTCGTAGGCGGCTTTGGCCATGGGCAGATTCCCGTCCGCATGCATTGCAATGCCCATGTCGTAGTAGGTGTCGGCGTTGTCGCGATCGCGGGCCAGCGACTCGGCATAGGCATGGACTGCGCCCTTATATTGTCCACTCGAGTACAGCCCGAGCCCCAGGAACTGATACGCCTCAGCGTTTTGAGGATCGAGGCTGAGAGCGGTCCGCGCCTCGGCGATCGCGTTCGGCCCGTCGTCCATGCGATAAAAAAGGTAAGCCAGCGCGCCGTGATTCTCGGGGAGATCGGGCATGATCCGCGTGGCCTGCGTAAGTTCGTCGAACGCTTCGTCCCATAGCTCCTGCTGGCGGCACATCACTGCGAGAGCAAAATGCAGGGCGGAACTTTGCTGGTCAGCCGCCAACACCTCGCGAATGTCAGCTTCGGCTTCGTGGAAGCGCTGCTGGCGAGCCTCGGCGGCCGCCTTCAACAGACCCGCTGGAATGGCGGGGCCGACCTGAGCGGACTGGACATTTCCCGAAACTAGGACGGTCATCAAGTCCAGATTGGCCCCTGCTGACTCGATCTGACGAAGTTCGTTCTTCGTCGGCAGAGTGGCCAGCCCCCGCTCCGTCACCAGCCGGGCGAGCCGACTGCTCGGAACTCCGCCAATCAGCCAGGCGACGAGTTGCGTCGAATCTACGGGCTGCGCATTGGACGGGTGTGGATCGCCGGCTTGAATCTCGGTGGAACTCGCGGCAGCCGCCAGACTCAACAGCAATATAGAGAATAAAGGCTTTACTTTCACCGGACTCCCCAACGCGTGGATTGGATTGCTGGTGGCGGCTTTTGAGGACAACTGCCTGCAGAAACCCCTTCAGAAACATAGCCCCTGGAACGACTTGCTGGTAAGGTCACGGAGGTAACTGGCCGGCTGGCCGTATCCGCGAAATGCCGCATCGAGGACGGCGCGATTCGTATCAGGGCATGCCTTCAGGCGTGCCGTAACGCCTAGACAAGAGTGCCCGCTTTAGCGGCTGCCCCAGGGCTGAAGCCGTTTCGCGCTTCGCTGGCTTCGGCGGCATCGCTGAAGCGAAGCCCTGATACGAATCGTTCTCAAACTGCGTCACTCGGGATTGTGTACTCGTTTGACTTCCCCAATGGCCTCCCGTACCCTATATTTTGGCATTGGTCAGAGAGACTATCGGAGGTCTTTATGGGAGAGTTCTCACCGTGGCATTGGCTACTCGTAGCCGCAATTGCTCTGCTGTTGTTCGGCCCAAAGAAACTGCCTGAACTCGGCAAAGGGCTCGCCGAGGGCATTCGCAGCTTTAAGGACGGCATGAAGGAACAGCCGCCGGCGCAGGCATCGACCGATTCGAACAAGAAGACTGAAACCAAGAGCTGACTTGGGTCGCCGTTGAAGAGCATTGCAGGCAGGTTCTTCCGACCGTAGTCTCCGCCTCCTTTGTCGTCGTATCCCTATTTCTGTTCCATAATAATTCCGGAATAATTCCGGCTCCCGAATCGTCTTCCTTTCTCAAGAAACTCTGCAATCTGGAGGTAGGTCGTGTTGCGTAGAATTCAACTGCTCCCCCTCTTGGTGCTTCTTGCACTTTCTCCAATGTTCGCCGACCAGGTCACGTTGAAAAACGGGGACCGCCTGACCGGTACCGTCGTGAAGTCCGACGGCAAGACGCTGGTGTTGCACACCGATGCCGTGGGAGATGTCACGATTCAGTTCGCCGCCATTCAGGAAATCAAGACCGATCAGGAACTGCACGTCAGCCTGAAAGGCGGAAAGACGGCGGTCGGCCCGGTCACCACCACCGACGGCAAGCTTGAGATCGCCACCAAGACCGCAGGCACCGTGGAAGTGCCCAAAGAAGATGTGACATTAATCCGCAACGACGCCGAGCAAACGTCCTATGAAAAGTCGCTGCATCCCGGACTGAGGCACGGCTGGACGGGTGGGGCCAATGTGGGCTTCTCCGTGGCTCGCGGAAACAGCGAGACGGAAAACCTCGCCCTGGCGTTCAACGCGGTGCATGCCACGCTCAACGACAAGATCACGCTCTACGCCAGTTCCATCTATACGAAGAGCGACACTCCCCCTCCGTCCACTGTTTCGGCGAACCTGGTGCAAGGTGGCCTGCGCTACGACCGCAACGTGAATCCGCGGCTGTTCGCCTTCGGCGCCGCGGACTTCATGAGCAACGCGCTGCAGTACCTGGATTTGCGCGCCGTTTACACCGGTGGATTCGGCTTCCACGCTATCAAGTCTGACCACACCACGTTGAACTTCCTGGGAGGCATCAACTACACGCACGAAACGTATTCCAACGGAGCACTGATTCTACCGGTCACCAATCCGCTCACGTTCGTGTCCTATGGCAAGACCAATAAATTCGCTGCTCTGACTCTGGGAGAGGAACTGAACCAAAAACTGGGCAAGAGCACGGTCGTGACCGAGAATTTTTATTTTTATCCGAATTTGCAGCAGACGGGTGAGTACCGGACAACCTTCAACCTCGGTACCGTCACCAAGATCAGCAAGTGGCTGGGCTGGCAGAACCAGTTTGGCGACATCTACGTGACCAACCCGCCGACCGGCTCCAAGAATAACGACCTCATCTTCACCACTGGCCTGAACTTCTCCTTCACGCACTAAAACGTGGGTGCCCCACCCTTGTCGCGTTCTTGGCGACAGGGTGGGGATTTTGACTTTTTTCGAGTCGCGCAACCTGGAGCTAGTCGATTCCGTGAATTCTCATTGCGACAAGCTTATCCACGCTCAGGTCATGAATCCCCCGCGCGCGCATGTCACTGATGTATTCCGGCGTCACGTTGTGAATGCGCATGGCAATCAATTCGTCGGGATCAGGATGCGGGTATCCCAAGCTCTGCAGCTTCCGGATGAACTCCGGTGAAACGCCATGGATGCGAAATGCGATCAGCTTCTCCAGGCCGACATGATCGTAGCCGAGTTGTTTGAGTTCCGCCATCCATTCCGGAGTCGCCCCGTGAATGCGCATCGCGATCAAAGTATCTTCGTCGGGCGTGTAACCCGCCTGGTGAAGGCTGCGCACCATCTGCGGCGTCACCCCGTGGATGCGGAACGCGATCAGTTTGTCGGCGTCGGAAATCTTCAATCCCTCGGACCGCAATGCCTCAATAAAGGCTGAGTCGACGCGGAAGATGCGGAACGCGATCAGCTTGTCGGTATCAAGATTGCTGAGATTCTCGCTCTTCATCTGCTTCGCAAATTCCAGGCTGACGTCCTGCACCGCCATGCTGAATTGCTTCTCGTCATTTTTATCATCAACGACCGAGAACCCAAGCGTCTGCATTTCGCGCGGATAATTCGCATCCGGCTGAAAGTGAAACAGTCCCGCACCTTCGCCGTCGTTGAGAAACCCTTCGCACTCGATCTTGCCGGCATCGCGCGTGATGGTGAAGCGAACTTCCTGATGCCCAGGTTTCGAGAAGTCCACGCCCACAAACAAACTTGCGGCCCAGTCGGACTGGTGGCTTGAAGTCCCGCCATGATGGTGTTCGATCAGCGAGAACTCGACCTTGCCCGCAGCTTCAGACTTGCTGATCGTCCAATCCCCGCTGCGCACCTCCGCGGCTCGATTCTTCACCACGAACACCACCACGCAGGATGCAAACACCAAATAGGCAAGGGTTCGACGCATTCTCATAAATCATCTCCTTAATATGCTCATGTGGCTTAATCTGCACCTGTAGCGACCGCCCTTCGACCAGCTCAGGGAGGCTCTCGGCCGTCCAAGCGTGGGCGAAGCCCACGCTAAGCACAACATTTAGAGGTCGGCCTTCGAATCCAGAATCCCCAACTGCCGCAGCTGAATCAGTTTCTGCAGCGTCAGATCCTTGAAGCCGTGCTGCTTCGCCCGCTCGATGAACTCTGGCGTAACATCCTGCACCTTGGCGCCGATGATGTCCCCGATGTCAACCTTGAATCCCGCTGATTGCAGAGCCTTGATGTATTCGGGAGTCACGTCTTGCACCCGCAGGCCAATCAGCTCGCTAGCGGATGGCTTGAGTCCGAGAGCCTGGATGCCGCGTACGTACTCAGGAGTCACGTCCTGCACCTTCATGCCAATCACATCGTCGGTCCGAAGGTCAATTCCTAAGTCGTGCATTCCCTTCAGGTACGCGGGCGTAACATCCTGCACCTTCAGCCCGATCACCTGATTCGCAGTAACCGTGAGGCCTGCGGCGCGAATCTCGCGAACATATTCGGGAGTGACGTCCTGCACTTTCATCCCGATAAGAGTGTCCACGTCGGGCTGAATGCCGGCTTCCTTCAAACCGCGGTAGTACTCGCCATCAGCCCCCTGAACTTTGAGGGCGATGAGTTGGTTCTGATCGGGATTGAGGCCGGAGGCACGCAGCTCGCGAACGTATTCAGGAGTAATGTCCTGGACCTTCATAGCAATCAGGTTTTCTGCGTCGGGATGCAGACCCTGGTCATGGAGCCCCTTGACGTACTCGGGAGTGACATCCTGAATCTTCAGAGCGATGAGCTGGTCAACCGTCAGATCGGCCAGCCCTGCAGACTTCATGGCGTCGATGTAGGAAGATGCCGAGGCCCCGGTCGTTGACGGTTCACTGCTTTGCGGATGAGCAGGCGACGGCTTTGCCGCGGCGGTGCTCGGCGAAGCAGACTGCGCCACGGAACTGGCTGCGGGCTGGGCCGCCGCTTGCCGCAGCGCGAACGGGAGCGCCGACAGCGGATGCGACATCCCCACCAGCGCATTCCCGGCGACGAGTGCTGCCGTCAGGCACAGGATGCTGCCGGTCAATCCAATGCCGCGCATTCCCGCACCCAGCGTCTTGAGGCCCAGCACGCGGACGATGCGCTCCGTCAGCGGGCCGCGGTTCACGGCCATGGCAAAG